>Ga0209062_1001909_pt1 | contig 31431 bp, 24 predicted proteins | sample Coa_R2_2_FD_187158 | JGI IMG/M metagenome (GOLD analysis project Ga0209062, IMG submission 187158) | Surface soil microbial communities from Centralia Pennsylvania, which are recovering from an underground coalmine fire - Coalmine... | ecosystem: Environmental > Terrestrial > Soil > Unclassified... | reverse complement strand
CGATCAGCAGCTTGTCTTCGGGGGAAAAACCGACATTTTCGCCTTGGGTTCCGTCGCGTAATGTCGTGTCGAGTGTGAAAACCTTCATTTGTGCTCCTTAAAAAATCACGATCCGGCGGCATCGGGTCGCCTTTCCCGCCAGCTCAGGCGCCCGCGGGGATACCCGTTTCCTTTTTCTTTTTCAGGAATGGCATCATTTGCCGCAGTTCCGCTCCTACGCGCTCCAGCGGCTGATTTTTCGCTTCCTCGCGCATTGCCAGAAAATTACGCCGGCCGGTCTTGTTTTCCTCGATCCATTGGCGCGCGAACTCGCCCGATTGCACTTCGCTCAGGATCGCCTTCATCTCCCGGCGCGTTCCCGCGTTCACCACGCGCTTGCCGCGCGTGTAATCGCCGTACTCGGCGGTGTCGGAAACGGAAAAGCGCATATAACCCAAGCCGCCCTCCTGAATCAGATCAACAATCAGCTTTAATTCGTGGAGACACTCGAAATAGGCGATCTCCGGCGCGTAGCCGGCTTCCACCAGCGTTTCGAACCCGGCGCGAATCAATTCGCAGACTCCGCCGCAGAGCACCGCCTGCTCGCCGAACAGATCGCTTTCCGTTTCTTCCTTGAAAGTCGTCTCGATCACGCCGGCCTTCAGGCATCCGAGCGCCAGCGCGTAGGCGAGCGCCTGCTCGAGAGCCCGTCCCGACGCATCCTGATGCACCGCAACCAGCGCCGGCACGCCGGCGCCTTCGCTGAACAGCTCGCGCACGCGATGCCCCGGCGCCTTCGGCGCAATCATGGATACGTCCACGTTCGGCGCGGGTTTAATCTGCTCGTAATGAATGTTGAAGCCGTGCGCGAACATCAGCGTTTTTCCAGCCGCCAGATGCGGCGCAATGTCATGGTGATAAATATCGGCCTGAACGTGATCCGGCGTCAGCACCATAATTACGCTCGCGGCTTTGGCCGCGTCCGAGGTGGAAAGCACGCGCAGCCCGGCCGATTGCGCCTTCGCCCGGCTGGCGCTGGGTTCGCTCAAGCCGACCACCACGTCCAGCCCGGAATCGCGCAGGTTGAGCGCGTGGGCGTGCCCCTGGCTGCCATAGCCGATAATCGCGATGGTCTTGTCCTTTAAAAGCGATAAATCGCCGTCTTTTTCATAAAATCTTCTAGGCATTGTTTTCTCCGCTCCCCTTCGATTCCCGCCGCCGCGCTTACGCGCTCTGCGCCACTCCTTCTTCCTTCATCACCGGCGGCGACAGGCGCGGCTTCTTCGCCTCCAGCGATACCGCCACCAATCCCGACCTGGTCACTTCGATCTCGCCGTAAGCGCCCATAACCGCGATAAATTCGTCGATTTTTTCCGGATCGCCCGTGACCTCCAGCGCGAATCCCTCAAGCGAGGAATCGACCGGCCGCGCGCCGAAAATTTCCGCTTCCTTCAGAATCACCGTGCGATTCTCGCGGCTCACCCGCACGCGCACCAGCGCCAGCTCGCGCTGCACCGCCGGAGCTTCGGTCAGATCCATGGCTTGCAGCACGTTGATCAGCTTGTTCATCTGCTTGATCAACTGCGCGCGCTGGTGCGGCTCGATCTCGACCACGATGCTCATTCGCGAAAGCTCCGGATCGAGCGTCCGCGCCACGGTCAGGCTTTCGATGTTGTAGCCGCGCGCCGTCAGCAACCCGGTGACGCGCATCAACGCGCCCGGTTTGTTTTCCATCAATAAGGAAATCAGTTGCAGCATCTAGGCCACCTCCACCGGCTGCGGCGAAGCGAGCACCATTTCCGTGATCGCCGCGCCGGCCGGCACCATGGGATATACATTTTCAAAGGGCGTTACGCGAACGTTCAGCAGATACGGACCCGGCTCCTCTACGCACTCCCGCAAGACGCGCCGCAGCTCGCCCGGAGTCTCGACCGTTCGTCCCCGGAATCCATAAGCGCCCGCCAGTTTCTCCGGATCAGGAAATCCATCGAGCGTCACCTGCGACAGCCGGTTGTGATAAAAAAGCGTCTGCCATTGCCGCACCATTCCCAGATGACCGTTGTTCATGACGATGATCTTCACCGGCAGCCGCTCATTGGCGATCGTCGCCAGCTCCGGAATGGACATCTGGAATCCGCCGTCGCCCACCAGCGCGAACACCAGCGCATCGGGCCGCGCCATCTGCGCGCCAATGGCGGCCGGCAAGCCAAACCCCATCGATCCGAGCCCGCCCGAGTTAATCCACAGCCGCGGCCGGTTGAAGCGGATTAACTGCGCCGCCCACATCTGATGCTGGCCGACGTCGCTTGCAACGATCGCTTCGCCCGCCGAAATGCGGTCGATTTCGTGAACCAGATGCTGCGGCTTGATTTCGCTGCTCGAAAATTCGGGCTCGAGCGGATGCTCGCGTTTCCAGCCCGCGACGCGTTCCCGCCAGGCCGCGCGCGCCGTTTCGTTCAGCGGTTTCAATTCGGCGGAATCGACCAGCGCCTGATTCAGCTTCCTGAGCACGCGCTTCACGTCGCCCACAATAGGCAGATCCGCCGCGCGGTTCTTTCCGATCTCCGCCGGATCGATATCGACGTGGATCACTTTGGCGTGAGGCGCAAAGCCGCTGAGCTTTCCCGTCACCCGGTCGTCAAAGCGCGTGCCCAGCGCGATCAGCAGGTCGGACTCGCTCATTCCCATGTTGGCCGCGTAGCTGCCGTGCATCCCCGGCATGCTCACGAAATTCGGATGCGAGCCGGATAGCGCGCCGAGCGCCATCAGCGTGCATACCGCGGGCGCGTCGACCTGTTCGACCAGGGCCCGCAGCTCCTCCGATGCATCGGCGGAGATGATCCCGCCGCCCGCGTACACTAATGGCCGCCGCGCTTCCCAGATCATCTGCGCCGCGCGCCGGATCTGGCCGGCGTGGCCTTCCGTGAAAACTTTGTACCCCGGCAAGTGAATCGAAGACACCGGAGCGTATCGCCCCTGCGCCTGAAAAACATCCTTGGGAATATCCACCAGCACCGGTCCCGGCCGCCCCGTCGCCGCAATGTGAAAAGCTTCGTGGATCGCCCGCGGCAGATCCGCCAGCGTCTTCACCAGAAAATTGTGCTTGGTGCAGGACCGCGTGATGCCGAACGTGTCCGCCTCCTGAAACGCGTCGCTGCCGATCAAACGCGTCGAGACCTGGCCGGTAATCGCCACGATCGGGATCGAATCCATCATCGCGTCCACCAGGCCCGTCACCAGATTCGTCGCCCCCGGACCCGAGGTCGCGCAGCACACCCCCACCCGCCCCGTCGCCCGCGCCCAGCCTTCGGCCGCAAAGCACGCGTTCTGCTCATGCCGCACCAGAACGTGGCGAATCGGCGAGTCGTACATCGCGTCATAAAGCGGCAGCGTCACTCCCCCGGGATATCCGAAAATGCATTCGACTTTTTCCCGCCCCAGACATTCCAGCACGATTTGTGCGCCATTCAGCATCGTTGCTCCTAAATAAAAAAGCCACTGTAGGAGGCTTGTTCACCCCCGCCAGTGGCCAAGATTCCGTTAAAAATCGGGCCGTTCAGGCGGGGCCGGATACACCGACCCCGACAATAATAATGAGCCCGAGAATTTCGCTGACGCGCGCGCCACGGGCGCCGGCCCGCGCGCGATTGAAAATTGCGGTCGAGAGGCCGATGCGGCGCCGGACTTCCTGGTTGGGTCCCGAAAGTGTCATCGTTCTCTCGCCACTCAGAATACAGTACTAATATCTTAAATGCAATATCCTTTATTGATAACTAATATTAATATTTCCATTTCAAAACAGGCCTTCGGTCCGTGGTATGATCTCCCAATCGGTTGAACTTCCATTCACTTAGCCTTTGGTTGCCGCTCGTGCTCGGCCTGGTGATCTGCGGAATTTCCGCCCTGGCCCTCTCCCGCTATCTGGCCATTCCGAAACTTCAGCCGCTGCCTCCCGGCGAATCGACGCCCGATTGCATGGTGGTCATCCCCGCCCGCGACGAGCAGGATTTCATCGCCCGCGCGGTTTCCAGCCTGCCTCACGATACGGTCATCGTGGTCGACGATCAATCCTCGGACCGGACGGCGGAAGCGGCTCGCAAGGCGGGCGCGGGAGTCCTGCCGGCTCCCGATCTGCCGCGCGGCGCCATCGGAAAAGCCAACGCGTGCCTGGCCGGCGCGCGCCTTCTCAACTCCAACTGGATCCTGTTCGCCGATGCCGACCTGTGTTTCGCGCCCGGCTTTCTCGAATCGGCCATTGCCTCGGCAGAGGCGGGCAAGGTGGCCTTCCTGTCCATCCTTCCGCGCGCGGAGCTGGTGCGATGGTCCGAAACAATTCTGTTTCCCTACGCGCAGATGCTGTTTTTCAGCGCGGTTGCGCCGCGCCGCGATCCGGCCGCCGCCTTCAACGGGCAATGCCTGCTCGCCCGCCGCGACGCCTATGAGTTTCTGGGCGGGCATGCGGCCGTGATGAACAGCCTGGTGGACGATCTGAAGATCGCGGCGCTGGCGCGGCGTCATCGCCTGGCTTTCGGCATCGCCCGCGCGGAGATGCTGGCCCATGCGCGTTTCCGCGAACCGCGCGCCGCGTTCCGGCGCGCCGCCTGCCGCTTTATGCTGGTGAACTTCGCCATCGGCGCGATGCTGCTGCTGACCGCATCCATCTGGGCTTTGTGGCTCCCCGTGCTGCTTTGGCTGATCGTGATCCGCGAATCGGCCGCCGCGTGGATTTTCGGATTTGCGCCGATGCTCGCGATGCTTGCCTGGTACCGGAACGTGTGGCGTGCGATTCAGGCTCCACTGGCGATTTATCTGATGCTCCCCATCGTTTACCGCTCCGCCGCGGCGGCCCTTCTCGGCCGTCCGGTGGAATGGAAGGGCCGCACAATCTAACTTGTGCGAGGCTTCCAGCCTTGCCTGTTCAGTTGCGCCCCCCAGAGGCCGCCAGCGGTGTACACTGAGGCATATGCGACTCGCGGTCTTTGTGTTAGCGGTTTCCGCATGTTTTGCCGCTTCCGACGGCTCCTCGACCGAGGCCGCCTCAACCTGGAACGGCAAGTCCGCGGCGGCGTATCTCGATTACCGGGCCGATTGGTGGTCCACCTGGTCCCGCTCGCAGCGCGATCACGGCACGTTCTGCACTTCCTGTCACACCTCCGTTCCCTACGCGCTCGCGCGCCCGGCGCTGTGGAACGCCCTCGGCGAAACCGGCCCCGGCGAGCAGGAGCGCAAGATGATCGCCAACATCACCACCCGCGTCCGCGGCTGGAATCAGATGGAGCCGTTCTACAGCGATAAATCCGGACCCGGAAAAGCCGCCGAGTCGCGCGGCGTCGAAGCCGTGCTGAACGCATTGGTGCTGGCCAGCTACGATGCGCGCGCCGGACGCTTCGGCGGCGACGCCAGGCTGGCGCTCGAAAACATGTGGTCCCTGCAAAAACAGGACGGGGCCTGGCCGTGGTTCGATTTTCACAACGCGCCGTGGGAAAACGACAAATCGCCGTATTGGGGCGCGGCGCTCGCCGTTTACGCGGCAAGTTTCGCCCCGCCCGAATATCGCCGCCAGGTTCATGAAAAATTGCAGCTCGCCATCGATTATTTGAAGAAAAATCGCGACTCGCAGATCGATTTCAATAAAATTTTCCTGCTTTACGCCGCCGCGCGAATGCCGGATCTGCTGAGCGCCGCCGAAAAGAAATCGATTCTCGCCGAACTGCGCGGCAAGCAGCAGGCCGACGGCGGCTGGACGCTCTCGGCTCTCATCGGCGATTGGACGCGCAACGACAAAACGCCGCTTGAAACGCGCAGCGACGGCTACGCGACGGGCTTGGTCAGCTATGCGTTCGAGCAATCCGGCGTGCGGCGCGACGATCCCTCGCTCAAGCGCGGGCTGGCGTGGCTCGCCGGCCATCAGGATAAAGCCGAGGGGTTCTGGCCGGCCTGGTCGGTGAACAAGCAGCGCGATCCGGCAAGCGAAATCGGCCGCTTCATGGCCGATGCCGCGACATCCTACGCGGTTCTGGCCCTGACGTCGAAATAACGCGGCTACCGCAGATAATTTTCGGCGATTCCCCGCCGGTGATGCAGCTCGTGCCCGGCGATGATCCAGGCCAGCGCGCGCACCGTTACTTCATTTCCGCTGGCGATCCCGCGGCGCTGCCATGCCGCCTCGCTGAAATTTCCAAAAAGCAGCACGGTCGATCGCCGCACCGCCTCGAACTCCTCCACCAGACTCTTCAGCGTCCGTTCATTCGATCCCGCGGCGCGGACATAATCGTCCTGCTCGAAACCCGGCAGCGGATTCCGGTCGCCACGCGCAAACGAGAGCGCGCGGAAGGAGAAGATGCGTTCGGTATCGATCATGTGCCCGAGCACTTCTTTCAGGCTCCACTTATCCGGCGCGTAGCGGAAATCGCCCGCAGCGTCAGAAAGCGGCGAGAGCAGGCCGATGGTTTCGCCGATCTGCGATTTCAATTGGCTGACGATATCGCCGTCCGGCGCCAGCCCGATGTATTTGGCGTAGTAAGGCGCGTGTTCGTTGGAAGCGGGCCGCATTTTTCCGTTAGGTCTCCGCCCACTCGCGTTCGAGCATCCGCGAATACTCGCCCGAGGCGTAAATCTCAAACTCAAATCCCATCCGCGAAATATCCTCGAACGCCGTCTCGCTCTGCCGGCAGGCGAACATCTGATCCGCGTAGCGATAATAATTCCGGATAAAGTGATCGGAGAGCAGCTCGCGCCGCGGCACGCCGGCAAAAATCGCGTTCAGCCCCAGCGCGCGTGTGAAAATCGCCTGGTAATCGGCCACACCCCATTTCCGCAGCTTGGCCTGCACGGCGGGCGGGGTATGATTCACCAGATACGCCGCGAAGCTCTGATACTTGATCCCCGGATTGCGCTCCTGCGGCTGGCGGTCCAGATGCTCCAGGCACTGCTCGATCCAGCGCGCCAGATCCTTGCCGACGTAGAATAGCATCCGGATTTCGCAATATCGCCCTTCAAGCAACGCGCGATCGAGCTCATCCGCGCTTCGCTCGCCCTGCGGCAGCAAGCCTTGCAGCATCAGACTGGCGCGCGAGCTTTCGACCAGTTTATCGGGTCCGGTCGAATCCGCGAACGGGTGAAGAATCAACGGCGGAAGCGTTTTCGATAAAATCATGACGGTTGGCTGTCTGACCAAAGTATCTCAGATCACCGCCGCTGCGTAAGCAGTACTTTCGCCTCAATTATTTGTGACCCGCGAATCACCTTAACTAGTACCAGATCGCCAGGCTTGTGGGCCCGCAGGGCGTAGGTGAAATCGTATAAATTGCCGATCTCCTTGCCGTCGAATTCGATCAGAATATCGCCCGCTTGAAGCCCGGCCCGGGCCGCCGGCGTGCCGTCGCGAACATCGGCGAAACGCACGCCCTTGGGCGGCTCGTTGAAATCGGGAATGCTGCCGAACTCCGGTCCATAGCCCGACCCTCCGCCGGAGCTCATCGACGACGGAGCCGGTTCGGCGACGCGCTCGAATTTCGGCCGCGCCGCCTCCCTTTCCAGCCGATCCGTCAAATCGGCGATGTAATCGAGCAGCACGGCCGCAGCGGGCGCGTCGATTTTATCCGCCGTGTCGCTCGGCTTGTGATAATCGCCGTGAAGACCGGAGAAGAAAAACAGGACGGGCACCTGCTTGGACGTGAACGAGGTGTGGTCGCTTGAGCCGTAGCCGGTCTTTTCCGACATTTCCAGATGCAGCGACGCCGGCGCCTTGACTTCCTCGAACAGCCGGGCAAAGGTCGATCCGGTGCCGCTGCCGCCCACGTAAACCTTGCCCTCGCGGATGCGGCCGATCATGTCCATGTTGATCATCGCCACCGCGTTGTGAAGCGGCAGCGCCGGGTGATTCACGTACCACTCGCTTCCGAGCAGGCCCAGCTCCTCGCCCGCGAACGCCAGAAACAAAATGCCGCGGCGATGCTTCGGCTGCCTGGAAAACCACCGCGCCAGCTCGATGACGCCGGCCGTTCCGGAAGCGTTGTCGTCCGCGCCCGGATGGATCCGACCGATCAGCGACGGGGCGAGCGAATGCTCGTCGCCGAGCCCCAGATGATCGTAGTGCGCGCCGATCACCACGTACTCCGCGGTCTGGCCGGGAAGATACGCCGCAACATTGTGAACCATTTTTGTTTCGCGTTGAATCTCCGTCGTAATGGACGCCGCCACGCCGGTTGGGAACGAATCCGGTTTGCCGTCGCGCCCGATCGCTTCCTCGGCCGCGCGCAAATTCTTGACGATTTTCTCGGCGTCCGCTGCGTGCATCTGCACGAAAATGATTCCTGCGTCGACCGGCCCCGCGGCCGCACCGAATTTCTCGAAGTCGTCGGCGGAGCCGGGATGCGCCGCCGTATCGTTGATGAGTATCACCGCTTTTGCGCCGTGCATTTTCGCGTTCGACGCCTTGAACGCAAAGGTCGCGTTCTCGGAAAGTTCTTTGGACTCCTTCGGCTCATGCCGCAGGATCAGCACGATCTTGCCCTTCACGTCGATCCCGGAATAATCGTCGTAATGCGTCTGATTGTTGGTGATCCCGTAACCGGCGAAGACCACCTCGGCCGCGGCCGTCCCGCTGGAGGAAAAGCGGAACGGCTGAACCGCTTCCTCTTGGCCGCCCCAGCGAAGATAATTGTTCGCGCCCAGCCTCGCGCCCATGGTCACCGGAAACGCCAGCTCGAACGATTTTCCGCCCGCCGGCTCCAGTCCGAAGGATTTGAATTTGGCGGCGATATAATCGGCGGCTTTGTCCAGCTCCGGCGATCCGGTCGCGCGGCCTTTCATCTCGGGCGAGGCGAGAAATTTCACCTCATCGAGATAAGTTTGCGGATTGACGTCGGCCGCAAACAGACCCGGCGCGAGCAGTAGAAAAAGAAACGCCGGCCGGATTCTGAACTTGTCTCGCTCCGCTTTGCCGGCGGGCCGCCCGGCGCGCATTATTGTTTCACGACTTTCGGAATGCCCACTTCACAGCATTTATCGGCTTCCGCCATTTTCGCCTGATGGTCGAGCTCAATATTGATCAGCGTTTCCAGCGTCTGCCACGGCACCCCGCCTTCCAGCTTCCGGCCATTGAGAAAAATCGTCGGCGTCGCCTGGATCTGAAGCGAGCGTCCTTCCTCCATTTCCGCGGCGACCTCCTGTTCTGCGGCCTTGTTCGCCACGCAGGCGCCGAGCGCCATCCCGTCCAGGCCCTTATCGCCCGCAAACGTCTGGAATTTGCTGCTGAAATTATCCAGGCCGATGTTCTGCTGGTTCTCGTAGACCCAATCGAAGTAATCCCAGAACTTCGCCGCGTCCTGCTTGTAGACACATCGCCCGGCGATGGCCGCCTGCTTGGCCCAGGGATGAATCTGCTCCAGCGGAAAATCGGTGAACACCACGCGGACCTTGTCTTTAAACGCGGCCGCAACGTTCTGGCGCAGCACCGTTGCTTCTTCCTTGCACACCGGACATTGGAAATCGCTGAACACGACCATCGTCACCGGCGCGGCGGCGGGGCCGAAGCTGGGGCGCGCGGCGGTTTTCAATTTGTCCAGATTGGCTTGAAACGGGCTCTGATTGACGTCGTAAACGTCGCCTTTCATGATCTTTTTGCCGTCTTTTGACAGGAAATAGCGCAGATCCTGGCTTGCGCCTTTGTAGCTTAAATGAACGCCGACCTCGAACAAGCCGGGCATCTCCGCCGATGGTTTGGCGTTGTCGATCTTTACCTCGACCGCGGGATTCCAAAGCTCGACGTTGCGCAGATACGCTTCGAGCGTCGCTTTATCGAACGCTGATTTTTCCGGCGCCTTCACGCCCTGCGCAAATAAAGAAACGGTGGCAGCAAACAAAATCGCGATCCGCATTCTGACTCCTGAATTCCGGTTTCCAGACTCCTCGAATTACAACACTGGCCCGATCCGCCAGGGCACGAACTCGTGATGGCCCAGGCGCTCGCTGGCGGTGCGCTCGCCGGAGGCGACGCGCAGCACCAGCGCGAAAATTTCCCGGCCGACTTCGCTCACCGGCGCCAATCCATCAGCGATGCGGCCCGCGTTCACGTCCATATTGTCGCGCATGCGGCTGAACGTATTCGAATTGCTCGCGATCTTAATCACCGGAACGGTCGGGAAGCCGATGGCGCTTCCGCGGCCGGTGGTGAACGCGATGACGTTGGCGCCGCCGGCCGCCAATCCGGTGAGCGACACCGGATCGTAGCCCGGCGTATTCATGAAAACAAAGCCGGGCGTGCTCACGCGCTCGGCGTAATCGACGACATCGTTCAGCGCGGTGGTCCCCGCCTTGGCCACGGCGCCCAGCGATTTTTCCAAAATGTTCGACAGTCCGCCTTCTTTATTTCCCGGCGTGGGATTATCGTCGAAGCTGCTGCCGGCAAAGCGGTCCAAATACGCCCTGTACTCGCGGATGCATCCGAGCAGCTTTTCGGCGACGGCGCGATTGCGCGCGCGCCGCACCAGCAGGTGCTCGGCGCCGAAAATTTCGGTGGTCTCGGCCAGCACCGCCGATCCGCCGGCCTGGGCGATCAGATCCGAGCAGACGCCCAGCGCGGGATTGGCGGTGATGCCGCTGAAGGAATCCGAGCCGCCGCAATTCAATCCCAAAACAATTTTCGATGCCGGCGTTTCGACGCGCTTTTCCTTCGACGCCAGCCAGATCATGCGGTCGATCTCGCGCCGCGCCGCGTCGACGGTGGCGCGCGTGCCGCCGCTTGCTTGCAGCGTCATCGCCACCGGAGCTTTGTAGTGGCCGATCTGGTTAACCTCGCATCCCAGGCCCAGCAGCACCGCCGAAAAAACGTTGGGATGGTCCAAAACCCCGGCGAGCGTCCTCTGCAACTGCCGCGTATCCGGGCCGATCGTGTGGCCGCAGCCTTCCCCATGCGGGAACGCGACCACGCCGTCGACATTTTCCGGCATCGTCTGGCCGGCATAGCTTGCCGCGATCAATTCCGCCGTATGCGCGGCGCAGTTGCTGGCCGCGACCACGGCGATATAATTGCGCGTTCCCGCCCGCCCGTCCGCGCGCGCATAACCCATGAAAGTGGGCGCGTCGGCCGGCGGCGCGGGGATCGGAATTTCGACGGCGGGAAATTCGTAGTCCAGCCGCAGTTCCTCGAAGCCGAGATTGTGGGTGTGGACATGATCGCCCGGCTCGATTTGCGTTTTGGCGCGGCCGATGATCTGGCCGTAGCGGATCACGTTTTCGCCGGGCGCGATGGGACGCAGCGCGATTTTGTGGCCGGCCGGAACCGGCGCGCGCGAGGTGACGCCGCGCACCGCCGCGCCCTGGCTGATGGGCACTCGCGCGATGGCGACGTTATCGCGGGGATGCAGATGGATGGCGGAATTTTCCGGCGTCGCCAGCGTAATCATTGGCGGGTCACTCCACATTATACGGCCTGCGGCGCCAAGCGAGCGTCATCGGCGCCGCGTCCGGATCACGATCGGGGTGCCTGCAAAGCCGAACCGCTCGCGCAGGCGATTGATCAGATAGCGTTCGGCGGAAAAATGCAGCTCGCCGGCGCGATCGGTAAAGACAAGAAACGACGGCGGCCGCACGGAAACCTGCGTCATGTAGTAAATCTTCATATCGTATTCCCAATGCAGGGATTCGACGAAGCGGTTCAGCTCCCCGGTGGTGATCCGCCTGGACGCCGATTCGTAGGCGCGGCGGATCATTCCGAAAACGGAGCGCAAACCGGCGCGTTTTTGCGCGGAAATGAACGCAATTTCGGCGTAATCGAGGAATTTTAGCGAATCCCGCAGATCCTCCAGAAATTTACGCTTTCCGGTGTTCGCCGCGTCCCATTTGTTGACCACGATCACCATCGCGCGGCCCTCTTCCTTGGCGTATCCGGCGATGGTCGCATCGAGGGCGAGCACGCCTTCGGTGGCGTCGAGCACCAGCAGCGCGACGTTGGCCATCCGCAGATGGCGGCGCGCCATCACCACGCTCAATTTTTCCGCCATCAACTTTGTTTTGCCCTTGCGGCGGATTCCGGCGGTGTCGACGAAAACATATTCGACGCCGTTGTGCTGGACCGTCTCATCGACGGCGTCGCGCGTGGTGCCGGCGACCGGGGAAACGATGGCTCGCTCGGCGCCGGCGAAGGCATTGAGCAGGGTCGATTTTCCGACGTTGGGCCGGCCGATGATGGCCACCTTGATTCTGTTTTCCGGGGCGGCCGGGGCGGCTTGCCCGGGCTCTTGCGAGGGGAAATCGCGGGTGACGTGATCGAGCAGCGGGTCGAGGCCCAGATGATGCTCGGCCGAGATCGGGAAAATGTCGTGGAAGCCAAGCTCGTGAAATTCGTGCGCCAGATCCTCGCGCCTGGGCGAGTCGATTTTATTGACGGCGAGTGCGACCGGCTTGCCTAGACGGCGCAGCATGGCGGCGAGATCGCGGTCCGCGCCGGTGATTTCGGCGCGCCCGTCGATCAAAAAAATTACGTGCGAGGCTCCGTTCAGGGCGACGCGCGCCTGTTTCAGGATTTGCGAGGGGATGAGCTCGGCGTCGTTGGTGATGATGCCGCCGGTGTCGATCAGCTCGAAGCGCCGGCCGTGATAATCGGCCTGGCCATGAATGCGGTCGCGGGTGATGCCGGGCTCGTCGCCGACGATGGACCGGCGCGAGCCTAAAATGGCGTTAAATAACGTCGATTTGCCCACATTGGGGCGTCCGACGATGACCACTGAGGGAAGATCGGGCACTGGTTCGATTGTGGCATGGCGCGCAACAGGAAGCGGCCGGGCGGGAGAGAGTCGGAGGTTGCTCTCCCGCCCGCCGCCGAGGTGAGCCGTTAAATGTACGTCGGCGGATTGCGTACCGCGAATTAGGGTCATAAGGCGAATTTCGGGCGGGCATATCCCCGCGCGCCAACACTCAATTGCCGGACGTTCAGGCCGATCCCGGAACGATTATCGGGAGGCGCAGTATTTGGCGGCAGGCGTACTAAACAGGAGATCGCCGTGCGAACATGGAAGTTCACCCATGCATTCCAATCCTTCCATCCGAAATGTCGCTATTATTGCGCACGTCGATCACGGCAAGACGACGCTGGTCGATGCGATGTTTCGCCAATCCGGAATTTTTCGCGCCAACGAACAGGTAGCCGAGCGCGCAATGGATTCAAACGAACTCGAGCGCGAGCGCGGCATCACCATTCTGGCCAAGGCGACCGGCGTCCGCTATCACGACATTAAAATTAACATTGTCGATACGCCGGGGCACAGCGATTTCGGCGGCGAGGTGGAGCGCGCGCTGAAGCTGGTGGATGGGGTGATGCTGCTGGTGGACGCAAGCGAAGGCCCGCTGCCGCAGACGCGCTACGTGCTGATGAAAGCGCTGGAGGCAAAATTGCCTCAGATCGTGGTGATCAATAAAATCGACCGGCCCGATGCGCGGATCAAGGAAGTTTTAAACGAGATTTACGATCTGTTCATCGATCTGGACGCGACCGAGGATCAGCTCGATTTTCCGGTGATTTATACCAACGCGAAGCTGGGCATCGCGCGGCGCGATCCGGAGGGCAGCGATACGGATTTGCGGTCGTTATTTGAAGCGATCGTGGAACACATTCCGGCGCCGTCGGGAGATCCCGACGGCGTCCTGCAACTGCTGGTGGCGAATCTGGATTATTCCGATTATCTGGGACGGCTGGCGATCGGCCGCGTTTTCAACGGGACGCTTCGCCATGGCGATGAAGTGGGCATCGCGAAACTGGACGGTTCGCTGCATAAAACGAAAATCACCAAGCTTTATTCCTTTGAAGGCTTGAAGCGCGTGGACGAGACCATCGGCAGGCCGGGAGACGTCCTGGCGATCGCGGGCGTCGAAGGGATCACCATCGGCGAGACGCTGACCAGCGCGGAAAATCCCGCGCCATTGCCGAAAATTCAAATCGATGAGCCGACCATCGCCATGACGTTCACCATTAACACGTCGCCCTTTTCCGGCAGGGAAGGAATCTATGTCACTTCCCGGAATTTGCGCGACCGGCTGGATAAGGAGCTGCTCACCAACGTGTCGATTCGCGTGGAGGAAGCGGGCGGGCCGGATTCGTTCAAGGTGATGGGACGGGGCGAGCTGCAGCTTGCGATCATCATCGAAATGATGCGGCGGGAAGGCTACGAGCTCGCCGTGGGCAAGCCGGAAATTCTGACGAAAACGATCGGTGAAAAATTGTCGGAGCCGGTGGAATTGCTGGTGATCGATTGCCCGGAATCGTTTGTCGGCGTGGTGATCGAAAAACTGGGGCAGCGCAAGGGCAAGATGGTGAGAATGATCAATCACGGCTCCGGGCGCGTGCGGCTGGAGTTTCATGTGCCGTCGCGCGGGCTGATCGGACTGCGCAGCGAAATGTTGACGGACACGCGCGGCACCGCGATCATGAACTCGCTTTTCCACGGATATATCGAGTGGCAGGGCGAAATTCCGACGCGTCCCACCGGATCGCTGGTGGCCGACCGGCCGGGCAGGGCGACCGGCCATGCCATCTTCAATTTGCAAGAGCGCGGGGAAATGTTCATCGAGCCGGGAACGGAAGTCTACGAAGGCATGATTGTCGGTGAGAACGCGCGCGACGCCGATCTGAACGTGAACATCGTCAAAGAGAAAAAGCTGACGAACATGCGCGCTTCGACCGCCGACGAAGCGATCCGGCTGGTGCCTCCGCGGATTTTGAATCTGGAGCAGGCGATCGAATTTATTCGCGAGGACGAGCTGGTGGAAGTCACGCCGAAATCGATCCGGCTGCGGAAAAAAATCCTTAAAGCGAATCAGAGATAGCCGCCAGAAATGCGCGACTGGCCGATAAAGCGGTTAAACGGCGGCGTCTGGAATCGGCTCGTCAAGGCACTATAAATCGTTTATTTTCAATAATATATCTGGGATTATTCAAGCTCCGTCACTTTTCAATTCCGTAGAAGCCGTGCGATACTGTCCCTTAGAGCACACATGAACCAGGTGAGCGAGGCGATCGCCCGTTATCACAAATTGATCGAAAGCGAGCCGTACATTGACCTGGCTTGGGCCAAGGCATTACAGGATCGCATGAAGGCAGGTAAGCTGGGGAACCGGCCGATCTCGCCGGTTTTGCGCCCGCATTTTATCACGAATCGGCAGTACCAGAGTCTGGTAAAAGCGGCGGAGGCGCTGTTCTCGGCAATCACGCGCGTTCAACAGATGGCGCTGGCGACGCCGGCGCTGCTGGCGCGCATGCAGCTTCTTCCGGCGGAGCGGATGCTGGCGCAGGTGGATCCGGGCTACGCCGCCTTCAGCGTGACCGGACTGCTCGATACCAATTTGAATAACGGATCGGTTCGCTTTGTGGCGCATCATTCCGATGCGCCGGCCGGCGTGGTCTATGGAGAGGCGCTGGCGGATTTGTTTTACGACGCGCCGCCGATGAAGGAATTCCGCAAAAAATATAAGCTGACCAAACTGCCGGGGACCAGGTATCTGCTGAGCGCGCTGCTCAAGTCGTACAAGGAATTCGGCGGAAAGAAGAAGCCGCGGATCGCCATCGTGGAATTCCGGCCGCCGTTTCAGCCCGCGGATTTAAGCGATTATGCGCTGCTGGCGGAGTTTTTCACGCGCGCGGGATATCCCACCGAAATTATCTCTCCCGATCAGCTCGAATACCGGGCGGGCGTTCTGCGCCGCGGGGATTTCACGATTGATCTGGTCTATCGCCGGCTCAAGCTGCAGGAATTTCTGGTGCGGTTCGATTTATCGCATCCGCTGGTTCGCGCGTATAAAGATCGCGCCGTATGCGTGGTGAACAGTTTCCGTTCGGAACTGGGGACCAAGAAGGCGGTTTTCGATCTATTGACGGACGATGCGGTCACGGAGAATTTTCCGGCCGCGGAAAAGCGCGCGATCCGGGAATTTATCCCCTGGACCCGGCTGGTGCAGGCGACCAAAACGACCTTTCGCGGTCATACCGTCGATCTGCCGGATTTCGTGATGAAACACCGCGAAAAGCTGGTGCTGAAACCCAATGACGATTCGGCGGAATTGAGCCCGGTGCTGGGCGCGTCCACCGACGAGCTGGGCTGGGAAAAAGCGCTGCGGCAGGCGATGCGGATTCCCTACGTGGTGCAGGAAGTGGCCGAGCCGGCGCGCAGCGTGTTCCCGCTGATGCAGTACGGCAGCCTGATGATGAAAGAGATGCAGATTGACGTGCATCCGCATTCTTTCCTGGGCAAGGTGCATGGCTGCTCGAGCTGGCTGAGCGTGGCCGGATCGAGCGGATTTTCCACGCTGACCGGCCTGGCTCCGACGTTTCTGCTCGAAGGAAAGTAGAGCTTCAGAGTTTCACCAGGATGGCCATGATGAAGCGATTTTCGTGCCTGGTGAGATCGGGAATCCATCCTGGAATGAGCTGGGCGGGATTGCCGTTTTCGCCGCCGGGAGGCGTGACGCCTCCGGGGCCGGTGAAATAGGGAACGCTCGAGCTGCGGTGATTATATTCAAATCGCCAGGTGATGAACTGCTTGGGCATGTAGTCGAAGGTGAAGGAGGCATCCCAGGCTTTAAAGGGATCGCCGGGATTTTCCGTGAAGTACGGCGTGCCGGTGAGCGCGGTGGCGCCATTAATCGGCGGCAGAAGCACCAGATAGCGTCCGGGATTGTTGATGGCGCCGCCGCCGAGGGTTGCGGCGAAGCGGTCGCGATCGAACCAGAATCGCTGATAGCTCATGAATCCGAGGAAATACTGCGATGGTTTGAGCGCATTGCCGCCGCGGCAGCTCACGCCGCTGGCCGCGCCGAACTCGCATCCGGCGTCGACGGTGAAGGTCATCGCGGCTTTATCCAGCCCGCGGCCAGGTTTATCGAAGTACTTGAGCTGAACGCTGTCGTCGGTGTGGACGCGATGCCGTCCGGGCACGCCGAGGGTATCCGCGCCCTCGTATTGATTGCCGACCAGGGAAAGCCAGCCGTTGGGGCGATAAAGAATCTGAACGCCGAGTCCCGGCTGCTTGTTGAATACGCCGTAGGACTGCCAGCCGTTGACGAACCACGGCTCGATTTTCAGTTTTTCGGTGGGAAAAATTTGAACGCGGACGCCGTTGAAAAACCAGGGCGTGTTGGAGGAAACATAGGAGGGCTGATAGGCCCAGTTGTCGAACTGATAATAGCTGAACAGGCCGACGTAGGACATGAAAATTCCGGCGTCGACGTTGATGCCGTGAAGGACGTTGAAGTGATAACCGCCATAGGCTTCGGAGATGTAGCGATAGGCGGTGGTCAGATCCCAGTTGCCGCGGGCGGGGCTGGCGTCATTACGCGGCGTGGTTGTGGCGTACATCCCGAACTGGGTCATCAGACGGGCGCGAACGTTGTTCCAGTGGAAATCGCCGCCCACGCCCATCTGCGTGAGCTGCACTTCGCCGGCGCGAAAGACTTCGCTCGATCCGCCGATGGTGTGGTCGGCGGGATGGTTGTTGTCGTAGACGTAATCGACGTCGACGCGAATTTCGGGCGTAAAAAAGGCGTTATCGAACGGAGTTTCGGTGTTGCGGGGATTGCCGGTGAGCCAGGAAAAATCGGCGAAGGCAAACGGTTCGGCGGGCTGAGTATATTCCGGCGCGGCGGCGGTTTGGGTATCGGCGGCGCGAGCCGGCTGCGCGGCCGGCGCGGGCTGCGCTTGCGCGGCTTTGAGCTGCGCCTCCAGTTGATCGATTCGCTTGCGCATCGATTCGAGTTCCTGAATGAGAGCCGAGTTATCCGGGGGCGGGGCGTTCTGTCCGGCGGCGGTTGCCGAGAGGAGGGTGAGGGCGAACGCCACACCCCCGGCGATCGACGGCGACATGGGAAATTTCTTTTTACTCCCAGATTGCGAGGCGGTACATGTAACGTCAGGCACAGTCTATTTTAGTCTGGTGCGAAGTACCACGCCATTTGCCGCGAAAAGCTTCCTGTTTTCATCGCCGAAGCGCACGAGCGCGGCCGTGCGCGCCTCCTGGCGCGGTATAGCTCCTCCGAGAGCCAATATGATTCTCCGGACGATTTTGCTAGGCCTGATTTGCCTCCTATTGCGCGGACAAGGGAGCGATACCGAGGCCCGGGCCGTGCTCGGAATGGAACAAACCGGGGCGAGCGCGGCCGATCCGTCGCAGAAGCTGTTCTTCGATTTTCTTATCGACCGGCAAATGAGCGCGAAGTGGATTTCCGTGTGGGGCGAGGTGGAGGTGGCAAGTTTCCCGGGGCAGATCTCGACGCCGGTCGCGCAGTTGAATCTGGCGGGCACGATCGCCAATCTTCAGGTGAATCGGCTGGCGGAATCCGGCGCGTTTTCGACGGGCGTGGATGTGCATCCGTTCCGGAGCTGGACGGCGGGCGGCGGCACGAGAAGGCTCGGTTTTGTTTTGGACGCGGGAGCTACCGGACCGTTTCCGCCGCGGAGCCGGTTGAGTTTGTTCACTGTGCCCGCGCCCGGCTCGCCGCAATATGCGAGCTTTCTGGCGGCGTTTCCGCAGGCAGCCAACGCGTCGTACATCGGATTTCTTCCGCCGGACCGGTCGTTGTTTTACCGGAGCTGGGGCGCGGGAATCCGCATCACCACCAGCTATGGCGACCGAGCGTCGTCCACTTACACGTTCACCATCGGCCAGGACGAGCAGGTGAGCGGAGGAGCGCTACGGGGAGCGGCCGCGAAGTTCGATGTGTTCTATCCTCTGCCGGTGCGAATGCGCGGCTACAATTACCTTTATCTGTTCGGAACCGGCGAGGTAAGGCTTGCGCGCGCAACAAATATCGTGCCTTTTGTTCTGGCGCCCGCGCCGGCCGGAATTACCGGATCGGAGGCATCGGTGGCGATCGCCACGATGGCGAGCGATCGCGACATCTACCGCATCGGCGTGGGTTTGGACGCGGTGGGAATTATTTGCGCGATTTTTCAGGGAACATGCAACTGAGCGCGGAAATTTATCTCGCTTCGACAATCATGCGCATGCCGTATTTGGGCCGCAGCGTGATCAGAGCTTTTGTTTCGACGGGATGATCCGGCTCCAGGCGCAGCTTCCATTTTTGCGCGAGCACGGTGAGCAGCAGCACGCCTTCCATCCACGCGAATCGTTCGCCGATGCAGACCCGCGCGCCGCCGCCGAAGGGAAAATACGAAAATTTGGGGCGGCTTGCGGCGTTTTCGGGCAGCCAGCGATCCGGATCAAAGCGCAAGGGGTCGGGGTGCCAGCGCGGATCGCGGTGGACGACGTAGGGGCTCATCAGGATGATGGATCGCGGCGGGATGGAATACCGGCCCATGCGATATTCGGTCAGGTTGCGCCGGCCGATGCTCCAGGCGGGCGGAAACAGGCGCATCGATTCGGCGAAGACCATCTCAACGTATTTCAAACGGCCCAGATCGTCGAAGACCGGCAGGCGATCGCCGAGCGCATCGATTTCGGCGTGGAATTTCCGCTCGATCTCGGGATTTTGGGACAACAGATACCACGTCCAGGTGAGCGCGTTGGCGGTGGTCTCATGTCCGGCAAGAAAGAGCGTCAGAGCCTCATCGCGGACCTGCTTGTCGTCCATGCCGCTGCCTTCATCGCGCGCCAGCAGCAGCATGGATAAAAGATCGCCTTCGTCGCGGCCGCTGGCGCGGCGCGCGGCGATGATGCCGTAGATGATGCGGTCCAGCAGCGCGCGAGCCCGCTCGAAGCGCCGCACCGAGGGCAGCGGCAGCTTTTCGAGCCACTCGGAAAAAGGGGTGAGCGCGGTTTCAAACAGCCCGAGGACTTCGGTGAGCGCGGCGCCGATTTCATCGGCTTCGGAGGAAACATCGGCGCTGAATAATGTTTTGGCGACGATGGCGAGCGTCAGCCGGGTCATCTCGCGCGCGAGGTCCAGCCGGTCGCCGGGGGACCACTGCCGGCGGCATTGCGCCGCGGCGTCCACCATGGATGCGCTATAGCCGATCAGCCGCTCGCGATGAAAGGCGGGCTGAACCAGGCGGCGCTGGCGCTTATGAAATTCGCCCTCGCTGGTGAGCAATCCTTCGCCGAGCAGAACCTTGGCGCGCTCCAGCATCCGGCTCTTGATGAACTGCGTCTGGTGAGTGACCAGAACGTCCCTGATCCAATCGGGATTGCTGACCACGAAGGCGGGCTGCGGCCCCAGGCGCATGAAGACGATGTCGCCGTGGCTGCGCGCGGCGTTCAGCAGGAACTCGGGAGGGTTTTTGCGGAAATCGGAAAGAACGCCCATGAAGGGGCGACCCTTGAGCGCGGGCGGCTTCGGTTTTGGAACGGTCGCAATCACGTACCCTTGCCAGTATAGCTACTGGCGCGCACGCCGCCGCAGTCCGGCGCGAGCTTCTTCCTTCATTTCGCGCTCGCGCTCCGATTCGCGCTTATCGTGCAGTTTTTTGCCGCGGCCGATCGCGATTTCGAGCTTTACGAGTCCGTCTTTCAGATAGAGCTTGGTCGGCACCAGGGTCAGGCCCTTTTCCCGGGTCGCGCCGGCGAGTTTATCGATCTCCTTGCGATGCAGCAGCAACTTACGGCGACGCGCCGGCTCGTGATTCATGATGTTGCCGTGCGAATACTGGCCGATGTGGGCGTTCACCAGCCAGACCTCGTTGCCGGAAACTTCAGCAAACGATTCCTTGAGTTGGATTTTGCCGTCGCGGGCGGATTTGACTTCGGTGCCGGTCAGGACGAGGCCGGCTTCCATGCGCTCCGACAAATGATAATGATGACCGGCCGAACGGTTATCACTGAGGATTTTAATTTTGCCTTCCACGCCCGGAACCCAAACCGCGTCAATATTTTCGGAAGTCTTTCGCCTCAGTTTATCACGATTTTGTAACCTGATGAAGCAGAACTACTTACGTGTCATCGCGGCGGCCGTGACCGTCGTTTTTATCCTGGCCGGAACGCTTGAAGCCAAAAGCAAGGCGGATAAATTATTTGCCCTGGGCCAGGCGGCGGAGGCGAAGCAGGACTGGGATCGGGCGCTGGACGATTACCTTCAGGCGCTTGATTTAAAGCCCAACGATCCGCAGTACACGATGGCGATGCGGCGGGCGCGGTTTCAATCCGGCGCGATGCACGTCAACAACGGGCTGAAGCTGCGCCAGCAGGGCAAGCTTGAGGATGCGCTGGGCGAATTTCAGAGGGCGCTGATTGCCGATCCTTCGTCCTCGATCGCGGTGGAAGAGATCAAGCGCACGCAGGTGATGATCGAAAGCGCGAAGCCGGGCGAATCGGCGGCGGAGCGGGCGCTTACGCCGGTTGAAAAAATGCGGCGCGAAAACGAGCAGCGCATCGATTCGATTCAAGGCCCGCCGGAGTTGAAGCCGGTGCTGCGGACCATCGGCCCGCTGAAGATGAACAATCAACCGCCGAAGGTTCTGTATGAAACGGTGGGAAAGCTGGCGGGCGTGAATGTGCTGTTCGATTCGCAGTACACGGCTCCGGCGCGGGGCTTCAACGCGGAGCTGCCCGCGGTGACTCCGGAGGAGGCCTTCAATTATCTCGCCGTGCTGACGCACACGTTCTGGAAACCGATCTCCTCGACGGCGATTTTCGTCACCGAGGACAATCCAACCAAGCATCGCGATTACGACGATGAAGTGGTGAAGACGTTCTATATCACCAATGCGACCAGCCCGCAGGAATTTCAGGAAATCGCCACCGCGATCCGCACCGTGGCCGATATCCGCCGGGTGTTTACCTACAACGCGCAGAAGGCGATGATCGTGCGCGGGCCGGTGGATGCGGTGGCGCTGGCGGAAAAACTGGTCCACGATCTGGACAAGCCGAAGGCGGAAGTGGTGGTGGACGTGATTGTGATGTCGGCGAGCAGTTCGCGCACCAAAGCGCTGGGAGCGAGCCTGGTGAATGCCAGCGGCGCCGGCGGGCTTAGTCTTCCGCTGGTCTTCGCGCCGACCAATCCGGTGACAACCACCACCGGCACGACGGGAACCGGAACCGGAACTGGAACTGGCACGAGTACGACGACAACACCTACGGGAACTACCACTACGGGCTCCAGCGGCGCGCCCGGCAGCTTCGTGGCGCTGAATCAACTCAGTCACCTGAGCACCGGGGACTGGGCGACCTCGCTTCCCGGCGCGCTGCTCAACCTGATGCTCACCGACAGCAAGACCCGGGTGCTGGACTCGCCGACCGTTCGCATGTCCGACGGCATGAAAGCCGATTTGAAGGTGGGCCAGCGCATTCCCTACGCGACCGGCAGTTATCAGCCGGGGGTGGGCACGGTGGGGGTGAGCCCGCTGGTTTCCACGCAGTTCAACTACATCGATACGGGTGTGGAACTGACGATCCAGCCCACGGTTCATTCCAGCGATGAAGTGACGATGCACGTCGAAGTGAACGTTTCAAGTGTGGCTTCCTACAACAACATCGGGGGCATTTCCCAGCCGGTGATCGCGCAAAATAAGAACACCGCCGACCTGCGGCTGCGCAATGGCGAAGTCAGCATTTTAGGAGGAGTGACGCAAACCTCCGATTCGCGCTCGCTCAGCGGCATTCCGGGAATCACCAGCATCCCGGTGCTGGGCGGCATCCTCGGCGGCTCGACCAACACCGATAAGGAATCAAGCGACCTGCTGATCGCCATCATCCCGCACATCGTGCGCACGCCGAATTACACGACGGAAAACTACCGCGGCATTTACGCCGGCAACGATCAGAACGTGAAGCTGTACTATGCTCCGGCGCCAGAGCCTGCCCCGGCGGCGCCCGCGCCGGAGCCGGCCAAAGCGGGAGCGCAACTGTCCGGACCGCGCATCGAGTTTGTTCCTTCCGCGGTGAGCGTAGCGCAAGGAAGCCCGCTTACGGTCACGGTTCAGGTCAATGATGCGAGCGATATCCTCTCGGCCGCGCCGATCCGCGTGAAGTACGATCCGGCGCATCTGCGCTTAAACGATATGGCGCCGGGAGCGCTGCTGGCGCAAGGCGGCGTGACGCCGTCGGCCACCAAGGATATTCGCAACGACACGGGCGAAGGGACCATCATCATCGCGCGGCCGCCCGGATCGGCCGCCGTAAACGGACCGGGCGTGGTGGCGACGCTAAGCTTTGTCGGGGTGGCGAAAGGTCCGACCACGGTGACGCTGGATTCCTCGACGCTCAAGGATTCCAAGGGCGGCGTAATTCCGGCGAACCTCGGCTCGCTTACCGTGACGGTACAGTGAAGGTAGGGCTATGAAACGCGGTGAGCGGGGATTGACGTTGGTGGAACTGATCGTCGCCTTCACGATCCTTTCTCTGCTGACGACGATGGCGGTGCCGCTGGCTCGGTATCGCGTGCGCATCGAGAAGGAGCGCGAGCTGCGCTACGCGCTGAAGCAGATGCGCGACGCGATCGACGCTTATAAAGACGCGGCCACGCAGGGCAAAATCGAAGTGAAGCTGGGAACCGACGGCTATCCGGAGTCGCTCCAGCAACTGGTGGACGGCGTGAAGCTGCTGCAATCGGCCGAAGGAAAGAAGATCAAATTTCTGCGGCGCATTCCCACCGATCCGATGACCAACAGCAAGGAATGGGGATTGCACAGCACTCAGGACGATCCCGATTCGCAAAGCTGGGGCGGGCAGAACGTCTTCGACGTATACACAAAGAGTTTGGAGAAAGCGCGCGATGGAACCCCCTATTCACAGTGGTAACTGGCGTCAGACGCCGGGGTTGCGCGTAAGGCGTTCCGGCCGCGGCTACACGCTGATTGAGTTGATGATCGTGATGGCGATCATCTCCATTCTGGTTTCGATCGCGGTGCCGCTGTATCAAAAATCGCTCATTCGCAGCAAGGAGAGCATCCTCAAGAACAATCTGTTCACGCTGCGCACGGTGATCGACGAGTACACCTTCGATAAAAAGAAGGCGCCGCAGACGCTTCAGGATCTGGTGGATCAAGGCTACCTGCGCGAGATCCCGTATGATCCCATCACCGGCAGCAATAATACCTGGAAAATCGTGACTGAAGACGCGCTGACCGCGGTGGATCAGACCGATCCGGGCATTTGGGATGTGCACAGCGGGTCCGACCAGAAGAGCCTGGACGGGTCCATGTATTCGGATTGGTGATTGCGGCGGGCGCGCTACGCCGGTTTTCCGTTGATGAGAACGTCGCGCAGTTCCAGACCTTCGACGTGCTCGATCACGTTCGGCTTTTTCACGTTTTCGAACTTGCAATCGATCACGCGCACATCGCGGATGGGCGAGCTCGCGTAGCCGCGCAGATTTAACGCGTCATTGGCGCGGCCGCAGGTGACATCGCGAACTTCGATATTGCGCGCTACCGGACGGAAGGGCCCGCCTTCGCCTTCTTCATAGAAAAAATCGATCTGAATCGCGTCCGAGGCGACTTCGCCGATTTCCACGCCGCGGAAAACGATATTTTCGATGAAGCCGCCGCGGTAGGAGTTCGTTTTCAGCCGCAGCGCGCGTTCCAGGCGCGGGCTGCTCATCCGGCAGTTGCGGACGAATACATTGCGGACGCCTCCGGAAATTTCGCTGCCGATGCTCACGCCGCCATGGCCATCCTCCATCCGGCAATCGGCGACGATAAGGTTTTCACAAGGCACGTTGAGGCGGCGGCCATCGGCGTTGCGGCCGGATTTGATGGCGATGCAATCGTCGCCGGTCGAAAAAACGCAGCGCTCGATCAGAACATCGGCGCACGATTCCGGATCGCAGCCGTCGTTGTTGGGACCATGGCTGTCGATTTTCACGCCGCGCACGGTAACGTTGCGGCACAGCACCGGATGAATTTCCCACATCGGCGAATTGCGAATGGTGACGCTTTCGATGAGAACGTCCTGGCAGCGATAGGGCTGGATGAACTGCGGGCGAAGATAGTGGCCCTCGCCGAAGATGCGGTCTTTTACCGGCGTTCCGGCCTCGCCCGTTTTTTGAAGCGCGGGCCGGTCGGTGGAGCGCGCGCGATCCCGCCAATCCCACCAGTGTTCGCCATCGGCCTGACCGTCGAGCGTGCCGGCGCCGGTGATGGCGATGCCGGTCTGGTCCAGCGCGTAGATGAAAGGCGAGTAGTTCATGCACTCCGTGCCTTCCCAGCGCGAAAACACGACGGGCAGATAATGTTTGGGATCGCGGGAGAAGCGCAGCGTCGCGCCGCTTTCCAGATGCAGGGCGACGCGGGATTTCAGATGAATCGCGCCGGTGAGGAAATCGCCGGGCGGGACGACGACGCGCCCTCCGCCCGCGCCGGCGCAGGCGTTGATGGCTTGTGCGATGCTTGCGGAAGCCAGCGTGCGGCCGTCGTCGCGCGCGCCGTAACGCGTGATGTCGAAATCCCGCGCGGGAAATACGGGAGGCTTGATGCGCGCGCGAATCTCCGATTCCGGATCGGCGGCCGGAAGCATGATGGCGCTGGAGGCGGCGAGAAAAGTTCGGCGGGTCATGGATTCCGAAGCGCTCCAAAGAGATTGGTGGCGAGCCAGCGGACATAGGCGGCGTTGCGGCGGCGGGTTTCCTCGACGATTGCGGGCGGCAGATGGTCGAGCTTGTCTTTGAAGAAAACGCCATCCTCATCGCGGCAGCCGACCATGTTGCCGAGCCAGAATACCAGAAACAGGTTTCCATCGACGCGCCCGCGCGAGGCGTCGCCGAGCGAAGCGCCGTGCGTGGAATGATACCGCGCGGCGAGTGCGCTTTCTTCGCCGAAGGCGTTCCGCGCCGCGAATTTTTCGCAGGCGGCCACCATGCTCTCGAACAGAGCGCGTTCCGGCGAGCCTTTCGGTTGCTCGGAGAGCACATCGAATAATTGCAATTGCAGCTCGCCGGAAATCTTGTAGTTGAGGCGGCCGCGCGTTGCTTCGCCGATGCTCGCCAGCACGGCGGGCTGCTTGCCGCTGCCGGAATGAATGCTGAGTGTCCCGTTAAAAAAGCGCGCCACGGAGGCAAGCGCGGCGACGCGCGACTGCAAATCGGCGAGCGGGTTGGCGACCGAGGAAAGCTCCGGCCACATTTTGTGTGAAGTGTAGCGCTCCAGCTCGTCTTTGGTTTCCGGATAGGCCTGGCGTTTTTTGAAGCCGAGATTGGGCGGGACGAGCTGCGCGGCGCGGCCGCGCTCGCGCAGCCAGTGCATGTAGAAGATCAACTCGAGCGGGGTGGTCAGCGTTTCGGCTTCGTCGAGCGACGGCTCGAAATCGAACGGCTCTCCGTTCTTCGCGCGGGAAATCGCGTCGAAAAGCTCTTCGTTCAGCTTCAGGCTGGGGCCGAATTTCACGGCAAGGCGGCGAATCGCGGCGGGCGTGAAGCGATATTGGCGATCGTCGCAGAGGAACGGTTTCGCGAACGCGTCCTGCACCCAGGCGCGCTCTTCCGCGGTCAGGCGGCGGGCGAAGAGATGGTCGATTTCCGCATCGGAATAGGGCCGCGGATGACGCGTATCGGCGCGCAGGTCGAAGACGCGCGAAGTATCGGTGGTGAATTTGGTGTAGCCGGCCGCCTGGCGAATCGCCTCCTTCACCCAATCGACCGATCGGGCGATGGCGCGATCGTCAGCGCCGCTGACGATGAAATGATCGGCTTCGGCGTTGTAGCCGTGGCGATACCCAGCGCGAATCGCGGCCCATAATCCGGCATGATAAAGATGACGGATGCTCACCCGCGTGTGCCCGGGCGCGGTGGGGTCCGATCCATCGCGCGCGGCGATCTCTTCATCGGTGGCCATCTCGCGCGTGGCGGAAAGCTGCACCGTCGAGGCGAGATTGCGGCCGGTGGTTTGGAGAATCGATTCGAAAGCGTCGAAGACTGCCGGCAGGCTGATTTCCGGATGACGATTGCCGGCGGCGATCGCGGGCTGATCGAGCTGCGGGCGGGGAAGAAAAGCGCGATCGATTTCCGTGGCGAATTTCCGGACATTCTCATGGTCGGCCGGGCCGAACGCGTATAAATAACGATCGCCTTGGCGCCACAGCGGAGCCGCGAAATCGGGCGATCCGCCGATTTGCAGCAGGCCGGCGTCGGTGGCGACGTAGACGGCGCCGCCGCGGCGCGTAAGCGATCGCACAAATACGCCAGGAATTTTCGCCGAGCGGAATGCTTCATCGCCGCGCGCGAGCTGCACTTCGATCGCGGCGATCTGGTGGATCGCGGCCGGCGTGCTCATGCGCGGCGGATCCAGCGCTCGAAATTGGTCCGGAACATCCGCCTGACGTCCTGTTCGATATCGGCGCGCGTGACGGCGCGGCCGTCCTCGGCCAGCAGGGAATACGAATTGGTGAGGATCGGCGCGAGCGTGCGGCGCGTGTTGCGCCATTTGTAAACCACCTGTTCGAGCACGCGTGCGTCGCTATGCTGCGGGATGAAACTGGTCCCGATCATTTCAATGCGCTCCCGCGTGATCTCCTCGACGATGCTCGGATTGTTGAGGAACCACCAGCATCCGAAGGGCATGAGGTTGGCGAACTTGCGCGAGTAGACGCACAGCTCGTGCTGATTTTCGCGGCTGAGGACGCTGATGAAATATCGATTGTCGGGATAATCGGCCGCCAGACGCTCCACCGCGCGAAGATCGGCTTTGCCCACGCCGTCGCCGGCGAGCTTCAATCGGGGATTCACCTGGTAGCGCGGGCCGATCATGGTCGAAAGCGGCAGATCGAATTCGCGGCAGGAGGGCAGAACCGCCTCGGCGAGCAGCCGCCCGCGCAGCGAGTTTTCCGGGAACTGGAACGTATCGGGAAGGGAGACGGCCATGTAGACCGGCTTCATCCGCTTGCACCAATCGGCGAGGAAGCGGCGCGTTTCGGCGATGGCGCCGCCGGACGCCTCGGCATCCACGCGATAGCCCTGCGATTCGAGAACGCGCCAATGATCGGGCCACTTGTTCAGGATGCGGTCCAGGCGCAGCACGGGATGGAAGCGCCGATCCGCGCCGGCTCGCTCCCACAGCGGAGCTTCTTCCGGGTCCAGAGGATCGTTGGTCATCACGACTTCGCTGATCCCGGCGAGCTTCAGGACGTGATCGATGTGCGAATCGAGCTGCCGCGATTCGAAGAAGGCACGCGCCTCGCGCAGGTCGGGCGAGGAGGTGGGCAGATCGAAGGCCTGGAGCACGGCGACGACGCCGCGCGTCGATTCCGAGACCGGAGGATTGTCCACGAACAAGGCTTGCCAGATCGCGTCGGCCTTCTCGCGTTTGCTCATCGCGAAATATTGTTCCGGAGTCAGCGTGGAGGAGCGGAAGAGCTCGGCTTCGAGATAGTGATAGGTGATCAGCTCGTCGATGCCCCACAACCCCAGCCGTCCCAGGGCGGGCATGAACAGGTGGGTGTGAATATCGATGAACGGGATGGATTGAAGCGCGTGCTCGACATGGAGAGCGATCCCGGAGGCGGCCGCGCGATCGTGAGTCAGAAGACTGGCCATGCTCAAGAATCTATCGCAATTGGCCGGGGTCGCGTCAAAACAGGTTCGTTAAATTTAGTTTTTAGCGAAACGCGCTGAGCAGGATTTAGTTTTTCTAAAGTTGCCGTTCAGAGAATCGGGTTTGATCCGGAGCGATTTGGCGTGTACATTTTACCTATTCGATTGGGAGGGGCATTTTTATGAAACGCAGCCTTGTCGCTGTTGTTGTTTTCTTGCTGGGCGCGGCCCGGGGGCAGGAGTTTCGTGGCGCCATCAGCGGATCGGTGGCCGATCCGGCCGGCGGCGCGGTCCCCAACGCCACCATCACCGCGACGGAAACCGCGACCGGAAGCAAATCGCAAACCATTTCCGATAGCGCGGGCGCTTATACCATCCCGTTTCTTGCGCCGGGAACCTACGACATCACCGCGCAGGCATCCGGGTTCAAGCGATACGAGCGCAAGGGCCTTCATATCGGCGCGGGGGACCATCCGGTGATCGATATCCGGATGGAGCTGGGCGATGTGACTCAGTCGATCGACGTGGCGGAATCCGCGCCGCTGGCCAATACCGAGAATGCATCGGTGGGCCAGGCGATCACCACGGCGCAGGTGGAGGATTTTCCGCTGAACGGGCGCACGCCGATGATGCTGGCGCAACTGTCGATCGGCGTGATCGCGACGGCGCAGCCGACCCTGGTGCATCCCTTCGATAATGCCGGCGCGGCCGCCTGGAGCATCGGCGGGATGCCGTCGCAGACCAGCGAGCTGCTGCTGGACGGCTCGCCCGACGCGACCTGGGATAACCGGCTGGCCTATAGCCCGCCCCAGGACGCGGTGCAGGAAGTGCGGGTGAAAGCGTTCGACAACGACGCGGCATACGGGCATACGGGCGCGGGGACGGCGAACCAGATCCTCAAGACGGGAACGAACGCCTTCCACGGATCGATGTACGAATTTACGCAGGCGTCGCGCCTGGACGCCGTGAATTTTTTCACGAATCGATCCGGCGCGGCGGTTCCGGTGACGCATTTCAATCAATATGGATTGACGGCGGGCGGTCCGGTGCTGCTTCCGAAAATTTTCAACGGGCGCAACCGGCTGTTCTGGTTTTTTGCCTTCGAAAAGCTGAACGATGCGCAGCCGAATAACAGCACGCTGGGCAACTCGACCTCGAACTACACCACCGTTCCGACCGACGCCGAGCGCAAAGGGGACTTTTCGGCGCTGAACTATACGCTCTACAATCCGTTCAGCGCGGTGCTGAATGGCAGCACCGTGACGCGGCAGCCATTCCCGAATAACATGATTCCGGCGAACCTGCTGAATCCGGTCGCGATCGCTTATTTGAAGTATTATCCGGAGCCGAACACCACGCCGCTGGGGGCGAACGGATTTGAAAATTACGTCAGTGGCTTTCTTTCAACCGATGCCTACGATAACGAGCTGGGCCGCGTCGATTACAACATGACGGACCGGAGCCGTTTGTTTTTCGATATTCGTCACAACAATCGCGTTCAGGCGAAAAATAATTACTTCAACAACATCGCGACCGGAACGGATCTGGCGCGCGAGAACTGGGGCGCGACGCTCGATGAAGTGTACACGATTACTCCGACGGCCATCGCCGATGTGCGCGCGAATTTCACGCGGATGAATGAAGTGCATTATGAGCCGAGCCAAGGCTTCGATCCGTCACAGCTCGGCTTTCCTTCGTATATCGCGGCGGCTTCCGAGTACGCCGTGATGCCTTTCATTCAATTTGGAAGCTGCGGCAGCCAGACCAGCTTTCAGTGCCTGGGCGACAACAGCGCTTCGAAGGATCCCTCGCAGTCCTATCAGCTTTTCGGCGACGTGGCGAAGTCCGTGGGGACGCATATGCTGAAATTCGGCGTCGACCTCCGGCAATATCGTCTGAATACGTACATCACGGGAAATTCGGCAGGATCCTACACCTTCGGCAATGGATGGGTACGGCAGGCCAGCAACAGCTCCTCGACCACGGTGGTCGGCCAGGATTTCGCGTCGTTCCTGATGGGCCTTCCGACGGCGGGGCAGATCGATTTAAATTCGTATGGCTCGTACTCGTCTTATTACTACGCCGGTTTCGTGCAGGACGACTGGCGCATCAGCCGAACCTTGACGTTGAATCTCGGGCTGCGCTTCGATCACGATACCCCTTACGCGGAAAAGTTCGGTCGCACCGTGGATGGGTTCGCGTTTAACCAGCCCAGCCCGATTGCCGCGGCGGCGATGGCCGCGTACGCCAAAAATCCGATCCCGCAGATTGCTCCGAATGACTTCGCGGTGAACGGCGGCCTGACGTTTCCAGGCGCGAGCAGCGGAGCGCCGTATCAAAATACGTCGCACCTGTTCAGCCCGCGCGTCGGATTCGCCTGGAGCCCGCGGCCGCTGCACGGCGCAACCGTTTTCCGCGGGGGATTCGCGATGTTCGTGGCTCCGATCACCGTGGCGAACCTGGCGATCAACGGCGTCTATTCGTCCAATCCGATCGTCGATCAGGAGGGGTTCAGCCAGACTACGACCATGATCGTGCCGTCGAATTTTCTTTCGCCTTCGGCGACACTTTCAAACCCGTTTCCGGGCGGCATCCAGCGTCCGGTGGGATCGTCGCAGGGGTTGGCGACGTTTTTGGGCCAAACCGTCAGCTTCTTTAATCCGTCCATGGCCAGCCCCTACGCGATGCGCTGGAACTTTGGCGTCGAGCACACGTTCGGAAAGGATTTGCTGATTGAAGTGATGTATGAAGGCAATCACGCCGTCCATCTGCCGATCGCGGTGACGCAGGCCAATATCATCCCCCGGCAGTTTCTGAGCACGCTGCCGGTTCGCGATCAAAACCTGATCAACGCCTTGACTGCGACGGTGCCGAATCCGTTCGCCGGCCTGGAGCCCGGCACCAGCCTGAACACCTCAACAACCACCGCCGCGCAGCTTCTTTCGAAATATCCGGAGTTCCCCGCGGGCGAAGCGAGCGGCAGCACGGGCGTGATCGAGCAGAATCTCACGCAGGGACGGTCGTATTTTGAAAGCCTGAACGCGCGCGTGG
>Ga0209062_1001907_pt1 | contig 31451 bp, 29 predicted proteins | sample Coa_R2_2_FD_187158 | JGI IMG/M metagenome (GOLD analysis project Ga0209062, IMG submission 187158) | Surface soil microbial communities from Centralia Pennsylvania, which are recovering from an underground coalmine fire - Coalmine... | ecosystem: Environmental > Terrestrial > Soil > Unclassified... | reverse complement strand
GTAAATCGCAAGGACGAGCGGCACAGTCCGCTTGGTTGTTTTGCGCAACCACTTCGCGGGCTGAGGCCACCTGATCCGCAACGATTTGAAAGGGGCGAGCATTTCTGCTTTCCTCACCCAATCCATGAGCACCCGGTCAAAGTCTCGAATACGTCCTGGACTGCATCTCGCGACTCAATCGATCGCCACTGAAATGTTTTCGTCGCAATTCACGGCTCGCTCGCCAAATCACGACAGGAAACAAAAAAACCGCGTTTGATAGACCCCCGGATGTGATACGCTCCGCAAACTCGGTCTGTCCCGGCAGGTGGAGTGGCGCGTAACCACCAGCCGTCGGCTCAGTTCGGAGGGGTTGCGACGACACTGATCGCCGCGGCACTGCAGATGTGTCAGTCGATCGACGCGATGTGCTGCGGAGATGATGCAGTCGGGATACTCAGTGGTACTATGGACATAGCTCCCCTACACGGGAAGGTGTCACAGGTGCAAATCTTGTCGCGCCCACTCACGAAAAACCCGCCCAAGTGTTTCAGATTACCTGCCGATCTGCGGCAGACCTCACCCTTGTCGCCAGGCAGTAGCCGTTTGCTGAAGAATTACACACAAACAGTCTCTTCTCCCTGATCGATGTCCAATCTTGTACCGGTTCGCTGATCTCGCCGACAACCCGCGCGTTCTCCCCCGAAACGATACCTGCCTTCCACTCCCGCACGGGCTCTGGCGGAGGTGGAGAGTCAGATGGAAGTGCCGGTGGCACGTCAGCAGGCGGGGGAACTGAGACGGGGGCACGGCACGTGGATTGGTACCGACCACACCGGACCATGCGACCAGCCGCGTCATCCGCCACGCGAAGGGGTCGGCACACGCCGCACACTGGAACTCGATGGCATTCTCCCCTCCTTGCAACCTGCGACGGAGAACCCATCATACTGGCAGTGAGAAAAAATGCTCTCGGAAATGTGCCGGACGACCTCCGCCGAACAGAACCGGAAAAGTGAAGAACCCTCACCTGTTGAGGGGCGCCCGCTACCCCTTCAGTGCATCCCGAACGGTCCCGTCGGTCAACCAGACCTGATCCACCCCCGCCTCGATCGGTCCGACCGCCCCAGCTTTTTTCCGCCCCTCGGCGAGGACCGCCGAGTGCCAATACTCCCGCGCTCTCGCCACGTCCACGACCTCCATCACGACAATCACGGTGTCGGGCTCGTCGGCAGACTGGAACTGTCCGATGTCCTGCAGCCCGTGGGCTTCACGCATCGGCTTCAACTCATCGAACGCAGACTGGAATTGCCCGAAGTCTACGACCCGCTGTTTCACGATCATGTAGTTCGTCATGCTGCACCTGCCCGTGGGACAAGGTGCAAACCACGTTCCGCACTCAGCTCAGACATCAACCGGAAAAAAGCAGAAGCTGGCGACCAAAGTCTCGGCACCAGTTCCTTCACCGCGGCGCTTCCTCCTGACAGAGGAGATATCAGAGGTTCAGATCCTGTGGCGTCCACCGCAGAATGAGGCAATTGCAATCGCACGGCGAGCCCATCACTGGACTCGCCGTGCGTTGAACGTTCACGGACGACTACGACCGGTCGGAGCGTCCTTTCAGCCGCGAATCTCAGGAACTCCCCACGCCTTGGACCTGAGTGAGCAGGTTCACAAGTGTGCCCTGGTCGCGCACCAGATTCGCCACATCCAACTGGAATGCCGGATCGGATGTGAGGGTTGACGCCTCCTGAGTCAACAACCCGACGAGTTGATTCTGAACACCAGCCAACTCATCGACCACTGGCGCCAGAACGATCGGGTTGGCCGCCGAGCTCACCTCCTGAGCCAGGAAGTTGAGGATGGTGGTTTCGGTGTTGATGATGTTGGTCACGGCTTGCAGCGGCGGTAGGGAGATGCTTCCCGATCCACTGCCCGAACTGCTCCCGCTGCCAGACGATGAACCGGAACCGCTCCCCGAACCCGAGCCGGACGTTGAGCCGGAGCCGCTGCCGGAGGTCGAGCCAGAGGTACTACCGGAACCTGAGTTGCTGCCCGAGCCCGAAATGCTCCCACTGCCGGACGTTGAGCCCGAACCCGAGCCGCTCGTCGAGCCGGAGCCGGAAGAGCTGCCCGAGCCGATTCCGACCTGAATCGCAAACAGGTCGTTTTGAGCCGTCTGGATCTGGCTGATTTCCTGTTGGGTCAGATTGAACACTTGGGTCAGTTGCTGACTGACCCTCTGAGCGATACCGGGAGGCAACTCTGACTCGATCGTGAACAGTTTCTGCTCGAACTGCTGTGCCGTCGCCAGCACCTTCGAGAGATCGTTGAACACGCTGGACAGATTGATGGACGCACTCGCCGAGGCCGACGCCGATGCGCTTCCACTGGCGGAGCCGCTGCCCAGTTGGCTGACAATGGCGAACAAGCCGGATTCTGCGGTCTGGATCTGCTGCACCTCCTTGCCAGCGAGGTTAAACAGAGCCGTCAGATCGCTCTGGACGTGATGGAGAATACCCGGCGGAAGTTGTGACTCCACCGCGATGAGTTGCTGTTCGACCGATTGTGCCGAATTCAGAATGGTCGAGAGTTCGCTGAATACGCCGGACAGTTGGCCCACGACGCTACCCGAGCCACTGCCCGAACCCGAGCCGCTGCCCGAACCCGAACTGCTCCCGCTGCCGGACGTTGAGCCCGAACCCGAGCCACTGCCAGAGCTGGAACCGCTGCCGCTGGTTGAGCCAGAGGTGCTACCGGAGCCCGATCCGCTACCGGACATCGAACCCGATCCGGATGTGCTGCCGGACGCCGATCCACTGCCAGACGTTGAGCCCGAACCCGAGCCGCTCGTCGAGCCGGAGCCGGAAGAGCTGCCCGAGCCGCTGTCGGAGGCGGAACCCGAATTGCTCCCCGAGCCCGACATACTGCCGCTGCCGGAGATCAGATTCACCAGCTGCGCTTCAGCGGACGTGAGCGTTGCCAGTTCCTGTTGAATTGTTCCCGGGTCCACGCCCAGAGTCGCTTCCTGCGAGACGAGCTGGACGAGTTGATTCTCGGCCGACACCAAGTCGCCCAGCGCCTGTTGGAACTGAGCGGCGGGGACCGTGCGGTCCTCGTACCCTTCCAGTGCTGGGGTAAACCGATTCGTTGGAGTGCTCACCCGGCGTGCGCGTCGGCGTGCCCTCTGCGCTCCGAATGAACGATCGATAAACCATCTCATCAGCAATTTCCACATCGCGAGTTGCTCCTTTCCGACCCACATCGGGAAGACGCCAAGCAACCTCGGCCTCTTGCCCCAGTGGGAACCGGGCGATCCTCACCGCAAGGGCGCCACAAACTCGGGGCGACACCCCGAGTACTTTTGACCGTCCAGACCCGTTGCCGTAACGCGCGGCAATACTCTCCACCGGTCACAGCCGGGAAATGAGGGAGAGCCTCAGGTGGAGGCGATCGTTCGCACTGTAACTATTGGGGGGCGGAGGCAGCGGCGAAATCAGCCCACATGGGCCGACTGCTCGGGGTTGCTGGCAGGCGGGGTGGGATGCCCCGACAGATCAGCGTGCGACGAGTTCAAACGCACGCGGTTTCAACATCACAATTCGGGCGGGAAATGCGTTGAGTATTCCATTCCTCTCAAAGACGAAAGTTCTGAACCATTGGGCGGGCGGGTGACCAGCAACGCCGGTGCCATCCCGGTCAAAAGCGATTCCAATCGAATGAACTCCTTCCATTCGAACGAGGACTTGGACCAAAGCAACGTCGCAATTGTTCAATGAATAATGATCTTACGGCGACGTCACGGAGCCAGGTCGAAACAGCCCGAACAAATGATTTGGCGTTGTATGGTGTTCGGGTGGCGCCAGATCGCGAACAGCGTCCAGTCAGAAAAAAACGAATGTCACGGACCGAAGTGGACCGCCGAACGACTGTTCACGCAGCCCCTTTCGCAACCACGCGCAGCGTTCCACCAACCGAAGCCTACACGCTCCTCCGATGGGCAGGGGGAAATGGCGTCAGCAAATTGGGAAGTTTCCAACACCCGTCGGGAAGTGGCCCCTGATCTGCCTTCCACCATTATCAACGCCTTACCGCTCAAACGATGTGCATCTGAAACAGCTTGACGAATTCATCGAGTTCCTGGTCGTTGAGATCGGAGATCACCCAGTACGCCATCCCAGCCTGTCGCCATGAGCGGATGTGGAATCCTTGCCGAGAGCGGGACCGCACGGGCTGTTCCTCCGCATCCGCTGCAGGCCATGTAAACACATTGATCAGATGATCCCGACGGTGATAGACGAGAGCGGCTACGGAGTGGTTGTCCAAGTAGTCCAGCCGACCACCCGTGAGCTCGAACCCCGCTATCGAGAGATCGGGCACCTGTGGAGCAAAGTCGGTCTTCCCCTGGAACCACGGTTTCACGATGTGCTGCTGAGAAGACGGTACGTCGGTGGCGTGCGCAACCTGGAGTGACCGAATGTGACCGGCAACTACCTCCTCCGTGAGCCGATCATCCGCGCTGGAATGGAGGAGGAACCCACCCGCCAGAAATCCGGCGACTACGAGCACAATTCCCGCGGCAGTGGCAAAGAGAACTGCCGACTTCCAGCGCCTCAGACGAGTTGGCGCGGCAGACGTGGACTGCAATTGCCGACGGAGTGAGTCGGGAGCGTGATGGTACAGCGAAGGAGACGCCAGGGCTTCGCGCAACTGCCGCAAGCCGCGCGTTCGCTCCGCGCACTCGGCACATTCGGCGAGGTGGTGTTCGATTTGCAACTGGCGGACGAGGTCAAGTTCGCCATCGACAAAGGGGTGAAGCAAGTTCTGGACGTCACGACACTCCACGTCAGTCCTCCCCTCCCGAGCACGGGGCCAACCGTCGTTGGAGTTGCCCGCGGGCACGCGACAGCCGGGACATGACCGTTCCGACCGGTACTTCGGCCACAGTCGCGATCTGTTGGTAACTCAACCCCTCCAGTTCCCGCAAGACGATCACTTCGCGGTACTCCGGCGGAAGTTCTTCGACCGCTTGTCGGAGTCGTTCCCGGTCAGCCGTCCGAATTGCTTGCTGTTCGGGATTGAGCCCGTCATCGCGAGGACTGTGTGCCTCTTCGTCAAAGGGAGTGAAGGCGGCTGAAGCGCGGTGTCTCTGAAGCCAGTCGTAGGCCGCACGACGAACCACCGCCAAGAGCCACGTCCGCCCGTCGCCGCCGCGGAAAGTCGCGAAAAAGCGCGCAGCACGGTAAAGCGCCTCCTGGACAACGTCCTCGGCGGAATGCGCGTCCCGGGTTAACCACCGGGCCAGATTGTAGGCGGCGTCCAGGTGAGGCAACATGGCCTGTTCAAACCGCCCCCGCTCTTCAGAATCCAATCGCACTCTCCGCGGGGTTCTCTTCCGCCCATACTCTCCCGTAACTCTACCGCTCCGCGCGGATGTTTATTCCCAAGAATTGCTTTCTTTCCCAACTGAGAATGCGGCCTGCCACATTCTCAGTTACTCCACCAAGGGAATTTTCGGCCTGGTTGGTCGGTCTGGTTCCACGAGGCTCGCGGGAATCCATCCGCGCGAGCCGGACTGGAACTCTAACGCAAGGACCGAATCATGCAGAACAATAACGAGACGCCGCGTAAGCATTTCGCAACGGAGGATGGGATCGACCGTCGCGGGATGCTCCAGTGCATGGCCTGGGTGGGCACCGGGCTTGTGTGGAGTGTCAACGGCGGCGTCGCCTCTTCAAAACCGCTCGATGAACAGCCTGCCGCCAAACCGACATTCACGTTCGTCCAGATCAGCGACAGCCATCTCGGGTTCTCCCGCGAACCGAATAAGGATGTCGCGGCGACTCTCAAACAGACTGTTGCCAAGATCAATGCACTCCCCACCCCACCAGCGTTCGTGATCCACACTGGCGACCTCACTCACCTCGCCAAACCCGAGGAATTCGACACGTGCGCCGAACTCCTTAAGGGAACCAAGGCCGGAGTTCTTTACGTGCCCGGCGAGCACGATTTCGACGGGGACGGGAACAAGGAGTATCTCAAACGATATGGCAAGGATACGCGAGGGCTTGGCTGGTACAGCTTCGACTACCGCGGAGTTCACTTCGTCGGGCTGGTGAACGTCGCAAACGCCAAATCGGGCAGCGGAGACGGCGGGCTTGGCGTGATCGGCAACGAGCAACTGGAGTGGTTGAAGAAGGATCTCGGAGGCTTGAAGGACAGCACGCCCGTCGTGGTTTATGCGCACGTTCCGCTCTGGGCTGTCTACGAGAAGTGGGGTTGGGGGACCAAAGACGCCGAGAAGGCACTCGAACTCCTCAAACGATTCGGGTCGGTGACGGTTCTCAACGGGCACATTCATCAAGCCATGCAGAAGGTCGAGGGGAAGGTGACGTTCCACGCCGCCCGCTCCACTGCATTTCCGCAATCGAAACCTGGGGTGGGGACACCGGGACCGATGCGCGGTGTACCCGCAGACAAACTGAAAAGCGTGCTGGGCATTTCGACCGTGTCGTATGTCGAAAACCCTGGTGCACTCGCGATCGTCGATTCTCCGCTTGAGTAGCTGTGTTGAAATCCTCAACCGGGGATTTCAACACAGCTCCGAGTGACCTCACCCCTGCCCATCCGCGGGCATCCGACTGCTGTCCGCGGAGGTCGCCCGAGAAGGAGCAGATCCGATGAGATTCCCCTCTGGAATAGTCGCGTGTCTTATGGTTGTTTTGGCGCCGGGAGGTGCTCAAGCACAGCCCACCACCGAAGAGCACGGACTGGGAAGCGAAGTCCGGCGGATCTTCACGGTGAAATGTGCTGGCTGTCATGGACCCGACTTGCCGAAACCCCAGGGACGGTTCGGCTACGTTCTCGATCTTCGGCGAGTTGCGGGGAATCCCGAGATGGTGATTCCAGGCCGGCCGGACGAATCCGAGTTATGGGCGTTAGTGTCACACGGCGACATGCCCCCGGCGGACTCACCGCGAGGGCCGCTCACAGCAGCGGAAAAGGAAATGGTCCGTGCGTGGATCGCGGCCGGTGCCCCTGATGTCGCAGTACCGCAACCCGAACGCGAGCAACCCACAGCCGTTTCTATCTCCACGCCGCAACGGGCAATGCGGTTCCTGGGGAAGTTTCACTTACTCCTGCTCCATTTCCCGATTGCACTTCTGATCGCAGCTGGGCTCGGAGAGTTCCTCCAACTTCGGCAAGACCGTCGTGTGCCGTCTCCGGTCGTCCGTTTCTGCCTGACGCTCGCGGCGCTGGCCGCGATTCCGACGGTCGTTTTCGGCTGGTTCCACGCCGCGGCGGGTAGTGGGGTTGCGGTAGCCGAAACACTGAGCCTTCACCGTTGGCTTGGCACAGGTACCGGCGTCTGGGTACTCATTGCGGCGCTGTGGGCCTGGCGAGATTCACAGTGTGGAACCCGGAGTTGGAGTGGGCGGGTCGCGCTCGCGGGGAGCATTTTGCTCGTCATCGCTACTGCTCATCTGGGCGGACTGCTCACCCACGGCCGTCACTTCTTCGACTGGTAGATCGTTCGGCGGTGCTTGTTCTGCGAAAAATCGCTCTCTGGGTGAAGGCTGCCGGTGCGGTCATGGGCCTGAGGGTAACGCGATAGGAATGAGCAACGATTACATCGTGCCTGACAGAATGGGTTTCCCTGATCGTGCGAGGAGAGCGACATAGGCGGCGTGCTTGAACAAGCCACCGAGAGTGGGGTAGTTGAAACAGGTGTGGAGAATCATATTGAGTCCACCCCCGGCGCGCATGACCATCAGTCCGGTGTGGATCAGTTCGGTGGCTTGTTCGCCGATGACGTGAACCCCGACCAGGCTCATGTCCGGCTCGCGGAAGAGGAGTTTCAAAAAGCCTGTCTCGTCGCCGATAATCTTCCCGCGCGGATTGCGAGTGTAGTCGGCCCGGCCGACGACGTACTTCACTCCCCTGCTCTTCAGGGTCTGCTCGGTCTCGCCCACCGCGCCCACTTCCGGAATCGTGTAGATGCCGGTGGGCAATAGTAGCGGCATGTCGGCCAGTTCTTCCAATCCAAAGGCGTGACACGCCGCCGCCCGTCCCTGCTCTGCGCTGGTTGATGCCAGTGCTGGGAAGCCGATCACATCGCCAACAGCGTAGATGTGCGGAACGTTGGTCTGAAAGTGCTCGTTCACCACCAGTCGTCCCTTATCTCCAAGCACGACACCAGCGGCATCCAGTTTGAGTTGATCGGCGTTGCTCGTCCGGCCCGCACAGACCAGGACATGACCCACCTCAACCACTTGTCCCGACGACAGCGTAAGCCGGACGTCGCCTCCCGATGGGCCGTCGCAGGACGTCACATTCTCGCCCCAGATGAACGAGATCCCAAGATCCTGCATAGCTCGTTCCAGGGTCTCCGATATCTCGGCGTCGAGGAAGTGAAGGAGCTTTGTCCGCCCGTCAATCACGGTGATCTTCACTCCAATCGCTCATCACCACGAGATCGGCCCCAACGCGCTCGGCAGCGGTACAGATGGCCACCGCGATGTGACCGGCGTGAATCAGAAGAGGGTGGGTCTGTACCTGCCGGGAGTCCGCAGAGTGCGCGGTTAACCGACTGGCCAGCCGGCCCAGATACGAGTCCGGCGGAACTTCCCTCGCCTGAGCGGGGCCCGACTGAGGAGGACCAACATGAAGGAGATGAATGGCCGCATTGGTGCGTCGGGCGACACTCATCGCAAGTGGAAGGGAATGCTCAGAAAAGGCCGAGCCGTCGAGCGGAACGAGTAACGACCGATATATGGCCCCTCCTTCGGGACCGCCCGTGGCTCGTCCGTTCATTCACGCGAGAGCGTGTGCTGCGAACCCGGACAGCGGTGGGGAGAGCAAATTTGGAGCCGCATCCGGGCATCGATTCACACCGGACAATCGGAATCAGCATTTCCGTTGGTGGCGGCAGCGATTGCGGTTGGTGGGCTGCTTTGATTTTCCACCCCCAGAACTCTGCCGCGTGCGCAATCCAGCCCATGAAGGGACGGCTTCTTCTCAAACAAAAGGGAATCCGACCAGCGGAAGAATCCCTTGACAGCCGATGTGGGTCTGCACAATGAACAAATGAGAACGCTGCCTGCCGAGTTCTCTTTCACCAAACTGAACAGAAGGGGGCTCAACAATCACCCCTTACTCGCGACGGAAACCGTGGCCGAAACTTCCATTAGCTTGCTTGAACGACTCCGGCTGGGTCCGGATCCCACCGCGTGGGAACGGCTTGTGGAGCTGTACACCCCGCTGATCCGCAACTGGCTTGGCGGATACGGTGTCGCGTCGATGGACCTGGACGATATTTTGCAAGAAGTGTTTGGAACGCTCTGTCGTGAACTCCCCGCCTTCCGTCACGACCTGCGGAGGGGAGCTTTTCGCCGCTGGTTGCGGACGATCACACTGAACCGGTTGCGGAACTTCTGGCGCGCGCGAACGCGAAACGCCAGCCCCAATCCCGAACCACTCCTGGCTCAGATTGAGGACCCCGCCAGTGACCTGAACAAGCGCTGGGACGAGGAGCACGACAAACACGTCGCGCGCCGCCTCCTGGAGTTACTGGAACCAGAATTCGAGCCAGCCACTTGGCAGGCATTCCAGTTACTCGTTTTAGAGGGGCTGGATACGCGGGTCGTGGCCGACCGCCTGGGCATCACTCCGAATGCGGTTCGGATCGCAAAATCCCGCGTTCTTAGTCGATTTCGCCAGGAGGTTGAGGGGCTGATCGATTGAAATATCCCTTTTCTCTGAAATGATTGGCGCTGTTCTGCTCTTCCTCTGGTGAGATTACTCACCGGAGTTGAGCTCATGCCAATTCGTCTTGCGTGTGCGTGCGGGAAACAGTTGCAGGTGCCGGACACCGCGGCCGGAAGAAAAGTTCGTTGCCCCGCCTGCCAAGCGGTTGTAATCGTTCCGGTCAGTACCCCTTCCGCGTTCGAAGTGGTCGATACTTCCCCCGTGTCGGGGTCCAAGCCCGCCCCCGCAACCAAAGAGGAAGAGTCTCGGACCACATCATCGGGTGCCCGAGAGGAGAAGGCGGCGAAACCCACGAAACGTTTCGCGGACCTCGATGAGGACGATGACGAGGAGGCACCCAGGAAGAGCCGCACGAAGTCCGCGAAGACATCCGACCGCGACGAAGAAGAGGACAAACCGGTCTCGACAAAGACCGGCTCGAAATCAACGAAACGCATGAAGGTGGAAGAGGAGGAAGAAGACGAGGACGAAGCGGAAGAGCGCCCATCCAAGAAACTCACGAAGAAGAAATCGAAGCCTGACGATGATGCGGATGACGAAGTCAACAAGAAAGCCCCACGCAAGAAACGACCGCTATGGATGATCCTGCTTGGTCTAGGGTGTGGTGGGTTCCTCTTGCTGACGTGTCTCGGGGTGGGGACCATCGGTGGCTTGATGTACTACGTGGACTCTCGGCAAAACAAAGTTGCCGGAAAATGGGTTGTTGATCAAAACGCGCCCGAGAACGCTGCACTGCCTCCAATCAACAAAGCGATGCAGTTCGAGTTTGAAAAAGGCAACATGCGGTGCACGATGCGTGTTCTCGGTGTCGATTTCCTCGGCAAATGGAGCATCATTCGGAACCGCGAGAACGATGCCATTCTGGTGCTTGTGGATTTTGAAGAGGCGCGGGGGCCCGATGGACAGAAAGTGAAGGGAGGAAAGCAGGTCTTCCAAGCCGCGTTCGAGATCACGCCCGTCGATGCCGATCACATCGATCTTGTGGATGTCAAAGATCGGCTGGCTCGGATGCGGATGAAGAAAGTGACTTCTTTCGAGAAAGCGGCCGAGCCTGCGAAGAACCTCAACGAAGAATTCGCGTTAATCTGGAAGACACGCTGACCTCACTGGTGACTTCTCGCTCACGGGTCGGTAATCGCGAAGGCGAAGATCTGGTATTCTCAATACTCGGCAGCGGCGGGGTGAGATCGCTCACTCGCCCCGCCGCCATTTTGTATGATGGCCGGCAATGAACTCCAAGCGCACTCACCCGACACCGCAACAACTCGTCGCTTTCGACTCCGGACTCCTCCCACCCGATGACCGGGAGGCGGTGGAGCGGCACGTGGCCGAATGCCCACTCTGCTGCCAGTTCCTTGAACATCTTCCCGGTGATGCGTTGGAGGTCCGTATCCGCACGTTTGTCGGCAGATCAACGGCCAGCGCGGCCGAAACCCCGCATTCTGATCCCGACGCCACTCTCCCCCCCGATGAACTCCCTGAGGGACTCCGCAATCATCCGCGCTACCAGGTGCTTGGTCTGCTTGGAACAGGAGGCATGGGGACGGTGTATCGAGCCGTTCAACTCACTCTCGACCGGATCGTGGCGATCAAGCTTCTCCGCCGCCAACTGACCGATCGACCGGGTTTCGATGACCGTTTCCGTAACGAGGTCAAAGCGCTGGCACGGTTGAATCATCCGAATGTTGTGGCCGCATATGACGCCGATCGGGCGGCGGATCTGCATTTTTTGGTGATGGAGTACGTTGAAGGAGAGAGTTTCGAGACGGTAGTCGCCCGACGAGGTTCCCTCCCCGTGGGTGAAGCCTGCGAACTGGCCCGCCAGGCGGCTGTAGGGCTTCAACACGCACACGAGCATGGTCTCGTTCACCGAGACATCAAGCCCGCCAATCTGCTGCTCACTTCCAAGGAAGTGGTGAAGATTGCGGACTTTGGTCTGGCGCGGCTGGTCGTCAGTGAAGAACCTCCGCAGGATGGATCGGTGCCGGTCGTCCTGGGAACACCGGAGTACATGGCTCCGGAACAGGCACGCGATCCCAAGAATGCAGACATCCGCTCGGACCTGTATTCACTCGGCTGCACGCTCTATTTCCTGCTCCGTGGCCAGCCGCCTTTCACTGGTGGCTCCCGGTTGCAAACTCTTCTCGACCATCAAGACGCCACGCCAGCCGCCATCCCCGAACTCCCACTCGCCGTCTCCGCCGTTATCGAGCGATTGCTCGCCAAAGACCCGGCAGAGCGGTTTTCCACTCCGGCGCAACTGGCAGAGGCGCTGAGTCGGGTTGTCGGTACACAGCAACCAACAACAGCTTCCTCCATCCCCACCCGCCGCCGGTGGCTGATGTTCGGGGGTGGAGTCGTGATTGCGGCGTCAATTGTAGGCGGAGTGATCGCCCTCGGTGGACGCGACATTCCAGTAGACCCACACCAACAACGGATCCCGACCCCTCCCGTCGCCGAATCGACGGTTTCGCCGTCGCCTGCACTGGCTCCGCTCCCGCGTCTGGTGGAACGAGGATCTTGGACTGGGGGATTGGGGCAAGCTGGAAGACCAGCCATCGCTCCTCTGCCGCGTCTGGTGGAACGAAGCCCGCTGGCAACGGCCGACCAACTCGCAACCATGCGGAAGCAGGCGATGGATCAAATGGTCGAGTGGGTGCGTGTAAACAATCGTTGGCGGCCGGACTCCGAGATCGCGGTCGGCACGGCCGCGCGTGTCGCGGAGGCGCCCGCGAAGGTGGATGGCTTCGAGTTGACGTTTGGCGGTGGGCTGTTGAAGGGCGAAAAGCCCATGCTCATTTCCGCGCGGACAGGTGGGTTCTTTGTGTTCGAACTGACGCCGGAACAAGCAGAAGGAGCCAACCTGGGGCCGCGCAGCCATGTCGTCACCACTCACATGCACGCGCGAGATGCCCGGCGAACCGTCCCGCGCATCCGGTTGTCGAACTTAAGGCTCGACGATGCGGATTCCTATTCACCTGGGACGCGGGTCAATGGGACGGTTACGTGTGAGTTCCCTTTCGCGCCGCGTGCCGCCGAGTACCTGCGAATCACCCATTACTCGCGGGGGGGCGGTCGCGTCATGTTCCTCTATCATCCGAAGCAAACTCTGCTGGCTGGACGGGTGACCATGCGGTTCTCGGCCAATCCGATCGAGGGACGAATGGGAAAAGGAGATCGCTTGGTCGTCGTTTATGCCGAGTGGGTTTCGGAACCCGGTGCAACACCCATTATCGAAAGCAATACTGAGGCGACACTGCTTCTGATCAATGCCGATTGATCTGTCCCGGTCCTCCCCACGGCACATCGCGAAATCCGGTATTCAGTTTCACGACATACCCCATTGCCACGCGGTGCGGTGTCGGTGCCGCACCCTCCTATCTGCGTCATTCAGCGCTGATCCTGCAATCGCGGACACCGGCGTCATCTTCTACACCGCGCACTACCGCGAACAGGAGACCCGCGCTGGCACAGGCCTGCGCCGTTAGAGCGGTGATAACCAAACCCGGCGAACCCCAAGTGATTTTCGACGCGGTGGACGCGGCACTGGGAGTCGTCCCCCCGACGCCGGAGTTTGATCGCGATCAACTGCGACTATTGACCGACAAGAGAGCGCGCGTGTTATTGGAGAGTCGGCCGGGGATCAAGGTATTGTTTCTGTCGGGGTACACCGATGATGCCGTGGTCCGGCACGGTATTTTGCTATCGGAGGTGGCGTTCCTCAATCCCGTATGTATGTGGTTCCCTGTTGCTGCGGTGCTTTTTGAGGGCCAAGGGCGTGAACTGCCCCACAATACTCTGGACGGGGTTTCGTTATTGAGGGCGTTGAACCATGCCGACACCCGAACAGGCACCCACACCCGTTCCACCGCCAACGCCTCTGGCGACGATGGCTGAGCAACCGCTCAATCTTCCCTCTTCCCCCGACTCTCCCACCGCGCGGCGACGCCGGTGGGTTCGAGTCCTGGTCTGGGCCGCTGGCCTGACCGCCCTCGCTGCCGGCTTGGCGATCCCGTTTTCGTACTGGGGTTACCGGTTCACACACTCGATGACCAACGACGGGTTTGTCGAAACGCGGATCGTCCACCTCGCACCACAGACATCGGGGCTGCTGGTCAACGTCCGTGTTGAGGAGAACGACCGAATCTATGCGGGGCAAGTTCTGGCCGAAATCGACCCAACTCCACGCCAACGCGAACTGGACCTGGCACTATCCAAAGTGAAGGCAGCCAAAGAAAGCCTCCGCTATGAGCAGGCCACACTGGATCGGTTAGAAAAAGAGTACCCACGCAAGGTTGCGGTGGCCAAGCGCGAACTGGCCAGCGCACAGGCACTGGGAAAGGAGGCGCAAACCCGGCTGGAGGTGACTCGCGTGCGAACCGAGAAAGCCGTGAAAGCGGCTGAGGCCGCCGTTGATGCCGCGCAGGCCGTGCTGGTGAAGGCGAAAGAGGATAATGACCGTTACCAGAAGCTTTATGCCGAGAAATCGGTGCCCCAGATCCGCGCCGAAGAGGCCGCTCGCGCCTATGGCACTGCGAAAGCCGAACACGCCGCTGCTCTTGCCCGGCTGGACTCGGCGCGAGCTGAACTCGGGCAAACCCGCATCGCCGAGCGCGAGGTCGATGTGAGCCGACAGGCCATCGAGAAGGCGACGGAACTGCTCGAACTGGCGAAACTTGGCGACCTTCTGATCGAGGAGGCTCGCGTGAAAGTGGAAATCCGAGCCGCCGAACTGGTGGCGGCGAAACGAGCGGCCGACACGGCCCTGACGCAGCTCCAGTACTGCCGCGTGATCGCTCCGTTCGATGGTATCGTGGTGAAACGCTACCGGAGTCCCGGCGACAATGCCCCCATCGGCTCCCCGATCGTGAGTATCTACAACCCGAAGTTGATCTACGTCACGGCCAACATGGAAGAGGACCGGCTGGAAGGAATCGCGCCGGGCAATACGGCGATTCTCTGGATCGATCGCTTTTCGCGACGATTTACCGGCAAGGTGGTGTGGATTGGCGAAGCAACCGGGGCGAACTTCGCCCTCGTGCCCCGCGATGTGAGTACCGGAGAGTTCACCAAGGTTCCGCAACGAGTTCCCGTGCGGATCGCGATCGACCCGGACGAGCGGCTCCCGCGCGTTGTCCCCGGACTATCGGTGACCGTTGCGATTTCACACGCACCGGGCGACGCCGAGTGGGCGGCTCGCGAAGCGGCGGCCATGCGGGCTCTGGCAGCGGAAGGACGAAGTCCGGTCGTTCCACTGCCGGAGATGAAGAAGTGACGCCAGTACCGTCGGCTCCCCCGCCACCGCTCACCCCGCGCGAGCGACTCGCTGCCGTCTGCGGATTCGCCGCCGCAATGCTTTATGGTTTCCATAGCACACTTCCCGATCTGCCAGGACCCTTCGAAGTCGTCGACATCGGCTCGGACCGGTACCGATTTCAATGGGTTTCCGGAGCATCAAACCTCGGCTCGATCGTGGGCATGTCGATGCTCCCCTGGCTGCGTTCGCGCTTCGGGTTACGGCGGTGTTATTTCGCCGGGTTGCTTCTGTATGCCCTCGGCGGGCTGGCTGGCGTGTGGGTCCGTGACGACATGGTGCTGGCCGCCACCACGCTCGTTTCGGCGGTCGGGAACGGGCTTCTGATTACGACGGTCTTGTCGCTCCTCTGGCTGGAATTTCCCGGCCGGCGCGATTGGTCGATCGGGCTGTACGTCGCGGGGCTGTACCTCGGCCGGATCGTGGCTCCAAGCGTCAGTGGGGCCCTCATCAACGAACCATCCTGGCGAACGGTTGTGGTCGCTCCCGCGGCCGTTGCGGGCCTCGTACTCATCGGAGCCTACGAATCCCACCGGGCCGATTCCCCTCCGCAAGACACCCATGAGCCATTCGACTTCCCCGGTTTGATTCTCCTGCTGATCTGGGTGACATGCTTGTTCGTCGGCCTCGGTCGATTTCAGCTTTGGGGATGGGCCACGTCTGATCTGGCCGCAGTGATCTATGCCACCGGAGCGATAGCGTTTGTCGCGTTCTTCGTTCGCCAGTTCACGGCGTCTCACCCGCTCTTCGATCTGTCCCTCTTGCGTAACCGCCGGTTTGCGCTCGCCGTGGTGATCAAGGCCGCGGCCGATGCCACCTTCGCCACGGTCCTCCTGGCGGTTGTCCGATACATGGTCATCGAACGGGCCTATCCGCGGACGACGACCGGACTGGTCCTGCTACCTTGCGTACCGGCAATGCTCTTTGCCCTGTTATTCACAGCGCGGTTCGGAACGCGTGCGAACCGGAAGTTGCGTCTGGTGCTGGGGATGTTCGGCATGGCCGTTTGTACGTGGTATCTGGCGCGGATTGACCTGTTCACAGACAAGCGGTGGCTGGCAGCCGTACTGGCGATCTGGGCTGGTTGCGCTGGGCTCGCTGGGTCGCCCGTGGTCTGCATCAACCTCGATGGTCTCACCCGAGCACAGGTGGCAGCCTCAGCGAGCATCAAAAACGTGATGCGGGTATTGCCCACAATGGTGGGAGCTGGCCTCCTCGCTATCGTTACGGATCTGCGATCGAACGCTCTGTTCGATATCGAGCGACAGACGATCGAGGTGAATCGCCCGCCGACGATTGACGTTTCGGCTGAAATCCAGGATCGCCTGGCCCCGTTCAGCACTCGTCCATCCGATCTTCCCGCGCAGGCAAACCATGTTTTGGGTGGATGGGTGAAGGCCAACGCCACAGTGTGGGCCACGCAGGCCATCCTGGGATATTTCGCGCTCGTTGCGGCGGGAGCTGCCGTGCTGAGTTTGTTCCTACGGCCTCTCCCCCCCGACGCCCCGGGGCCGCTCAAGGGGTAAACTCGGCGCGGGAGAACAAGCCAGCAGCGCGGGGAGTGGAACACCTGTTGCGAATTCCATGCGTGCCAGGGCAATCAAGTAGCCGTAGCGGGCGTTGTTCGCGTTTTGCTCGGCGCGAGTGAGGGCAGTCTGGGCGTCCACGACATCGGTGGGTTTGGCGTCACCGCGATTGTATCGTGCCTGCACCAAACGGAGAGTCTCTCGGGCCTGTTCGACGGCGGTGCGGGTTTGAGAGATCCTCTCCCGTGCTTCAACGATATTCCAGTACGCCACATGGACTTCAAACGCAATGGTGTCGCAGATTTGCTGGGCCTCGGCGACCGCCGCACGGACATCCGACTCGGCAGCTCGAAGTGCTCCTTCCCGCCGTCCCCCTGTGTACAGATCCCACTTCATGAAAATGCCCGCGTTGAAGACAATCGAGTTCTGAACATCGACCCCCTCCACTACCGACCCCGTCGCCCGGGTTCCGAAGGTGGGGAGGAAGTCGGCGCGTGTAGCATCCACTCCTCGGGCCGATGCCATGATCGCCTTTTGAACCACGGCGAGCTCCGGACGGTTCCGCACCGCAAGGTCCAGGCACTCTTCCAGACCCAGCCCGAAGGCCCGGGACGCGAGTGTGGGTGTTGGGCCAGGAACTGGCGGAAGAGCACCCGGCAAAGCAACAGCGACTTCGGTAACGCGGGTCGGAAACCCCACCGTGATCCCAATCGCGCGATTCAGCGCAGCAAACGCAATGTGAACGGCACTCCGGGCGGTCGTGAGTGCCTGGCGGGCATCGGCCACCTGAACTTCCGCTCGAAGAACATCCTCCCGCGTGAGAACCCCTCGTTTCTCCAGGTTCACCGCGTCCTTGAGTACGGCTTCTGCTCGTTCGACCGTTTGTTCGGCGACCGTCCGCGCTGCATATGCTTCCAACACCTCAACGTACCGGACACTCACATCGAACCCGACCGACTGCCGCGCTCTTTCAGTCTGGAGCCGAGTGATGTCCCAACGCAGCATCGCCTGATCGTGGCGTGCCACTCGCTTGCCGAACTGGTAGACGGTGTACCGCAACTCCAGGTCGAGAACCTCGTAGTCTTGGGCTCCCGGGCCCAATCCGCGAACCGGAAGTTGTACGAACCGCCGGCCCTCCTTGACCCCGACAAAACCGGTGCGCGAGGTGACATCATCGAATTCGTATGAGAAGCCGACGGAAGGCAGGAAATCGGCGAAAACGATGCGCTCCTCGGCCGCAGCTCGGTTGACCGTTTCCCGCACTCGATTGAGTTGGGGATTCACTCGATCCGCAAGTTCCTTGGCTTCCTCCAGGGTCAGTGGTCCTCCCCCCGGCAGCGGGAGGGCAACAGGTGTGGATTTCTCCACAGGGCCGCGATAGGGAGTCGGAGTGGGTGGACTGGTTGTCGCCACTGGCACCGGATTTGTAATTCGCCTGGCCATACCCTCGGCATCAACCGGAGCCGGGGAGCGGATGCACCCGGTTCCGGCCAGCGTAATGACAAGCAGGATGATCCGGGCAAAATGCGGCATCACTCTTCGCCGCGGGTCGAACCCACGACCGCCGAGGCAAGTACCATCGATAGATCTTCGGAAGAGTGGCAGATACCGGGCACGCGGTGGGCTTGTCCAGATCAACTGCGGCGCCGCGCTATTGCTGTTCAACTGTCCAATCCCAGCGCGACAAAAACCTTGTTCGGCTTGCGGCGGCGTGGTAATTTCAGTCCACCCTCATTCTTCCTACCCTGAAGCCAATTTCGCCACTACCAATTACAAGGGGTTCGAAGGAGCATGCGTCATATTTTCAATGTGACAGAACACTCATCGGGAAAACGAATCAAGTAGCCATCACCACAAACAGCCAAACGCAATGACCACCTCATCTCGGTGTTTGACTCCCATCCACCCTCGTTGCCTTCTTGCCATGACAGCCCTTTTTTGTGCACTCTGGTTGGGTTTGGCGCAGGCGAACGACGTGACGACAGTGAAAGAGAAGCTGTATCAGGCGAAGAAGGAGTACGACAGCGAAGTGCGCAAATTCCGCAAGTCTGTTGCGGAATGGCTCGAAAAACGCGAAGACGCCGCCCGCAAGGCGGGCGACAAGAAGCAACTTGACCGCGTGAAGATCGAACGCAAACAGTTTGACGAAACAGGCGAACTACCCGCGGAACTCCCCACGTCGGCCCGCAGACAGGTGCTTACGGCGCGTTTGGCTCTGGACAAGGCATATCAGACAGCCGTCAGCGAATACATTCGCCTCAAAGAGGATGCCGCCGCAGAAGCGATCGAGAAGGAACGTGAACGATTCCTGTTCAACTCGGCCTTCGTCGTGAACAAACGCACTTATCTTGCGAGTCTGAAACCCACCGAGATTACCGCATGGAAGAACTGGTTCGAAAAAGACACGGATAAATCCAAGATGGGCGAGAACATCATTCCCCACAGTCTGTTCTTGCACCCAGACTCCAAGGGGATCGCATCCGTCAACTACACCCTCCCGGCGAAAGCGTTCGCATTTCGCGCATCTGTCGGCGTTCCGAAGAATGAGGAGAAGCTGGGAGAGCCTTCTTCACCACTCACGTTCGAGGTACTCGGCGAGGGCAAATCGCTTTGGAAGTCGGAACCCGTTGCGAGACGCGAGATGTTCCAAACGTGCGAGTTGAAAGTGGAGAAACTCAAAACACTTACCCTCCGAGTTCACTGTCCTCAGGGAAATGGCGGGGCCCACGCCGTGTGGTTCGCACCGTTCGTGGTCGAATGAAGATGGAACGCGTTGTGACCCTTCCGACCCAAATCATCCCAGGAATATCTCATGCCAAGTTGGTCTTTTCGATTCCTCCTGAGTGCAGGAGCCTTCACCTTCATACTGTGCCTGACGCGGGGGGACGACACCGAGACAGTGAAGGAAAAGCTGTATCAGGCCAAGAAAGCGTACGATGGCGAGGTGCGGAAGTTCCGCAAGGCCATTGGCGACTGGTACGATAAACGCGAAACCGACGCCCGCAAGGCGGGCAACAAGAAGCAGCTCGACCGTGTGAAGGCCGAACGCAAACAGTATGAGGAGACGGGTGAGGTGGCTGTGGAACTCCCCACTGCCGTCAGAAAGCAGATCGTGGGGGCTCGGTCGTCCCTGGATAAAGCGTATCAGTTGGCAGTGGCCGACTACCTCCGCCGCAAGGAGGACAATGCGGCGGACGCCATCGAGAAGGAACGCCAAAAGTTCCATCTCGACTTCGCACTCCAATACGGAAATCGCACGTATCTGGTGACGCTCCGTCACTCGGACGTTAGGGCCTGGAACAATTGGTTTTCAAACAACGGAACGCAGGCGGATAAACCGGATGTCAAATACAAACTGAACGGCGAGCTTGTTCCCCACAGCATCAACGTGATCCCGACGCATCGTGGAACAGCGCAAGTGAAATACATGTTGGGTGAAAAGTGGACGGCGTTCCGCGCAACGGTTGGTGTGCCCAAAATCGAAGACAACGGCCGGGACCCCGCTTCCGCACTGACTTTTGAAGTTATCGGCGACAGCAAATCGTTGTGGAAGTCCGAACCGGTCACGAAAATGAATGAATTCCAGCAGTGCACGGTGAACATCGAGAAGGTGAAAGCTCTCACGCTGCTAATCCATTGTGCGGATAGGGCCGAGTGGGCACGAAGCGTCTGGTTTGAGCCTATGCTCTACGAGTGATCATCCTGGTCGTTTACGAGGGATGTCAATGCTGCCGATGTCGCGACTTGTGTGTCTCTGTGCAACGTTCACGGTGGCGTTTGCCCTGGGTGAGGCGAGGGCAGATGACCTGGGCACTGTGAAGGACAAGTTGTATCAGGCCAAGAAAGAATACGATGGCGAAGCGCGGAAGTTCCGCAAGGCCGTGAGCGATTGGCTCGAGAAGCGAGAAGAAGCGGCTCGCAAAGCTGGCAACAAGAAGCTTCTCGATCAGGTCAAAAGCGAGAAGGAGAAGTACAGCAGTTCCGGCGAAATACCATCGGATTGCCCAAAAGCATTACTCACGCAGATCAGCACGGCGCGAACCAAACTCGATAAAGCGTACACAGCGGCGGTCAGAGACCTCGTGAAGCTCAAGGAGGATTCCGCTGCTGAAGCGATCGAAAAGGAACGGGAAAAATTCGTGTTGGATGCCGCCCTCCAGTTTGGCGCTCGTACCTACCTCGTCGCGCTCAAACACTCCGATGTGCGCGTTGATCAGAATTGGTTCTCCACCAACGGTACAGGAAGCAACGGAGAGAAAGTCAAGGTGGATGGTCGGCCGGTCCCACACTCCATCTTCCTCCACCCTCCCGCCAAGGGGGAGGCGCAAGTCAAGTACGCTCTGGATGCAAAATGGGTCGCGTTTCGAACCACGGTTGGGGTTCCCAAGATCGAAGAGAACACCGAGAACCCCGCCTCAGCTCTCACATTCGAAGTGCTCGCGGATGGTAAATCGGTGTGGAAGTCCGAGCCTGTGTCAAAAGTGGGAGAATTCCAAACGTGTACCCTTCGGGTGGAGAAAGTGAAGGTACTGACACTTCTTGTGCACTGTCCCGACCAAGCATTCTGGTGCCGGGCCTTCTGGTTCGAGCCAGTACTCGCGCCGTGAGCGCTCCTCGGGTACTCCGGGGAGCGCTTTTGGTAGCGAACAGATGGGTGTCGCGCAGGAATGCTTGCTTCGTGAAAGCTGACAACAGTGCATTCCTGCCTCACCCCTCTACACAAGTCACGGCAGGTCAAATCGCCAGAGCATCCCTGCTTTCGGGTCATGCACGATTAACGCGCTTGCATCGGCGGAAAGTGCGAAGGTCGGCACAGCGCCCTTCGTCGGGATGGTCGCCGAGCCAACAACTGTTCCCTTCGGCACACTCACCACTTCGATCGTCGCGTTCATTGGCGTCAGTTCCTTCAACACGGCCGCATAGCGGCCATTTTCCGAGAGCGCGACACGCGAGTGTTCAACGTACCCTTTGCCGAAGCGATGGAGGACATCACCGGTCTTTCCATCAATCAGGCACGGAGCGGGCTCGGTTTGGTCCTGCGCGGTGCCCGTGTACCCGATGACGTGGCCACCGGAGGTGATGGACGTCACAATATGCAAGCGTTTATCTGGGCGGGGGGGGTATTTCCATTCCTGTGGGTCGGCTTTCTCCGCGAGAGAGAACCAGCGGAAACGTCCGTTGTACTCCGCGACCAGCATCCGCGATGAATCGCCGGTAAAGTGAACGCTCCCTCCTGTCCAGGTGGTATCCACGAGCGTCTTCCCAGACTTGTCGGTTGCGAATACCCGGAACGGAACCTCAGGGTGGATCGTCGGTGCCATCGCTCCACGCGCAACTGCGATGTATTTCCCATTCGGAGACACCCAGGCGACCTTTTGTCTCGCATCCCCGGACCCGGAAGGAATGCTCGGAACAGAGAACTTTTCTCCGCGTTTGCCGGTCTTCACGTCCCACGTCCACATCTCTGTGTCGTCCGGCTCGTACTTGGCCACGCGGTCGCTATCCATGGGACAGAAGACATCGCCGCCCGTGAGATCAATCTGGTGAAATGGCGGTTGTTTTGTCCCGCTTCGGAGATCGATCGCCGACAACGACGTTCGCGGACTCCCCATCAAGATTGTGTTGTCGCTGACATGGAGAGTGGCGGGAGTGCCATCGGTGTCCACCGCTTCCTTCCAACGCTCCTTAAAGACAACTGGTCCCATCGGCATGGGTGGGTCTTTTGGCGGATTTTTTGGCGGTGAGCCCGGTGTCACCAGGTCATACCGGATCAGTTTCGACGGAAAGACAAACGCGATGACGCCGCTCCCGTCCGGCAGGACCGTCGTATGAAGGAAGATCGAACCCTTGGGTGGAACGATTTCGCCCAGGATCGCCCCAGTCGATGTATTGATCACATCCGCGTTGCGGATCTGAGTACCTTCGGTTTTTGGCGCGACAAGTAACGTTCCGTCAGCGGAGAGGCTTGCACTTCCCGGTTCCAGGTAGGGTCCGGGAAACGATCGCAGAATCTTCCCCGACCGTCCATCGATCAGATGGAGCCCCTCATCGTGGCCAGTGAGAACACCCTCGTAGAGCAGGACAGAGCCGTCCGAGGAGCCCGTGAACAGATACCGGCCCTTCGTTGCCACCTGGGAGGGTTGGAGCTTCCAGCCGCCACCGGACTCACGGGAGGGGAGTTTGATCCACCCACACCGGCCATTGTCTTCCGAGAGGAGGACACGTGACGAGTCAGATGTAAAGAAGATGTTCTTGCCAGCCCATACGGTGTTGAAGGTTTTCTTATCCCCGATGGACCTGAATACGAGCCTCTGTTGTTCCGAGGGCATTCTGGGTCCAACAGCAACGTACTTGAGGTCGGGGGACACATACTGCGACACGGCACCCGTCGTCGGTACGGTATCCAACATTTCCGACTCGCCGGTTCTCATATCGATGATCGGAATCGGCCGAGAGCTGTTGGACAGCATCGCGAATCGGCCGTCGTTGAGCGGGAAGGCTCTCACCACTCCCGGAGGAGGTTGATAGTCAACGGGGAGTATCTTGCCCGATGCGGCGTCCATCGCAACATAATGCGCGTTGGCCGCGTTGTAAATCACGACCGTCCGACCGTCCGCGCTACACTCCGGAAGCTGGCTATAAGCAAACTTCTCGGGGAGCAGAGTTGACCATGCCAGGCGTACTTCCAACTCGCCCGGGTTTTTTGGCTTTGGTGTCGGGTCGGTAACCGGATCTTGTGGTTTGTTGGGCACCACCGGATCGGATCCTTTATCTTTCGGCGGCGGTTTGGGGGTCGGCCCCGGGGGCGCCACGCCGACTGGATCATCGTGCTTTGGCTGGACAGTTTCGGTGGGCTTCTTTCCGCCCGTGAACAACACCACCGCGACAATAGCCCCGATCAAGAGAAGCAAGCCACCACCGCCGGCCGCGAGCAGAAGAGGAAGCTTCGATTTCGCCGGTTCTTCCTGTTCGTCCTCTCCGTCCTTGTCTTCCTTTCCTTCCTTCTTTCGCTTCTTCTTGAGGGAACGGGATATCTCGACCGGTTCCACATTGAACTCGTCATGTTCTGGGGTCTCAAGCGTGGCAACCACCATTGGGACGACAGCCGGAGGAGGCGGCGTTGCCGGGACTTGGACGACCTCGATTACCTCGGGCACAGGGAGAGGAGGCGGCACGACGGGAACTGGAAGCGCGATTCCCAGCGCAGCTGCGGCCTCCTTATAGGTTTCGTTGTCCAGCGGCTCGGGTATCCCCTCGGGGGCGAACTGATCCAACCACGGTGTTTGGGGGATGGGCTTTTGACAGGCGATGGCAAGCCGACCGACCAGAGACTGGACGATGGGATTCTCGGTCTGCCACAACTCCCTCATCAGCTTGGATTTGGCCGGCGCGCGATAGTCGCCCTCGGTGAACAGCAAGTTGTCTCCATTATCGTATCGCTCCCACAACGCGGTACCGCCGACAGACAGTCCACGCAGCGCCGTGCCGACAACCAAGTGCGAAAACCGATCCACATCCGGCGAATATCCGCGCGTCGCGGCCCGTGCGGGGTGTTGATAAGAGGGATGGCCCGCTTCCCCCGATGGCGTGTTCGCCAAAAGCGGTACCCACATGCCGTCGTAGTCGATCAACTTGAGCCCGTATGTGCCCGGCCGGGACCCAGGTACCAATAGCACGTTACCATGCTGCACATCCGCGTGTGCCAGCCCCGCCTCTCGCAATCGTTTGCAGAGCTTGACCCACATCTGCCCCAACGCTGCCAACACCGCCGGTTTGCCCGCGTTGTCTCGGACGACCTGATTGAGTAAAAGCCCCTCAACCCACTCCATCTTCACCACCGGACGCCATTCTCCGCCAACGAGAATTCCGTCCGAGAGGAAGGTGAACCCAACGGTGAAGGGAAGACTGGCGTTCGCCAACGCCTCGCTGATGCGCGCATAGCGATCCGCCAGTCCGGCGACGGGTCGCGTGAAGCATTTAACGGCCCAGTCGCGCCCATCAGCTCCACGGACCTGATACACGTCGGCAAAATTACCCGAGCGCGGAAGAGGAAGACCGGTTGCTCCGACCACCGTCTCACCAGTCTTGAGATCGGGATCGGAAAAGACCACCTGGGGGTTCTGGATTGCCTCGTTGAATTCGTGCGACAGCGGCCAACTCATGACGGCTCCGAGGGCTGGGAGTCGGGAATACGACCGCCAACGAGTCCTTGCGGTGGCGGAACAGGACAATTCGCGAGCGGTGTCAGGATGAAGCGAGACAACCTGGCGTTCCGTCCGCAAGACACTCGTTATTTTTTGGCGCGCACAGCCGTCCCTTTGGCGGTCAAGATGCCATTGGGATAGTTGCCGGGAGGCGACCAGTGATCGATTCGGACTTCGCCGTCCACGAGTGCCCAAACTTCGACGAAGTGTTCGCACTTCAGGAGCAGCTTTCCGTCCACGAACAGAATCTTCCCCTCCGATCGCTTGCCATCGCGGATACGAGTGAAGGTTCCGTCTTTGCTGAACTCGATGCTCGCTCTGGTCCCTTCATTGTAAGACTGGGCGTATGTACCGGGAGGAAATAGCGCAGCCCAGGTATTGGCGTCGTTCTGGCGGATGCTTTCCCATTCTTTTTCGACGGCGGAGGCGAGTTCGTCCTTGCCCGCCTTGGTATAGGCTTTGATCGCCTCGGTGTAGGCTGACTCCAGAGCTTTCTTCGCCCGACTCTGCCTCTGAGCAATGGTGGCTGGCGTGCTCTTGGGCAACTCACCATCGTCCTCGTAATGCTTCCGTTCCTCCTTCACCTGATCGAGAGCCTTTTTGTCTCCGGCTCGGCGGGCGGCGTCTTCGCGTTTGTCAAACCACTCCTCAACCTGCTTGCGAAACTGGCGCATTTCCTTGTCGTAAGCGACCTTCGCTGCAAATAGCTTCTCACGAACCGCATCCTTCTCCTTGTCGTCACCAAACGCCGCCACGGCAGACGATAGGGCGACAATCGCGACGAGGTTCCGAATCATGTAGTTTGCCTCAGGCTTGTTCGATGAGTCCCCACCAAAATAACGACGAAACCTCGCACCTGTTGGATGTCGAGCAACAAATTGGTACGGAGCAATATCTTACGAACTTCATCTCTCACGTGAGGATGTTCCCTTTTCCCGTCAATGTACCTGCCTCAGGCCAAGCTCAGAAAGAATGGTAAACCGATCTCGTCACACGGTCAATCTTAGCGAGCAACTTCACGTTACCCTCTTGAGACATGGAGCATTTCCGCGCAGCGCACTTGGGGAGGAAACCCATGTGGCGAGAAATAGGCATGAATCACCGACCAGAAGGAGAAGTGACTCGTGTGCCAATGTCGAGAAATCGAACGATCGCGGTTGGATCGGCATTGATGACGACCCCCCGCGCGCGGGGTTGTACGTGATGTCCCTCGGTCTTGGCGGCCTCCCACAGCTTCGGCGGAAGGATGCTCGACATACGGAAGAGCAGTTTGGCGCAGTTATCGGGGAAGTGGTCCTCGGTGGCCGGGAAGTAATCGGGCTGAACGGGTTTATTGGAAATCAACAGATTGAAGACCAGTGCTGCTCCGTCACTCGTCCTCATGTTACGGATGCTTCGAGCGTGCGATTGCGGGTTGCCGTCGCTCGGCATGCCATCGGTCAGGTTGAGGACAATGGGCGGATACGAATTGGGATATTGTTCCACGAATCCCTTGATGGCCAACCCCGCGGCGGAAAAGGCCTCACACATGGGAGTAGTGCCATCCGCCACGGCGTCGAACCAGATGGGAAATTTCACCTCACGCTCCACCAGCCCCCCTGCCCCATCTGGAATGAGCTTCATCCGCGATTCCACGCGCAGTGGATGCATCCCCAGCTCGCTGACGGGAACCAGGGTGTTGAAGGGAAGTGACCCGCCAAACCCGGCCTGGATACCCTTGCCGTACCCAATTACACCAACATGGAAATAATCTCGCACCCCGTCTGCCTTCGCTGATCGCAGCACGACATTCTGGATCAGACGATTGAGTGCGTCGGCAACCACTGTCGCCTTCGTCTGTCCGGGGTTGCCGATAAACGGCTCGGCCATTGACTGGGACTGATCTACGAGGAAGAGCAGGCACGATGGGTTCGTTCGACTGATTTGTGCAGAATACTCCATCGCGCCAGACGACGTGGATGCCCCCAAAGGCGAAGCCGGCAGAGGCAGGAGATGAGACTCGTCGATCTCGATGACTTCGGACTCGTCCGATCTCGCTGCTTTTCTGCCTGTCTGGTGGATCTCGTCCACCAACACCCAATCGTCTTGAATGACGAGGTCGATGAGGTCATTCAGGCCAGTCGGGAGCGCATCGGGCAGAGGCTTACGAAATACGGGCGACGACTGGTCCAGGTTCATTGTGTCCAGTACGAAACTGAACGCATTACCGATCGAGGCCTCCAGTGGCTTCCCGGGCGCGCCGAGGTATGTGCCCACGACTTGCGCGAGTTTGTAATCGCGGATATTCCGGTGGTAAGGCTCGTAGGTGGTGAATGTTAGCTTCGAGATAGTCTTTTTGGGGAGGAGTCGCGTTGCTCCATAGAGCAGAAGTGCAATGACACCCGGTTCGGCATGGACGAGAAGCCGGGTCTTCTCCTCTTCCGTGAGCAGGACCACGGCCTGAAGAAAGCGAGCGAACAACTCGCGGCGTCGGCTGGCCGGTCCGCGAAGGCGCCTGGGGCAGACCGTCGTGCTGAGGTCAAGCGGACCGGGGGGATGCTCGCTCAAAAAGGCCGTCAGGTTGGTGTCGTCGACCAGAGTACCGACGGGCAAAAACACGTCGGGGCTGAGTTCCTTCTCGGCACCCTTCGGGTAACTCTTGATCCATTCCTCCGCGCCCCACGACTGCAACACTGCACCCGGATCCGCCTTCGGCAACAGAAGCAAATGTGAGAAATACGAACGATCGCGCCCCACAGTGTCCTTCGTCAGATATGCCGAGTGAACCACCCACACCCCGCCCTTGGGGTATTCGGTGCGAGCTAAACGGCAGGGAGTATCGGCAACCGCCGGCAGGTCCTTCCACATCTCGAGCGGGAGTTCGTATGGGGGGTACTGCAACGCCGCGTTGAGTTTGTCGCGCTTTTCCGACGAGGCAGCTCGAACGGCGTAACCTGGGTTCTTCAGTACGCTGTCCATTGCGAGGCAATGGGTCACGTAGAACTGGTCACCTGTGGTTCCAGCATTTCCGCCCGTTCCTGACACAACTCCCCCCGCCTCTCAGCGATGAATTGTGGCGCGGTTGGACCGTACCACCTGGGCTTTCCGCACAGATCGATGTTCGATTGCGGCTCTTGCCACATGTTATCACCACCCCCGGATTGATACAATTGCCGGTCTGTTCACCCGAAGTCGTTTCTACCCGCCGGACTCCGTTTCTGCGATGAATTGGTATGCGATGGTTCGAATCAATTCTGATTTCATGGGTGTCCCGTTAATCGGGTAGCGGATCACTTTCGCCATGCTCCTTGCCTGCGCGATGTAACCGCTCCACGAACTTCTGCAAATCACTCGGCAGCGGCATCGTCCAGTGCAGGTGGGTTCCCGACGCGGGGTGATCGAAGCCGAGTTCGGTTGCGTGAAGAGCCAGCCGCGGCGCGTCGCTGCGATCTTCGTGGACCTCGCCGTTGAGTTTCTTCACATACACCTTGTCGCCGCAAACGGGATGCCCCGCTTCCGCGAGGTGAATGCGGATCTGATGGGTCCGGCCCGTTTCTAAGCGGCACGAGAGAAGGGTATAACCCGTTAGCCGCTCTTCCACAGATATGTGTGTGATGGCTTCTTTCCCCACGTGCGGTAAGCGCGTACTGCCACGGCGACCATCGCCACGATCCTCCACCAAATGTGAGCGAATCGTCTGGGCGGGGAGGAAGCCCGGCACGACGACAAGATAGCGACGCTTGACCGTGTGCTTCCGGAACTGTAGCCCGAGTTCCCGCTCGGCCAGCACCGACCGTGCGAAGACAACCAGCCCGCTAGTCTCTTTATCGAGCCGGTGCACGATGCGAAGACGCGGGAGTTCGCGTGCAGGTCGATGAAGCTGGTGGGCGATCGCCCACTGCGTCAGGTCTTCGAGTGTGGGGTCGAGCGCGCGGCGTTCCTCGGCCCATTCCAGTTCCGCCGGGTGGCGCACGGTGTTCACGCCAGAAGGTTTCTCCACCACCACGACATGCTCATCCAGGTGCCGCACGACGAGTCTTTCTGGGTGTGCCGTGCGCGGAAGTGGTTTGGGATGTTCAAGAAGAATAACGACTTCGTTTTCCTTCAACCGGCGAGCTTCGTCGGAACAGATCGCATCGCCGACTTTCACACGCCGAGCGGCGATGAGCTTACGCACCTCATTCCACGATGGCCCCCCGAGCCGCGACCGCAGCACTTTGGCAAGCGTGAATCCGGCTTCCTGGGGAGAAACGGTGAAAGGGGGGAGCGTCGGAGACATCGTTATTCTTTCTCGTCTTCGGCAGCGCCGAAATCCATGCCGGACCAGTCGTCCTCCGGATCGGGAATGTCCATGTAATTGCCGCAGTGCGGGCACACTTCGGTTGTACCCATCGAAGAAGCTGGCCACTCGGATGACTTATTGCAATCCTCGCATGTTGCAGTCACGGTGCCGGTACGTGCTTCACGCTTGGCAACCACCGCGCGGACAGCCGCCATCTTTTCTGCGGTCGCAAGCAGTTCGCGGGCTTCGTCTACCTTCGTTGGCTCAGTGACGAGAATCGGAAACTCATCTGCTGGTGGCACGACCAGGCCCGAGAAGGCGGATTGTTCCGGTAGCGGAGCTTGCTGAATCTCCGCGGGGATTCCGTTGGCGGCGAGGAGCTGAATCACCGCCTCGGCGACTTGACCATTTTCTGCAACAAATACAGTGCGAGGATCGCGCTCGGTCATTTTGCGTCTCCAGAGGTCAGTTCGGTTTTGCCCCACCGCTCGGACGGCGACAGGATCAGCCCAATGAAAGAAAAGGGCCTGGGATGATACCCGTCTTAAAGCAATAGATACACGAATGGAGGCAGCGGCAACATGAATGGGTCGACAAGGATTGCATCGCTTATCCTCCAGCGGCGGCCAAGGCCTGTTTCATCTCAGCGGTGCGGGCCACATCAAGCGGTGTGACACCGCGGCGATCTGCCGCGTGGGGATCGGCCCCGTGCCGAACGAGAAGGCGGACGATCTCAATCTGCCGGCAGTTAACAGCCCGGCGCAACGGCGTCTCCTTCTTGGCATCGCGCGCGTCAATGGTTGCGCCATGGTCGAGCAACGCCTGCGCAACGGAAACGCGTCCCCGTCGTGCGGCTTCGTGCAACGCCGTTCCCCGTGTGGGGCCGCTCGTGATATCAACGGTGGCGCCGGCAGCGAGGAGCACGCGGGCCACCTCCCCCGTCGAGGCGCGATAAAGCGGCGTGTGACCCTCCGCCTCCTTGGCATTGGGGTCGGCTCCCGAACGAATGAGCACTGCAGTAAGTTCTGCCTCGCCAGCCATCGCGGTGTCGTGGAGCAAGGTTTGGCCACGCAAACCGAGCAACCGCACGCACGACCGGTCACGGTCGATCTCCGCGATGAACCGGTCGCGTGTTGCCACCCGGAAGACAGCGTGGACAGGCGAATCCGGTCCGATCAACCGAGATGCACGGGCGTAGGTCTCCATCATCGCCTGAAGATGGCGAAAGCGACCCAGGTCATCTCCCGCTTCGGGGTAGCAGTCGAGGTCACGGTGCGCGAGGAGAGTCTCGATCACTTCGAGTGGCTTCGCCTGTTTGGACCGGCGACCGAAACGTCGATCCGCACGACCCGTTGGATCGAGCCACTCCGCGAATGCGTGGCGCATGAGTTCCGCATGTGGCACCAAACGCATCGGCAGCATGGACTGCATGAGGGCGAGATCGCCCTGCGAGACCGCGTCGAAAAGCTTCTCGGCCTCCGCCATCCAGTTCCACTGTTCTCCCAGTCGTGAGTCGAACCGGTCGACTTCCGTCGGGGAGTGGCCCTTCTCCGGCGTCTCGGACGTGTTTACGAGCGCTCTGGCCCCCAACTCGAGGTGTGCCAGGAGCAGGCTCGCCTCCGTGGCCGGTATTCCCACTTCCTGCACAGCCGCTTTCATATTAGCAAGCCAGGCGTCGCGCGCCCTGGCATCGATCGCGAACGGCAGATGACGCCGGTGGAGCCGGGCACCACGAAGGTCGTAGACAGGGGGCCCTCCCAACCAAGTTGTCAGGAAGTTGGTCAGGGCATGGATCGCGCAGGAGAAAGTCTTGCCGTAAAACGGGCGGATCACCGGATCGCTCTCGACACGCGCGTAGAACGCAGCCACTAATCGCTCCACTTTTTCAGGACCGATTCGTTCGTACAGCGATGTCTCCGGATCGACTCCGGCTTTCTGAGGGCGAACCGGCGAGGACATGCCCCTGATCATTACAGTTCCCCAGAGGACTGCGAAATAGATCCTACCTTGTTGTCGGTACTTATCTTCTCGGTGAGGAAGTTCGAATCTCGCGGAGTGGCTTTGCGGTCACCGGATCAGAAGTCGGAATATCAGGAAGTGCGTGACAAAGAGCATCGGCACCGCGACGGTCGGGATGAAAAAGCGGCCCCGCTCGTTACAGGTCGTCTGGTGTCGTGTTTTTGAGCCGTTTTTTCCGCTGTCTTCCGCTGGTTTCCGGTTTTCGAGCCGTTTTCCTGTTTCGTCCTGTTTCGTCTGATGTCGGCCGGTGTCGTGTTTTCGAGTCTAGTTTTCTGCTGGTTTCCGGTTTTCGAGCCGTTTTCCTGTGTCGTCCGGTGTCGTCTGGTGTCGTGTTGCCGAGCGTTTTTCCCGCGGCCTGTGGGTGTGGTGCCGGTCAACTG
>Ga0209062_1001906_pt1 | contig 31484 bp, 26 predicted proteins | sample Coa_R2_2_FD_187158 | JGI IMG/M metagenome (GOLD analysis project Ga0209062, IMG submission 187158) | Surface soil microbial communities from Centralia Pennsylvania, which are recovering from an underground coalmine fire - Coalmine... | ecosystem: Environmental > Terrestrial > Soil > Unclassified... | reverse complement strand
GGCCGACCACGGCGTCGATCGCGAGCGGCGGTTCGACGGCGTGACCGGTCCCCTCGCGCCCGATATTGCCGAGCAAGCCACTGGCGTCGAAGCTCAGCCCGCGCATCTCGACCCGCCAACCGCCTTCGGCACGGCGCGAAATGGTGCCGGTGACGTCGCTCTCGCCGACGATGAGACGCGAGATATCGACCCGCGTGATCCCCTGCGTGCCGCCCACATCGCCGAAGGCGGCCGACAGTTTGGCGTCGATTCCGGCACCTTTGAGAACGGCGTCCGGAATGGCGCGCAAGCGGTCATCGACGAGATCGAGATCGACCACGCCTTTGGCGGCGGCGCCTGCGGGCTTATGCCAGTTGATCATTGCCAGATCGATGGCCGCTTCCTTGAGGTCGAGAGAGAGGGTCGCCGTGGCGCGCTTTGCCGCGGCGAGAACGTAGTTGAGGTCGATATCGACCGGACCCCTCAGGCTCTCCGCAAAGAAATCGAGATCGAGGCGTCGACGCGCCGCATCGTCAAGCCGCGCCCGCACGGTGTAGCGCGTGCGCGTCGCATCGCGAGCCTTGAGGCTCTGAAGCCAACTCAACGTCATCGGCACCTGGGCGAGCCGCGCCGTTCCGTCGAGCCGCAAAGCGGCGCGGTCGAGCTTGAGATCGAGTTCGCCCTCATCGAGATCGCGGCCGAACAGTATCTGTCCGACCGAAATGTCCTTGAGCGCGGCCTGCGCACCGAAATTCACCATGTCCAGGGTGAGGTCGTGCTTGAGCGGGAAGGTAAAATTGAGGCGCCCATCGACCTGGCCCGCAACCTTGGCCGGATCGATCTTGAGTTCATGGGCATAACGCAGCGGCTTCGAATCGAGCACTTCCAGCGTGTCCCGGAGCGGCCCACGCAAGCCAAGATCGATCGCGATCTCTTCATCATCGGTGTCGAGTTTCGAGAGCTTGGCGGTGCCACCGGTGAGATGCACGCCCTTGACCATGCCGGTGGACGGCACGAGGTCGAGCCGCGCGCGATCGAAGGTCGCGGTCCCATCGACGCCGCTCAGCGGCGGCAGCGGCTTGAAGTATTCGACGGTGAGACCGCGATAATCGAGCGTTCCCGCGATCGTCTCGACCCGCAAAGAGAATGCTGCGCCGCGCTCCAGCGTAACATGGGCGCCGATATGCGCCGTCGCGCCGACATCGCCATCGTGGATATGCTCCTCGATCCAGCTTCTGGTTCGCGGCGACAATTGCTCGGGCCAATAGCGCGGGAGGTCGTTGACCGGCAGCTCCGTCAAACGCAGATCCGCCGCGAGATCGATCGCCTCGGGCAGGCCGCCGGCCAGCATGTCGGCGCCGAGCCCGTCGATCCGGCCGCTGACTTCGACATGCGGACCGCCGAGATCGGCCTCGAAGCCGTCGAGCGTCACGCTGCCCGCCGAAGGATCGTAGGCGGCGCGCAGCCGCCCGGAGAGGATCGCGACGCGACCGCCTTCGAGCGCGGGGTGGACGATGTGGCCTGCGCCCAGGGATACGTCGCACCAGGCATCGCTGATGCGCTGGGCATCGACATCGATATCGAGGCGAAACTGGCCGGTAAGCGGCAATTCCAGGGCGGCCAATGGCGCGAGCGGCGGCGCCGCGCTCGCGAATACCGCGGGGCTGAGCTCGGCGAACTCCAAATCGGTGCGCAACCGCCCGTCACCATAGATATACCGGAAATCCCCATGCAGATCGGTATCGCCGCCACCCCTTTGCTGGACGACGAGAGCGACATCGCCGGACACGCCGTCGGCGCCGCGAAACAGCGTCGCATCCATGCGTTTCGCCCGCCATACCACGCCGAGCGCGTGGTCATTGACCGTCAAAGCCGCATTGCGCACCGCGACTTCGACAAGATGGCCGAGCGGGCCGCGTTGGCTGGGAGGGAGCGCGAGGTCGCGCAGCAAGCGCTCCGTCACATCATCGGCGGAGGGCGCATCGTCGAGGCCCAGATGAAAAGTGCCGTCCATCGCCCGCTCGAGGTGCAGCGCGGGCGCCATGAGCGCGATGCGCGTGGGCGCTATCACGCCCCTGAGCGCGGCCGTGAAACTCAGCCCGAGGGAGATCTCAGGCAGCGTGAGCCTGGCCTCGCCGTCTTGGCGTGCGAGATGAACGCCTTCGGCGAGTATCTCGATCGTCGCTCCTTGCTCCAGGCGGACGGAGGTATGATCGACACGGACGACAAAACCGTTGCCAACGCCGGACAGAGCGCTTGCGACGTAAGGCGCAAGAAGGTCCAGCGAGAGCGGACCCAGTGACATGCGCCAGACCACGAAGCCGGCGAGGATGGCAAGGACCGCCGCCAGGCCCGCAAGCCAGCGCACGAGACGCCAAGCGGTGCGCCCGATCATCCGTCCATCCCTGTCCGCTCGACCTTGACCCTGGCGCCCGCGCCGAGCAGTCTGCCGGCAATGCCGCTGCGACCTGTTTGCGATGTCCGCGTTGCTATCGCCGTCCTCCGCCTACGAGACATTGCCGCTACCGGCCGACGCCGATCAGGCGCGACTGGGCTTCACCCGCTGGCGCGAAACGGCGAGCGAGATAGAAGATACCTCACTTGCCGCTTTTATGCGCGCGTTGGCCGACGATCCCGTCGGCAACCGGCTTCTCGCGGCGCTTTTCGGCAATAGCCCTTTCCTTACTCAGTGCTGCATCGGGGAATCGGATCTTCTGATGCAGCTTGCGCAACGAGGACCCAACGCTACTTTCGTCGAACTTGTCGATCACCTCAACCACGATCTTGTTCCTGGTGCGGATCGATCGACTTTGCGGCAAAAGCTCCGCAAGGCGAAACGACGCGCCGCCCTTCTCATTGCGATTGCCGATATTGCGGGCTGGTGGCCGCTTGACCGCGTCACCGGCGCGTTGAGCCACTTCGCCGACACGGCGCTCGGCATCGCCGTTCGATACCTGCTGACGGCGGGAGCGGCTGCGGGCGAGATCGCTCTCGCCGATCCCTCGCTCCCCGACCGAGACAGCGGCCTCATCGTGTTGGGCATGGGCAAGCTCGGGGCGCGGGAGCTCAACTACTCCAGCGACATCGATCTCATCATCTTGTTCGACGGCGCGCGAGCGCGCTATACGGGGCGGCACAGCGCGTCTCAATTTTTTGCGCGGCTCGCGCAGGATCTCGTGCGGCTCATGGAGGAGCGCACGGCGGACGGCTATGTCTTCCGCACCGATCTGCGTCTGCGTCCCGATCCCGCCTCGACCCCGCCGGCGCTGTCGGTGCTTGCGGCGCTGACCTATTACGAGAGCGCCGGCCAGAATTGGGAGCGGGCGGCGCTCATCAAGGCGCGGCCTGTGGCCGGGGATCTCGCGGCGGGCTCGGCATTCTTGGCCGAGCTCAGGCCGTTCTTGTGGCGCAAGCATCTCGATTTCGCGGCAATACAGGACATTCATTCGATCAAGCGCCAAATCAACGCGCATCGCGGCGGCGGGCGCATTGCCGTGGCGGGCCACGACGTGAAGCTGGGCCGCGGCGGCATCCGCGAGATCGAGTTCTTCGTTCAGACGCAGCAACTGATCTGGGGCGGCCGCTTCCCCGAGCTGCGCGTGGCGCCGACGAAGGAGGCACTCGCATCGCTTGCGGCATTCGGCCGCATCACGCGCGAGACCGCGGCGGAGATGTCGCAGGCCTATGAATTTCTGCGCCGGGTCGAGCACCGCCTGCAAATGGTCGATGACGCGCAGACCCATGCCCTACCGCGGGAGCCGGCGGCGCTTTCGCGATTCGCGACCTTTCTCGGCTTTCCGTCGGCCGACGCCTTTTCAACGACCCTCCTGCACCATCTTGGCATCGTCGAGAGCCGCTATGCCGCTCTCTTCGAGGAGGCGCCGACCTTGTCGGGGCCGGGAAATCTCGTCTTCACCGGCACCGAGGACGACCCTGAGACGCTCAAGACGCTGAGCGATCTCGGCTTTGCCGATCCGTCGGCCATCGCCGCCATCATCCGCGGCTGGCATCATGGCCGCTACCGCGCCATGCGCAGCCAGCGCGCACGCGAATTGATGACTGAGCTCGCGCCCGGTCTCCTGCGCGCGTTCGGCTCGTCGCCCAATCCGGACGTCGCCTTTCTCCGCTTCGATCAATTCCTCGCCCGTCTTCCCGCGGGCGTGCAGCTTTTTTCCCTTTTTTATCAGAATGTCGCGCTCCTCGACCTCGTGGCTGAGATCATGAGCGCCGGGCCGCGGCTCGCCGATCAGCTCGCGCGCCGGCCCGGTCTCCTCGATGGCGTGCTGACCGCTGGTTTCTTCGACCCCCTGCCAAGCCGCTCCACGCTCTGCCCCGAATTCGACCGGCTGCTCGCGGGTGCGCGCGACTATGAAGAGGTGCTCGATCTGGCGCGCCGGTGGGTCGGCGATCGCAAGTTCCAGATCGGCGTTCAGCTCTTGCGCGGACGGCTTGACGGCGATGGCGCTGGTGCCGCCTTCGCGGACGTCGCAGAAGCGGCGATTGCCGGCCTGTTGCCGCATGTCGCCGCCCAGTTCGCACGCCAGCACGGCACCATCCCAGAGGGCGCGATCGCGGTGCTCGGCCTCGGCAAGCTCGGCGGGCGCGAGATGACGGTAACATCGGACCTCGATCTGATCATCATTTATGACGCGCCCCCAGCGATCGAAGCTTCGGACGGACAGCGTCCTCTTCCGGTATCGACCTACTACGCGCGGCTGAGCCAGCGGCTCATCAACGCGCTCACCGCCATGACGCCGGGCGGCAATCTCTATGATGTCGACATGCGGCTGCGCCCATCCGGCACGGCGGGTCCCCTGGCGTCGAGCTTTGCCGCTTTCGGCCGCTACCATGGCGATCTTGCCTGGACCTGGGAGCAGATGGCGCTGACGCGCGCCCGCGTGGTCGCCGGCCCCAAGGATTTCGCCCGCCGGATCATGACGGTCGTGCACGAGGTGTTGCGCCGGCCGCGGGATGCGGAGAAGCTCGTCCTCGAGGTCGCCGATATGCGCCGCCGCATCGCCGCGCAGCACCGCGACCCCGCCCCTTGGGATGTGAAGCATCGCCGCGGCGGGCAGATCGATATCGAGTTCATCGCGCAATATCTCCAGCTTCGCGAGGCGGCGCGGCGGCCGGAGGTGCTTCATCAGAATACGAGCGCGGCGCTCGCCGCCTTGACCCGGGAAAGCGTGCTCGACGGTCAGGCCGCCGACGAGCTCTTGGCGGCGTTGCGGCTGTGGCGCAATCTCCAGGGCTTGATCAAGCTCACGGTCGAGGAGCCGCTGGAGGAAGCTTCCGCGTCCACGGCCATCAAGGCGCTCTTGGCGCGCGGCGCCGGGGCGGTTGACTTCGAGCATCTCAAGACGGATATGGAAGCCGCGGCGATACGCGCGATGCACCACTATGAAGCGCTCATCGAGGCGCCCGCCGCGGAGATCCGGGCGCGGCACGATGCCTCCCCTCCCACGCGATCATCCCCGACCGAGGAGCAAGAACCATGAGCATCGAGATCGGCGATAAGGCGCCCGATTTCACGTTGCCGACCGACGGTAACGGCAAGGTCACGCTGTCCAAACTGCGCGGCCAGAAGGTCGTGCTCTATTTCTACCCCAAGGACGACACATCGGGCTGCACCGCCGAAGCCTGCGGCTTCCGCGACACCTTCCCGAAATTCGGCAAGGTGGCAGCGGCCATCATCGGCATCTCCAAAGACAGCGTCGCCTCGCACGACAAGTTCAAGAAGAAGTACGAGCTTCCCTTCACCCTCGCTTCCGATACCGACGGCAAAGTCTGCGAAAGCTATGGCGTCTGGGTCGAGAAAAGTATGTACGGTCGGAAATACATGGGAATCGAGCGCGCCACATATCTCATCGATGAGAAGGGCGTGGTACGCGGCATCTGGCGCAAGGTCAAGGTCCCCGGCCATGTCGAGGCGGTGCTCGACGCCGTGAAATCGCTCTGACCGCGGTAGAATCCCTCACGCACGCGGCCCGCGCGGTCCTCGGCGCCGGGAACCCCTCGGACAAGATCGCCCTGAGCTACGCCGCAGCATCGGCGTGGCGGCACGGTGCGATCAGCGAGATCGGCGAGCCCGGCGCGCCGGCGCGGCCGGAGCGGCCGGTGCGCCCTCTCCTCCTGCCGCCGCGCGAGATGCCGCGGCGGCGCTCGGGCGGCTCGCCCGAGGGGCGCATCGCGCTCCTCCACGCGCTCGCACACATCGAGCTTAACGCCATCGATCTAGCCTGGGATCTGATCGCGCGCTTCGCCGATCCGGATCTGCCGCGCCAATTCTACGACGATTGGGTCATGGTCGCGGCCGAGGAAGCCAAGCATCACGCGCTCATCGGCGCGCGGCTCGCCGAGCTTGGTGCCGGATATGGCGATCTGCCCGCCCATGACGGGCTCTGGGAAGCCGCGCAAGCGACGGCGCGTGATCTTTTGGCACGCCTCGCCGTCGTGCCGCTCGTCCTCGAGGCGCGCGGCCTCGATGTCACACCGGACATGATCGAGCGCCTCGACCGGTCGGGCGATCGGGCCAGCGCCGCCGTGATCAGGATCATCTACGAGGATGAGATCGGCCATGTCGCCACGGGCCGATTCTGGTTCGAATGGCTGTGCGCGCGGCGCGGCGCGGAGCCGGTCGCCACCTATCACGTTCTGGTTCGCCGCCATTTTCGCGGGCAGCTCAAGCCGCCTTTCAATACGGCCGGCCGCGAGACCGCGGGCTTTGCCGCGCGGTACTATGCGTCCTTGGCAGCGGAGTAGGCCCCGTCCCACGCCGCCGCTGGCGGCTACGGCTTATTAACCCTCTCCTGCTCTCGCTTGGCGCCGGCCATGCCGCCTTCCTTGAGGTCCTTGTCGGCTTCCTGCTCCACCGGCTTGTCGCGCCAATCGCGCCGCGCCTTCGAGGATTCTTTCGGTGCTTCACGCTTGCCGACCATGATCCGCTCCTGATCGCCTCCCTTGCCAACGCATCGGAGGCACGATCGTGCCGCGGATTCTGGTGTTCAGCGCGCCTCCGCCTCCGATGCCGCCGCATCGGCGCCGGTGATCCGTGCCGCGAGCGATGCTTCGAGAAAGCGGTCGAGATCGCCGTCCAGCACCGCCCCGGTGTTGCCCGTCTCGATGCCGGTGCGCAGATCCTTCACGAGCTGATAGGGATGAAGCACGTAGGAGCGGATCTGATGGCCCCAGCCGATATCGGTCTTGGTGGCGTTCATGGCATCGACGACGGCCTCGCGTCTTTGCAGCTCGAGCTCATAGAGACGCGCCTTGAGCATGGCCATGGCCTTGGCGCGGTTCTGATGCTGCGAGCGCTCGCTTTGCACCGCCACCACCACGGGTTCGCTGCCCGGCAGCGTATAGGTCATGCGGACGGCGCTGTCCGTCTTGTTGACATGCTGTCCGCCCGCCCCTGAGGAACGATAGGTATCGACGCGCAGATACTTGTCCTCGACCTCGACCTCGATGTTCTCGTCGACCACGGGATAGACCCAGACCGAGGCGAAGCTGGTGTGCCGGCGTGCATTCGAATCGAAAGGCGAGATGCGCACCAGGCGATGGACGCCGCTCTCGGTCTTGAGCCAGCCATAGGCGTTGGCGCCGGTGACCTTGAGAGTCGAGGATTTGATGCCGGCCTCCTCGCCCGGACTCTCTTCCAGCCATTCAACCTTGTAGCCGTGTTGCTCGGCCCAGCGCGTATACATGCGCAGGAGCATCTCCGCCCAATCCTGCGCCTCGGTGCCACCGGCGCCGGCGTGGATCTCGAGATAGGCGTCGTTGGCATCGGCTTCGCCGGACAGCAGGCTCTCGAGCTCGCGCTTGCCGACCTCCTCGCGCAATTGCGCCAAAGCGCGATCGGCCTCGGCGATCATCGCCTGATCGCCCTCGGCCTCGGCAAGTTCGTTGAGGTCGAGCGTGTCCTGGAGTTCGCGCTCGATGCGGAGATAGCCGTTGACCCCCTGATCGAGGCGTGTGCGCTCGCGCATCAATTGCTGCGCACGCTGAGGATCGTTCCAGAGATTGGGATCCTCGACGAGCGCATTCAGCTCGGCGAGCCGCCGCGTTGCATTGTCCCAGTCAAAGATGCCTCCTCAACAGCGTCAACGAGCGTCTGATCTCGTCGGCCGCCGCCTGAATCTCAGCGCGCATGAAGAATCCTCACCGCAAAAATCGATCGTTGCTCCGCCTAATATAGTCCGCCGGTGCCGCCCGCGGGAACCGTGCGCGGCGCCGTCGAATTGGTCGGCGTGAGCGGTGCCGTGCCGGCCGGTCCGGGAAGAGCTTCGCCGACCGTGGCGTCATCGGGTACCGAGCCCATCGAGGCGGCATCCTCGTCGTCGGTGGCAGCATTGCCGCCGGCAACCGCGGAATTGCCATTGGGTTCGGTCCCCGGCTTGAAGGCTTCGTAGATCACCGTCTTGTCACCGGGCTGGGCGAGCTGGCCGGTCGTCGCGTTGACACGGACCAGCCGAATGCCGGGCGGGATGCGGAAGGGAATCGCCGGCTTGTCCTTGAGCGCGGCGGCCATGAAATCGCGGAAGGCGGGCGCCGCCACGGATGCGCCCGTCTCGTGGCCGCCCAGGCTCTTGGGCGTGTCAAAGCCGACGAACACGCCGGCCGCGAGATCGGGGGAGAAGCCGACGAACCAGGTGTCATTCGAATCATTCGTCGTCCCGGTCTTGCCGGCGAGCGGCTTTCCCACCGAGGCGACGATACGTCCGGTGCCACGCTCGACCACGCCTTGCAGGATCGAGACGATCTGATAAGCGCTCCGGGGATCGGCGATCTGCTCGCGATTGTCGGGCAGTTCGGGCGGCGACTGGTCCTGCCATTCGACATTGCTGCAGCCGTCGCAGACCCGGCGGTCGGCGCGATAGATGGTGACGCCGTTGCGGTCCTGGATGCGATCGATGAGCGTGGGCGTGATGCGCTTGCCGCCATTGACGAGCATCGCATAGGCGGTGGTGAGCTTGAGCGGCGTCGTCTCGCCGGCGCCGAGCACCATCGAGTATTCGCGCGGCATGTGGTCCATGATGCCGAAGCGCTCGATCGTCTCGCCGATGGGATCGAGCCCGACCATCTGGCCGAGACGCGCAGTGATCAGATTGCGCGACTGCTCGACGCCCACGCGCAGGGTTAGCGGCCCATAGAATTTATGCGTGTAGTTGCCGGGCTTCCATTTCGGCAAGCCTGGCCCCTGATCGATTGCGAAAGGCGCATCGAGCACGATCGAGGACGGCGTGAATCCGTGATCCAGCGCCGTGAGATAGACGAAAGGCTTGATCGCGGAGCCGATCTGGCGCTTGGCCTGCGTCGCGCGGTCGAATTGGCTCATCTCGTAGCTGAAGCCGCCGGTCATGGCCAGCACGCGCCCGGTATGCGGATCAAGCGCGACCAGCGCACCGGAAACCGCCGGAATCTGCCGCAAGGTATAAAGTGGTTCCTTTACTACCTTGCCCGGCGGCGGCGCGATCGGCTCCACCAGCACGACATCGCCCGGCCTCACCACCTCCGAAGGCAGTCGCGGCACCGGGCCGAGCCGATCATCATCGAGAACCTTGCGCGCCCATCGCATTTCCTCGAAGGGGATGATGCCGGTCTTCCCGTCGGTCAAGCCGATCGTGGCGCTATCGGCCGCGAGGGCAAGGACCAATGCCGGCTTCCAGCCGGCATCGGCGGCGCCGGCGGGCGGTGGCACGGTGACGAGCCTGGTGCGCCAATCGCCGCCCGCGTCGATATGTGCGACGGGCCCCCGCCAGCCGTGACGACGGTCATAAGCCACCAAGGCGCTGCGCAAGGACGCATCGGCGATCGTCTGGAGCGCGGGATCAAGGCTCGTGCGCACGGACAGGCCCGATTTGTAAAGTCCCTTTTCGCCATAGCGTGCAAGCAGCTCGCGGCGCACCTCCTCGGCAAAATAGCTGGCGCTCACGATCTGCGTTTCGTCGCGATGCCGCACCGTTATCGGTTTCGCCTGAGCCGCCTTGGCCTGCTCCGCGGTGATGTACCCGGCCTCGACCATGCGATCCATGACCCAGTCGCGCCGCGCCTTGGCGGCTTCCGGGTAGCGCTGCGGATTGTAATTGTTGGGCGCCTTGGGAAGAGCCGCCAGGAAGGCCGCTTCTTCGGCCGTCAGCTCGTCGAGCGATTTGTCGAAATAGGTGAGCGCCGCAGCCGCCACGCCATAGGCGCCGCCGCCCAGATAGATCTCATTGAGATAGAGCTCGAGAATACGGTCCTTGCTCAGCACCTTCTCCATGCGCAGCGCGACCAGCGCCTCCTTGATCTTGCGCTGATAGGAGAGCTCGGCGCCCACGAGGAAGTTCTTCGCCACTTGCTGAGTTATGGTCGAGGCGCCAACCGGCCGCCGGTGATCGGAGGCACGCAGGATATCGGTCACGCCAGCCCGCAGCATGGCGAGCGGATCGACGCCCATATGGGTGTAGAAGTTTCTGTCCTCCGCCGCGAGAAAGGCGTGAACGACGAGCGGCGGTATCTCGCTCACCGGCACGAAGACGCGTTTCTCCGCCGCATATTCGGCGAGAAGCCGGCCGTCGCCGGCATGGACGCGGGTCACGATAGGCGGCTGGTAGTTGGCGAGCTGCTGATAATCCGGCAGATCGCGGCTGAAATACCAATAGGCGAGCGCGGCGACGCCGGCGAGCATCAGACCGACGCCAAAGCCGAGGCCCAGCAGAAACTTGAACAGGAACTTGAATACCCGCATGTCGCTCGCCGTCATTGCTCGCCGCGAACCGCGCTGCGGGCGGATCGCTTTCGAAGAGACGTGTCCCAAAACTGTTGCAGCTTTATGGCGCCTTCAAGGCAGGTTTCCAAGAGAAGCGGAGCAGGCCGATCAGAGGCTCTCGAAGAGCACGCGCGTGGCCTCGACATTGGGCGGATTGCCGAAGCCGATCGCGCCTGACCCGATGACATCGATGGCCTCGCGCCGCGCGACCACCTCCTGGCCCGTATGGTAGCGCAGGAACGTGCCGTTGAGGCTCTGGTCAGTCAGGGTGAAGCGGCCGCCGAGATATTTGATGATGGCGTGGCGGCGAGAAACCATCTGGTGACCGAGAACGAGATCGGCGTCGGTTCGACCGATGGTCAATTCGGCCATGCCCGGGCCGATGAGATAGGAGAGACCGGCAAAATCGATGCGCAGGTTCCGCACCATCGCCTGTTTGCGGAATTGGCCGTAAACCGTTTCTTCCGTCGCACGCTCCCATCGGATCTTGACGACATGCACCGGTTCCCGCCGGCCTTTGACGAGGAAAGCATCGATGTTTTGCAGATGCGCCTGATGCGCCGCCGGCATTCCCCGCGTCGCGTCGGTCGACGCCAGAATCTCGCCGGCGCGCGCGAGGGCGCAGAGTCGTGATGCCACATTGACGACATCGCCATAGATGTCGCCCTCCTTTTGCAGAATCTGACCTGCATGAATGCCGATGGCCAGGCGCAGCATCTGCTGATCGCCGAGCTCGATTTGGATCTTCTGCGCCGCGGCGATCGCCGCCGCCTCGCTGTCGAAGACAGCCAATAAACCGTCGCCCAGATTCTTGACGACGCTGCCGAACGTCGCGGCGATGTGGCGCTCGCAAACGACGATCGAACGACGGATGGTCATCTCTGCGGCAATATCGCCCATGGTCTCGTAAAGACGCGAACTGTCGCGAACATCGGCAAACAGCACGGTTCTGTACGACGATCCCGTCAACGGCGCCCCCAGCCCCGACATGCCTCGGCCCTCGCCCGCCGGCCCGGAAAATGCCCTTCAAATGGACCGGCGCGGCATTATTTCAGCACATTTTCGCGTCGATGCTTAATATTGCATATAATCCAAAATTTTCAAAAGCTTTCAATGCCTTGCAATCCGTCTCGCGCGCCGCTTCGAAGATCGAGATGGACGCGTGCGGAAACCACCGGGATTTATCTAAAATTTTAGGGGCATTTTCAGCGTTAGTTCTGCGAATTTACCGGGTTTTACCCCTACACTCCCTCTCGCGTGACACAGATGGGTTGAGCCGTTTTCCGCCTAGGAGGGTAAGCATGGGACAAGATCCGAGCGCCACCCAACGGCTGCTGGCCATCGACGACAGCAGCGATTCCGCGGAACTCGTGGCACGTGTCGCCGCTGGCTGCGGCTATGAAGCGCGGGCGGCATCCGACTCCCGCTCGCTGCGCGCGGTCATCGCCAATTACCGCCCCGATATGATCACCCTCGATCTTTGCATGCCCGGGACGGACGGCATCGATCTCATCTCCATTCTGCAAGAGACGCACTTCACGGGCTCGCTGATGATCATCAGCGGACAGGAGGACTGGTTCCGCACCGCCGTGACGAAGCTCGCCGAGGCACGCGGTCTCAAAGTCGTCGGCGATCTGCAAAAGCCGTTCGACATCGGCACGCTACGCGCTTCGCTCACCGCGGGGCGTTGTGCGGGAGCCGGCGTCGGCGCTCATCAGGCGGCATAACGCAAACACCGCGGCCCCGAAGAGCCGCGGCGTCAAAAGGCGCCTAAACTCGAACCGATTTCATCACCGTGTGTCGTGGCTGATGTCTTCCTTGGCGCCGGATGCGGTATGACGGCAAGCGCTCAAGGCGACGCCGACACTGGTGACGAGCATCAAACCGAGCAGTGCCCGAGCAATCATCATGCGCATGGTTCAACTCCCGTTGCGGCTTTCTTGTTGAACACGCCTCTTCCGCCAGCGTTCCGTCGAGCGATCGGCCATAATGACTTGTAATGAACCCGAGATCACCCGCTATAGGGGTTTTGGCTCCGGCTTGATCTCCGCACGAGATGGTTGTCCAAATCACCGCTCGTCTGTATCTTTGACCCCGCGAAATACCGCAGTCTGCCGAACCGGCCTCGTGCCGCGAGGCGGCTTCGCGGCGGGATTTCCAGGCCGACGCAATGGAAGCGTCGCCGCTTCCCGCCCGCGGGTGCTCACGACCACGCGGTTTGGATGAAACCCGAAGTCACTCCCGGCCTCCGCCGGGATGCGGCTGCCCGAACGAGTTCCGCCATGGCTCCTGACATAACGCCGTTCGACGGATTTACCGGAGGCGCCGCCGGCTTCGCCCCAACCAGGATGGCGCCACCGCCCGTTTTTCGCGCGGACGCATGGGCGCTCCTCGGAGTTACGCCCGTATGGCAAAGCGCATGCTTGTCGATGCGGCGCACCCGGAAGAAACCCGGGTCGTCGTTCTCGCCGGCCACCGACTCGAAGAATTCGACTTCGAGACATCTACCAAGAAGCAGATAAAAGGCAATATCTACCTCGCCAAAGTCATAAGGGTAGAGCCTTCGCTTCAAGCGGCTTTCGTCGAGTATGGCGGGAACCGACATGGATTCCTTGCTTTCAACGAGATCCACCCGGACTATTACCGCATCCCCGTTTCCGACCGCCGCGATCTCAGAGATCGCGGCTTCGAGGCTCAAGAGGACGAGGAGGAGCCTCACGAGGATCTCGATCGGCGGCACGATGATGCTGCGGAGCCAGCGCATCACCTGGAACTGGATGCCGACCGTCACGAAGATCCGCCTGCGGCCGCGGATCTGCCGCCGGCGGAAGATTTCGGCGGGTTGAGGGACGAGTTCCATCGTCACCACCCCGGCGTCCCCGAGACGGGTCATGTCGCGATGGAGGCGCAGAACAGTCGCGACGACATCCTCTACGAAACGAGCGAGCGGTATCGCGACAGAGACGACGCGGCCATCGCAGAACCGATGACGGAGCGCGAGGATCAAGGCGGCGCGCCGGCGCAACCCTCAGCGCAACATGAAGGAGAGGTGTCGGCGCAAGGCGAAGATCCTCATCGCGACCGCCCTCGCGAAGAGGAACCGGCGGAACAAAGCGTCCTCGGCGAGGAAGCGGCGACCGCGTCCGCGGGCAATGTTCAGGAGGTCGGCGGAGCGGGCGACATCGGCGCCGGCGCGAACGAGGACGGCAGCAGATCGGCCGTCGACGCGATCGAGACGGTCGGCGGTGGCGACGAGATCGAGGAGACTTCCCGCCCGCGTGCCAGACCGCATCGCCACTACAAGATCCAGGAGGTGATCAAGCGCCGGCAGATCATGCTGGTGCAGGTCACCAAGGAAGAGCGTGGAAACAAGGGTGCGGCGCTCACGACATTTCTGTCGCTCGCCGGACGCTATTGCGTGCTGATGCCCAACACGCCGAGAGGCGGCGGCGTGTCGCGCAAGATCACGAACGCGACGGATCGGCGGCGTCTCAAGGATCTGATGAGCGATCTGGACGTGCCTGAAGGCATGGGCGTCATCGTCCGCACCGCTGGAAGCGAACGCTCCAAGCCCGAGATCAAGCGCGATTTCGAATACCTGCTTCGGCTATGGGACGATATCCGCGACCTCACGCTCAAATCCACGGCACCCGCGCTCATCTATGAGGAAGGCAATCTCATCAAGCGCTCGATCCGGGATCTCTATACGCGCGACCTCGAAGAGGTGATCGTCGACGGCGAAGAAGGCTACCGCACGGCAAAGGCCTTCATGAAAATGCTGATGCCGAGCCACGCCAAACGGATCAAGCTCTACCACGATCCGACCGTGCCGCTCTTCCATCGCTACCAGGTGGAAAGCCAGATCGACGCCATCCATTCTCCCGTGGTGCAACTGCGCTCGGGCGGTTACATCGTCATCAACCCGACCGAGGCCTTGGTGGCCATCGACGTCAATTCCGGGCGCTCGACCAAAGAGCGCAACATCGAAGAGACCGCACTCAAAACCAATCTCGAAGCAGCCGAGGAGATCGCGCGTCAACTCCGGCTGCGCGACCTCGCCGGCCTCATCGTCATCGACTTCATCGATATGGAGGAGCACCGCAATCAGGCGGCCGTCGAACGCAAGCTGAAGGAGGCGATGCGCTTCGACCGCGCGAGGATTCAGTTGGGCCGCATCAGCCCGTTCGGCCTCTTGGAACTGTCGCGGCAGCGTTTGCGCCCCTCTCTGCTCGAAGCCTCGACCCAGCCCTGCCCGCATTGCAACGGCACGGGTCATATCCGCTCGATCGAATCGACCGCGCTTCACGTGTTGCGTGCGATCGAGGAAGAAGGCATGCGGCGGCGCTCGGCGGAAATAAGCGTGGCGGTACCGACCGCGGTCGCGCTCTACATTCTCAACAACAAGCGGGACACCTTGGTCCATAGCGAGGCGCGATACGGCTTCCGCGTGACGCTTGGCAGCGACGACACGCTGATCCCGCCGGCCTTCCGCCTCGAAAGGCTGCGCGCCTTGAGCCCGGCCGAAATCGCCGCTTTGCCGCCACCGGTGGCGCCAACGGCGGAACCCGAGCCGGACGACGACGAGGAGGACGATGAAGGCGAGGTTCGCCTCTCGCCCGAGGAGGGCGAGGCCGCGGCGCAAGCACCGGCCGACGGGCAAGCGGCGCCCGAGCGCGCGCCAGGCGAAGACGGTCAAGGCCGTCGCCGCCGCCGTCGCCGTCGCCGCGGATGGCGTGGCGAGGAAGGGGCCGAAGGGCCGAGCGCGCCAGTCTCGGCGGGACAGACCGGAATTGCTGCCGAGCCCGAGGCGCCGGTCGAGCATCTCGCCGAAGGGGCCGAGCACGATGACGAGCACGACGCCGAAGCCGAACCGACGGTCGCCCTCTCCGCCGACGCCTCGCGCGCGCCGCACGGCGCCGAGTCAGGCGAGCATGGCGGCGCCCGCAAGCGCCGCCGCCGCGGCCGGCGTGGCGGCCGGCGGCGGCGACGCGGCGAACCGGGTTTCGAAAGCCTTTCGGCAACCGGCGAGCACCCGCAGGCGCAGGAGACCGACCGTCTGCCCATCGCCGAGACCGTCGAATATGTCGACTCGTCACCGGCTCAAGAAGAGGCCGTGCCGGATGTCGTCGAGGCGCTTCACGAGAGCCCCGCTCCGGCGGGTTTGGAAGGCGGCGCCGAAAGCATTCCGGTGAGCGAGCATGGCGATCACCCGGTGACAATCGAGCCTCCGGCGCCGGTAACGCCGGCGGAGCCCGCCCCCGCCACGACGGAAACGCCGCAAACGGTGGCGCATGAGGTTACGAGTTCACCGGCAAATCCGAAGCGGGGTTGGTGGCGCCGTGTAATCGACCCCTGACAAGGGTTCGGATCGCGGTCAGCGATGCCAAGACCGCAGGCGACGCGCCGCCTCGGCCATTGTTTCGGGGGCGCCGGCAAAGGACAGCCGCAGCGTCGCATGGCCGCGCAACGGATCGAAATCGACGCCGGGCGTGCAGGCCACGCCGATCTCGTTCAGCATGCGGCGGCAGAAATCGCGACTGTCATTGGTCAAATGGGCGATATCCGCGTAGAGATAGAAGGCGCCATCGGCCGGAGCGAACCGCTCGAAGCCGGCCTTGGGCAGTGCTTCCAGCAGCAAGGCTCGGTTCTCCGCGTAGCGGGCGACGCTCGCATCGAGTTCCTCGCGGCAATCGAAAGCCGCGATCGCCGCATGCTGCGAAAGCGCCGGCGGCGAGATGAAGAGATTCTGGGCCAAGCATTCGACCGTGCGCAGCATGTCCTTGGGCACGACCATCCAGCCGAGCCGCCAACCGGTCATGGAGAAGTATTTGGAGAAGCTGTTGACGATGATCGCGTCGTCATCGCTCGAGAGGGCCGTCGCGGCCGGCATGCCGTAGGTGATGCCGTGATAGATCTCGTCCGATATGAGGCGGATGCGCGCTTGGCGGCAATATCGCGCGATCGCCGCAAGCTCGTCCGGCGCGAGCATCGTGCCGGTGGGATTTGCCGGACTGGCGATGACGAGGCCGTCGACCGGTGCGGCCAGCGCGCGAAGCTGATCGAGCGTCGCCTGATAGCGCTGCGCCGGTCCGGCGGGCATCTCGACCGGAACGAGATCGAGCGCGCTCAGGATATTGCGATAGGCCGGATAGGCGGGCGTCGCCATCGCCACCCGGTCTCCGGCATCGAAAGCGGAGAGGAAGGCAAGCAAGAAGGCACCCGACGAGCCGGTCGTCACGACGATGCGTTCAGCGTCGATGGCGACACCGTAGGTCTGCCGATAGTGGCGGGCAATCGCCTCGCGCAACGCCGGCAGGCCCAGCGCGTCGGTGTAGCCGAGAGCGTGATCGGAGAGCGCCGCACGCGCGGCGGCGAGGACTCCGGACGGCGCCGGGGTCGAGGGTTGGCCGACCTCCAGATGGAGGACATCTTCGCCGGCCGCCGCGCGCTCATTGGCGGCCCGCAAGACGTCCATGGCGATGAAGGGCGGGACTTGGCCGCGTCGGGACAATTTCAAGGCCATGGTATCAGCGGCGCCGGGCCGGAAACGTGAATTGACGCATGCCGCCGGCATGGCGGATCGTAGCGGTGGTGAAGGAGGTTGCGGTGGCGTTCTTGCGCATTGTCTCGGCGGCACTCTCGATGTTGCTGACGGCGAGCATCGTGCTCGTGCATCAGGCGGCGGCACAGGAGGGGGTGGCCATCCTGCGCGACGCCGAGATCGAAGGTATCATCCGGAGCTATGCGACGCCAATCTGGCGCGTGGCTGGCGTCGATCCCGATGCGGTTCACGTCTACATCGTCGAGGACCCTGCCCTCAACTCGTTCGTCGCCGGCGGCCAGAACCTGTTCATGAACAGCGGCACGATCCTGCGCAGCGAGACGCCCAATCAGATCATCGGCATCATCGCGCACGAGACCGGCCACATCGCGGGTGGACATCTGTCGCGCAGCGAGGAGGCGCTGCGCAACGCCACGATCCAGAGCATCGTCGCCTTGGTTGTGGGCGCCGCCGCGGCGGTTGCTGCGCGCGACGGCAGCGTCGCCGGCGCGGCGGCTGCCGGCGCCGCCGGCTTGGGTCAACGCTCCTTCCTGCAATTCTCGGTGACGCAAGAAGCCTCGGCCGACCAAGCCGGGCTTTCCTATCTCGAGCGCACGCAGCAATCGGCCCGCGGCCTGCTTCAGTTCTTCGAGATCCTACAACAGGAGGAACTGCTCTCGGCGGCGCGCCAGGATCCCTATCTCCGCACCCACCCGCTGACCCAGCAGCGCGTCGAGTATGTGCGCGAGCGCGTCGCCCATTCCCGCTTCTCCGACGTGAAGGACCCGCCGGAACGGATGGCGCTGCATCAGCGCATGAAGGCGAAGCTCGCCGCCTTCCTCAGCCCGCCGGCGCAGGCGCTCGCCGCGATCAAGCCCGACGACAACTCGGTCCCGGCGCGCTACGGACGCGCCATCGCCTATTACCGCATGCCCGACCTGAAAAAGGCGGTACCGATCATCGACGGGTTGATCGCCGACTATCCGAAAGATCCATATTTCCGTGAGCTCAAGGGCCAGATGCTGTTCGAAAATGGCCGGATCGCCGAGGCGGTTGCGCCTTACGAAGAGGCGGTCAAGCTCAAGCCTGATTCGGCGCTGCTGCGGATGGAGCTGGCGCAGGTCCAACTGGAGACCAACAACCAGTCGCTGGTGCCGCGGGCGCTCGCCAATCTCAACGAAGCCGTGCGCTTCGAGGACCGCAACCCCGATGCCTGGAGATTTCTCGCCATCGCCCAGGGCCGCAGCAACAATATCGGCATGATGGCGCTGGCGCTCGCCGAGCAGGGCGTTGCCGAGGGCGATTACAAGATGGCGCGCCAACAGGCTGATCGTGCGGCCAAAATGCTGCCGGCGGGACCGGCCAAGCAGCGTGCCCTCGACATCGCCGACGAGGCACGGCGCGTCGGCAAATTGTAACGGGTCCGATCACCTTCCTGTCAAATCCTCGGGAAACGGTTGTGCTCGGCCGGCACGTCGAGCATTATCGAGCAATGTTGCTCTTTTCAGCCAAAGGCTTAGCCATGAACGCATGTTTTGTCCGGCTGGCGGTCGTTCTGATGCTGATGGTCGGGATCGCCGCACCGGTCAAGGCGGCGGAGCCGCTGACTACCGAGCAGAAGCACGCCGTCGAGCAGGTGATCCGCGACTATCTGATGAACCACCCTGATTTCCTCATTCAGGTGCTCAGGGAGGCGCAGGCCAAAGCCAAGCAGGACAAGGAGGACAGCGCGCGGCAGGCGATCGTCGAGAAGCGGAACGAACTCGTCGCCGACAAGAGCTCGCCCGTCGGCGGGAATCCGGATGGCGATGTCACCATCGTCGAGTTCTTCGACTACCGTTGCCCCTACTGCAAGCAGGTCGAACCCTCGCTTGAGGCGCTGCTCAAAGACGACCCTAAGATCCGCATCGTCTACAAGGAGTTCCCTATCCTCGGGCCGGCATCGCTCTACGCGTCGCGCATGGCCTTGGCCGCGGGCAAGCAGGGCAAATACAACGCGTTCCACACGGCGATGATGGCGGTCAAGGGCCAGATCACCGAAGAGACGGTGCGCGAGACGGCCGCGACGGCCGGCGTCGATGTGGCGAAAGCGCAAGCGGACATGAATGCGCCCGACGTCGAGGCGGTGCTCCGGCGCAACTACAAGCTCGCTGAAGCGCTCGACATCCAGGGCACCCCCGCCTTCATCATCGGCGATGTCCTGACGCCGGGAGCGGCCGACATCGAGAGCCTCAAAAAGATGATCGCCAGCGCCCGGAAGCCTGGCTGACCGCGCGAGCGGGGTTCTGCCGATAGTGAACCGAGCCGGTGGCGGGGCGTTGGTACAACGCCGCTCGAAGGACGCCCATGCACCGCAACTTGCTCGGATTGGCGCTGGTCTGTGGAATGCTCGCCCCATCGGCTTGGGCCGAGGATCGCTCAGCCGAGATCACGCCGAGAGACATCCTCGACCATGTAAGCATCGGCTATCTCGCCCATGATGTTTCCGGTCTGTGGAGTGGGTTCCGGCTCGAACCGGCCGCAACGGCGGTAAATCTCGATGTCGCCTTCGCCCCGCATATCGCGATTCTCGGAGGTGCCATCCGGCCGGCGCTCGGCGGCACGATCGTCAATGGCAGCGGCACGAGCTACGGCTATGCCGATGCTCGCTATGAGATCGAAGGCCCCTACCACACCTTCTTCGGAATCGGGCTCGGCCTGGCGGTACATGACGGCATGTTGACCCGCGATCACCCGCTCTTCGTCGATATGCATGATCGGAAGGCGCTGGGCAGCCGGGCGCTCTTCCATGTGCCGATCGAGATCGGCGTCACCTTGGCCGAGAAGCTTCGCCTCTCCGCCTATTTCGAGCATGTGTCGAATGGCTGGATCGGCACGAGCGTGAATGAGGGTATGGACAATATCGGCGGCCGGGTCGGCTACAAATTCTGATCCCGCGGCGCAGGGGCATGCTTGACCCCCGCGTTGCGGCCCATGAGAGTGTCGGCATGTGCGGCAGGTTCATCGCTGAGCGTCCGGCGGCCGAGATCGCCGAGCTCTTCCAGACTCGAAATGCGGTTCCGAACTACCCGGCGCGATACAATGTGGCGCCGACTCAGCCTGTGCTGGCGGTCCGCTTCAATCCCAAAACGCGCGAACGCTCGCTCGACGCGCTGCGCTGGGGATTGGTGCCTCACTGGGCGAAGGATTTGGCCATCGGCAGCTCGCTCATCAACGCCCGATGCGAGAGCATCGCCGAGAAGCCCTCCTTCCGCGAGGCTTTCGCCAGGCGGCGATGCCTCATCCCCGCGAGCGGCTTCTACGAATGGCCCAAGAGCGGCCAAAGCAAGAGACCCTTTGCCGTCGTGCCGAAAGACGAGTCTCAGCTCTTCGCCTTCGCCGGACTATGGGAGAATTGGCGCGATCCATCCTCGGAGAACGGCGAGTGGGTGCGGACCTGCACGATCGTGACGACGACTGCGAACGAGCTTTTGGCGCCATTCCACCCGCGAATGCCGGTCATCCTGGATCGTGAGGCCTGGCCGATCTGGCTCGGCGAGGAGCCTGCGGAACCCAGCACGCTTCTGGCCCTGCTGAAGCCATTGCCGGCCGACCGGCTCCGCATCTACCCCGTCGGCACCGAGGTCAACAACGTGCGCAATGACGACGCAAGTTTGCTTGCGGCCGTGGAGTAGGTTTGGCGATGAAATTCGACCATCGCCGACTTCTCGAAATCGCGCAGAGCGCCGCGCGCGATGCCGGCGTGGCGATCATGCAGGTCTATTCAGAGCCTTTCGTCGTCAGCCACAAGCCCGACCATTCCCCGGTCACGCGCGCCGATGAGCTCGCGGAGAGCATCATCTTGGAACGCCTTGCCGCCGCCACGCCTGACATTCCGGTGATCGCGGAGGAGAGTTCTGCGCTCCGTGGTCTTCCCGGCGCCGCGCCGCCGCGCTTCTGGCTCGTCGATCCGCTCGATGGCACCAAAGAGTTCGTGGCGCGCAACGGCGAGTTCACCGTCAATATCGCGCTCATCGAGGATCATCGCAGCGTGCTCGGCGTCGTCCATATACCGGTGCAGGATCTGACCTATGCCGCAGCCGGTCGAGGTACCGCCACTCGGCAGGATGGCCGCACCGCCGCTCGGCCGATCGCCGCGCGACCCGTTCCCGCCCAAAGCCCGATCGTCGTCCACAGCCGCTCGCACAGCGATGAAGCGGAGATCGCGAGCTTTCTCGCCTCGCTGCCCCAGCCGGAACGACGGCTGGCGGGGAGCTCGGTCAAATTCTGCCTTCTCGCGGCCGGGGAAGCCGATATCTACCCGCGCTTCGGCCGCACCATGGAATGGGACACCGCCGCCGGCCAAGCCATCCTCGAAGCCGCCGGCGGCAGCGTGACCACCGGGGACGGCGAACCGCTGCGTTATGGCAAGCCCGGCTTTGTCAATCCCGATTTCATCGCCCGCGGGCGCGCCCCGGAGGGCGGAGGATGATCGAGCGCCTCGTCGCCTCTTGCTGGGCCCGAGCCGAAACGCAGGACCCGGTCGGCCTCAGGCGCTCGCGCGCCGGAGCACTTCATCGGCAAGCGACGTGATCTCCTGCGCCGCCAAGCTCGACGGCGCCGATTCGTGAATGCCCTTGCCCTCGGCCAGCGCCGAGGCAAGCGCCACGCGATTGCCGATTCGCGTATCGGCGACGGGAACGCCCAATCCTGCAAGCTCGCCGGCCATGGTTTCGGTGAGATTGGCGCGCGACGGCACACGGTTGAGCACGAGCAGCGCCGAGACCCTCTCGGCGCGCGCGAGTTCGAGCGTCGGCCGTGTCGCCCAGACATCCATTGGCGAGGGCTGCACCGGCACGAGCACCAGCCGGGCGGCACGGACCGCGATTCGCGCCTCGGTCTCCGCATGCGGCGGGCTGTCGATCAGCACGACGTCATGCTGCCGGCTCTGGCGTTCCACCTCCGCCGCGACCCGCCAGCCGCCGACGGTGGCGACATTGATGGCATTGGCTCGCTCGCCCAACAGCTTGCGACGGAGCACGAACCAGGCAGCAAGGCTGCCTTGCGGGTCGATATCGATGATGGCGACCCGCCGCTCCGCGGCCCAGGCGAGAGCGAGATGCGCCGCCAGCGTCGTCTTGCCGGCGCCGCCCTTCTGTTGAGCGATGGTAATGACCGTGCCTGCCATGGCCGACCCTTCCTCGGGGACAGGGCGATTTGCCTCGATCGCCCGGTCGCGACTATATCTCGCGCAGCATGATCGCCGATGCCGCGTCCGCTGTGACCGAACGTCTCACTCCAGCCGATCTCGACCGAGCGGTAGCCCTGCTGCGCGATGGCGAGCTGGTCGCCTTCCCCACCGAGACAGTGTACGGATTGGGCGGGGATGCCACCAGTGATTCGGCGGTGGTCAAGATCTTCTCGGCCAAGGAACGGCCGCGCTTCAATCCGCTCATCATCCATGTCGTCGATGTCCCGGCGGTGAGGCGGCTTGTCGCGCTCGACGATCGGGCGGAGACGCTCGCGGCGCGCTTTTGGCCGGGGCCGCTGACGCTCGTGCTGCCGAGACGGGCCGACTGCCCCGTCTCGCTCCTCACCTCCGCCGGGCTTGACACACTCGCCATTCGCATTCCCGCCCATCCGCTGCCGCGGGCGCTTCTGCGCGCCGTCGGCCGACCGGTCGCCGCGCCGAGTGCCAACCGCTCGGGCCGGGTGAGCCCGACGACCGCCGCTCATGTACTGGACGAGCTCGACGGCCGGATTGCCGCGGTTCTCGACGGCGGCGCCTGCCGGGTCGGGCTGGAATCGACGGTATTGGACCTCACCACTCCGATACCGACGCTCCTGCGTCCGGGCGGCACCACGATCGAGGCGCTTGAGGAGACGGTGGGGCCGATCGCGCGCGGCAGCGGCACCGACGCCGCGCCCCGGAGCCCGGGCATGCTGGCAAGCCATTACGCGCCGTCGCTGCCGCTGCGGCTCGACGCGCGCGACATCCGACCGGGCGAGGCGTTGCTCGCCTTTGGCAAGCGCGCGCCTCGGGGAGCAAAGGAAGTGGCTTGGCTGAGCCGCACGGGCGACCTTGCCGAGGCCGCCGTCAATTTCTTCGCGGCTTTGCGCGCTCTCGACCGGCCGGATTTCTCGGGCATCGCAGTGATGCCGATCCCAGAGCACGGGCTTGGTGCCGCGATCAACGACCGGCTGCGACGCGCGGCCGCGCCACGATCGCCGACCGATCCGGGGGATGAGCGGTGAACCCTTGCGATGCGCTCGACCGGATCAAGCAGGTCGTCGGTCCGACGGGCTGGCTCGCCGATCCCGCCGACATGGCTCCCTATCTCGAGGAGGCGCGCGGGCTTTACCACGGCGCGGCTCGCGCGGTGATCCGGCCGGCGAGCACGGCGGAGATCGCGGAGATCGTGCGGCTTTGCGCCGCGTCTCGCCTGCCGATCGTGCCACAGGGCGGCAATACCGGGCTCTGCGGCGGCGCCGTGCCATGGGAGGACGGCAGCGCGATCGTGATGAGCCTTGGCCGCCTCAACCGCGTGCGCGCCATCGATCCTCTCGATTTCACCATCACCGTCGAGGCCGGCTGCATCCTCGCCGACATACAGCACGCGGCGGCCGAAGCCGACCGCCTCTTCCCGCTGAGCCTCGGCGCCGAGGGCTCGTGCCAGATCGGCGGGAATCTCTCCACCAATGCCGGCGGCATCGCGGTGCTGCGCTATGGCACGATGCGCGACCTGACGCTCGGGCTCGAAGTCGTGCTGCCGGACGGCCAGGTCTGGGACGGTCTGCGGCGTCTGCGCAAGGACAATACCGGCTATGATTTGAAGCAGCTCTTCATCGGCGCCGAAGGCACGCTCGGCATCATCACCGCTGCGACCTTGAAGCTCTTCCCGCGACCGCGCGAGATCGAGACGGCCTTTCTTGGTCTTGCCCGCGTCGATGACGCGATGGCGCTTTTCGCCCGCGCCCGCGCCGCGAGCGGCGATCAACTCACGGCGTTCGAGCTCATTCCGCGAATCGGGCTCGACATGGCGATGCGCCATGTCGCCAGTGTCAGCGATCCGCTCGCCTCGCCTCATCCCTGGTATGCGCTTCTCGAAGTTTCCTCGGCGCAGACCGATAGCGGCTTGCGCGGCGCGCTCGAGGCCTTTCTCGTGGACAGCATGAATGCCGGGCTGGTGCAGGACGGCGTCATCGCCAGCAGTACCGCCCAGGCGCGCGATCTCTGGCGCATTCGCGAGGGCATGGTCGAGGGTCAGAAATTCGAGGGCGGCAGCATCAAGCACGACGTCTCCGTGCCGGTGAGCCGCGTCGCCGAGTTCATCAAGCGCGCGATCGCGGCGGTCGAGGCGCGGCTCCCCGGCATCCGCGCGCTCGCCTTCGGCCATGTCGGCGACGGCAATATTCATTTCAATCTGAGCCAGCCCGTGCGGGCCGATACTGCGATCTTCATGGCGCGCTGGGCGGAGTTCAACCGCCTCGTCCATGATCTCGTGCGCGATTTCGACGGCTCGATCAGCGCCGAGCACGGCATCGGCCGGATGAAGCGCGAGGAGTTGCCGCGCTATAAATCGCCGCTCGAATTGGCGCTCATGCGCAAGCTGAAGCACGCGCTCGACCCCGAGGATTTGATGAATCCGGGTAAAATCCTGCGGCCGGAGTAGCATCGCCCAAGAGGAGCCATCGCCGTGACCGACTATGCCGCCCCGCTGGCCGATATGCGGTTCGCGCTCACCGAGATCGCCGGATTGCCGGAGATTGCCGCGCTTCCGGGATGCGAGCAGGCGACGCCGGATCTCGTCGATGCCGTGCTCGAAGAGGCGGGAAAGCTCGCGGGCGGCGTCCTGGCGCCGCTCAACCAGATCGGCGATCAGCAAGGCAGCCGGCTTGAGAACGGCGTTGTCCGCACGCCGACCGGGTTCAAGGACGCCTATGCCCGATATGTCGAAGGCGGCTGGAACGCGCTGCCCTTTGCGGCGGAGCATGGCGGCCAGGGATTGCCTGTCGCGCTTTCGACGGCGGTGCTGGAAATGTGGAACTCGGCGAATATGGGTTTCGCCCTTTGCCCGCTGCTCAATGTCGGCGCCGTCGAAGCGCTGGAGGCGCATGGCTCCGAGGAGCAGAAGCGGCTCTATCTCGCGAAGCTCGTTTCCGGCGAGTGGACCGGCACGATGAACCTGACCGAGCCGCAGGCAGGCTCCGATGTCGGCGCACTCCGCACCCGCGCCATCCGCGACGGCGATCATTACCGCATCACCGGCCAGAAGATCTTCATCACCTATGGCGAGCACGACATGGCCGAGAACATTGTCCATCTCGTGCTGGCGCGGCTCCCCGACGCGCCGCCGGGCACGCGCGGCATCTCGCTCTTCCTCGTGCCCAAATTCCTGGTGAATGCCGATGGCAGCCTCGGCCCGCGCAACGATGTGTGCTGCGTCAGCCTCGAGCACAAGCTCGGCATCCATGCGAGCCCCACTTGCGTCCTCGCCTATGGCGACAATGGCGGCGCCATCGGCACGCTGATCGGCGAGGAGAATCGCGGCATGGAGTGCATGTTCACCATGATGAACAGCGCACGCCTCAATGTCGGCTTGCAGGGCGTCGCCATCGCCGAGCGCGCCTATCAGCAGGCGCGCGATTTCGCGCGGCAGCGGGTCCAGGGACGCCCCGTCACGGCGAATGCGCCGGGCGCCTATCCCATCATTCACCACCCCGATATCCGCCGCATGCTGCTCTTGATGCGGGCGCAGACGGAAGCGATGCGCGCGCTTGCCTATTACACCGCCGGTGCGATCGATTGGGCACGGCGCGATCCCTCGGGCGAGCGGCGCGTGGCCGAGCAGCGCCGCGTCGATCTTCTGATCCCGGTGGTCAAGGCGTGGTGCACGGATCTCGGCGTCGAGATCGCATCGCTCGGCGTGCAAATTCATGGCGGGATGGGCTTCATCGAGGAGACCGGCGCCGCCCAGCATCTGCGCGATGCAAGGATTGCGCCGATCTACGAAGGCACCAACGGCATCCAGGCGAACGACCTGCTCGGCCGCAAGCTGTTGCGCGATGGCGGCATGGCGGCCCGAGATCTTGTTGCCGAAATGCGCGGGATCGCGCCTCAGCTCACGAGCAGTTCTTCCGACGACATCGACGCGCTGCACGGACCGCTCGACGCCGGCATCGATGCCGTGGTCGCGGCCGTCGATTGGATGGTGGCGACGGGCGAGGCGGATGCACCGCGCGCGCTCGCCGGCGCCGTACCCTTTTTGAAGCTGATGGGCGTGGTGACCGGCGGCTGGCTCATGACGCGCGGCGCCGTGGCCGCTCAGCGCCGTTTGCAGAGCGGCGAGGGCGATGCGGCCTTCCTCAAAGCGAAGCTCCTCACGGCCCGCTTCTTTGCCGAGCATGTCGTGGCGATGGCGCCTTCGCTGTTGCCGGCCGTAACAGGCGGCGCGACGGTGATGGGCTTCGACCTCGACCAGTTCTGAGCGCGGGCAACCTTTCCTTTACGATCAAGGCGATAGGGTGCGGCACGGAGGTACTTCCATGCGCGCGCGCTCCCTCGGCTTTCTGCTTCTCGGGCTTTGCGCGACGGCGGCCGAGGCGAGCCAGACCGTGCTGGTCTCGAAGGCGCCCTATTGGAATGTCGGGGTGCGCGATGATGATCTGAGCCGCGCCTGCTCGCTCAACAAATTCGGTCCTGCCCATCCCGGCGATCTCCTCGCCCGCTTCACGGGCGAGCAGGGCCCCGCGATCCTCGATGTCGCCAAGGGCAGCGGGCTCAATCTGCGCGACCCCAACCGCTTGGCGAAGCGGAACGAGGACTACTTCTTCCGCAATGTCGGGACGACGAGTTGCGAGGTGCTGGTCGGCGGCCGCCGCGGCGGCGTCACGGTGAAGGCGCCTGCACCGGCTTCGCGTTGACGCAGCGCAGGAGCTTCCAATAGCCGAAGAGATTGCTCGGCCGGGTCTCGCGGACCTGGAGCTTGCTGGCCGCGAGGAAATCGTCGAGCGGGAAGTCGGCATGGAAGCCGATCTTGCCGGCAAGCGGCGCCAGGCGCTTTTCGATGAAGCGCATGGCGCCGTTCTCGCTCGTGAAATGATTGACGACGACGATCGTTCCGCCCGGCCGGCAGACGCGACGCATCTCGGCGGCAAAGCGCTCGGGGCTCGGCACGACCGAGGCGACATAGAGCGCCAGCACCGCATCGAAGGCGTCGTCGGGAAAGCTCATCTGCTCCGCATCCATTTCGAGGAGCGCCTCGACCTGCGAGAGACCGAGCCGCGCGACGCGGCGGCGCGCCTTGGCCAGCATGTCGGTGGAGACATCGATGCCGGTGACCCGCGCATCCCGGCGGAAATGCGGCAGCGACAGCCCGGTGCCCACACCCACCTCGAGAATGCGCTGCCCCGGCCGGTCATTGGCGATGCGCACCGCCTCCTTGCGGCCGGGATGAAAGACCGGGCCGAAAACGAAATCGTAGGAGGCGGAGAAGAGGCGGTAGGTCCTGAGCGTGTCCTCGAGTTCCATCTTCTCTCCCCGCGCCTTCCCGTTGCCCCCGAACTCGCTTCGCCCTGGTAGAGGTAACGTCGATGCCGGCGGTTTCTCCGCCCTCGGCCCAAGCCGGCGAAGCCTAACCAACGACAAGACGAATTGCCAACCTGCCCGTTCGAACGATAGGGGCAGGAGCGCGGCGAACCGCGGAAAATCTTGCTAGATCAGTGTGATGCGCTCGGCTTCGAGGCCTTTGCGGCCGTCCACCACATCGACCCGCACGCGCTGGCCCGGACCTACCGCGTTGACGCCGCTGCGGCGGAGCGCGGTCACATGCATGAAGATGTCCTTGCCGCCGCCATCGGGCGCGATGAAGCCGTAGCCCTTCTCGGGCTCGAACCACTTGACCGCGCCTTCGAGCGTTTGCGCCGGCCGGTTGGCGGCGGGGCGGTTGTAGCCGCCCATGGGCGCGGCAACCGCCGTGCTGTTGTCGACATTGAGGACGGCCATGACGAGCGGGCCCTTGGCGCCGGCACCGACCTCGCAGGTGACCGAGGCGCCCTCGCGGATGTCCTCGTAGCCGGCGCGGCGCAGGATCGCCATCGGCAGGAAGGCATCGGGGCTGCCATCCGACAGGGTCACGAAGCCGAAACCCTTGGCAGCGTTGAACCACTTGACGCGCGCCTCGACGCGCTGAACCGTCGGGGCGTCTTCGGGGGAGCGGCGGTCGTACATGGGGCCTCTGTTGAGCGCAAGCAGCGAGCGACTCGTTGAGAATAGCGTGAAACCGTAGGTTCACGCCAGCCCAAGATGAAACCATCCCCGCCCGGAAAGGGGAATAAAGAGCTCTATAACGAACTCCATCATTCCCCCATTTCCGGTAACTCCCAGGGAATGTCTCAGCCGAAGGCGACCACCTTCTGCCGCTGCTCGCCCAGACCGGTCACGCCCAACCGCATGACATCGCCGGGCCTGAGGAAGCGTTGCGGCTTCATGCCGAGCCCGACGCCCGCCGGCGTCCCCGTCGGGATCACATCGCCCGGCATCAGCGTCATGAAGTGGCTGGCATAGGAGACGATATGGGCGCAGGGGAAGATCATGTTCTTGGTCGAGCCGTTCTGCATCCGCTGCCCGCTCACTTCGCAGAAGAGATCGAGCGCTTGCGGATCCGGCACCTCGTCGGATGTCACGAGCCACGGGCCCAGCGGGCAGAAGGTATCGGCGCTCTTGCCTTTCGACCAGTTGCCGCCGCGCTCCAATTGGAAGCTGCGCTCGGAGACGTCGTTGACGATGCAATAGCCGGCAACGTGCTTCAGCGCGTCATGGACGCCCACATAGCTCGCCTTGGTGCCGATGACGATGCCGAGCTCGACTTCCCAATCGCCCTTCTCCGCGCCCTTGGGCAGCATGACGTCGTCATTGGGGCCGGAGAGCGCGCTCACCGCCTTCATGAAGAGCACGGGCTCCGTCGGGATCGCCATGCCGCCTTCCTTGGCATGGTCCACGTAATTGAGCCCGACGCAGACGATCTTCGGCACTTGCGCGACGCACGGGCCGAGCCGCGGCTCGCCGGGAACCGCGGGGAGCTTGGCCAGGTCGAGCTTGCGCAGCTTGTCGAGCGACTGAGGCGACAGCGCCTCGGGCGTGATGTCGGCGACGACGCCGGAGAGGTCGCGAATGCGGCCGTCGCGATCGAGCACACCGGGTTTCTCCTGGCCGCGCGGGCCGTAGCGAAGCAGTTTCATGAGCGCTGTCCCTCCTGTCGATGAGCGCGCAATAGGGGCGCCCTTTAGAGCGTGAACCCGCCATCGATCAAGTGGATCGTGCCGGTGGTGAAGGATGATTCGTCGCTCGCGAGATAGACGGCAAGGGCGGCGATCTCCTCCGCGGTGCCGAGCCGGCCCATCGGCTGGCGCTCGGTGAAGGCGCGGCGCACCGCCTCCGTCCCGCCCTGCGCGGCGATGCGCTCGCCGAGCGACGGCGTCTCGATCGTGCCGGGGCAGATCGCGTTGCAGCGGATGCGCTCTTTCACATAGTCGATCGCAACCGCCTTGGTGAGGCCGATGACGGCCGCCTTGCTGGTGCCGTAGACGAAGCGGTTGGGCGCCGCTTTGACCGAGGAGACGGTCGAGGACATGTTGATGATCGAGGCGCCCTTCCCCGCCTTCAGCATCGCCGGCAGGAAGGCACGGATCATCAGATACATGCTCTTCACATTGAGGTTCATCGTGAAGTCCCAATCGCGCTCGGTGCAGTCGAGCAGCGTGCCGTGATGGACGAAGCCCGCGCAGTTGAAGAGCACATCGACCGCGCCGAGCTCTGCCGCGAGCTTGGCGATCGCCGCACCATCGGTGACGTCGAGCCGTCGCGTCTCGAACGCGCCCTGTGATCCGCGCTTCGCTTCGTCGAGCTTCGCCTGGTTGATATCGGTCGCGATGACCTGCGCGCCTTCGGCCGCAAAAGCAAGCGCGGAGGCCCGCCCGATCCCCTGCGCCGCCGCCGTCACCACCGCCTTCTTCCCGCGCAACCGCTCCGCCATCGCTGTGCCTCCCATCGTGAGGTGACGTTCGGGCAGTGATGCGGCTTTCTCACTCATCCTTCGAGACGACCGCTACGCGGTCTCCTCAGGATGAGGCGTCTTGCACTTCCTCATCCTGAGGAGGCGCGGAGCGCCGTCTCGAAGGATGAGCAGGTCCGCCGCACCACTGCCCGCCAATCTCGCCGCAGCTTAGCCACGCGACATCGCCGCGCGCAAACCGCCCTCATTGTTCCCACCCCTCTCCCATGCCATTCTCAGCCCGACAACGACGTGGGGAGGACCACACATGATCGCCGCCTTCGTCACCTTCCGCTACGGCAACGACTTCGACGCCGCTAAGCTCAACAAGATCGCCGAGACCGCGCGCGGCCGCTTCGAAGGCATGCCCAACCTTCGCCAGAAGGCCTTCACCGTGAAGCCCGCCGCGCGCGAAGCGGTCAATGTCTATCTCTGGGAAAACGAGGCCGCGGCGCGCGCCTTTTTCACGAACGAAATGCTCGACCGCGTAACCGGCCTCTACGGCGTGCGCCCGACCATCGAATATGCGGAGATCCCGGCGCTGGTGGAGAATGGGTGACGGGAGCATGCTCCGGGCCGACGCTCGCCCCCTCCTCGCCCTGAGGAGCGCTCGAAGAGCGCGTCTCGAAGGGCGCAGCGTCGATCCGCAGCAGTCTCCCCTTCAATGGATGATCTCTATCACCTTGTTCTCACCTATTCGGCTACCACGCCGATTTCCGCGCTTACGCCAGGTACCTGGACGCGACAATTCACTTGCCTGTCCACGGATTGACGACGTCATCAACCACCGCCTCAAAATCCCGTAGATTGCGCGTGACCAGCGTCAACGCATGAACCTGCGCCGTGGCGCCAATCCAAGCATCCATTGTGCCGATCGGCCGACCCAACGCTTCGCGGCGGGCGACGAGCTTACCCCAGGCATCGGCAATAGAGGGGTCGATTGGCAGGATGCGCTCTCCGAAGCGGTCCGGCAGCTCGTCGGTGAGCCAAGCATCGAGGCGCTTGCGACGTTGCCCCGGCGCCAGCCGCTCGATGCCGTGACGCAGTTCGGCCAAGGTGACGACGCTGACGAAGATACGATCCTCGTCGGCCTCGGCCAGCCACGCGACGACGCCGGGATCGGGCCGCGGCTTCACCCATTCCGACACGGCATTCGTGTCGAGCAGAAAGCTCACAAATCGACCTT
>Ga0209062_1001905_pt1 | contig 31491 bp, 25 predicted proteins | sample Coa_R2_2_FD_187158 | JGI IMG/M metagenome (GOLD analysis project Ga0209062, IMG submission 187158) | Surface soil microbial communities from Centralia Pennsylvania, which are recovering from an underground coalmine fire - Coalmine... | ecosystem: Environmental > Terrestrial > Soil > Unclassified... | reverse complement strand
TAACGGCCGTCCACCGTGCAGACGGGTGATCCCTGCGCTGGCGACCAGGTCCGCTCGATCGAGCGAATCTTCGGCGCCGAAAGCTCAAACAGGCGCCGCAAGGCAGGAAGGAGGGACTCTGCGGTAATGCCGTTGCCGGATCGAATCATCGTTTCAATGGTATCGAACGGCGCCTTGGCGTTGTTTCAATGCGAAACCGTCACCGCCACCAGGTTCCCGGTGGCATCGTACGTGTACGTCACCGTGCGGCCGTCGCTCAGCGTCGCCTGCACCAGCCGGTTGAGCCCGTCGTAGCCGTACTGCGCCGAGCTGTTCGGTGTGAAACCCGTGCCGATCAGCGTCACCGGCCCGCTCGCCGCCGCGCCGCTGTTCCCCGCGGCGTCCGTCGCCATCACCCGCACCACGGCCGTGCGCGTCGGCGCGATGTTGGCCGGCACCTGCCACAGATACGATTGCGTGTTCCCGCCAATACCGCTCGCGATGGTCGTCGGGAAGGTCTGCCCGCCGTCGGTCGAAAGCGCGATCGTATGGCCGCTGACGCCCACGTTATCGTCCGATTGCCACTGGATCAGGTACCCGGTCCCGCCTGCCACCACCTCGCCGCCGGTCGGCGCCAGCAGCGTCACGGTGGGCGCCTGCGTATCGCTGATCGTACAGGCGTTGGTGTCGTCCTGCACGCCGATGCGGTAGCTGCCGAGCGAAGTCCCGCGCGTATCCCGCACCAGCAGCGTGTACGTGCCGCTGGCCGCGAGGTTCGCCAATAGCGCGCCGCCCGCGCCCGCCGTCAGGCGCTTGCCCGTCGCGTCATACAACTCGGCATACGGCATGTATCCGCCCGAGCGTTGCGTCAGTTTGATGTCGGCCCGGTCGCCGCCGGTTCCGCTGAACGTGTACGCGTCGAGTTGCCCCGGAGCCGTCACCTGCGCCAGCACCGTCTGCCCGCAGGTCAGCGCCGTCGCCGAACAGGGATTGTTCGGCCGCTGGAACGCGAGCGAGTAAGTGCCGTTCTCCGCATTCGAACTCGACGGGCTCACCACCGCCAGGTAATTGCCGCCAAGCGCTGCCGGCGCCGTGATATCGAGCGCCGAGGCGACCCGCGCCCCGGTGGGATCGTAGAGATCCACCTGCGGCGCAAAATTATCCGAGAGCTTCGTCAGCAGCAGCCGCAGCACGTCGCCCGGGTTGGCGGCTACCGCGTAATATTGGAACTGGTTCGTTCCCGCCAGCGGCCCGCTGGCCGATTTCCCGCACGCGAGAGGCTGCGCCGCGGCCGGCCGGTTGAGCGCCTGCCACGAAAGCGAGTAACCGCCACCCGTCCCCGGCGCCGATGCCCCGACGATCACGGTGTAATTGCCGGCCGCGGCCGTGCGCGCGAGCGCGTAGGTCTCCGAATCCACGCGCGCGCCGGCCGGATCGTACAGCTCCATCTGCGCGGAAAACCCCGGCGTGGTCGAAGCGCTCCGCACCAGCAGCGCATCGCCGGCCGAAGCCGGGATGCTGTAGCTCGCAAATGGCACGCTGGCCGTGACCGCCGCAGCCACCGTCTGCCCCTGGACCGGCGCCGCCGCGCAGGCATTCACCGTGCGCAGCAGGTCCAGTGCGTACGGGCCCCCGCCGTGCTTCGACATGTCCATGGCGAGGATCGTGTATGCGCCGCCCGCCGGTTTGACCACATCCACGCCGGTGTAATTGGCGGAAATGCTCTGACCGGCCGGATTGCCCGCCGCATCGAAGATCTCGAGATCGGGCTGCAGCGCGCCGCCCGGATTCAGCATGCGCACGCTGAACGATTCCCCGGCCGCCGCCGTGTACGTGTAGACCCCCGCATCGAGCGGCCGCGCGACCGTCCCTTGCGCCACCGCGCCGCAGTTCAGCGATACCCCGCCGCACGCTCCGTTGGTCCGGATGGCCGAGAGCTCATAGCCGCCCGACTGCGTGCCATCGAAACCGTCGCTCACCATGGCCGTGTAGGTCCCCGCCGACGTCAGCCGCACCGTCGCCTTGAAATTGGCGGCGGCCAGCGACCCCGCCACGTTCCCTTGCGCGTCGTAGAGATCCACGCGCGGCCGGAAGAGCGGATTGGAACCCGTCCCCACCAGGCGCAGCAGGTAGACGTCATTCGCGGCCGCCGTGAGGGTGTACACGTTCGTATTCAGAAAACCGTTGATGCTGCCGTCGACCGTCGACGAGCACGAAAGCGTTCCCGCGCTGCTGCAGGGCCCGTTAAAGCGCAGCAGGGTCGCCGCGGCGTATCCGGTTCCCGTACCCGTCCGGTCGCTCACCAGCAGGGTATAGGTGCCCCCGCTCTTCGCCTGGAATGGGAGGCTCACCGTCCCGCCGGAAGAAACCGCCGCTCCCACCTGTTTGCCCTGCGCATCGTACAGTTCGAGCGCCGGCGCCAGCGTGTTCCCGGACGTGCTCGCGGGCGTCGTGCAAGCAGAATTCCCGCACGCCACGGCCCGGATCACTCCCGTGTCTCCGCTGTTCATACTGACTCCTAGCGTCTGCACGTTGAGCGCGGACGCAATCGCGGCCACCGCCGGCTGCCCGCCGCACGTCAGCGTGCCGCCGCCGCACGGCCGGTTCAAGGTAGTCGCGGAGAGGGCCAGCGGGCCGCCCACACTGTAATAATCGAATACGACTACGTTCACCGCTCCTGCCGTTGCCACCGGCACATCCATTCGTCCCAGAGCCGCGAGCTGGCTGGCGCCCGCTCCGGTGGTTGTGGCCAATAGCGCACCCGTGGAGTCGAATACCGAGACCAGCGGCGTGAACTGGGTCTGTGCGCCCGCCGGCGTCGATCGGGTCCACCGAACGCTCACGATGTCCTGCGCGTTCACGGTAAATCCGTAGCTCTGGATCTCGAACGGCTGGAGCGTCGCCGGCATCCCAGCCCCGCAAGCCAGCCCTCCCGTGCAGGCCCGGTTGAGAGTCGTGTACGCCAGTTGATAACTCGCACCCTGAGTTGCGCTCGAATTCAGCACTTGCACCGTATAGTTCCCACCGCTCGAGAGCGCATACGCCGCCGCCAGCGTGGCGCCGTTCGAGTTGATCGGGGTTCCCGTCACCGTGTGGTTATTCTGGTCCACCATCGAAATCCGCGGAACGAAGCCACGGAGCGAGGCCGGAACCAGCACCCGCACCATGACCACATCCCCGGCCTGCGCCGCGACCGAATAGAAGTCCGCGTTTCCGTTACCCTGCGCGAAGCTCCCCGTCACGGGCGCCCCGCACGAAAGCGTCACCGGCTGCGCCGCCGCCGCGCCCGCCAGCGCCAGACCCAGCCCGAATACGCCGAGACCGCGCCGCATTACCGGTTCCTCCCGCTCGCGAGCCCGCACGATGCAGTCCCCTGGAGAATGCACGCGCCTCCGCCACCGAACGCCGGACCCAGGGCCGGCACCGGCGGAGCCGGATTCGCCACGGCCGGCAGCGTCAGCCCGACCGCCGGATACGAATATGCCGCGCCTGTGAAGTCCAGTCCATTGCCGTCATCCATCCAGCCGCGCTCGCCCCGCGCCTTGAACCCGTTCTCGATGGTCTCGCTCGCCCCCGCCAGCAGCCCGGATGGATCGTACCGGTAGGAGTTGACCACCCCCTGCGACGGATTCGAGATCGCCACCACGTTGCCGTCGCCGTCGAAATGGTAGTAATACGCCGCGCCGTCCGGCGTGATCTTCCACAGCAGCCCCAGCCCATAGACATACCAGGCCACCGGCGAATTATCCGCCGCGGCCTCCATCACCAGCCGCGGACGCCCGCCCGCAAGGTCGTAGACGAAGCGGCGGTCCGTGCCGTCGACTGTCCGCACGACGCGCAGCCCCGTGCTGTCGTACGTATACGCGGTCGCATGCGCCGCGTTGAAGCTGTTCAGCCGGGCGAAGCCGTCGTATCCCGCCGCGATGTTCACCCCGCCCGTAACCACCGTCAGGAACCCGCGCGCGTCGTACTGGAAAAACTGGTCGTCGCTGCGGCCCACCGGAAGCCCGGCGGCATTGAATGTCGCGGTGTAATCGGTGATGGCCGGCGCCGAGGCCAACGGCTCGACCGCATTCACACCCGTGCGATCTCCCGCCGCGTCATACGTGTAGCTGTAGCCCGCGACCAGCGTGCCATCCGCGCCCATGCTCGCGATCGCCGTCAGTCGCCGCGCCGCATCGTACTGATAGATCGCGACCGGCCCCGAGGTGTTCAGGCTCACCGGATATCCGGCCGCATCGTACTTGTAGACCGCGAAATTCCCGAGCCAGTCCGTCACTTGCGTCAGCCGGTGCGCGTGGTCGTACTGATACGTCACCTTTTTGCCGCCCGGCAGCGTCATCGAGGTCAGATTCCCGCCGGCATCGTAGGCATACGCGATCTGGTTGCCGAACGAATCGGTGTAGCCTGTCAGCCGGTTCAGCCCGTCGCGCTGCTGACCGGAAAGGTCCACCGTAACGCTGCTTTGCCCGGCCGCGAGCGACGCAATGGCCGTCCCCGCTCCGTAGCCCGCCTGAATCGCCGCTCCGCCCGGATCCTTCCGGATCGAGGGCCGCGCCGCGCCGTCGTAGCTGTAGGTCCACTGGCCGCCCAGCGCGTCCGTGAACATCGCCAACAGCCCGTTGGCGTCGTACTGGTAGCCGGTCTGATCCCCGGCCGCGTCGCTGATCGCCGTGATCGCGCCGCCGGCCGAGCGCGTGGCCGTCGAGGTCCCACCGGCCGGATTCGTCACCGCGACCAGGTTGCCGCCGCCGTCATATTTGAGCGTCCACACGTTGCCGTTCGGATCGGTGATGTGCGCCGGCCCGGCCGCCGTATAGTCTGCGCGCCACTGGTTCCCCGCGTTGTCCGTCACCGAAACCAGATTCCCGGCGCTGTTGTAAGCGAAGGTCACGGTCTCCCCCGCCCCGTTGACCGCCTTGGTCCGGCGCCCCGCCGCGTCGTAGCTGTAGGAAACCGTGTTGCCGTTTCCGTCCGTCACGGATTCGAGCAGCCCCGCCGCGTTCGAAATGTAAAACGACGCATCGCCGTTGCCGTCCCGCACACGGATCTGCTCCGGCATCTGCGGCGTGTCGTACTGCCGCACCGCGCCATCGGGCGTGGTCACGGACGCCACCGAGTTGTACGGCGGGTCCGCCGTGAACGTGATTGCGAAGGATGCGCTGCCGTATGTGATGCCCGCCAGATTCCCCGCGCCGTCATACTGGTAAGCGACGGTCTGCCCGTCGGCATTGGTCGTGCCCGTCAACTGGTTGCCGGAATAGGAGTACGCAACCGTCCGGCCCGCCGAATCCGAAACGCGGGTGATGTGCCCCGCGCCGTCGTAGCTGAAATTCACCGTCCGCCCGCGATAATGCGCCACGGTGAGCCGCCCCGCGCCGTCATAGTCGAGCGTCACGCGGTTCACGCCGCCATCCTGGATGGCCGCGAGGTGCCCGTCCGCGCGGAACAGCCGCACCGTCGGCGTGCCGGCCGCCGCCAGCGCATAGCTCCCGTCGGCCTTCTGCGTCAGCGTGTCCGCCGTCGCCGTGACCGGGAAAAACCCGTTGCTCGCCGCCGCGAAAACATCCACCCGCCCCGACCCGCGAACCAGTGTCACCGTCCCGTCGGGGTTGGCCGTAATCTGGTCTCCCAGGCTGAAGGTCCAGCCCGTTCCGAACGGCCCGGCGGACCCGTTGTCCATATTGAACGCTCGATCGAGCGAGAAGCCCGGCGCCGGCCCACCGAACGGCAGGTCCGTAACTTTCACATAAAGCGCCAGATTCGAGAGATTGACGGCGATTTGTGGAGATCCCGGCGTAGCACAGAGGGAACCCTGGCAGAGGGAATCGTACGCCGTGTAGGGATTCTCCTGCGGACCGCCGAGTGGCGCCTGGGCGCAGCCGCGGCACCCGGCAAAACCGGATTCCGCAGCGGCGAGCAGCCCCGCAAGCGCCAATATTTTGTTAAAAATAGCACAACGGGCCACAGTCGTGAGTGTAGCAAAATCGACCCTGGCTAAAGGCTATAGCCAGTACTGGGACCGTGCCGAAACCGTAGGCCGCGGGTCACAATGAGGACATGACCGGCGTCCGCATCGACAAATGGCTCTGGGCCGCCCGTTTCTTCAAGACCCGCTCTCAGGCCGAACGAGCCTGCGAACTCGGCCGGATCGAGTCCAACGGCCAGACCGCCAAGCCGGCGCGGGAGGTCAAACCGGGAGATTCGCTCAAAATTAAGACGCAAGGCGGTATTTTTGCGGTAGAAGTGCTCGGTTTAAGCGAAATTCGCGGCCCCGCTCCGGTAGCCCAGGCGCTCTACCGCGAAACCGAGGAGAGCCGCGAAGCCCGCCGCCTGGCCGCCGAAGCCCGCCGCTCCGCCCCGCACTTCGAGGGCTACCGCGAAGGCAAACCGTCCACCAAGGACCGGCGGCAGCTTCGGAAGTTGCGCGGGCGCTGACTCGACCTTCAAAGCGGCTCGTCCGCGATCAGTTTTCCGGGTTTTCCGTCCTCCATGCAGGCATAGCGCCGCCGCCGGCCATAGATCCCCGCGGAGGTCCAGGAAAGGTGCACCTCAACGCGCTGGTCCGACGCGTGATCCCCGCATTCCCAATCCAGCACGTCCACCGGGCCCGTCGCGCTTCTCAGCGCCTCCCATTCCTCCTTCAGCAGATACAACGGCTTGTCCGGCGTCGAACTCGTCCCAAATGCATGCAGCCGCGGGTTGGTTTTGGAAACCCCGACCACCACGCCGTAACTCTTTCCGCACGGCACGGCTTCCGTCTGGATGTAGAACTCCGTCGCGTTGCCGTCGTGATCGTAGTCCTCAAGCTGCATCATCTGAACGACGGGACGCTTCCGGACAATCGCCGCCAAATCTTCATGTTGCGCGGTCTCGAAATCTTTTTCATCCGGCGCCCATCGCTGGATCATTGCCACCGGTTTTTCGGCTCCGAACGATCCTCAAAGAGCGGCGGCAAGGATAGCCGGTCGAACGCGATGCGACCTCGCATCCGCACTAATTCCAAATCCCCGGCTTCGCCGTAGGCAAAGCCCTGACAGGGACAATAGACCAGACCGTCTGCTTCGGGACCGCATTCCGGCTTCGGCGCCGACTTCCAGTGCAGCTGCCAGATCTCCCCCACCCCATTCACCGTCACCGCGCTCCTCGCGCGCCGTAGGCGTCGGGTACTCCGCCACCCAATCCGCGCCAGCCTGCAGATCATGAACCTGCGCCACTCCCACCAGCGAATCCGCCGCGCCGTAATACAGCAGCCAGCGCCCGCCGAACCACACCAATCCCTCGGCGAATGTCGTCCCCGCCGCGTACTGGCCGGTCTTCTCCCACGCCATCTCCGGCCGCAACACAGGCGCATCCGTCCGCGCGATCAGCCGCGCCGGATCGTCCGCCGCGAACAGCGCCTCGCCCGCAGCGTAGGCGCCGTCCGCCGCGTTCCTTCCGTTATAGATCGCCACGATCCCGTGCTCGGTCAGCACCGGCGGCGGCCCCACTTCCGGGAAGCTGCTATCGAACCGCCCGGCGCGCTTCGACAGCACCGCGACCGGCTCGCCGCGCGCGTCCTCGACCGGCCTCCAGTGAATGAGGTCCTCCGACGTCGCGAGCCGCACCGTTCCCTCGCCCCAGTACATCCAGTACTTCCCGCCGACGCGGGCCGCCACCAGCCGCCCGCCGGCAAGACGCGTCACGATCCCCGCCGATTTATACGAAAGCGCGCCGTACTTTCCCACCGTCCCGAGCGCCGGCCCGTGCTTCGTCCAATGCACCAGGTCGCGCGAGGTGGCGATGCCCACGTCCGTCTTGCGCCGGTTCCATTGCGTGTAAGTCAGAACATAGGTGCCGTCCTCGCTCTCGACGATACGCGGATCTTCGCAGCCTCCCGGCCATTCGCGCTCCTTTTCCGAATCGTTGGCCGGATACAGCACCGGCTCGGGCCGCCGCGTGAAGTGGATTCCATCCGCGCTCTCCGCCAGGCCCAGCCGCGAGGTGTGCAGCCCGATCCGCATCTCGCCGGTATCGTCCTCCGCCCGGTAGAGCACGTAGACCTTGCCGCCCCGAACCACCGCCGCGGGATTGAAAGTGTGGAGCGATTCCCACCGCACCGTCCCGCCATCCACCGGATTGCGGAATACCGTTTCCGGGAGCGGCGCGATCACCGGATTGCCTTCCGCCGGCCGCGTAAACGGCGCAATCTCCCATCCGGACGGTATATCCGCCGCCCACAAACCCGCCGCCAGCAGGATCACTAGACGTCGCATCTCCGCTATTCTCCCCAACCAGCTATCCTAAACCGATAATGATGAAAACCCGCCTGCTTGCGGTATTCGTTCTTCCCACGGCCCTATGCGCCCAAACGATCGTCATTCACAACGCCCGTGTCGTCGATGGCACCGGCACGCCTGCTGTGGTGGCGACGGTCGTGGTCCGGGACGGCCGCATCGCCGCCGTCGCGCCCGATGCCGCCATTCCCGCCGGCGCCCGCGTGGTCGAAGCCGCGGGCCGCACGCTGCTCCCCGGTCTCTTCGATCTCCACACCCACGCCCGCGCGTCCGCCGCGCCCACCGGCTCGACGCTCGCGGGCGACTGGCCCAAGGATCTCGCGGCCTACCTTGCCTGCGGCGTCACCTCGATCGACGACTTCGGCAACTACGGCGAGCAGTTCGAACCCATGCGCCGCCTGCTCTCGACGGGCGCCGTCGCCGGCCCCCGCGTGCACCTCGCGGCCCGCATCTCCCCGCCCGAGGGCCACGGCACCGAGGGCGGCCAGGGCGACATGTTCACGCTCGAAGCCGCCACGCCCGAGCAGGCCCACTTCGTGATGCAAAAGGCGCTCGCCTGGCGCCCCGACGTGATCAAAGTTTTCACCGACGGCTGGCGCTACGGCGCGAGCCCCGCTCTCGCCAGCATGAACGAGGAAACGATCGCCGCAATCGTTGCCGACGCGCACCGCGCCGGCCTGAAGGTCCTCACCCACACCGTGAGTCTCGAAAATGCCCGCATCACCGTCCGGGCCGGGGTCGATTCGCTCGTGCATGGCGTGCAGGACCGCGATCTCGACGAGGATTTCCTCGCGCTCATGAAGTCCAAGGGAACGGCTTATGTCTCGACGCTCGCCGTCTACGAGCCGCGCAATCGCCTGGCCGTGCTCCCCGCAATGCAGGGCCTGCTCGAGCCGGCGATCGTGGATTTGCTCGGGCTGCCGCGCGCTGCGGCGGCGCGCCGCATGGAGCCCGGGGCGGAACCCACGATCCGGCCCGCCGAACGCTGGGCGCACCTTCTCCACAACGAGCGCGCCCTCTTTGCCGCCGGCATTCCCATCGGCAACGGGACCGACGCCGGGATGGGCGGCGTCTACCACGGCTGGGCCAGCCTTCACGAAATGGAACTGGCCACGCAGGCCGGCCTCACACCGCTCCAGGCCATCACCGCCGCCACGCTCACCAGCGCGCGAATCCTCGGAGTCGATCGCGAGCTCGGCAGCATCCAGCCCGGCAAACTCGCCGACCTCGTCCTGATCGATGGCCGTCCGGATGAACAAATCGGCGATATCTACAAGACCGCGCGGGTCTTCCTCGGCGGCCGCGAATTCGATCCGGCGGCGCTGCGCGCGCTGATTCAGTCGGACGGCCCAACCCCGTTACCCGCCCGCGCGATCGAGCCCTTGCTGGATGACTTCGAGCGTCCCGACGGCCGCACCGCGCTCGGCACCCTGAGGATCTACAGCACCGATCCGGGGATCGACCATTCCCGGATGCTCTTTACGGTAGCGCCCCGCGCTGACGGCGGACACGATCTTCTGATCCAGGCGGCCATGGGACCCAAGCAACGCAATTACGTGCGCCTGCATCTGCCGCTCACGCCCGGCGGAATCGAGCCCGCCGACCTGAGCCGTTTCCACGGTATCGCGCTCGATGCCCGTGGGGAAGGCGACTACACCGTAGGGATCGCGACCGCCGCCGCTCGCACCGGCGATTTTCACGCCCGCTTCCAGGCAGGCTCCGCGTGGAAAACGATCAAACTGGACTTTGCGGATTTCGACGCTGCGCGCCCCGAGACGGCGCGGCAAGCGACGCCGCCGGCCTGGACGGGCAGGGATGCGCGCGAAATATGGATCGAACTGGCGGGCCCCGCCGGCTCCGCGCGCTGGCTGGAGGTCGATAACCTGACCTTCTACTGAGCGTTACACATGCTTATGGGTGTGCACCCAGTTGTAAATGCCCCATGCAACGCAGGCTGCGAATCCGACCAGGATCATGACCTCGGGAATGTCGAGCGACATGGCATTCACCCCCGATTCCGGATTGTACGCTCTTTTTTGCCCGGTGGGAAGGCTATGAATTGGGCCGGGGCCGGAGGTCAGAGCCGTCGAGCATGCGGCATGTGGCCGGCGAGGGCCGCCGCAGCTACCGCCCGCCGCCCTGCACCGCGTACATCACGCTTTGCACCCGTTCCTCCGACCCGGCGAACAGGTTACGCGGAAACTGGCGGTAGCTCAGGATCTGCTGGTAAATCGTGCCTTCCATGCTGTTATTCAGCGCCATTCCGGCCAGATACTGCAGCCGCAGGTTGCCGTCGCGGTTGATCTCCGCGCCTTCGAGCCACGGCGCCAAGTCCGATTTCTGCCCGGCGTAAGTCCCCAGCAGCGCGGAAAGCGACCCGAATCCCACCTCCGAGAGCGATTGGATTACCCGCGCGTGGTCGGGCCGCGCCAGGCGCGCCGCGAGCGCATCCACGTCGATCCGCGCCGGCTCGACCTGCCCGAGCACCACGGTGTCGTAGCCGCCGCCATTCTCGTTGCCCCAGACCGTCCCGTTCGGGAACGCGTCGAAGAACGTCGCGAACTCGCTTTTCACCGTCGGCAGGTCCGATTCATACAGCGGCACCCATTGCGTGACGATCCCGCCGGGGTTCAGATGTTGCTTCACCAGCTCGAAGTACTCCTTCGAGTACAGCGTGGCGCTGCCCTTCACCCACGGATGGATCGGGTCGCTCGTGATGATGTCGAACTTCTCCCGCGTCGTCAGGATGAAGTGCCGCGCGTCGTCGTAGACGATCTGCACCCGCGGGTCGTGGATCACGTTGTAGTTTTCGCGCGCGAAATACTGCGTCGCGGTCGGCGGAATCAGCGGCTCCATTTCGCAGATCACGATGCGCTCGATTCCCGGATGTACCACGAACGTCCCCGCCGTCACCCCCGCGCCGAAACCCACGATCAGCACCGATTTCGGATTGGGATGGAACAGCGCCGGCATGTGGCCCAGCATGCGCTGCAAGCGCATGTCGTAGGGCTCGCTCGATGCTTCCACCTTCCCGCTCACGTGGAACTGCACCGCGCCATCGTCCCACCGCGAGATGGCGATCGAGGAGCTGATCCCCTCGCCGGCGTAGAGAATCTCCGAGCGGTTCATCGACGTCATGATGCGCCGCCCGTACGCGATCAGCATCCCCGGCACGCCCGCCACGTGGCTTGCCAGCACCGCGGCCACGACCAACCCCGCCGCCAGCGCCGCCGCGCCCCGCATGCTGCGCGATCCAATCGCAAGCGGCAGCAGCACTACTGCCCCGCCCACGGCCGCCAGCGCGATCAGCAGCCGCTCGCAGCCGCTCGTCCCGATCGCAGGCACCAGCAGCAGGCTGAACGCCAGCGCGCCGGCGATGGCCCCGGCCGTGTTCGCCGCATAGATTCCGCCCACCAGTTCGCCGGGGTCCTGGTCTTTGGCGGCCGCCGCGGCGAGCGCCAGCGGAAAGCTCGCGCCCCATAGCACAGCCGCGGGCAGGATCGCCCACAGGCAGCGGACGAGATCGATCTGGAAGGTGTACCACGGGCTCGTCGACAGCAGCGGATTCACCGGCCAATACGGAAGCGATTCCGCCACCATGTAGGCGGTCCAAGCGATCGCCAGAACCAGCGCCAGTTGGCAGCCGCCGAACGCGAGGCGCGCGCGCGCATTCTCCCGCAGGCCGCGCGCCACGGCCGATCCCACCGCGCTCCCCAGGCCGATTCCGATCAGAAATACCGCCAGGATGATCGAGAACGTGTACACGGTGGCGCCCAGCATGAGCCCCAGCAGCCGCGTCCAGATGACTTCCGCTCCGAGCGCGCACGCGCCCGAAATCGCGATGGCCACGTGAACGGGCGCCGGGCGCCACCGGCCGGGTGCTGCGGCTGTTCCGGGCCGGGTTTCCGCGGCGCGACCGGCCGTCCTGCCGGCGATGGCCAGCGCGCCCAGTCCCACCGCAATATTGACCACCGCGGCCACGAACGTGGCCGTGCCCATATCGAACACGCGCAGCAGATAGAACCCGGCGAGCAGACATCCGAACACCGCGCCCGCCGTATTGGCGCCGTACAGGTAGCCCATCCAGGCAACGCCCTCGGGACTGGTTTCGATCCATCGCGCGGCGGCCGGCAGCGAGGCCCCCATCAGGAATGTCGGGGGCATCAGGCAGAGGGCGCAAACCAGCGCGCGCAGCAGAATCGCGGGCATCCCGTGCCCGACCGCCGCCGTGTAGACGCCATCGACCAGCGGCATCCCGATCAGCGCCAGAATCCCGCACGCCGCGATGGCGAACTCGATCTTGGCATAGACCCGCAGCGGATGCTGTTTCGCCGCCCACCCGAGCCGCGCGAGCGCGAGGCTGCCGGCGCACAGCCCTCCCATGAACGCCGCCAGCAGCACGCCGAGCGAAATCGCGCTCGACCCGATCACCAGTTGCAGCAACTGATACCAGACAATCTCGTAAATCAGCGCCGCGCATCCGCTGCCGGCGAAGAGGAGAAGCAGGAGGGGAAGAAAACGGGAAGCTTGTTTCATGCGGAAAAGCCGATTGGGAATCCTCTCAGTATCCCACGAAGGCGTAGGCCCGCCGCCAAACGTTACCCGCGGCGGGACTTTGCGGCGGCGAGCGCGAGACCGGCCAGGACCGGGCCGATCAGGAAGCCCGGAGCGGGCTCCGGCGTGGCACTGAAATCCGGCAGCGTGCCGGAGAATAGGGCGTCATTGAACTGGTACTGCCCGGAGGAAAACGAGTTCGCAATGAACGTTCCATCCAGATGCCCCGGGGCGGGTGCGCTCGCGCTGGCATTGGGAGCCAGTACGCTCGCCGCCACATAGCTGCTCAGCGTCAGGCTGGTGGCGTTCGGGAAGTTGAGCAGCACCATCGGCCCCGAAGTGCCGCTGAAGGCCCAGTTGTTCGGCGTGGTGTCCGAAGTACCGGGGACGTTGATCACAATCGTCGCATCCGAGTACGTGGAATTCACCTGGAACCCGTAGCTCGTATTGAAGTACGAGAGGAGCGACGGGGGGAGATCGATGATATTCGTGCCGTGCTGCGTCGCGCTGCACGTCAGCCAATAGTAATTCAGAAAGGCGCAGGAATCGCCCGCCGTGGCGGACATGGCGGCCAGCCCTGACGACGTGGTGCGCAGCTGCGCACTGACATCGGCAAAGTCGATCGGCCCGCTTCCTCCGGTGTAAAGATCGCCCGATCCGATCGTGAAACTCTGCGCGATCCCGCCCGATCCGCCGTCGAACACCAGTCCGTTGGCGCTGCCGTTGCTTGCGATCAGGTTCGTCCCGGCCACCAGATTGTAGAACGACGACGAGGAGGAGGCGCCCACGCTGTAGCCGTTGATCGTCACCACGCCGCCGCCGGCCAGCGGACCCTGCGTGTCGCCGTTGTTGCTGGTGGTGAAGTTGCCGAACGTAAAGACGTTGTATTGCGCCGCCACGGAAAGCGCATTGGCGCTCGCCGTCAGCGGAGCCACGGAGCACATCGCGATCGCAGCCAGAAAGAGGCGTAGCATCTACGCCCCGATTATCTCCGTGCGGCTGCGCAGCGCGCCAGAACCGGGAGTTATGGTCCCTATGACGCGAATTGGTACGTACCCAACTCCCACTGCCGGCCCGGTTACTTCGGGTCCGGCACGCGCGGCGTCGGGTAGACCTTCTTCAACGCGTCCTGATACTCGCCAAACAGCGCTTGAATGCCGGTGAACTCGCGCTTCACGGCGGCCCGGTAGTCCGCGCTGGTCGCGAAATCGTAGAGCAGCGCCGCCATGGCCTGCGCGTCGACGACGAAGCCCTGGTGCCCTACCTCGGTGAGCGCGTCGGCTTCCATTTCGTAAGTGTGATTGGCGGCGTTCGATGTGTGGGCCGCGAATCCCAGCCCCGGAATGGCGCTCGAAACGCTGCCCGTCTCTTCGTAGCCCTGCGGCTTTCCCGGAGCCTCCGCCACGTGCGTGGCGCCGAACTGCTTCATGTGCGCGAAGCCCACCTCGGCGAGCGTCGCCACGGAAATGCCGTCCCGCAGGTTTCCGTAGTTGTCGATCTTGACTTTCGTGCCGGTGGCCAGGGCGGCCGCCCGCGCCGCATTGTCCACCGCTTCCCGCACCTGCGCCAGGTACACCGCGTCCGGGTACCGGATGTAGAAATCCGCCTGGGTCCGGTCCGGCACCACGTTGGGGGCCGCGCCGCCTTCGGTAATCACGCCCTGAATCCGCGCCTCCGGCCGCATGGTGGTGCGCGCGGCATCGATATTGTTGAACAGGTGGATGACCGCCTCGAGCGCGTTGCGCCCCGCCCAGGGCGTCATCTGGTGCGCCGGCGCGCCGGAAAACGTGTACTTCACGCCGTCGATGTTCAGGCAGCACGTGCCGAAGCCCGGCGCCGGCCGGTTGGTCGCGCTCACTGCGTGGCTGCGCACGATCACGTCCATGCCTTCGAAAATGCCGGCCTTGAACATATCGGTCTTGGCCACCGGCGGCATCATCTCCTCGCCGGGCGTCCCGAACACCGTGACGCTCCCCGGCGCGTGCGACCGCTCCAGCCACTCCGCCATCGCGACCGCCGCCGCCATCCCGATCGGCCCCTGCGTCGAGTGCTGGTCGCCGTGGAACGCGCCCTTGGTGCCGCGCAGGGCGTCATACTCGACGATGATCCCCAGATTCGGCGCCCCGCGATTGCCCTTGTAGCGCGCCACGAATGCCGTGGGCAGGTTGGCCACCCCGACCGTCACATCGAAGTTGTGCTTCTTCAGGTAATCGACCAGGATGCCCACCGACCGCGTCTCGACGAAGCCGATTTCCGGGTGCCGCGTGATGTCGTCTCCCATGGCGAGCAACTCGGTCTCCATGAGCTGCTTCGCCCGGCTCGTCACCCGGTCCCGGCCCGTATCCGGCGCGCTGAACTTTCCCACCCACCCGCTCACGTCGAGCGATTTTTCGAGCGCATCCATCTTGCGCAGCACATCGCGCGCCGCCTCGCGCTCGGTGGGCGTTTCCTGGGCGAAGGCCAGCGCCGCGAAAATCAAAAGCAGACCGGTCTGTTTCATTCGGCGCCCATTATATGTCATGTGCCGCACGGGCTGTCTCGCGCCACAACGGTGGTCGGTGCTCAGGCGAGCCCGCAGCGCGCCGATTTCGCCGTCCTCGGCCGGATCATCCGCCGCCGCGGGGGAGCGCCGCCGCGTCCCGGCGGCGAAATCCCGACATCGCCAGCCCCGCGAGCAACGCGGCGGTCGCGGCGGTAACGCTCAGCCCCACCCACAAGATCTCCGGCCGAAATTCCATCCGCACGCGATGCGCGCCGGCCGGAACGGCGACGCCGCGAAACGCGAGATCCACACGATGAATCTCCGCCGGGCGGCCGTCCACCCAGGCCCGCCATCCCGGATATTCCGTCTCCGCCGCGACCAGCAGCGCGGGACCCGACGCATTCACCGCGAGTTCCAGCGAATCGGGCTGGTACTCGACCGGCGATACCGCGTCCTGACCGGCGATTCCGGATGGCAGCGCGAGGTCCTCTTCCGTGACCGCAATCTTCCGCAAATCGACGCCCGCCACCGATGTCCCCCGCCGCACCTCGTGCACCAGCCAGAACCGCGGCATGGCGGTCGCATTCTCGAACAGCTCATTGCCCGGCAGGCTCGCTACATGGCGGAATCGCGGCATTGCGCGCATCCGTTCGGCCATCTTCGCCCCGGCCACGACGTACCGCGTGCCCATCCAGTCGAGCGCCGGCGAATCCACTTTCTCGACCGGGTAATACCATCCCCAGCGCGCCCCGTCGTGCAGGAACAGGCGCATTTGAATCACGTACTCCGGGGCCAGCGGGCTGATCCCGTTGGCCGACGGCACGCCCGTGACCGGCCCCGCAATGGACCAGAACGCGTCCGTATCCGTGGTGTTGTCGATGCGCGCGGGCGGCTGCTCCGCAAGCACCCTCCGCCGCACTCCGTCCAGCAGCTCGCGGCTGCCGCCGAACGCCTCGCGCGTCACCCCCGGGTCCTGCTTCACCGAAATCACATTCATCGGCCGTCCCGATCCCACCAGGAAGAGATCGGCCGCGACGACCGCCGCGATGCCCCACTTGACCGCCTCGCGGACACGCAGCGACTCCAGGCCGAGCGCCGCCAGACCGCCGATCGCCAGCGTCAGGATGCCGTAGGTGTATTCGGGATGAATGCCGATCCGCACCTTCTCGGGCAGCAGCGGATAGAACCAGCGCCACAGCGGCGTGTGCTCGCCCAGCATCCAGAAGATGCCGAACGCCGCCATCAGCGCCAGGATCGCCACCGCCCGGCTGCGCCGCAGCCGCAGCACCGCGTACAGCGCCAGCGCCAGACCCGCGAGGCTGCAATACAGATAGAGGAACGTCAGGTCGCCCGGCCCGTGAAAGCGCGCGGTGTCGAACTGGTGATAGTAATCCGGCAGTACGAGCGAGACGAGGCTCTGCGGCGCCAGCCCGCCGCCCATCCCAAGCCAGTCCGCGCGATACTTCGCGACGCTGTGATCGGTCAACTGCGTCGTCGGGAAAAACTGCGCCGCGGCGAGCAGAATCCCGAGGACACAAGCCGCCAAGACCGGCAGCAGGAGGCCCGCTTTCGCCTCGCGCAGCGCAATCAGCAGCGCCGCCAGCACGACGGCCGAAACGAACACAGCCAGCGTCGCCGCCGGGAATCCGCCCACCACCGAAAGCCCCAGAGCGGCAGCCAGGACCGCCAGCCATCTGCGTCCTCCGCCCTCGGCGAGCCGCAGCACCGCGAGCCACGCGAGCGGCATCCACACCACGGCCATTTCGGCGCCGATGTGCTCGGCGCGCGAGGCGAAGAAGCCTCCGGTCTCGAAGATCACCGCGCCCGCCGCGGCCGGCGCGAGTCCCGCGCCCAGCCGCCGGAACAGGTGCAGCGCGCAGATGCCGGCGATCCAGATCTGCAGCGCCACCGCCCATTCGAGCAGCATCGGCAGAGCGTCGAGTGACGTATGCGCCGCAATCCACGCGCTCGCCAGCACCAGCGGCTGAAAATAGCAGCCCTCGATGTTGGCGAACACCGGGAAACCGCAGTACACGTACGGATTCCACAGCGCGAAATGCCCCTGCCGCAGCCGTTCGGCGAGAAATGTGATGGGCGGCAATTGCACGCCGCGAAAATCCCAGGGAAACAGGTATTGCGCGCTGAACAGCGGCTGATGGAAGAAGAGGACCACATTCGCCAGCAGGGCGAAATAGATCCAGACGGGCACGCGCTTTGGGTCCACGGTCAAACCACAGTGTAACCGCGGTCCGCCTATTCCTGGCCCCACGTCCCCGGCGCCTGCTCCAACCGGATGGCTTCCACTTGGGAGACCGCCATCAGCCCGTGCTCCAGCATGCCTTCGATTTCCGCCGCCGCGCGCGCCACGTTCTCCGCCGAATCGACGATCGCCGCGACCATCGGCGGATCGTGCCGCAGCATGCCGCTCCGCCGCAGGCCGGCCGTTTCGCCGAATCCTTCCAGGCCGCGGAATACCGTAATGCCCGCGATCCCCAGCTCGCGGCAGCGGTCCACCAGCGCCTCGTAGAGCGGCCGCCCGCGGTAGCGGTCGGACTCGGCGAAATGCACGCGGAGCAGCCTGGCCGGCTTAGCGGATCGCATCGCCGCTCCCAGGATGCGCCTCCGCCGGGCCCTCCGCGGCTCCGTGCGTCACACGGATCGCCTCGACGTCGGAGAGCACGATCAGCCCGTCCTGCATCATGCCTTCGATTTCCGCGATCGCCCGCTCGATCCGCTCGGCCGTATCGACCACCGAGATCATGACAGGAAGATCGTGCGAAAACGGCAGCCGGCCGCTCTTATGCGTGTGTCCCTTCGCCCCGTAGCCGAGCACGCCGCGGTACACGGTCGTTCCAGCGACGTCCACCATCCGCAGCCGCTGCACGATGGCCTCGTACAGCGGCATGCCTTGCCAGCGGTCCGATTCCCCCAGATACACACGCATCATGCGCGCTGCGCCGCGATGCACTACCGGCGGCGCTTGCGGCTCCGGGCGCTCGTAATTCGCCGCCTTAACGACGGTAGTCTCCTGCACCTCGATGATACCGTCGGTCACCATCGCTTCGAGCGCCGGCAGAATCTCGCCAACCTTCCCGGCCTCCTCGATGAACTCGATGCGCACGGGCAGATGCTCCGCGCGCGCCTCCATACCCGTGGAATGCAGCGCGCGGTGCGATCCGAATCCCGCCATGGCGCGCGTCGCGGTGGCGCCGGCCACACCTTTGTGCAGCAGGAACGTCATTACCGCATCGCACAGCGTGCCGAGATGCCGGGGCGTGTCCTCATTCAGAAAAATGGTGACCTTGCTCGCCCTTCCCTTCTGCAGCATCCGGGGCCGCCTCCGGCCCTCATCATAGCGCTCCGGCAGCTAACCGGCGCGCCTCGCTAATTCCACGCTCCGCAGCTCGAGCAGCGCCTCCTGCACCGCAAGCCGCTGCCGCTCGATGATGGGCCGCACGGGCACCGGAAGGTCCTTCGAGAGCGCCCGCTCGTAGTGCCGCAGCGTGTTTTCTTCGCCCTGCTCGCATTCCACCAGGAACGAAGTATCGTCCTTGGGACGGATGCTCTCCTCGAGCTCCCGCCATCCGCGGTGCTGAATCCCGCTCTGGTGGCCCGAGACGGCCGGCTCCGCTCCCATCTTGCGCAGATAGCCGGCGATCTCCTCCGCGAAATGCGACCGCTGCCGCGCAATTCCAATAAACCGGCTGCGCAAATTTTCGCTGTGCGCCCCCTTTGCCGCCTTGCCGAATCCCTCTTCGCTATCGCGGCACGTGGCAATCAGATCATTCAATGTGTCCTGCACCTCGCCCATACCGAGCGGGGTGCACGCGCGCGCCCATTGTCAGCCGCTTTACCGGACGGTTGGCCCGCCGAGCGGCACGCGCCGGCCCACTGTCCGTTGGCGCACGGCGAAAGTAGTTGACTCCGTCAACTAATCGGCTGATAATCGCCTCGTGCCCGATCCTCACGTCGCCGCCGTGCGCGCCTTCAACCGCTTCTACACCCGCCGGATCGGCGCGCTCGGCGAGGGCCACCTCGCGAGCCCCTTTTCCCTCACCGAAGCCCGCGTCCTCTACGAGCTCGCTCACCGCGAAAACTCGACAGCCGGCGAGATCGCGCGCGATCTCGATCTCGACGCCGGTTATCTCAGCCGTATCCTGCGCCGCTTCGAGGAGCGGCGCCTGCTCTCGCGCCGCCGGGGGCGCGACGACGGCCGCCGCAGCGAGCTCCGGCTGACGCGCGCCGGCCGGCAGGCATTTCTGCCGCTCGACCGCGGCGCGGACCGGCAGACTGCTACGATGCTCGAACCGCTCTCTGGGCCTGCCCGCGCCCGGGTGGTCGAATCGATGCAACAGATCGAGCGCCTCCTCGCCAGCGCCGCCGCCCCACCCGCCATTTCGCTGCGCTCGCCCCGCCCCGGCGATATGGGATGGGTCATCCATCGGCATGGCGTTCTTTACTTCGAGGAATACGGCTGGGGCCAGCGCTTCGAAGCTCTGGTCGCGGGGGTGGTGGCGCAATTCGCCGCGAGCTTCGACCCGGCCCGCGAACGCTGCTGGATCGCCGAAGCGGACGGCATTCCCGCCGGCTGCATCTTTTGTGTCCGCCACTCGGACGAAGTCGCCAAGCTCCGCCTGCTGCTGGTGGAACCGGCGGCCCGCGGGCTCGGCGTCGGCCGCCGACTGGTCGAGGAGTGCATCGCGTTTGCGCGCCAATGCGGCTACCGCACCCTCAGCCTGTGGACACAGGACATCCTGCTCCCGGCCCGCCACATCTACCGGACCGCCGGCTTCCGCCTCGTGCGCGAGGAGCGCCACGCGATGTTCGGCCCGGAAATGACCGGCGAATACTGGGAGTTGCCGCTCACATAAGCCGCGGCGGGCAGCCCGCGCGGAGCACGGCCGGCCCGCGCGATCGGTTGCTCCGCACGCGCATGAAGCGCGCTAAAATCGACTTTCCAATTTCCCAAGCCAAAGGAGCTTCCCTTGCGAAAGAAAGTGACGGTTGTGGGCGCCGGCAACGTCGGCGCCAATTGCGCGTTGCGCATTGCGGATAAGGAACTTGCCGATGTCGTCCTGGTGGACGTCGTAGAGGGGGTTCCCCAGGGTAAGGGCCTCGATATCCTCGAGTCCGGCCCGGTTCAGGGCTACGACGTTACGGTCACCGGCGCCAACGATTACGAGCCCACGGCCAACTCCGATATCGCCATCCTCACGGCCGGCTTTCCGCGCAAGCCCGGCATGAGCCGCGACGATCTCCTGCTCGCCAACTACGACGTGGTCCGCACCGCCACCGAGCAGATCGCGAAGTATTCGCCGAATTGCATCCTGATCGTCGTCACGAACCCGCTCGACGCGATGTGCCAGGCCGCGCACTGGGTCTCCCGCTTCAGCAAGAACCGCGTGGTCGGTATGGCCGGCGTGCTCGATAGCGCCCGCTTCCGCACGTTCATCGCCGAGGAATTGCAGGTCTCGGTTGAGAACGTGACCGGCGTCGTGATGGGCGGCCACGGCGATACCATGGTCCCGTTGGTGCGGCTCTCGAGCGTCTCCGGCATCCCGCTCACCGAGCTGATGGATCAGGCGACGATCGACCGCATCGTCGACCGCACCCGCAATGGCGGCGCGGAGATCGTCAAATACCTGAAGACCGGGAGCGCCTACTATGCGCCTTCCGCCGCCGCCGTCGAGATGGCCGAGTCCATTCTCAAGGACAAGAAAAAGGTGCTCCCCTGCGCCGCGTACCTCGAAGGCGAATACGGCATCAACGGCCTGTTCGTCGGCGTGCCCGTGAAGCTCGGCTCCAACGGCATCGAGAAAATCTACGAAATCCAGCTCACCGACGCCGAAAAGGCGCTCCTGCAGAAGAGCGCCGCCGCGGTGCAGGAACTGGTGGACGTCCTCAAGGCCAAGCAGTAGAGCCGCCCTCGCCGGAAAGCGGGGCGGCCCTTGCTGCTACGGCCGCCCCGCCGACCACTCCCGGATCCGTTTCACCTCCGCCTCCGGAATGTGCAGGAACTCCAGGAATTCCTGATGTTCCGCCGGCGCCGCCTTCTCGAATTCGCGATGCCAGCGGTGCATTTGCTCCTCGCTGAAGCCCGCCGCTCGCATGATCTCCACCCACTTCGTCTTCGTTACCATTCGATTCCTCCTCAGTCGTTTCGTTTGGCCCAGCAGCCGCGCGATCGCCCGCTGATGCTCGCGGAGCATCTCGATCTCTTTGCCGATTTCGAGCAGCCGCCGCTCGAGCACCCCCGCGGCATCGCCGCGCGGCCCTTCCAGAAGGGACCGGATGTCGCCGAGCTTCAGTCCCGCATCGCGGTAGGCGCAGACCTGGCGCAAACGGGCCAGGTCCCCATCCTGATACAGCCGGTAATTGCCGGCGCTCCGGCGCGCGGGCCGCACAAGCCCCAGCGATTCGTAGTACAACACGGTGCTGCGGCTCAATCCGCAGGCCCGCGCGAGCTTCGTGATGGTCAGCGGCATCGTCCTCCTTTCATCCTCAACCCGCCGGCCTTAGACAGGTCAAGCAGATCTTGCCACTCCCGCCTGCTGTTACCATAGTTTCATTGCCGTGCGCAGTTGTTTGATCTTCGTCCCGCTCGCCGCCGCCCTGGCGCAGAGTCCGCCCCCGCCGTCCGAGGGCATCATGCTGCGCGGTGGCACGATCCACACGCTCGCGGGACGCGTCATCGAGGGCGGCTCAGTCCTCATCCGCGACGGCAAAATCGTCGCCGTCGGCAAGAACTTCACCCCGCCGGACAACTACCGCATCATCGATATCCCCGGCCAGCAGGTCTGGCCCGGCATGATCGACGCCGCCTCGATGCTCGGCCTCGATAGCACTGCGGATAACCAGGCCTCCGACGCGGCCGAGCCGGGCCTGCTCAACCCCCAACTCCGCGCCGCCGACGCCGTGAATCCATCGAGCGACCACATTGCATTCTCGCGCGCCAACGGCGTCACCAGCGTGATCGAGATGGCCGAGGGCGATCTTCTCGCCGGCCAGATGTCGCTGATTCACCTGGATGCCGCGACCGCCGGACCCACGACCGTCGCGCCGCTCGTCGCCATCCACCTCCGCTTCCCCGCGTTGACGATCCACCCGATCCCGCCGCACGAGGACGACGACGCCGACGATGATCCCGCGCCGCCTCCGCCCGTCCCCTACGAACAGGCCAAGGCCGAGTACGACCGCAACATGCTGGCGCTGAACTCGTTCTTCGACGAAGCCCGCGCCTACTGGCGCGCCAAACGAGCCCACGCGCCGGGCGTCAAAGCCGACCTGCGCCTGGAGGCCATGCTGCCGGTTTTCGACGGCACGACGCCGCTGTTCGTCACCGCGGTTCGCGAGCGAGAGATCCGCGAGGCCGTCGCCTTCGCCGAAAAGCAGAAGGTCCGCATCATCCTCGCCGACGCCTACGAATCCTATAAGTGCATTCCGCTGCTCAAGGAGCACAAGATCCCGGTGGTCCTCGGCCCCACCTTCACGCTGCCGCTCAACCCCGACGATCCCTACGACCGCTCCTTCACCACCGCGGGCGAGCTCTACCGCGCGGGCATCCCCTTCGCCATCGCGACCTTCAGCGCGCGCCGGACCCATAATCTGCCCTATCAGGCCGCCGCCGCCGTCCCGTTCGGCCTGCCGCAGGAGGAAGCCTACCGCGCGGTATCGCTCAGCGCGGCCGAGATCTTCGGCCTTTCGAAGACGCTGGGCTCGCTCGAAGAGGGCAAGACCGCCGACCTCATCGTCACCGACGGCGATCCCCTGGAAGCGACTACCAAGGTCAAGATGGTGTTCATCGATGGCCGGCCCGTGAGCCTCGACACCCGCCCGAAACAGCTATTCGAGAAATACTCCGCCCGCCCGCGGTAATCGCCGATCCTGGTAACATGGAGCCAGAATGCGGCGACTTACCTGCTCCCTGCTGCTCGCCGGCAGCCTTCTTCCCGCTCTGCTGGCGGTCGATTCCGACCGCGATTTCTCCGGCAACTGGATTCTGGTGTACGACCGCAGCGACAGCCGCGGCCTGGGCAACGGCCTGGCGGACGTTATCACGGTCACGATGAACGACAGCTCGCTGCACGTTTCGTCAGACGCCAACGGGCAGTCCGCCGCGTGGTCCTATAATTTGGACGGCAGCGAGAGCCGCTACCGGCTCGGCCGCTTCGACTATAACAGCGTCGTGAAATGGGAAGGCGCCGCGCTGCTCGTCAACTCGCTGGTTTCCGGCCCGGAGAACTACACCCTGATGGATCGCTGGCAGCTTTCCGCCGGCGGATCGCTGCTCACGATTACGCGCCAGACGGTGCGCGCCACCGGAGAAAGCGAGCAGAAGCTCGTCTACCGGCGCGCCGGAAGCGCGCCGCCGCCGCCGGTTTCGACCGCATCGGCCGCGCGGGCTCGAGGCCGCGCGGTGCAGCCTCAGGCGCCGATTCTCACCCCGCGCCCCGCTCCCATGCCGGCGTCGACGCCCGACACTTACACCGTGCCCGGCGGCACCCACGTGCTGCTTCGCCTGCTCAATCCGCTGAATACCAAGAAATCGCAGGAGGGCGATCACGTCTACCTGCAGACCGCGGTGCCCGTCGCCGCCAACGGCCGCATCGTGATTCCGCGCGGCAGCGACGTGGCCGGAACCATCGTCGTGGCCAAGCCGCCCAAAGGCAGCGGCAAGGGCGAGCTGTACATCCGCTTCGATTCGATCACGCTGCCGAGCGGCGTTTCGCGCGACCTGCGCTCGCGGCCCGATGGCACGCAGGAAGGTAAGCTGGCCACTGACGGCGACCCCGGCGGCGATGCCCGCCGCGCGGCGACCGGCGGCGCGATCGGCGCGGGAGTCGGCGGCTTAGCCGGAGCCGCCGCCGGACATCCGATTACCGGTCTCGGCATCGGCGCGGCGGCCGGCATTGCCGCAGGCCTCGGCGGCCTGTTCGGCAAGCGGCCCGAGCCGGTCCTTCCCGCCGGCACCACGCTCGAAATGGTCCTCGACCGCGACCTGGTCTTCACCCGCGAAGAACTGCGATATTAGCGCAGGCCCACGCTTCCCGGAAGCCGTTTGGCGCACGAAAAACCGCCACGATTTGGCGGTTTTTGGTGTTAAGTCATTGATTCTGCTAGACCACAACCGCTAATCGTAGCGGTTTTTCGTGGCGCGGAGCCACGTCCAGGGTGGGCAGGCCATGGGCCTGCTACCGTTACCTCGCGGAAAACCGGTACACCGTCACGGTGTGATACGTCTGCCCCGGCTTCAGCACCGTGGTGGGAAATTCCGGTTTATTGGGCGAATCCGGGAAGTGCTGCGTCTCCATGCAAAAGGCGCTGCGGTGGCCGTACACTTTGCCGCCTTTGCCGTGGATGGTGCCGTCCAGAAAGTTGCCGGTGTAGAACTGCAGGCCGGGCTGGTCGGTCAGCACCTGCATCGTGCGGCCGGTCTTCGGCTCGTAGACCTCCGCCGCCACGCGCATGCCGCTGCCGTCGAGCACCCAGTTGTGGTCGATCCCTTTGCCGTATTCGACCTGCCGGTCCTTGGCCGCGACTCGCTCCCCGATGGCCGTCGCCTTACGGAAATCGAACGGCGTCCCCTCGACCGGCCGCAACTCGCCCGTGGGAATCAGTCCCGCATCGACGGGTGTGAACCGGGTGGCGTGGATCGTCACCTGATGCCCCAGGATGTCGCCTTCGCCCTGACCGGCCAGGTTGAAATAGGAGTGGTTGGTCAGGTTGACGACCGTGTCCTTGTCCGTAGTGGCGGTGTACTCGATGCGCAGCTCGTTGGCCGGCGTGACGCTATAGACCACCTTCGCGGTCAGCTTGCCGGGGAATCCCTCTTCGCCGTCGGCGCTGACGTAGGTCAGCTCCAGCCCGCCTTCCGTTTCGTGGGCCGTCCAGACGCGCTTGTCGAAGCCGCGATTGCCGCCGTGCAGCGTGTTGTTGCCGTCGTTCTTCGGCAGGTGGTAGGTCTTGCCATTCAGCGTGAACTGCGCGTTGCCGATGCGATTCCCGTACCGGCCGATGAGCGCGCCGAAATACGGCACGCCCTTCAGGTAGCCATCCAGGTCGTCCATTCCCAGCACCACGTCGGCATAGCGGCCGGCGCGATCCGGCGCGGTGAGCGACACCACCGCGCCGCCGTACGTCATGATGCGCGCCTGCATCCCCTTGGCATTGGAGAGAGTGTAGAGATCGACCGGCGTCCCATCCGGCAGTTTTCCGAAGGCTTGTTTCTGCACGCGATTGTTCCTTGGTGACGAGTTCGGGCGGGTCTGGGCCGCGCAGGCAAAAGCCAGCGTCGCGGCGAGCCCGCCCGCCATCCATCGGGCCATGTTCATATGACTGAATTGTAAGCGATCACCAGCGGCTGCGGTGCCACGCGCCTCCGCCCAGGCCGCCGGCGTCGATCACCACGGCCAGAATCATGACAATCAGGCCGGCCGGATCCGCCACCGGTATGTGTGAATGTAACAGCCACGCATAGGCAAGAGTAGTCAGGGGCAGGAAGATGAAACCCAGAAGAGGGATCAGCAGCCCGTGATACGCATACTGCAGGTAATTCGAGAACAGGAACAGTAGCAGCAGCACGAGGCGCGGAAACGCCAGCACCAGGATCAGCAACAGGCACGCCATAAGCGTATGTTCGCAGAACCGGGCGCGTGCAAACCGTGCGCCGCGTCACCGTTGCGCCAGCACCACGGTCGCTTCGAGGGGCTTGCCTTCGCGCAGCACCTTCACCTTCACGGCATCGCCCGGCTTTTTCGCGCGCAGGGCGTAGGTGAAATCGTAAAGATTGCCGATCGGCTTGCCGTCGAATTCGGTCAGGACGTCGCCCGCGCGCAGGCCGGCCTTGGCCGCGGGCGATCCGGCGGTCACGTCCGCGAACTTGACGCCGTTGACGCCTTCGCCGAAATCGGGCACCGAGCCGAACCACGGCCCGTAGCCGCTCGCGCCCGAAACCGGACCCGGGTCGCCGGCGCCGTGCCCAGCCGGCGCCGCGGGCTTGTGGAACTCGGGCCGGCCGGGCTCCTCGCGCAGCTCGTCCGTGACCTCCGCCACCAGCGCCAGCACCTTGGCCGCATCCGGCGCGTCGATCTTGTCCCAGGTGTCGCTCGGCTTGTGATAATCGCTGTGCAGGCCGGAGAAGAAGAACAAGGACGGCACGTGCTTGGCGATAAACGACGTGTGGTCGCTCGAACTCGACTCGGGGCCCTCGGAATAATCGACGGTCAACCCGCCGGAGTGCGCCACCAGGCCATTGAGCAGCTCGCGGAAGTTCGATCCGGTGGCCGTCCCGCCGATATACAGCTTGCCGTTGCGCACGCGCCCGATCATGTCCATGTTCACCATGGCGACGGCCTTTTCGATCGGCACCTCCGGATGCGCAGCCCAGAACTCCGAGCCGAGGAGCCCTTCTTCTTCGCCCGTGAATGTCAAAAACAAAATGCCGCGCTTCTGCTTCGGCTGCGTGGAATACCACCGCGCGAGCTCGATCACGCCGGCGGTGCCGCTGGCATTGTCGTCGGCGCCGGGATGCACCGTGCCGGTCATCGAGGGCGCGAGCGAATACTCGCCGCCCAGCCCGAGATGATCGTAGTGCGCGCCGATGATGACGTACTCATCGCTCGTCCCCGGCAAGTACCCGGCCACGTTGTGCACGGTTTTGACCTCCCGCTCCAGATCTACGTTCGCATCCACGGAAAGCGAGCGCGGGAACTCGAACGACTCGGGCTTGCCGTCGCGGTCGATCGAGGCCACGACGGCATCGATGGGCTTGCCGGCCTCGGCGAACCACTGCGCGGCAATCGCCTCTTTCACCTGCACGAAGGGGATGCCGGTGTCCTCGGGCCCGTCGACAATCGAGAACCGCTCCAGTTTGTCGCCGCCTTCGGGGCGGTGCGGCACGTCGTTGACCAGGATGACGGCCGCCGCGCCGTGCATCTTCGCGTTCGACGCCTTGCTGGCGAACTCCTCGTGCGCGCCGAAATTGTGGCTGCGGGGCGCATGCCGCAGGATCAGCACGACGCGGCCTTTCACGTCCAGCCCGGCGTAGTCGTCATACTGGAATTCCGGAGCCGTGATGCCGTATCCGGCGAACACGAGCGGGCCGCGGAAACGGCCGGCATGCGAGAAGTTGAACAACGCAAAATCCTCGGCAAGCCGCAGGTGCGCCGTCCGGCCGCCGTCGGTCACCGTGAGCCGGTTGTTGTTGCCGGGATGCGCCGACGTGGTGAAATCGAAGGCCTGGTAATAGCTCTTGCCGTCGGGCGGCTCGAGGTGGAACTCGCGGAACTTGCCCGCGATGTACGCCGCCGCCTGCTCGGCTTGCGGGGTGCCGGTCTTGCGTCCCTGAAGCTCGGGCGAGGCCAGGTACTTAACCTCCTCCAGGTAGACTTTCGGATCGATCGCCGGAGCGGCGCCAAAGGCGAGGCACGCCGCGGCAACGGGCAGCAGCGCGCGATACGGCAGTTTCATGCGGGGAGCTCTATTTCTTTACCGGCGCCAGCGGCAGGGTCTTGTCTTCTTTCGCCATGCCGGGCAGTTGCAATTGCAGGTCGCAGCCGCAGTTTTCGCCGGCGTTCTTGGCGGTCTTCTGGTATTCGATCTCGTAGTCGATGATGGAGCGCAGGTTCGGCCAGTCGATGGTGGAGTTGATCCGGCGGCCGTTGATGAAGATGGTCGGCGTGCGGTCCACCTGCAGTTCGCGGCCCTCGGCTTCGTCGCGGTTCACTTCCGCTTCGGTGGCCTTCGTATCCATGCATTGGCCAAGTTGCAGCGCGTCGATGCCTTTCTGCTGCTTGGCCCAATCCAGCGTTTTGTCCTTGAGGTTTTCGGGGTAGGTCTCCGACTGGTGGGCGAAGATCCAGTCATGGAAATCCCAGAACGCCGCCGGATCCTGCCGGTATACGCACTTGCTCGCGATGGCCGCCGCCTTGGCCCACGGGTGCAGCGACTCGATCGGGAAGGTCTTGAAGTACAGCCGCACCTGCTTGGGGTAGGCGCTGAGCAGGTTCTGACGCAGCATGGTGGCCTCTTCCTTGCAATACGGGCACTGGAAGTCGCTGAACTCCACCAGCACCACGTCCGCGCCGGGAGTTCCCATGCTGGGCTCGAACTGCGTTTTGAGCTTGTCCAGTTCCTTCTTGAACGGGTTCGAATTCACGTCGTAGACCGTGCCCTGCAGGATCTTCGAGCCGTCCTTCGACACATAGAATGGGAAGTCCTGCGACTGCACGCCCATAGAAGCGTGCACGGTGACGTCATAGAAGCCCGGCAGGTCGGCCGAAGGTTTGGGGTCGGAGACCGTGATGGCGATCCGCTTGTCCATCACGTAGAGATGGCGCACATAGGCCTCGATGGTTGCTTTATCGAGAGCCGATTTCTTCGGCGCGTTCTGCGCGGACCCGGCCATGACCACGCACAACGCGGCGGCAAGGGAGAGGGCGAGCGGTTTGGACATGCTTGACTCCATTGTACTGCGGCCCCATTACAAAACCGGGCCGATCCGCCACGGAACGAATTCGTGATGGCCCAAACGTTCGGCGCAGGTCCGGCGGCCCGAAGCGACTTCAAGAACCATCTCGAAAATCTCGCGGCCCACCTGCTCCACGGTCTTTTCGCCATCCGCGATCGCCCCGGCATTGATATCCATGTTGGCGGTCATGGCGCGGTAGGTGTTGCTGTTGGTCGCGATCTTGATCACGGGCACGGTTGGAAAGCCGATGGCGCTGCCGCGGCCGGTGGTGAACGCGATCAGGTTCGCGCCGCCGGCGGCCAGGCCAGTGAGCGAGATCGGGTCGTAGCCCGGCGTGTCCATGAAGGCGAAGCCGCTGTTGGTCACGCGTTCGGCATATTCGTAGACCTCGATCAATGGCGAGGTTCCGCCTTTGGCGACCGCGCCCAGGGATTTTTCGAGAATATTGGTGAGGCCGCCGGCTTTGTTGCCGGGACTCGGATTATCGTCGAAGCTGCTGCCCTCGAAACGCTGGAGGTAGCGCTTGTAGGCGGCGATGCGCGCGAGCAGCTTTTCGGCGACCTGCCGGTTGCGCGCGCGGCGCACCAGCAGGTGCTCGGCGCCGAAGATTTCGGTAGTCTCCGCCAGCACGGGCGTGCCGCCGATTTCGGCCAGCAGGTCCGAGCAGTGGCCGAGGGCGGGATTGGCCGTGATGCCGGAAAACGAATCCGAGCCGCCGCAGTTCAGCCCGAGCACGATCTTCGACGCGGGCGCCGGAGTGCGCCGCTCGGCCGCCGCCTGCTCGATGAAGCGCGCGATTTCGCGCCGCGCCGCCTCCACCGTGCCGCGCGTGCCGCCGCTCGATTGCAGGGTCAGCCCGGCCAGCCGGCCGCCGCGCGCGATCCCGGGCCCGAGGTAATGCTCGATCTGATTGGTCTCGCAGCCGAGCCCGACGATCACGGCCGCCGAGACGTTCGGATGCACCAGCACACCGGCCAGCGTGCGGCGCAACTGGTCGAGATCCGGGCCGATCGTGTGCGCGCAGCCTTCGCCGTGCGGGAAAGCGACCACGCCATCCACGCCCGGCGGCAGAGTCTCACCCTCGTAGCTGCGAGCGATCTGTTCGACGGTGTGCGCGGCGCAGTTGCTGGCTGCGACCACGGCGATATAGTTGCGCGTGCCCACACGCCCGTCCTCCCGCACGTAGCCGAGGAAGGTGGGGCAATCGGCGGCGCGGGCCGCGGGCGCCTGGTCTCCCGCCGGGAATTCGTATTGCAGGTGCAGCTCCTCGAAGCCGAGGTTGTGGGTGTGGACGTGCTGCCCGCGCGCAATCGCGACTTTAGCGCGGCCGATGGCCTGCCCGTAGCGGCGCACCATGTCGCCGGCCGCGATGGGCCGGAGAGCGATCTTGTGGCCGGCCGGGACCGCCTCCGCCGCCGTGACCGACGCACCTTCGACGCGCAGCTCCGTTCCGGCCGCGATCGGGACGCGCGCGATGGCGACATCGTCCGCCGGGTGCAGCCGGATGGCGGAATTTTCGGCGGTGGGGAGTTTCGCGATATCGACGAGCATACGTAATGGTAGCTCGGGCCATGGGCCGGCACCACCTTTACCGCTCCAGCAGCAGTTCCGGCGCGGGATCGCCGGTATGCGCGTGCAGCTTACCGCCGGCAGGATGCACCCACAGGCCATCGCCTTCGTGCGGCAGCGGGATATCGGCCGGGCCGTCCACCACCGTGAACGATTCGTTCTCCACGCGTTCCCTCAGCTTGCCGATGTGGATGTGCATGTGGCACTGCGTGCGGCGATCGGTGCTGTTGACCGCGAGGCCCCAGGCATCGCCCCACAGCTCGCGGGCCTTGGCGATGGTGGCCGCCCAGTAGGCCGTGCGCTCGGCCGCGGTCATTTCCGAAAAATCCTGCGGGTTGTGACGATGAAAGCGGGGCAGCGCCAGCCAGCGGTTGGGCTTGTTGGGATTCGCGTCGCGGATGAAAAAGAACGGCGGCTTTTCGGGCTGCGCGTCGGCCACGCGGCAGAGCGAGCATTCGCGCGCGGACATGGTCTCCGGGCGCGCGGAATCGCAAATGCAAGAGCGGACGTCGGCCAGGCCGGCGGGGAGGATGAGGACACAAAGCGCGGCGAACGGGATGCGCACGCCTCCGATTATAACCAGCGGGTCATTAAGTGACGGTCATGGAGGATGAAGCCGGCTTTGCGGTATAGGTTCTGGGCGGGCAGGTTGTCGTGACCGGTTTCGAGGCGGAGGGCAGAGAAGCCCCGGTCGCGTGCCCATACGGCAGCGAATTCGAGGGCCTGAGCGCCGATGCCGCGGCGACGCCACGGCTCGGCGATGTATAGCTCATCGAGGAGGGCGAAAGGGCCGCCGAACTCCAGGCTGACGCATGCGGTGAGGACCAGGTACCCGGCGGGCTCCTCTTCCACTTCGATGATGCGGATTTCGCCGTGGGCGGGGTTGGCGGCCAGCCATTCCGCCGTGCGGCGGGCACGCGCGGGGTCGAACGGGATGGCGTCATAGGCATAGAGGCGGGACATGAAGGAGAGCAACAGGTCGAGTGCAGCGGCGGTGAAGGGGCGAAAGCCGGCGGGCATGACTCCACGAGGGTAGAGCATATTCTCATCGAAGGATGAGCCTGAACCGAAGGCAGGTGGCCGGCAGCGGGAAGCTCCTTTCGGTTTTGGTTTTTGGTTTTGGATTTTGAGAGGGAGGACCAGCTGTCGGCGCGGTGGGAATG
>Ga0209062_1001904_pt1 | contig 31492 bp, 32 predicted proteins | sample Coa_R2_2_FD_187158 | JGI IMG/M metagenome (GOLD analysis project Ga0209062, IMG submission 187158) | Surface soil microbial communities from Centralia Pennsylvania, which are recovering from an underground coalmine fire - Coalmine... | ecosystem: Environmental > Terrestrial > Soil > Unclassified... | reverse complement strand
CCTCCGGCGTCCGGAGCTGCTCCAGCGAATAATACAGCCGGACGAAAACCTCCTGCCCGACATCCTCCACGTCTTCCGGCCGCCCGATCAGGCGGGCGATGGTGCCCAGAATCCGCTTCCGGTATGTCTGCACCACCTGATTGAACGCACTGTCGTCACCGCTTCGAGCCCGCTCAATGAGTTCGAAGTCAACCAGCATGGCCACCTATCTGACAAGACGTCGAATTCCGGGCAAAGTGGCCGCTGGTCCCAAGAATCCAATCTGTCCAATAGAGATGGCGCGCCACTTCTCTGACAGGTTACAACACCGGCGCGGCATCCTCGAAATGAGACCCATGGGAAACGGCCGGATTTGGGCGGCGCGTAGCCGGGCGGCAGCCTGGGAAGTCATTAAAGGCATATCATTCTGTATTTCCTTTTAGATACGAGCTGAATGGTTGTCCCGGGCAAAATGCCGGCGAATGCGGATCGAACCGCGCGTGATAAAATCAGGTTTCCATGGATTTTCTGGAGGGGCTGAACCCGCGGCAGCGTGAAGCGGTTCAGCATGGGGAAGGACCACTGCTCGTTCTGGCCGGCGCGGGAAGTGGGAAAACGCGGGTGATCACCCATCGCATCGCGTACCTGATGAGCGTTCATCGCGTGCCGGGATGGGCGATTCTCGCCGTCACCTTTACCAACAAGGCCGCCGCTGAAATGCGCGATCGCGTGCGCTCGCTCACCGGCGAAATCGGCGGCGACGCCCCGACGGTGGCAACGTTTCATTCCTTTTGCGTCCGCCTGCTCCGCCGCGAAGGCGCCCCGCTGGCGGCGATCCGGCCCGGATTCACCACGCGATTCACGATTTACGACGACGACGATCAGTTGTCGATTCTCAAGCAAACCTACCGGCAGCTCGGGCTGGACGAGAAATTCATGCAGTATCGCGCCGCCCTTTCGCGCATCAGCCACGCGAAAAGCCATAAACAATCGCCCGATGAGATGGCCCGCGCGGCAAGCGATCCGGTGACGGAGCGGCTGGCGGTGGTCTACGAAAAATACGAAGCGAAACTGCGCGAGTCGAACGCGCTGGACTTCGACGATCTGCTGCTGGAGGCGGTCCGGCTGCTCGAGCATGACGCGGCGACGCGCGAAAAGCTGAACCGGCGCTACGAATTCGTCATGGTGGACGAGTATCAGGACACCAATCGCAGCCAGTACGAGCTGATGCGGCTGCTGACCGGCGAGCGGCGAAATATTTGCGTGGTGGGCGACGAGGACCAGTCGATTTACGGCTGGCGCGGCGCCAATATTCGAAATATTCTGGATTTCGAGCGCGATTTTCCTGGCGCGGCCATCATCCGCCTGGAGCAGAATTACCGCTCAACGAAGAATATTCTCGAAGCCGCTAACGGAGTGGTGGCGCACAACACCGAGCGCATCGGCAAATCGTTGTGGACCGAAGCCGGCGGCGGCGAGAAGATCCTGCTGTACGAAGCTCCGGATTCGGAAAACGAGGCGCTGTTCATCGCCGACACGATCGAGAACCGGCTGGCGCAGAATCCTCGGGATCGCGTGGCGGTGCTGTATCGCACCAACGCGCAATCGCGGCAGATCGAGGAAGCGCTGCGGCGATACGGGCGGAAATACACGGTCGTGGGCGGATTCAGCTTTTACCAGCGCGCGGAAATTAAAGATGTCCTCGCATATCTGAAGATTCTGGTCAGCCCGCAGGATTCGGTGAGCCTGCTCCGGATCATCAATGTTCCGGCGCGCGGCATCGGCCGGACCACCATCGAGCAAGTCGAGCAAGCCGCGCTGGAGCACGGCGAGTCACTTTGGAGCGCGGTCAAGCGAATGCTCGAGGAGCATGCGTTTCCGGCTCGCGCCGAGGCCGCGCTTCAGGCTTTTCATCGCATGATGGAGGAGTTGGCGGAAATCGCCCAAAGCAAGGGCGTGACCGAGACGCTTGAGGCGGTTCTCGATCGCACCGGTTACCGCAAAATGCTCGAGCAGGAAAACACGGAGGAGTCGCGCGGCCGCCTGGCGAATCTGGAAGAATTGCTCAACGCCGCGGCGGACGCCACCGAGCGTGGCGAAAATCTCCGCGATTTTTTGGATCACGCGGCTCTGGTTTCCGACGCCGATCAGGCCGATGAGCGCGCCACGGTCTCGCTGCTGACGATGCACAATGCCAAGGGCCTGGAATTTCCCATCGTCTTCATCGCCGGGCTGGAGGAAGGCTTGTTTCCGCACAGCCGGTCGCTTGATTCCGCAGCGGCGATGGAGGAGGAACGGCGGCTGTGCTACGTGGGGATGACGCGCGCTGAAAAAAAATTGTATCTATCGTGGGCCCGATTCCGGCGCCGCTTCGGCGGAGGCCAGCCGGAGCAATCGATCCCCTCGCGCTTTTTGCGCGAGGTGCCGGCCAATTTACTGGAGCGCGTGCGCGGCGATCAGGGCCACATCGATCTGATGGCGGAGCGCTACGAGGTGCGCGACGCGGCGCGGCGAAACCTTTATACTGGGAAGACTTACAACTCGGTGGAGAACATAAAACAATTCTTCGCCGAGCGGGGCATGCCGCCGCCTTCGGGCTTGAGCAATCCGGCGCCGCGCGAGCAGGCAAAACCTGCGGAGCAGGTCCCGGCGAAACGGGCGGCGAGGAAATTCGGCCCGGGATCGACGGTGGAGCATGCCAAGTACGGCCGCGGCACGGTGCTGCGCCTGGAAGGTTCGGGCGAGGACGCCAAGCTAACCGTGAGTTTTCCGGGATATGGCTTGAAAAAGCTGGTTGCGAAATACGCAGGGATCAAGATTGAATGAACACAAAACACGTCACCGATAAAGCCGAGAGAAAATCGCTGAAGCGGGCGGCTCGCAAGAAGCGTCCGCCCCTGGCCCCCCGAGCCGCCGATGTCGCGCGGGGCTCGCAGAAGCGCAAGGTAAAGAAGATGGCCAAGGGCCAGCGGAAGCGGTAAACCCGAACGCGCGCGGAGCTTCAGCGCCGCATGATAAAATGAAAACTCCTGAAGTGGGCGGCTAGCTCAGTTGGGAGAGCACGGCGTTCGCAACGCCGGGGTCGTGGGTTCGAATCCCATGCCGTCCACCATTTCTTCTTCCATGCAGCCGCGGAAAATGACCGTCGAGCAGCAGCTTGAAAAGATGCGCCGCGATTGGGATGAGCGCGCTCGCGAAAACGCCCGCTACTACGTCAACACCGCCCGCACCGATTGGACCGACGAGGATTTTTTCGCTTCCGGCGAGCAGCAGGTAGCCGAAGACATCCTCACCGATATGGGCAATATCTGCCAGGGCAAGGATCCGCGGCAGATGCGCGTGCTCGAAATCGGATGCGGCGCCGGACGACTCACCCGCGCGCTGGCCAAAGTTTTCGGCGAGGTCCATGCGGTAGATATCAGCGGCGAAATGGTGGCGGCGGCCAGGCGCGCGGTGGCCGATTTTCCCAACGCGCACGTTTATCAGAACAACGGCTGCGACTTGCGCGTCGTGCCGGAAAAACCCTTCGATTTTGCGTATTCCGCCATCGTTTTCCAGCATATTCCGAGCCGCGAAATTATAGAAAACTACGTGCGCGAGGTCCATCGCCTGCTGCGCGGCGGAGCGCTGTTCAAATTTTGGGTGCAGGGCGATACGCGCACCGAATCCACGCCCGACGATACCTGGCTCGGCGTGCCGTTTTCCGAGGCCGACACCATCGATATGGCGGAGCGCTGCGGTTTCGAGCCCCGGCACCGCCACGGCGCCGGCGCTCAGTATTTCATCCTGTGGTTTTTTAAATACGGATGGATGGCCGCGCGGAAAGCTCAGGCGCGCGTATTCGCCAGGCGGGTTCGCCGGACGCTGGGCCGGGCCAGGCGATCGCTGCTGCGGAAATTGTAGAGCCGTTTCCGGATCGCGGATCCCTCACACTGGCGCTGGCGCCGCCGATAAGCTTTCCGTGGTCGCGTTCACTCACACCGTCCAGCAGCCGGTCGAAGGTCTGCGAGCAAAGGCGCTGCGCGCGCTCGGCGACCTTCCGCCCTTCTCGGCGACGCTCCAGCGCCTGACCGCCTCACTCGCCGGCGAGGACGTGTCGTTTTCGCATCTCGGCGATTTGATCGAAAAAGACACGGTGGTCGCCGGGAATATTTTGCACGTGGTCAATTCCGCGCTGTACGCGCGCCGCGGCGATATCACCTCGGTGCGGCACGCGCTTTCGATTCTCGGCATCGACAAGGTGCGCAACGCCGTTCTCGGGATGTCGCTGACGCGCATGTGGAGCAAGCTTCCGATGCCGCCATCCTGGTCGATGGCGAAATTCAATCTGCATTCTTCCGCCGTCGCGATCCTGAGCGACGAGCTCGCCCAGCGCCTGCCCATCGATTATCCTGAAGGCGCCTTCGTCGCCGGCCTGCTGCACGACGTCGGCCGTCTTCTCATCGCCCTGGCGCTCACGCCGCAGTACGAGCAGATCCAAAAACTTCACCGCACGAGCGGCGCCTCGCTTCTTGAATGCGAACAGGAAGTGCTCGGCTTCACGCATCCGATGCTTTCCGCCGACGCGCTCGCGGTCTGGAAAATTCCCGAGCCGATTTGCCTGGCTGTCCTCCATCACCATTCGGAAGCGGAGCAAATCTCGCTCAGCCGCGCGGTTCAGGCCGCCGATCAGCATGTGGATTCTTCCGGCATTGCCATTTGCGAATGCGATTCGGACCGTTCGCAATCCATCCATACCTTGGGTTTAGACGATCAGGTCCGCGCCGCCGTCCTCCAACATTTCCGATCCGAATTCGACACCCTGGCGCCGTTCTTTCGCTAACCGAGAGCCGCTGCTTCCTCAATGGCCTGCAACCGAATGAGCCGGGCCGGCTCTAATAGTTGTAGCCCCTATTGTTGACCGACATTAGGTAAAATCATGAAAGGTTTTATGACGGCGCCGTCCCTGAAGCCCGATCTCGCATCTAAATCTTCCATTCTCAGCCAGATCGGGCATACGCCGCTGATCCGGCTCAGCAAGCTCGATGCCGAGTTCCCGGATGTGGAAATCTACGCCAAGGCCGAGTTCTTCAATCCCGGCGGGTCGGTGAAGGACCGCGCGGGGCTGAACATGATCCTTGATGGCGAGCGCACCGGCCGGCTCACCCGCGATCGTATTATTCTCGACGCGACCAGCGGCAATACCGGAATCGCCTACGCCATGATTGGCGCGGTGAAGGGTTATCGAGTGAAGCTGTGCCTGCCGGCGAACGCCTCGCATGAGCGCAAGCAGATTCTCAAGGCGTACGGCGCCGAGATGGTTTTTTCCGATCCCGGCGAGGGCTCCGACGGTGCGATCCGCCTCTGCAAGCAGGTTTATGACGCCGATCCAGACAAATATTTTTATCCCGATCAGTACAATAATCCGGCGAACTGGCAAGCGCATTATGACGGCACCGCGGTCGAGCTGCTGGAGCAAACTGGCGGCGCGATCACCCACTTTGTGGCCTGCATGGGGACCAGCGGCACCTTCATGGGAACATCGCGGCGGCTGAAGCATGAAATCCCGAGCATCCAATGTATTTCCGCGCAACCGTCGTCGGGATTTCATGGACTCGAAGGATTGAAGCACATGCCGACGGCGATCGTGCCCGGCATTTACGATCCCGCGCTCGCCGACGATAATTTGTGGATCGAGACCGAGGACGCCTACGCCATGACGCGCTGGCTGGGGCGCCATGAAGGATTGCTGGTGGGGATGTCGTCGGGCGCCAATGTTCACGCCGCCCGGGAGGTCGCGCGGAGATTGGCGGCGGAGGGGAAGAGCGGCCTGGTGGTGACGGTGCTCTGCGACGGCGCGACCAAATATTTGAGCGAGCCGTTCTGGAATGATGAAGGGTAGCGGGCATCGGCCCGATTCCAAATGATCGAAATCGATAAACAGGCATGGGAGACGATGGTGGCCCACGCCGAAGCCCAATTTCCGAATGAGTGCTGCGGCGCGATGATCGGACTTATCGACGATGGCGCCAAGCGCGTGACCTGCGCCGTACCGCTGGAGAACGCCTATGCCGGCGCGCGCGGCGCGCGCTACGAGCTGCGCCCGGAGGATCTGCTGGAAGCGGATCGCCAGGCCCGCGCGGCCGGGCTCGATCTGATCGGGATTTTTCACTCGCATCCGGATTGCGATGCGTACTTCTCGAAAACCGATCTGGAGAACTCCTGCCCCTGGTATTCATTCGTCGTACTATCGGTGAAGGGCGGAAAGTTCGACCACGCGGCCAGTTTTCTGCCAAACGCCGATCAGACCGCCGCGGAGAAAGAAGAATTGATATGGCCAAAGTCCTGATTCCAACACCGCTGCGCCAATACGCCGAAAAGAGAGATTCGGTCGAGCTCGAGGGCTCGACCGTCGGGGAAGTGCTGAGCGCGCTGACTTCGCAATTTCCGGATCTCCGCAAGCAACTTTTCACCGAGGACGGGCGCTTGCGCAGCTTCGTCAACGTCTATCTGAACGATGAGGACATCCGCTATCTGAAGCGCGACGCGACGCCGGTCGCCAACGGCGATATTTTATCGATCGTGCCCAGTATCGCAGGAGGCGCCGCCGTCGCCGCGCCGCCGGGCGAGTTATCCAAGGACGAAATTCTGCGTTATTCGCGCCACCTGATCATGCCGGAGGTCGGCATGGAGGGCCAGCTAAAACTCAAGAACGCCAAGGTTCTGCTGGTCGGCGCGGGCGGTCTCGGCGCGCCGCTCGGTCTGTATCTGGCGGCGGCGGGAGTGGGGCGGATCGGCATCGTGGATTTCGACGTGGTCGATTTTACCAATCTCCAGCGGCAGGTGATTCACGGAACCAAGGATGTCGGGCGAAAGAAGCTCGATTCGGCGGCGGATCGCATGCGTGATATCAATCCCAACGTGGGGATCGATAAATACGAAGTCGCGCTGGCGAGCGACAACGCGCTGGAGATTCTTTCCAGCTACGACCTCGTGATCGACGGCACCGATAATTTTCCGACGCGTTATCTGGTGAATGACGCCTGTGTCATTTTGAAGAAGCCGAACGTCTACGGATCGATCTTCCGGTTCGAGGGCCAGGCCACCGTGTTCGCCTATCCCGGCGGGCCGTGCTATCGCTGCCTATATCCGGAACCGCCGCCCCCGGGGTTGGTCCCGAGCTGCGCCGAAGGCGGCGTGCTCGGAATTTTGCCGGGAATCATCGGGCTGATTCAGGCGACCGAGGCGGTCAAGCTGATCCTCGGCGTGGGCGAGCCGCTGGTCGGCCGGTTGTTGCTGTACGATGCGCTGGCCATGCGCTTCCGCGAGCTGAAGCTGCGCCGCAATCCGCAGTGCCCGGTGTGCGGCGATCATCCGACGATCACGAAACTCATCGATTACCAGGAGTTCTGCGGCGTGCCCCACCATCAGCCCGAGCCGGTTTCGGAAAAACCCGGCGAGATTTCGCCGATCGAAGTAAAGCAGAAGATCGATCGCGGCGACGATTTTGTGCTCATCGACGTGCGCGAGCCGCATGAGTGGCAGATCTGCCACATCCCGCAAGCGAAACTGATCCCGCTGGGCGAGCTGCCCAAGCGCATCCATGAGCTCGATAGCGCAACCGAAATCGTGACCCATTGCAAGAGCGGGATGCGGAGCGCGAAAGCGGTCGATTTTCTGAAGCAGGCCGGGTTCAAAAAAGTGAAAAACATGACCGGCGGCATCCTGGCCTGGAGCGACCAGGTCGACCCTCGCGTTCCAAAATATTAACCGCGCCGGCAAACGCCAAGGAGGGCGGGATTCATCCTGCGCGGATTAAATTTCGCCCCGAATAAAAATCGCGATTGGGGATTGTATGATGCGGAGGTGCCCGAACTGGTTCTTGCGTCCGCCTCGCCGCGGCGGCGCGAGTTGTTGACGATCGCCGGATTCCGGTTTACGGTCCGATCCCGGCCGGTGGAAGAACGGCGCGCCGAGGGTGAATCGCCGGAGCAGTACGCGATGCGGCTCGCGCGAGAAAAGGCGGAAGCCGCCTGGGAAGGACGGGATGAGATCGTGCTCGGCGCCGATACGATCGTGACCGCTGGCGGACGCGTGCTGGAAAAGCCGGTGGACGCCGCCGACGCGTGCGCGATGCTGCGATTGCTTTCCGGAAAGACTCATGTGGTGCTCACAGGGATCTGCTTGCGTCATCCGGGCGGGGCGATCGCCGATCGGGAGTTGACCCGGGTTCATTTCACAGCGTTGAGCGATTCCGAAATTGAAGATTATGCCGCCAGCGGCGAGCCGATGGATAAAGCCGGGGCGTACGCGATCCAGGGGCTGGCTTCGAAATTCATCGATCGCATCGAGGGAGATTACTTCAACGTCATGGGCCTTCCGCTGGCGCTGTTCTATCGCCGATGGAAGGAGCTTCAATCGCGCCGGGCGAAGTGATCGTAGCCTCGCGGGGCCAGGGGGCGGCCGCGGAAATTTACGGCGCCGGGCGCGCCGCGCACGATTTTTCCGATGCGCGACGTCCCGCGGGGTGCAGCGTATTGCGGGGGCAGTGTGAAAAGCAGTTCGTAATCCTCGCCGCCGTGAAGCGCGCGATCGAGCGTGGAACCATTGGCGACCGGTAGGCGAGCGAGCTCCGCGGCGGCGCCGGAAGCGGCGCAGAGCCGGTGCAGATCGAGCGACAGGCCATCGCTTAAGTCGATACACGACGTCGCGCGCCCGCGCAGCGCGATGCCCAGCGCCAGCCTCGGCCGGATCGGTCGCGTCCAGGATTTTCCCAGGCGGCCGGAGACGAAGATCGCGTCACCGGGACGCGCGCCATCGCGCCGCAGAGCCTGGCCTCGCGGAACCGCGCCGCAGACCATCACGTCACAATAAATTTTTTCCGAATGCGCCAGATCACCGCCGGCGAGCGCCGCGCCGGTCCGCTTGGCCAGCCGCAACAGGCCGGTGAAGAACTCCTCGATCCATCGTTCATGCCTCTTCGGGACCGCCAGGGCCGCGGTGCAGAATCGCGGCTCGCCACCCATCGCGGCGATATCGCTCAAGCTTCGCGCCAGCGCGCGTTCCCCGGCCGCGGCTGCGGGCAGCGATCGGGTGAAGTGCGTCCCTTCGATCATCTGATCCGTGGTGAACAGAAGATCCTCGCCGCCTCGCGGCCGGAAAATTGCGCAATCGTCGCCGATGCCGAGCGCGAGCGGCGAGCGGCCGGCGCGCTTGCGAATGCGTTCGATCAGCTCCAGCTCGTTCACGGGTAAGCCCGGCTATCCCGTTGCGGGCTGCAAGCCTGCGCCGCTTGATTCGAAGACCAGGCCGGCCGGCAACTCCTCGCCGAACACCTTGCCCATGGCGGCGAGCTGATCGCGTGGCTCGGCGTCGAGATCGAGATCGGGAAAGGCGCGGCGCACCAGCTCCAGGGTGCCCGGCGTCAGATCCCGCGCAGCATCGCCGGTGCGGCGCGCCATGGCGGCCACGGCGTCTTCGGCGCGCTCCAGCTTGATGACGGCGTGGATCCAGCGCGCCGCCGTGGATGCGGGCACCACCTGATTGATGGGTCCGTAGAAAAGCTTGCGCGCGCCCAGCCGCGCCAGGCACCACAGGCCGGTTTCGACGAAATCCCCTTTTTTGATTTTCGCCGCCAGCTCATCGCCAAGCTGCGTTTTGGTTTGAACCGGCAGCAATTCGAGGCTCGCCGCGGTGCGCCACATTTCGCGGAGCAAGCTGGGATTGACGCGCGGCCGCTTCTGCGAACGCGGCAAAAGCGTGGGGGAAAGCCGCTGAAAGATATCGGTCTGCTGGTTGCGATTCAAGCCGCCGGCGACCCGCCCCCAGAAGATCCACCATTCGATCTCGTTCTGAATCTGATTCGAAAATTGCAATCCGCCGGCGTAGACCCGGCGCGCCAGCTCGATGCGAAAATCGTCGCCGGGAAAACCGAAACCGGGGCGCAGGCAGAAGCCGCACAGATTCAACCAGCGCAGCTCGTGCGCGGGGCTGCGCTTGCGCCCGTCGGCGGCCTCCAGCATGCGATCGGCGAGCTTGCGAATCGCCGAAACCGGCCAGGAGTTGCGTCCCAAGCCGAGCGTCTGTTCGAGCCGCCCCGGCAGTTGCGCGGGCTCGATGGTGGTTTCAACGAAAACCGCGGGAATCAGCGCTTCGGCTTGTGAGAGAGCTTCCTCGCTGACCACGGCGGCGGGGCGCTGCGGCGCCTGCGTGACGGCTTTGCGCAATTCGAATTGCAGCCGCCAGCGATGATCGGTTTCCTTCGAATCGGCCCAGATCTCCAGCGTGCCGACCTCGGTCAAACGCGCGCCGAGCTTCACCGGAACGTGGCGCTCGCCCGATTTTCCGAAGCGTAGAACGGCGTTGAGCGGCGCGTGCAAGTGCGGCTCGCCATCGGGCGAGGCGGGCGCGAACTCGACGATGTCGCCGGGCCGGTCGCCGGCGCGGGTGCGGGAGCTGTACAAGCGAAACGACACCGGCCGGTTGGTGACGAGCTGCAAATTTCCCGGATCGAGCTCGAGGGTAGACCCTTCCTCGGCGCCGCGCGGAACCAGGCACATCGTTCGCAGCGCGCTCGAATCGCCGGCGATGCCGATGAAATACGATCTGGGCAGGCCGCCGCGAACCAGCAGTCCCGCGCCGGTCGCGCGGACATAGGAATAGTACGCCGCGCCGACGGAAACGGCGAGATCCAGATCGCGATTTTCGAAAATCACGGGACGGCGGCCGTACCACTGCTCCATCACATCGGCGACCCGCTGGCGCAGAATCTCGGGGATGAAGAATCCGCCGTTGAACAGAATTGCGTCGGGCTTGGCGTGGCCGGCGTTTGAAAGAAACGCGGCGAGGTGGCGCGTAATCGCGGGATCGGCGACGTACGGCAGGCCGAGCTCGCGAAACACGCTCTTCTCTTCCTCCTTGGGTTTGTCGTCCGGCGCGCACATCGGAAGAAAACCTTCGAGCGCGAGCTCCAGGACCTCCTCGCGCAGAATCTCGGTGCGCAGCGTTCCGCCCACCAGCGCCGATCCGCCGCCGAGCACGGTGACTTCGACGCTCTTCAGATTGGGATCGGAAAGAAGGCGCTCCTTGGCCGAGGCGCACTGCCGCCGCAGCCCGCTGCGCTGGCGGAGGGAGAGCGATTTTCCCAGCTTCGCTTCCACCAGCCAGGCGAGCGTCAAATCCAGATTGTCGCCGCCCAGCAGCAGATGCTTGCCAACGGCGGTGCGCGTAAAGTCGATGCGGTCGTTTTCGCGCGAGACGCGAATCAGCGTGAAATCGCTGGTGCCGCCGCCGACGTCGCAGACCAGCACCGTCTGGCCGTCGAACAGATTTTTCCGGGATCGCGCCAGATCGTTGGCGATCCAGGAATAAAACGCCGCGGCCGGCTCTTCGAGCAGAGTGAGATTTTCGATGCCCGCCTCGCGCGCGGCCATCACCGTCAGCTCGCGCGCTTCTTCATCGAAGCTGGCCGGGACCGTGAGCACGACGTTGTGCTCCGCGATGGGGGAATGATGCTGCGCGGTCCAGGCAACGGCGAGATGATTCAGAATGCGGGTCGAAACCTCGACCGGCGACAGAACGCGCCCGCCTTCCTGCGCGTCCCAGGGAAGAATCTTCGCGGTGCGATCCACCTCGGGATTGGACAACCAGCTCTTGGCCGAATGAACGCTTTTGGTGGGGACCAGCGCGCCCTGCTCGCGCGCGAAAACGCCGACATACTCCTGATCGCCCAGATACAGAAAGGACGGCAGCGTCCGGCGGGATTCGATGCGCCCCGGCGCAACGTACTGCGGGATTTCGAGCACGCGGATGGTGGGATAATCGGCGTCGGCCGCTTCCCTGGGGTCAATGAAGGCGAGCGCGGAATTGGTGGTGCCGAGATCGATTCCGAGATTCACTCGACTTCGATCTCCGCGGGCGCCAGCACGTCGCCCACCTGCGAGTTGGGCAGATCGACCTTCGCCGCGCGCCATCCTTTATGACGCAGCAGGCCGCCGGGAGCCTTGCCGTTGGCTGGTACGTTGCCGATCAGCTTCACGTCGCTGGCGTCGGCCTTGGTGTAGGTTCCTTCCACGCCGTCGATCACCGGCGTCAGTTGCAAATAGCGCTCCAGCGATTTGCGGGCCTTCTGCTGCACGTCGCGCACGGCCGCGCCGACCTGCTCGTCGGAGTAGCCGGAAATATCCTCCATCAGAAAATCGATCAGGCGCGAGTCGCGCTGCAAAATGGCCAGGATCTGCACGGCTCCTTCGGCCGGACCGGGCTGCCGGGGCGCGGGCGCGACCCGAACCGGCGCGGCTTTGACGTATCCGAACGCCTGCGCGATATCCGCCGCCAGCGAGCCCCGGAACAGGATCGAAAAAAAACTGCGAAATGCGAAAGCAATTCTATTCAAGAAGCATCCTCGGTTTTATTTTATCGGGTTGCAGCTATTTGCCACTGCCCTGGACCACGGCCGCCTGCCGCAATTTGGCGAGCTCGCGCCGGGCGATCGCGGACCAGTGGCTGGCCGGATCGAGTTTTAAATAAGCGGACCAATGGCGAACCGCCTTCATCGGCTGGTTCTGTCCCTGATAGAGAAGCGCGATGTTGTAGTGCGCGTCGGCGTAGTTCGGCGAAATGCGCAGCGCGGCTTCGTAATGCTTCAGCGCCTGCTGGCGATCGCCGCGCTCATCGTACAGATTCGCCAGATCGAAGTGCGCCAGCGCATAATCGGGCTCGGCTTCGAGCGCCTGAAGATAATATTTTTCCGCTTCGCGAAATTGGCGCGCGTTGAAATAGATCGTGCCGAGATTCACCAGTGCGCCGGCCGATTTCTCGTCGAGCTCTACCGCCTTCCGGTACGCTTCGATGATCTCCTCGGCCGGCGCGCCGGACTGCTCCAGATCGAGGCCGCGCTGGAACCAGCGCTCGGCCGTAAAGCGGCGATCGCGCTCGACCGCGGCGCCGTCCTTGTTCGGAAGCTGCACCAGGCGCCTGAGATCGTTCGCGCCGAAATTCAATAGAAGCTGGCCGGACATTGCATCCATCGCGCCGCCGTCGATCTCGACGCGGATTTTCTTGCCGTCGGCGAAAAGTTTGAGCTCGGTCAGCGGATCGCCGACATCGCGCAGCTTTTTTCGCAGCGCGTCGAGCGCGAGACGGATCTGCGAGGACGCCACGCGATTTTTCCGCAGCCTCACCAGCGTTTGCAGCGCCAGCAATTCGCGGAATCCGTACTGGGCCGCCGGTTCGAGCAGTTTTTGCCGCTCCCAACTGGCCAGTTGGCGCTCGGAAATGCCGACCAGGCGTCGCGTTTCTTCCCTTGAATACGCCTGCTTCGCGGCGGCACTGCTCACGGTTACAGATTTTATCAATTCTCGAAAATGGAAATGCCGGCGATGCCCGCGGCTCCGGCGGCGGCGCACGCGGCGGCGTTCTCGCGCGTGATCCCGCCGAGGGCAAGCACCGGAATTCGCACCGCTCGCGCCGCTTCGGCGAGCGCATCCAACCCGCGCGGCGCAAGCGGCGATGTTTTCGAAAGCGGCGCGAACACCGGCCCAAAAAAAACATAATCGGCGCCTTCCGCTTCGGCGGTGCGAACCTCATCCACAGCGTGGCAGGAGACGCCGATTAGAAAATTGGGAGGCGCGATGGCTCGCCAGCGCGCGGGCGGAATCGATCCGGCGGGAAGATGCAATCCCGCCGCGCCGGCCGCGAGCGCGACATCCATGCGGGTGTTGACGATCACCTTCGATCCGCAACTCATCGCCGTCTTGACGACTTCGAGCAGTTCGCGCGCGGAAAGCGCCTTGTCGCGAACCTGGAGCCAATCGGCGCCGCTTGAGAGCGCGCGCAGGCGGCGGTCGGTGATGGCGCAGGTGATCATCGGATGCCGCGCCTTCGCTCCGCGCGGCGCACGCGGGCCTCGTCCATTCCGAAGTAGTGCGCGATTTCGTGCCAGACGGTATCGGCCACCATTTGCTCGAGCTGCGCAAGATCACGGGCTGAGCGTTCGTGCGGCCCCTGGAAGATGGTGATTTTATCGGGCATGCGGAACGAATCGCTCACGCCGCGTTCGGTCAGCGGCACGCCTTGATACAAGCCGAGCAGCCCCGGCCGCGGCGGCTCCTGCTCCACCACGATGGCGACGTTTTCCAGGCGCTTGCGGAATCGCGCGGGGATCCGGCGCAAGGCGCGCTCGACGATCTGATCGAATTCAGCGGGCTGCAATGTTCAAAATCCCGGCGGCGCAAGCCGGCCGCATGCTTATTGCGTCACCTTCGTGGCTCTTCCCTCGGTTTCTCCGCGCAGGAAAATGTACAGTGGAGCCTTGGGACTCGGCGCCGGCCACGGCATCACGATGCGCAGCGACTGCCGCGCGCCTTCGCCCGCCAGGGGACGCGGCAGATCCGGCACGGCGACGCCGGCGCGCGCGTCCCAGCCGGTCTTTTCGATGGTCTCCAGGTCGAATCCTTTAAGCGAGCCGATGAATCCGTCGCCCGATTTTTCATCGGTCAGCGCGAAATTTTCGATACGCGGCAGGCGTACCACTTTGCCAAGAGTGAACGGGTCCGATTTGCCCAAGGCCTCGGTTTCGACGACCGCGGTCAGAGTGCATCCGGACCGGCCCACCGATCCTGCCTCGAGCGATAAAAAAAGCGAGCCGCCGCCCGGCGAAACCAATTCGGCCGAGTTTTGTTTTTCACCGATGCGCAGTCTGGCCGTTTGCACGGTTCGCTCCGGCTCAGCGCATTCGAGCGTCATTATCGGCTGCGCCGCGGCGGGCTCGATCTTCATCGCGAAACTCACCCACGATCCCGCGGGAATTTCTCCATCGCGCGGGGGAACCGGCGGATCGGCCGGCAGCGATACCTTGGCTCCGAGAATTTTCGGGCGCGCGGCGGCGACTTGCAGCGCGCCGGGAAATCTCAGCAGTCCGGCGAGCCCGTCCACCTTCGCCGCCAGCGCCAACGCGTCGCCCGGTTTTACGTCGGGATGCAGGCGCACCGTCGCTTCGCGCTCCTTTGAACCGGACGCCGGCGATAGCGCGATATCGGCGCCATCGGAGGCGAGCGATTGCAACCGGTCGAGCGCCGTGCCGCGGAAAATCACGGTCTGCTCGCGATCCCCGATGTGCGCCCGCGCGCGCTCCAGCGTGGGATTGGGCGGCAGCAAACGCAGCGGAATCTCCACCGCCGCGCCGTCGATGCGGGCCAGCGCCAGTAAATAAGGTCCCACGCGCAATTCATCGGTATCGATCTCCAGCCGCAGATTCCGCGCCGGATGTTCCGGCAGATCGAGCGGAATTTGCCGCGCGCTTTCCGGCCGGTGCAGCGCCGCGCGATCGATGAACCAGAAATCGCAGCCACTCAGCTCGACGTCCACCGGCCCGCTGCCCGCGATCAGCGTATCGCGCGATTCCGGCGTCAATTGGGCGAGTTTTAAATCGTCGAAACGATGCACCGCGAACGTGCCGGCGACTTTGTACGCCGTCCAATCCCAGCGGCCCTCAATCGAATATTCGCCCGGCGCGCCGGGAAATTTCCGCAGGTCGATGCGCAGCGCGCGCTCCTCCGCGCTACCGCGCGCCGCGACGTGGATCGGCGGTTGCGGCGCCGCGCCGGTGAGAGTCCAATCGTAGACATGATCGATCAGCCGCCAGTCCGCCGCTTTTTCAAGCTTGAGCGGCACCTCGACGCGCATTCCGATGGGCACGTGGGTTTCGCCGCCGATGGTCGCGGGCGGAGCCGCTGTATTGATCAGGCGATAAGCCCACATGTAGGCAATTTTCGTGTTGCCGCGGCGCGGCGTGAGCTGCGCGCAAAGCGTCATGCCGTCGGATTCGGCCGGAATCGCGTACACGCTGCGAAACTCGGTATCCGGCATCAGCCATTGCTTCACCATCGGCAGCGCGCCGCCGCCGGGAAAAAGTCCGCCGGCGTTTTCGAAAAACGCCTCCATTCCCTTGCCGGTCAGCGTCGCCGGACCCGCGCGGCGTCCCAGCCCCAGCGGATCGTAGCTGGAAACGGCGGGATTCAGCGCGCGCACCAGCGCCAGCACGGCCTGATCGGCGGGCGTCATCGGGCGCGGCGGCTTCGATGCGTCCTCATCGGCCTGGTCCTCCAGCTCGCGCGCGAGCTGAAGCGCCGATTCGAGCTCCGCCGTCTGATCCGCGTAATCGGCCAGCGCCGCCGCCATGTTATCGTCGCGCGTCACCAGATTCGTCAGCCGCTTTTCATCCAGGCCCTGCGGCGCAAACACCACCAGCACGATGCTCGCGGCAAACGGCGAAATCCATTCGGTGGAGCTTGCCGCCAGCCGCGGCTCCAGAACCGTAAGCTGCCCGTCCCTGGCTTTGGGGATCATCACCAGCGCTAGCTTGGCATCTTTGCCCAGATTGGGCGGCAGCTCGATCGGCTGATACGCCAAGCGAAACCCGCTGCCGAGATTGTTCACATCGTGAATCGGAATCCAATCCGGGCTGTTGTTTCCGCCAGGCCGGACGGAAAGCCGAAAGCTGGTGACCGCCGCGCTTCCCAGGCAGCCGCCCGGAGCGGCGCAGGCCATCCAGGCGAAACAGGACGCCAGAAAGGCCACTAACAAGCGCGAGCTCGGCGAGAACATACCCACAGTTTATTCACGATGTAAGATGAATGGGGCTGCGCCATGCCTCTCGAAGAAAAAGCGTTCTACCGCGAGTCGCCCGCCACCAAGCCGGCGACGTTGAATTGCCCCTTTTGCCGGACGTCGGAAACCTACGATCTGCGCTGGATCGTCCGCAAAAAAGTGGATCAGCTTCCGCGCGGCGCCGACGAGCGCGACCGCGCCCGCTTCGCTAAATTCGCCAGCTACATGGTGCTGGCCGACGACAAAGTAGTATGCAAAAACGCCAGATGCCGAAAACGTTTCGATGTTTCCGGCATCAAAACAATGGCGTTTATTTAATTCGTGAAGAGGATCCTGCTTGTCGCCTCCACCACCGGCTATCAGATCCGGGCGTTTGCCGATGCCGCCCAATCCGTGGCCGTGGACGTGATTCTGGCGAGCGATCGCTGCCACGTGCTCGAAGATCCCTGGGGCGACGATGCCATTGCCGTCCGCTTCGATGAGCCGCTGGCCGCGCTGGACGAAATTCGCCGCCGCGGGCCGTTCGATGGAATCGCCGCCGTGGGGGATCGGCCCGCGCTGGCCGCGTCGCAAATCGCGCAGGCGATGGGCTTGCGATTCAGCCCGCCCGAAGCGGTCGAGGCCGCAGGAAACAAGCTTCTCTTCCGCCGCCGCCTGCAAGCCGCGAATCTCCCCGTGCCCGAATTTCGCCTCGACGAGCCTCCCCGGCGTTACCCCTGCGTCCTCAAACCGCTTGCGCTTTCGGCCAGCCGCGGCGTGATCCGAGCGGACGGCCTCGCCGAATTTCTCGCCGCGCGCGAGCGAATCCGCAAAATCGTCGAGCATGAAAATGAAAAATCCATTCTCGTCGAGGAGTTCATCGCCGGCCGCGAATTCGCGCTGGAGGGCATTCTCACCGCTGGACGTCTGAAAGTTTTTGCCCTGTTCGACAAACCAGACCCGCTCGACGGTCCATTCTTTGAGGAAACCATCTACGTGACCCCGTCGCGCGAGATCCCGGAAATTCAAAGCGCGATCTTCGATGCCGCCGGCCGCGCTGCCGCTGCGCTCGGCCTCACCTACGGACCGATCCACGCCGAGATGCGCGTCAACGGTCGCGGCGTGTGGATGCTGGAGATGGCCGCGCGTCCCATCGGCGGCTTGTGCGCGCGCGTCATTCGTTTCGAACACGGCATGACTCTGGAACAGGCGATCCTGCTTCACGCCGCGGGTGAGGAGGTGTCGCGGTTAGATCTCGCCGCCGGCGCGCATGGCGTAATGATGATCCCGGTTCCGGGCGAGGGAATTTTTCTTCGCGCCGAAGGCATTGACGCCGCGCGCGGCGTCGCGGGAATCGAAGATGTCGTCATCACCGCGAAGGAAGGCCAGCATTTGCTTCCCCTGCCCGAGGGCGCAAGCTACCCCGGATTCATCTTCGCGCGCGCCCGAACTCCGCTTGAGGCGGAACAGGCTCTTCGCCAGGCGCATTCGCGGCTGCGCTTCGTATTGTTGCCCGTGCTACCTGTCGTAAGATAAGAAACGTGAATGTTTCCATTCTGGGGACTGGCTACGTCGGTTTAACGACGGGGGTTTGCCTCGCCTTCCTCGGGCACAAGGTCACGTGCGCCGACGCGGACGAAAAAAAAATCGCGATGCTCGCCTCCGGTGAAGTTCCTTTCTATGAACCCCACCTGACCGATCTCATTGAGCAGGCGCGGTGCAATCTGAAATTCACCACGCAATACGCGCAGGCCATTCCCGGAGCGCAGGTCGTTTTCATCGCGGTCGGGACGCCTCCCGGCGCCAACGGCGCGCCCAATCTGAAGTATCTGCAAGCCGCCGCGCGCGGCATCGGCGAGTATCTTTCGGAAGGATTCACGGTGGTGGTGAATAAATCCACCGTGCCGATTGGCAGCGGCAACTGGGTCGGCTCGCTGGTGCGCGAAGCCTTCGAGGCGCGCAACGGACGAAAAGCGGCCGCCAGCTTCGCCGTGGCCTCCAATCCGGAGTTCCTGCGCGAAGGCACCGCGCTGCACGACAGTCTTTATCCGGACCGCGTCGTGATCGGCGCCGATGAGGAGCAGACCGCCGAAGTGCTCTACACGCTTTATCGCCCGATTCTCGATCAAACCTTTCAAGCGCCGCACTACCTGCCGCGGCCGGAAGGGCTCGGCGCGGTTCCGCTCATCTCCACCGATCTGGCGTCGGCGGAGCTGATCAAGTACGCGGCTAACGCGTTTCTCGCGCTGAAAATCAGCTACATCAATGAAATCGGTTTGCTGTCGGAAAAGGTCGGCGCCGATATCGCGCAGGTCGCCAAGGGCATCGGCCTCGACGCGCGCATCGGCACGCGATTCCTGCAATCGGGCATCGGATGGGGCGGATCGTGCTTTGGAAAGGATACGGCCGCGTTGCTGTCGACCGCGGATGAATACGGTCTTGAAATGCCCATCGTCAGCGCCGCGCGCGAGGTGAATCGCCGCCAGCGCGAGCGCGTCATCGATAAGCTGCTGGGCGAACTGCGCATCCTCAAGGGCCGGACGATCGGTTTGCTCGGACTGGCCTTCAAGCCCAACACCGACGATCTCCGCGAAGCTCCGGCCATCGAAATCGCCCGCAAGCTGATCGACCGCGGCGCGCGCGTCAAGGCGCACGACCCCGTCGCCATGGAGCGCTTTCGCGCCGAGCACCCCGAGCTGGAAGTAGCTTGCTGCGAATCGGCCGAAGACGTCGCGCGGGACGCCGATGCCATCGTTCTGGTCACCGAATGGCCGCAGTATCGGGAGCTCGATTGGGACGCGCTGGCCAGATCGATGCGCAACAAAATTTTGCTCGACGGCCGCCTGGTTCTGGATCGGGCGCGGATCGCCCGCGCCGGGTTAAAGTATTTAGGAATGGCCTGCTGAATCGAGGATTCCACAATGAACCAATACTGCTGGGAAACCATCGAAAAAGAGCAACTCAGCCCGCTGCTGGCGCGCCAGGCGATACACTCGGAAACCATGACGCTCGCCCGGTTCGAGATGCGCAAGGGCGGCGGGGTGCCCGAACACAGTCACGCCAATGAGCAGATCACCACGATCCACGCCGGGCGCGTGCGTTTTCTGCTCGATGGCAAGGAAATCATTCTCAATACCGGCGAATCGCTGCATATTCCGGCGCACGTGCCGCATTCCGCCGAAGCGCTGGAAGACGCCATCGCGTTCGAGGTTTTTTCCCCGCCTCGCCATGATTGGATGAAAAAGTAACTCGCGCGCCGCCGCGAGCGGATAGCGCTGCTTTCGGTATTGGCTCGCTCGCCGGGAATCCGCCACAATAGAGAGTGGTGGAGTATTTACGGCAGATTTTCGCCGAAGCGAACGGTTCCGAGATTCGCCTCGATCTCGCCGCCCTCGATCTGGCCCGGATTCAATTTCCCGATCTGGATGCGCGGCCAGTGATGGACCGCCTGAACGAGCTCGCCTCCCGCCTGGGCGACCGTCTGCGGAATTTCAACGACGGCCGCGACTTCGTCGAAACGGCGCAGCGCTATCTGTTCGACGAGCTCGGGTTCCACGGCAATGAAGAGGATTATTATGATCCGCTGAACAGTTGCCTCAATCAGGTGCTGGAGCGCCGCAAGGGCATCCCGGTCACGCTCTCGGTGATGTACATGGAAATCGCCCGCAGGCTTCGCATGCCCGTCTTCGGCATCGGTCTGCCGCGCCATTTCGTGATCGAATTCGACGACGGCAATTACGCGACCTATATAGATCCCTACCACGGCGGCCGCACCGTCACCGCGCGGGAATGCTTCATGCTCGCCGGCTCGCGCGTGGCCGATCCCACGCTGTTACAGCGTGTTTCCAAGCGCGACATTGTGCGCCGCATGGTCCAGAATCTGCATCGCGGATATATGCGGCGCGGCGATTGGCCCCGGGCGGTGGCGACGCTGGATCTGCTGCTGCTCGGCAGCGGAGTCGGCCTGCCCGGAATCGCCGGAATGCACAAACTTCGTGGAATGCTGCTGGTGGAGCTGCGCCGCTACCAGGAGGCCCGCCTGGATCTGGAAAAGTATCTGACGCTGGAGCCGGAAGCTGCCGATAAGGAGGAAATCCACCGCCAGCTCGCCGCAATTCATCAGTGGCTCGCCCGCCTCAACTAAATATGCTAATATTCCAAGCAATTGGGACGATAAATATGGTGTGGAGCGTCCCGATTCCAAATTTATGCACGATTCGTTGCCAGACAGTGAAGCGGTTTTGGCGCAGTTCAATCGCCTGATCCAGGAATTGCTTCGCGGCAACATGCATCGCAACACCTTCCGGCCGTGGGAGATCGAGTTGCTCCTGGATATTGAAAGCTGCAATCTGCGCGAGTCCTCCAAGCGCGAAACCCTGCGCCGCTATCAAAAAGCCGTGCGGCGGCACATGGAAAAGGGCGCGCGCTTGCCGCTAAAGCTATCCGAGTACCTGGAGGCGGTGAAATCCAAACGCGCCGCGCAGGTTGCGCCCGCCGATGGCTTTAGCCCTGCCGTTCGAGCGCGTAGCTGAAGCTCTGCGCGGGACGAATCCCGCCTTTAAGCCGCGTGAGAAAAATTCCTTCGGCTGGCACTCTATCCTAAGGTGCGAATCGCCGAAGCGGTCGAAAAATTTCTCCAATCGAGCAGGCGGCCCGTGCTCTTCGAGCCTGGCGACGATCCCATGGCCGTCGCGCGCGATTCGTTTCTGCTCACCACGCGCGGCAGCGTCGTGACGCTGGAATGCTGGAATGAAAAGAAAAACCTGGTTCGCCGCCTGCGCGCCATTCATCTGGAAAAGCGCGGCCGCCTGGAGCTCGAAGTGGAGCGCTTTGGCGCCAAGCCCGGCCGCCTCACCTTGCTCGATCTCGAAGATCCCGCCAATCACGATGTCGCCCGCCGCGGCGCGCGCCTCAAATACCGCGAGCTCTTCCGCCGCTCCCTGCATCGCCATTTCCCCGGCTGGCGCATCGCCGAGCTTTCCACCGAGCCGGATCTTCAGCACAGCCTTTCTCCCAGTTATCCGCGCGCCCTGCTGCGCCGCGGATGCTCCACCATCGCCGCGATCGGCGCCGCCGAGGATTCGCTCGCGCCCGAAGGCGCGCTCAGCTTCGGCCTGATCTGGCTCGATTACGTTCGCCGCCGCGCTCCGAAACATCGAGTCGAGGGCCTGGCGATTTTCGTTCCCGCCGCGGCGCAGGCGGTCACCTGCCATCGCGTCCGCTATCTCAATTCGAACGCCGCGCGCTTTCTCGTCTTTGTTCATCATCACGGCCAGGAGGATGCCGTCGATCCGGCCGATTACGCCAATTTCGAGACGCGGATCGAACCCATCCGGCGCGCCGCGGATCCGCGCGGGCTGGAATCGATCGCCGCGATCGAGGGCGTTGAGCGCCGCGAGCGTCCGGACGGCTCAATCAGCCTCGCCGTCCGCGGCCTCGAATTCGCGCGCCTCACCGGGCGCGAAATCCTCTGCGGCATCGATCATAAGGAACGCGCCGCCTCCCTTGACGAAGTCGCGCGTCTGGCGGCCGAGCTTGCGCGCATGCGCCATCCCGCCGCGGCCGATCGCTTGAATCCCTTGTATCTTCGCCAGCCGGAATTCTGGCTGGAATCGCAGGTGCGCGCCCATCTCCAGCAGTTCGACGCCAATCTTCTGCTAGCTCCGGTCTACGGCCAGGTCCCGCAGTTCGCCGCGGGCGGCCGTACGATCCTCGATCTGCTCGCCGCGGATCGCCACGGCCGGCTCGCCGTTATCGAAATTAAGGCCGATCAAGACATTCACCTGCCGCTGCAGGCGCTCGATTATTGGATGCGGGTGGTCTGGCATCTCGATCGCGGCGATTTCCTTGATCGCGGCTATTTTCCGGACCTCGCGCTTTCCCCGCGCGCGCCGAAGCTCATGCTGATCGCACCGGCTCTGGCCTGGCATCCTGCAAACGAAATCGTGCTGCGATATTTTTCGCCGCGAATCGAGGCGGAGCGCTTCGGTGTGGCGCTAGAATGGAGGAAGGAACCGCGGGTGATGTTTCGCACACCCGTTTCGCCATGGCCTTAGCCCTCCTCCGCGAAGTAAAGCGCGCTCTGTCGGCGCTCAATCCGAACGAGATTCGCGAGCTTGCGCGGCGGCCGGTCTGCATCGGCCTGGTTGCGGCCTCCGAGGAATCCCTGGGGCGGATGGAAACGTACTTCGCGCCGCCCCATTTTTCGGCCGAGCGCCGCGCTCGCGCCGCCCGTCTTCTGGTTCGCGGCAGCGCCTCCGGATGCCCGGTGCAAATCTACGAATCCTCGCTGCTGCGCCCGCGCGACGCCTTTTCTTTCGATCCCGATTCACCCGACACCTGCGTGCGCCGCATTCTCCGCGCGCGCGAGGATCTGGCGCTTCCGCTGGCTCGAAATTTTTATCCGTTCCGCAAGCAGGCTTCCCATCAACTCATTCGCGCCATCGCCAAGGAGAACGCGCTGTTCTGTCTGGCCACGGCGCTGCCCGACGTGCTCCCGAGTTTTCTCTCCATCGGCTGGGCGGTCGGCGAATTCGGCTCGGACGCGGCGTTCCTCACCATGAACCAGATCCGCATGGCGTTTTATCTGGCCGCGGCAAGCGATCGCGACGTCGGCTACCGCGAGCAGAAATCGGAGATCGCCTCCGTGGTCGCCGGGGCCTTCGGATGGCGCGCGCTGGCCCGGGAGCTGGTAGGCAAGATCCCCTTCGGCGGCGGTCTCATCCCCAAGGCGGCCATCGCCTACGCCGGAACCTACGCCGTGGGCCTTTCCCTTGAACGTCTCTACCGCCTCGGCTACGGCTTCACGCGCGAGGAGCGCCGGGTGGTGTATGAACAAGCATACGATCACGGCCGCCAGATCGCCGGCATGCTCCTTGAAGGCCTGCGGCCCCGAAAAGCCGGATAACGATCGCCTGCTTCTATCTGAAACGCTCATGGTGAACTGGAACCAGCGCGCTTTCCCGGAAGGCGACACGGCGAAGGTGATGAATCTCATCCACCTCAACGCAGTGGAGCGAAGTCACGGCGCGCCTCCGGAAACGCTCGCCGCCTGCGCCACGGTGGTATCAGAGGACGCTGGCCGCCGCCGAGTTTCGCACCTGTCGGACGCGCCGACGATCATTCGCGTCCCACCGGCTGCGACTCGCGCGCTTCCGTCGAATCCGGCGCGCGATCAATCAACATCCGCGCGGTCACCTACGCCTGCAACGTGCACGTGGATGTGAAGACGGTGCAGAAATAATGCTCGCTCGCTTGACATCCGGCGCATCGTTATTCTAACTTAACGTTTCGACCAGGCCGGGACGGAGCGGCCGGAGCAGGCGCGGGTTCATGTTTACCGTATGGCAGAAAATGAGGCCGCTGAGGCGTGGACCGTGACTCTTGTGCTCGAGTCCACGCTGGAAAGCGTGGACATCGCCGAGGAGCGCGTGCTGAGCGAAGCCGCGCAGGCCGGCTTCGATGAAGACCAGCAGCATCACATCGGCATGTCGGTGCGGGAATGCATGGTCAATGCCGTGGTCCACGGCAATCGCTACAATGCGCGCAAGAAGGTGACGGTGAGCATCTCGCGGTCGGCCGAGCGGTTGGAAGTGATCATCGCCGATGAGGGCGAAGGCTTCGATATGAGCAATCTTCCCGATCCGCTGGCCGATGAAAATCTGCTGCGGCACTCCGGACGCGGGCTGCTGCTGATGCAGGCGTTTATGGACGAATTTCAAATCCGGCCCCATCATCCGCGGGGGACCGAAGTGAGAATGGTAAAGTACTTGGGAAAGAATAATCAGTAAGGGGGGACGAATCCTGTGAGCGTGAAAATGACCACCCGCCAGGTTGGCGATGTGACGGTGATCGATGTGGTGGGCCGGATTACGCTGGGCGAAGGCGCCAGCGCCTTCCGCGATGCGATCCGCGAACTGGCGGCCAACGGGAAAAAGAAGCTGCTGCTCAACCTCGCCGAGGTTTCCTATATCGACAGCTCGGGCATCGGCGAAATGGTCTCGGGCTTTACCACCGTCACCAATCAGGGGGGAGCGGTAAAGCTCCTCAATCTAACCAAACGCGTGCGGGATTTGCTGCAAATTACCAAGCTGTACACGGTGTTCGAAGTTTTCGACGACGAGGCCGCCGCCGTTCGCAGTTTTTCATAGAAAAAACATAGAGAATTAACCCGTCTGGCGCTCACTTTTAGGTGAGGAGGGCTTCTGGTTCCGGTAAGAGAGCCCAAAACGTATTCGGTCCTTCTGGCGGATGAATTGACGCTGGTCAGGGAAGGACTGGCGGCATTATGCGAGGCGCAGCCGCATCTCCACGTCATCGGACAGTGCTCGGAGGGCGCCGTGGCGCTTCGGCTGATTCAGGAACAGCGGCCCGATATCGCGATCCTGGATCTTAACCTGCGGGATCTGTATACCTTAGAAGTGGTTCGCCGGGTGCGACTCGCCGGTTTGGCCAGCAAGCTGGTGGTCCTTTCGACGCGCCGGGACCGGAAGACGGTGGTGGAGGCTTTGCGCTCCGGCGTCAGTGCGTTTTTGTTGAAGTCGGCGCCGTCAAATGAGCTGCTTGAAGCCTTTGCGCAGATCCTCGAGGGCGGAATCTACGTTTCTCCCGAGCTGGAGCTGAATAAGATTTTCTGTTCGGGGAAAAAACCATCGAACGATGATCCGCTGCAATCGCTCAGTACGCGCGAATATCAGGTCTTTTTGCTCCTCTGCGACGGTGTGCGCGCCAAGGAAATTGCCGCGCGGCTCTCGTTAAGCCCGAAAACCGTCGATACGTATCGTGCCAGCTTGATGCGGAAGCTGGACATCCACGATGTGGCGGGACTGGTGAAATTCGCAATCGAACGGGATCTGACGTCCTCGCGGTAGAGCCTCCCGCGCAGTGCTCCAGACCTGTTTTATCAATCACTTGCGAAGCGCAAGCTCCACGCGGGGCGGAATTCCGCCGTCCCATCCCGCGCCACTAGTACCATGGCCTAGTACGTTCTTACCAAGAAAACAGGTAGGTAATTTCTGTACCTTCGCGTGAGTGACTTCCCCGATGGAACCAGTACGCTCGTTAGTCCCAAGCTTAGTTAGGACCAAAGGAATACACCTATGAAGCGCACCTCGCATCACTCTCACCGGGAGCGTGGTTTCGTCGCGGTAGCTTACGCGGCTATGCTCGTCGCTATGATCGGATTCACCGGGCTCGCCGTGGATGTCGGCTACATGCAATTTGAAAAGCGAAAACTCCAGATGGCGGCCGACGCGGCCGCGATGGGCGCCCTCCGGGAAATGGAACGCGGAAACACGGACCTGGTCGCGGCCGGGCAAAACGACGCATCGCTGAACGGTTTCACGAACGGAACGGATAACACCACCGTCACGGTCGTGAGCCCGCCCACCAGTGGAGCTTACGCCGGCGACAGCGCCGCGATTCAAGTTAGCGTGACTCACAAGATGCCGCTGTTCTTCATGCAGATCTTCGGCCAGAGGACCGCGAGCATTTCGGCGACGTCCACGGCGCGCACCAGCAACGATGAAGGCAGCATCGGCGCTTGCATCTTCGCCATGGATCCGACGGCCAGCGGCGCCCTGAACGTCTCCGGCAATCTAACCATCAGCACGGCGTGCAGCGCCGTGGTGAAATCGACCAGCTCGACAGCGTTTATGATGGGCGGGAACTCCACCTGGAATCTCACCAACGGAGCGGCCATCGGCGTGGTAGGAGGCTGGGATCTTTATGGCAGCTATGTGATTAATTCAACGACGGCGGCCTATGAGACGCCAGTCCACATCGCCGATTTCAACGATCCGCTGGCGCACGTAGCCACCCCCACGCCTGGCGGCCTGACTCTTCAAGTCGCCAGCGGCGGATGGCAGGATAACAACCCGCATTCCTCGAACACGTTGAGTCCGGGGATTTACTGCGGCGGCATGACGATCCATGGGTCGGTGACCTTTACGCCGGGGATCTATGTTCTTGCGGGTGGAGGAATGAATATCGGTTCGCAGGCCAGTGTCTCGGTCGGAAACGCGGTGACGCTTTCCGGAGGCCAGCAGGAGACGGGCGTCATGTTTTACAACACGTCGTCAAACTCGCAGTCCTGGGGCTGCTCCGGAGGCAGGGTAGCGGCGTCGTCGATCACCGTCAACGGAACGCCAAGCATCAATCTTGCCGGGCTAAGCACCACTACGCCGGCCGGGGTGCTGTTCTTCGACGATCGCAGCATCAGCGGGCTCTCGCATAAGATCAACGGCAACTCCACCAGCACCTTCGACGGTGCCATGTATTTCCTGAACAACACCCTGACCTTCAACGGGAACAACAAGACGCCGGGATTCCTTTATATCGTGGCGGACATGATTAACCTCACCGGCAACGCGAATCTGGGCAACGATCACAGCTCGCTCGCCAACGTTTACACCATCGCGCCGTCCTCGACCGGAGGCGGGCTGGTTCAATGAGGAAGCGGAGATCGAAATGAATCGCACCGTCTGTCGACCGCGGAGAAAAAATCAGCGCGGCAACGCACTGATTGAGTTCGCTCTTTGCTCCACCGTGCTGCTCATGTTCCTTTGCGGCATCACCGGGTTTTCGCGCATCTTCAATATCGAGTCGATGGCGCAGGGAGCGGCGGAGGCCGGGGTTCTCTATGCCGCGCTGAGTCCGGCCAACTACAACAACCTGACAGGAGTACAGAACGCGGCGCTGGCCGACACCGGAAATTATCCCGGCGCGACGGCCACGGCGAGCCTGTTCTGCACCTGCTCGGTGGGCGGCGCGCAGAGCACATGTCCGGCATCGTGCAGCACCGGCTCCAGCATGACTTACGTCAAGGTATCGGTGACAATTCCGTATTCGCCGGTGATCGTCTATCCCTGGGTTCCGGATCCGATCAACTGCACTCAGGTTGCTATCGGGCAGGTGCAATAGAGTGTCCCCACGCAATCAGCCCGTACGCAATCCCGGGGTGCGGCGCCGGCGGCAGCGCGGAAGCGCAATAATCGAGCTTTCCTTGTGCCTGCTCGCGTTTTTCATGATGACGCTCGGCGGAATGGAGGCGGGCTGGGGGATTTACGCCTATAATTTCTGCTCCTACGCGGCGCAGGATGCGGCGCGGTGGGCGGCCGTGCACGGATCGCAAAGCTCCTCGCCGGCGGCGGCCTCCGATGTGACTGCTTACGTACTGTCAGAGGCGGTCGGACTGAGCACCAGCCAATTGAGCGTCACGACGACCTGGAATCCGAATAATACGCCGGGCTCCACGGTAACGGTAACGGTGGGCTATACGATCCAGCCGCTGGCGGGAATCGCACTGAAGCAAAACCTGTACGTATCCTCAACCGCGCAGATGTACATCGACCACTAACGGAGGGATTCATCCCGCGCCGAGCTTCAGCTTCGCCGCTCGCATAGCAGCAGCCGAAGACCGCCCTGCCGGCTCCTCTTCCGCGGCGGAGACTTGCCAGGGGCCGCTTTGCAGCTTCACGGTGCTGACACTTTCGCCGAGATAGACTCGGCGAACTTCCGGATCATTGCTCAGGCCTTCCAGCGACCCGGTGCGGAAAATGCGGCTGTTGTTCGGAGCCTAACTCCGGCACTGGCATTTGACAAGACTTGAAAGTTTCGCTATTCTCGATAGGGTTAGCGAGTGATCTTCTGCTCCTGTGCTACCGCCGTCTTATTTTGACGGCCCGGCCGGGGGCCGGCCCCGATACGCTTACCGGATTCAACGCCGGAAGGGCATGGGCTAGTCCGAAGCCTTTCACCTTCGCAAGTTTTTGGTTCGTGGCGCGGCTTGTTTCAGGCCCGCCCGCGCCCAGGTGGATTCAACCAGTTTTTCGAGAGAGGAAGTTCGTGCCGACGTTCAACCAGCTTGTGCGTAAGGGCCGCCGCCCCACGCGCTTTAAGACCGCCAGTCCGGCGCTGCAAGCCTGCCCGCAGCGGCGCGGGGTTTGCACGCAGGTCAAGACCACCACGCCGAAGAAGCCGAATTCGGCGCTGCGGAAAATCGCGCGCGTCCGTTTGACCAATGGCCTGGAAGTCACCTGCTATATTCCCGGAGTCGGGCACAATTTGCAGGAGCATTCGATCGTGCTGATCCGCGGCGGGCGTGTCAAGGATTTGCCTGGCGTGCGCTATCACATTGTCCGCGGAACGCTCGACACGGCGGGAGTCACCGGGCGGCAGCAGGGGCGGTCCAAGTATGGAGCCAAGCGGCCGAAAGGGCCGGCGGGAAAGTAAATTATGCCTCGCAGACGCAGACCTGAAACCCGCGAAATTCTGCCGGATCCGGTGTATAACTCGACGCTGGCGGAAAAATTCGTCAATTCGATGATGTGGGATGGCAAGAAATCGATCTCGCAGCAGATTTTTTACCAGGCGATGGACCGCATCCGGGAGCGCACGCAGGACGATCCGCTGAAGCTGTTCAAGAAGGCCATCGAAAACTGCAAGCCGCTGCTCGAGGTGAAGACCCGGCGCGTGGGTGGCGCCAATTACCAGGTTCCGGTGGAAGTGCCCAAGAACCGCAGCACGTCGCTGGCGATCCGCTGGATTCTGATCAACGCCAGATCGCGTCCGGAAAAAGGAATGCCGGAAAAGCTCGCCAACGAACTGAACGACGCGGCCAACCTCCGCGGTGGCGCGATTAAAAAGAAGGATGACGTCCATCGAATGGCGGAAGCGAATCGCGCTTTCGCGCATTATCGCTGGTAGGAAGTTTTATGCCACGCACCGTAGCCCTCGAGAAGATGCGCAATATCGGCATCATGGCCCACATCGATGCCGGGAAAACCACCACTACCGAGCGGATTCTCTATTACACCGGCCGTACGTACAAGATCGGCGAGGTGCATGAGGGCACTGCGGTCATGGACTGGATGGAGCAGGAGCAGGAGCGGGGCATCACCATCACCTCCGCGGCGACGACGTGCGAGTGGCGCGATTGCACCATCAATATTATCGACACCCCCGGACACGTAGATTTTACGGCCGAGGTGGAGCGCAGCCTGCGCGTTTTAGACGGCGCGGTCGCGGTGTTCGACGCCGTGGCGGGCGTTCAGCCGCAGACCGAAACGGTGTGGCGCCAGGGTGATAAATATCGCGTTCCACGGCTGTGCTTCATCAACAAAATGGACCGCGTCGGGGCCGACTTTTACCGCGCCGTGGACACCATTGTGGATCGCCTGAAGTGCCGCCCGGTCGCGATTCAGTTGCCGGTCGGAGCCGAGGATCAATTCAAGGGTGTCATTGATCTGGTGACAATGAAAGCCCGGATCTGGCGCGATGAGACGCTCGGCGCGAAATACGACGACGTTGATATTCCGGAAGATTTGGCGGATCTTGCCAGGGAATATCGCGACAAGCTGGTGGAGGCGGTTTCCGAGACGGACGATTACCTGTTCACAAAGTATGTCGAGGGTCAGGCAATCACCGAAGAAGAGCTGCGCGCGGGCATCCGCAAGGCGACGATTGCGCAGAAGATCTTCCCGGTGATCTGCGGGACGGCGTTCAAGAACAAAGGGGTGCAGAACCTGCTTGACGCGGTGGTCGATTATTTGCCGTCGCCGGTTGAGATTCCGGCGGTGGTGGGCACCGCGGTGGATAATCCGGAGGAAAAACTGATCCGGCGCGCAGACGATGCTGAACCGTTTGCGGCGCTGGTTTTTAAAATCATGACCGATCCGTTCGTCGGCCAGCTGGCGTTCCTTCGTGTCTACTCTGGCCGGCTGGGGGCGGGGGATACGATTTACAACGTTTCCAAAGGCCGCAAGGAGCGCGTTGGCCGGCTGGTGAAGATGCACGCCAACAAGCGCGAGGAGATCACCGAGATTCTGGCGGGCGACATCTGCGCGGCGGTGGGATTGAAAAATGTCGTCACCGGCGACACAATTTGCGACGAAAAAGCGCCAATTCTGCTCGAATCGATCGAATTTCCGGCTCCCGTGATCCAACTCGCGATCGAGCCCAAGACCAAGCAGGATCAGGAAAAGCTGGGCATGGCGATCAACAAGCTGGCGCAGGAAGATCCGACGCTTAAGGTTTCGACTGATCCCGACACCGGCCAGACGATTCTCGCCGGCATGGGAGAGTTGCATCTTGAAATCATCGTCGACCGCATGCAGCGCGAGTTTAACGTCGGCGCCAACGTTGGCAAGCCGCAGGTTGCCTATCGCGAAACGATCCGGCAGATGGCCGAAGCCGATTACACCCACAAGAAGCAGACCGGCGGATCGGGCCAGTACGCCCGCGTAAAGCTGCGTGTGGAGCCCCTGCCGGGCGGCGAGTTTGAGTTTGTCAATGACGTTTTCGGCGGCGCGATTCCCAAGGAATTTATTCCGGCGGTCGAAAAGGGCGTGGCCGAGGCGCTCGAGCACGGAATTCTGGCCGGCTATCCGATGTCGGACGTGAAGGTGACGGTTTTCGACGGCGCCTACCATGAAGTCGACTCGTCGGAAATGGCGTTCAAGATCTGCGCTTCGATCTGCTTTAAGGAAGCCGCGCGCAAGGCCAGGCCGGTTCTGCTTGAGCCGGTGATGCGCGTGGAGGTTGTGGTGCCGGATGAATACATGGGCGCCGTAAACGGTGATTTGATCTCGCGGCGCGGGCGCCTGGAGGGAACCGAAATTCTCGGCTCCACGCAGATCATCAAGGCGATGGTTCCGTTATCGGAAATGTTTGGCTATGCGACCGAGCTTCGTTCGCGCACGCAGGGACGCGGGGCGTTCACGATGCACTTCGGCCAGTACGAGGAAGTGCCGAAGTCGGTAGCCGAGGAAATTACCAACCGAGCTCAGGGCAAGGTAGCAAGTTAGGAGAGAAAAACAGCACCATGGCGAAGGAAAAATTTGATCGCAGCAAGCCGCACGTGAATGTGGGGACGATCGGGCATATTGATCACGGCAAGACCACGCTGACCGCCGCGATCACCAAGACGCTGGCAAAGCATAATCCCAAG
>Ga0209062_1001903_pt1 | contig 31492 bp, 27 predicted proteins | sample Coa_R2_2_FD_187158 | JGI IMG/M metagenome (GOLD analysis project Ga0209062, IMG submission 187158) | Surface soil microbial communities from Centralia Pennsylvania, which are recovering from an underground coalmine fire - Coalmine... | ecosystem: Environmental > Terrestrial > Soil > Unclassified... | reverse complement strand
TGTGGCCACCGTGAAGACGGACCTTCGGAACCTCGTGACCGCGGAAGAGGCGTACTTCTCCGATCACACGACCTACACGACCACGCTCGCCACGACCCAGTTCCAGCCGTCGCAGGGTGTGAGCTACACGGTGACCGCCGCGAGCGGGACCGGCTGGGGCGCGACCGCGACGCACGTGGGGTTGGTGGGCGCGACGCCGTCGGGCTGTCACATTGCGGTCGGCACGGCCGCGACCACGGCGACCGAGAGCGAGGGCGCGCCGTACTGCCCGTAAGCCTCGCCGCCCGCACGCCGTAGGGGCGGCATTCAGGCCGCCCCCTGATCGGGTCCCGCGACAGACGTAGGGGCGGCATTCAGGCCGCCCCCTGATCGGTCCCGCGACCGTCTCGGTGCGTCGGCCCGGCCTGCGGCCACCGGCCCCGGCCACCCCGCCCCGCGGCCCGCCTGGCGTGCATCGTGCCTTTCGGTCGAGGCGGGTCAGCCCCTCACCCCGTCCCGGGCGTCGTATGCGGAGGACTCCCGACATCCCCGACAGCGCAACCGCCGGTTGGGCGGCCGCACGCGCCGGCGAGACCCCGGTGGTGCCCGAGGTGCCGGACGACGCGCCGTCGGCCGCACGGGTGGCCGTCCCGGCGCCGGACGCCGAGGAGACCGTGCGGGCGGCCGAGTCGCCGCAGGCGCGCTCGATCGCCCTCATCGTCATCGCCGTCATCCTCGTCTTTGGCGCCCTCTATTTCGCGCGCGACTTCTTCATTCCGGTCGTGCTGGCGTTCCTGCTCAACCTCGCGCTCAGCCCTGTGATTCGGTGGCTCGCCCGATATCACGTGCCCCCGCCGGCCGGCGCCGCCCTCGTCCTGCTCCTCGGCCTCCTGGCGCTCGCCGGCGCCGGCTACGGCCTCGCGACCCCGCTGCGCACGTGGGTGGCGGCCGCGCCGGGGGAGCTGAGCACGACCGCGCGCCGGCTGCGCCGGGTGATCCGGCCGGTCGAGCAGGTGACCCGGGCGGCCGATCAGATGGCGCGTGCGACCGAGGCGGTGGCGCCGGGCGGGGGGGCGGGTGGCGGCGCCGGCGGGGCCGCTCGTGGTGGGAACGGGCGCGGCGGCCCGGGGGCGGAGCCCGCCCGGGTGGTGCTCGAGGGCCCGAGCCTGAGCAGCCGCCTTTTCGGCACCGGACAGGCGCTCGCGGCCGCGCTGCTCGAGGTGACGGTCCTCCTCTACTCGCTCCTCGCCGTCGGGGACCTCTTCCTCCAGAAGCTCATGGCCATGCTCCCCAGCCGCACCGATCGCGAGAAGGCGATCGTGATCGCGCGCACGACCGAGCGGTCGATCTCGACCTTCCTCATGCTCACGACGATGATCAACGTCGGCGAGGGGCTGGTGGTGGCCGCCGGGATGGCGCTGATCCACATGCCGACGCCTTTCCTGTGGGGGACGCTGGTCGCGGCCGCCGAGTTCATCCCGTACCTGGGGATGCTGACGATGGTCGCCGTCCTCACGCTCGCCGGGCTCTCCGCCTTCGACTCGGTTGCGCACGCGCTGCTCGCGCCCGGCATCTACCTGGCGATCAACTTCGTGCAGGGGAACATCGTGACCCCGCTCGTCATGAGTCGACGCCTCACGCTCAACCCGGTCGCGATCTTCCTCGCCCTCGCGCTCGGCTGGTGGCTCTGGGGCATCCCCGGCGTCTTCCTCGCCGTTCCGCTCCTGTCGGCGGCCAAGATCTGCTGCGACCATGTCGAGTCGCTGGCGGCGATCGGCGCTTTCCTCGGCGGTCGCGACCGCGGCGAGCGCCGGAGCGTCCTCCGCATCCGCGTGGTCCGCCGCGCCGGGTCCCGCCCGCCCCGCGCCCGCGGCGCGTCGTCGTCCTCGTCGTCGTAGGGGCGGCATTCGTGCCGCCCGCGACCCGCATCGCGCACGGATGCCGGGCCCGGCATTCCGCGCGGGCCCCGCGTCCCGCGGCCACCAAAGGAAAGGTTTTTTGATGGTGCATGGGCAATTCGCGTCGCGAATTGCCCCTGCACCGGAAACGGCAACGACGGGCGCGGGTGACGGCGGGTGACCGCGGGACGGCGGGTGACGGCGGGTGACGGCGGGTGGGATGACGGTGCCAACGCCCCACGACCGCCGATGGTCGCACCCGTCGTTCCCGGTGTCGGGGGCAATCGCGTCGCGACAGGCATCCGTGCAGATGCGAATCGCGGGCGGCATGAATGCCGCCAGGCATTGGTGCGGGATGCAAATCGCGGGCGGCATGAATGCCGGCAGGCATCCGTGCGGGATGCGAATCGCGGGCGGCATGAATGCCGCCAGGCATCCGTGCGGGATGCGAATCGCGGGCGGCATGAATGCCGCCCCTACGGGGGCGCACGTGCCGACGTCCGCACGCGCCACGCGCGCGCACGCCACCACGTGCCGGTACTGCACGTGGCCGTTGCCGTGCCCGGTGTCAGGGGCAATCCCTTCGCGATTGCCCCTGACACCATCCAACAATCTCGGTCCTTTGGCGTCCGCCGGACGCGGCGGCCCCGTTACGTCGCGCGGATCTGGTACAGCAGGTCGTCCTCGACGCGGTACAGCAGCGGCACGACCGTGATCCGCGGATACAGTCCTCGAAGCCGCTCCGCCTCGCGGACCACGAAGTCGACCTCGTCGGTGATCGCGAACTTCGGGACGCTCTCGGCGAAGTGGCGCTCGGCCCGCGCCGCGTCCCAGCCGGCGTGCTCGACGAGCCCGTGCACGAACCGGTCGTGCAGCCGCGCCACCCGGGCCATGCCGCAGTCGGTGTGAGCGATCAGGACGATCGTGCGGACGCCGCCGACCGCGATCGCGTACGAGATGCGGAACTCGTTGTCGCGCATGTCGGCGCCGGCCGTGCGCAGCATGAACGCGAAGCCGCGTGGGATGCGTAGCGCCTTGCGGCTGTCCATGCACATCCCGATGAGTAGCTCCGGCGTCTGCGCGGACCCCATGGCCCGCCCCAGGTTGTGGTACTCGAGCAGGCGCCCGACGGGCGTCCCCTCGTACTCCGGCAGGATGTCCGAGCGATAAGCGACGGGGAGGATCTCAGGCATGCGCCCAAGCTAGCGCCGCACCGGCGATCAGTGGAGCCCGACGGTCCCGCGCGCGGACTCGAAGAGGCGCTGGGCGTCGTACGCGATGCCGTCCTTGACGACCAGCTCGGCGTTCTCGACGTCCTGGATATGCGTCGCCGGGTCGCCGCGGACCACCAGCAGGTCGGCCGCCTTGCCCGGCGCGACGGTGCCGATGTGGTCGGCGCGGCCGAGATACCGCGCCCCGTTCAGGGTCGCGATCCCGATCGCCTCGACCGGCGTGAAGCCCGACTCCACCAACAGCTCGATCTGCCGCTGGTTGGAGTACCCCGGCACGACCCCGCCGTACCCGGTCGGGTCGGACCCGGCGAGCAGGAGCCCGCCCGCCGCCGCGAACGCCCGCTCGAACTGCATCTCCTTGCGGAACAGCACCGTCCACGACGACGCGGTGTCCTCCCCGATCCGTGCGCGATTCTGGAGATACTGCACGCGCGCCTCCGGGGTCATCGCGTCCAGCGCCCGCTGATAGATCGTCGGCCGATGCGGGACGAAGGTCTCGAAGATGGCGAGCGTCGACGTGACGGCCACGTGGTGGGCGACGAGGTCGCGGATGAGGCCCGTCACGGCCTCGCCGGCCATGTCGGTGGCGGCGATCGAGTTGGCGACGGCGTTGGCCGGGGCGGGGCAGGTGTCGGGCTGCTTCCCCGGGACGAAGTCGCTCGCCACCAGGATCCCGTGCTCCAGGTCATCGATGCCGAGCGCCGCCGCCTCGTGGAAGGTCACCGAGCAGAGGTGCGCCGTGAGCTTGAGCCCCCGCCGGTGCGCCTCGGCGATCGCCGCGCCCAGCTCGGCCCGCGTGACGTGCATGTACGCCTTGAACGACGTCGCGCCATGGTCGGCCCAGTAGCGTACCATCCCGGCGGCGTCGTCGGCCGACGTCAGCGCGTGCACCTGGTACAGTCCGAGCCCCGGGCCCTCGAGGTACGGCCCGGTGACATCGATGTGCGGGCCCGGGATCGCCCCCGTGTCGATCATCGCCCGCAGGTTGATGTCGGTGTAGGGCTCCATGCTGCCGGCCGTGCGGATCGTCGTCGCGCCGCCGGCGAGATACAGCCGCGGGAAGCTGTATCCGTGCTCGTTGTAGATCGGCACCGTCCCGGTCGGGTAGAAGAGGTGCTCGTGCACCATCACGAGCCCGGGCAGGACGGTACGGCCGGCGAGGTCGAGCACCCGGGCGCCGGCCGGGGCCGGGGTCGATGCGGCCGGCCCGACGGCGCTGATCGTCGCGCCGGTCACGACGACCGTCTGGTCGTCCCGCGGGGCCGCGCCGGTGCCGTCCACGAGCCGCACGTGCTGGAGCACGACGACCGGTGCGTCGACCGCCACGTACTTGCGCGTCTCCGCCGACAGCTGCGCCGGCCGCTGCGCCGGCCGCTGCGCCGCGAGCCGCGGCGCGCTCGCGGCGAGTGCGGCCAGCGTGACCAGCGTGACCAGCGCCATCCCCGACCCCGCCGACCAGCGCGCCACCCTGTGCGCGAGATGCATCGTCCCCCCGCCCCGTGCCCGATGTTGGGGGCGGCATGTCACGCATGCCGCCCGGTTGTTTCGCTTGGGGCGGCGTGGATGCCGCCCGATTGGTGGAACGGCCGCGTCCCGCGGCCACCAAAGGAACCGGGTTTCCCGGGATGGTGCCAGGGGCAATCGCGACGCGATTGCACGCCGCCACGGTGCGGTCATTCCACGTCGCCGTTGCCGTTCCCGGTGCCGCGGGCGTCCACGCACCCACGCGTCGGCACGCCGCCACGTACCGTCATTCCACGTCGCCGTTGCCAGTCCCGGTGCGAGGGCCATCCACACGCCCGCACGCCACGACGGCGCCATGGCCCCGCGCCCGTCGTTGCTGCGCCCGGTGCCAGAAGCAATCGCGTCGCGATTGCCCCTGGCACCATCCAATCAACCCTGTTCCAATGATGTCCGCGGGACGCGGTCCGCGTGCAATGCCGGGCCAGGCATCGGTGCGGGATGCGAATCGCGGGCGGCATGAATGCCGCCCCGACGTACGGCACGCGGCGCCGGCCGCGTGCGGCGTCCCGCGGCGGGCGATCGTGGCGGGTTACGGCCCCACCGACGACGGGCCGGCCTTCTGGCGCGGGGCGGCGGTCGAATCGCGCCGCACGATCTGGCCGCCCTTCATCACGAAGCGCACCCGCTGGAGATCCTTCACGTCGCGCAGCGGGTCGCCGTCGACGGCGATGATGTCGGCGAGCTTGCCGGACTCGATCGCGCCCAGGCGGTCCCCCCAGCCGATGAGATCCGCGGCGTTGAGCGTGGCCGTGCGGATCACGTCGAGCGGGGCCATCCCGTCCTCCTGGTACGCCTGGAGGGTGAGCAGGCTCGATTGCCCGCGGGTCCGGCCCGGCGCGGCGTAGTACTCGTCCGATCCGAAGGCGATCCGCACGCCCGCCTTGATCGCCCGCACGACCCGATCTCGGCTCCGGGCCACGAACCGCGTCGCGCCCGCCAGCCGCTGCAGCCGCTGCTCCGGTGTCAGCGTCGCCGGAGCCAGTGCAAGGGCATAGAAGTCGGCCGGATAGTCCGTGGGGACGAGATAGATTCCCTTGGCGGCCATCATCTTGAGCGCGTCGTCCGAGATCGTGTACCCGTGCTCGATGGAGTTGACGCCCGCCTCGGCGGCCGTCCGGGTGGCGATGTCGTTGGTGGCATGCGCGGCGACACGCTTCCCCATGCGGTGCGCCTCGTCGACGATCGCCTTCATCTCGTCGACGGTGAGCACGCGGGGCGGCGTGTTGACGATGACCTTGATGACGTCCGCGCCGTCGTACACCGCCTGCCGCACCGCGCGACGGGCGTCGTCCGGGCCGTTGATCGGGTCGTACTCCTGCTGGACGAGCGATTGCGCGTACGGCGCGAGCGGCCCGAACTGACCCCCGAGATCCGACAGCGCGCGCGTGGCCGCGATGATGCGCGGACCGACCACCCAGCCCGAGTCGATCGCGTCGCGCAGCGCTACATCACCGCCCCACCCCGAGTTGCCGACATCGCGCACCGTCGTGATCCCGGCCTCGAGATCCTGCCGACCCATCGCGACCCCGAGCAGCGCGCGCCGGGCGGGCGTCATCGTCGCGACCGTGAGCAGCATGTTGGGGTCGTCGCCGTCGAGCTCACCTCGATAGTTCTGGAGCAGGTGGGTGTGACAGTCGATGAGCCCGGGGAGGAGGATCGCGTCGCCCAGGTCGATGACCTCGCTCCGGGGCGGCACCGGGACGTCCGCGCCGGCCGCGGCGATCGTATCCCCGGTGACCACGACGACCGCGTGCCGCACGACAGTCCCCGTCTTCACGTCGAGCATGCGCGCGGCGCGAAGGACGATGCTCGGCGGCGGGGCGTGCGGCGCCGCCCGTCCCATGGTCGACGGCGCGGAGGCCATGGCTCCGGACGCCGCGGGGAGTGGCGCCCCAGCGACGCCGCGGTCGACGGCCCGGTCGACGGTCTGATCGACGATCCCCTGCGCGGCGAGCCGGCCGCCGGCGCCCGCCAGTGCGGCAATGGTCAGCCACGCCATCCCCCGCACGATCCCCCGCACGATCTCCCACGACGCGCGCGCGTCCGACTGCGGTCTCCTCATCTCGGTCCTCGGTTCCCTGGTGTCCTGGTTGGCAATGCTCGATCGCCACGGCGGCGGGTGACGGGGGCCGGCCGCTGCCGGTCCCCGATCCCGCTCGCTGTGGGACGCTGCGGGATGATGATGGCGAGCCCGTCACCTGTGCGCACCGCCTGCCAATTCGGCCGAGCCCACCGCATATTGCGGGTTCGCCATGGGAAGGAGGGCGATCCGCCCGACGCGGGGATCGCGCTCACGCGACCCGTCACACGACCCATTGCGCGACCCACCATCCCTCGGGAATGCGTATCGCCGTACTCACCATCTCGGACGCCGGCGCGCGCGGCGAGCGGCGGGACACGTCGGGCGAGGCGATCGTCGCCTGGGCGGCGGCGCGTGGCGACGTGGTGACCGACCGCGCGCTCGTTCCGGACGAGTCCGCCGAGATCGTCGCCCGGCTCGTCGGCTGGTGCGACGCCGACCAGGCCGACCTGGTGCTCACGACCGGCGGAACCGGGCTCGCGCCGCGCGACGTCACCCCGGAGGCGACGCGGGCGGTGATCGAGCGGGAGGCGCCCGGACTCGCCGAGCGGATCCGGTCGCTCTCGCTCGGCACCTTCCCGCGCGCCGCGCTCTCCCGCGGCATCGCCGGCGTGCGTCATCGGACCCTGATCGTGAACCTCCCCGGGTCGCCGAGCGGCGTCCGCGACGCCCTGGCCGCGCTCGAGCCGATCGTGGCCCACGGGGTCGACATCCTGCGCGGCGCGCACACCGACCACTCGGGCGCCGCCGTGGCCGCCGCCTCGGGCGCCCCGGCGGTCCCGCGTCCCGGATCGTGACCGTGGGGACTGTCGCGTGAAGGTCGCCATCATGCTCACCGACGTCGAGCCGGCGGTCCGGCTCAACGCCGTGCTCGAGCGGGGCGGGGCGACGACGGAGGTCATCTCGCCGCTCGACGATGTGCGCGGGATGATCGCCCGGGCTCGGCCCGATGTCGTGGTCATGACCGGCGCGCTCCTCGACGCCCAGAATGTCGCCCTCGTCCGCGAGCAGCTCTGGACGGGGACGCCGGTGATCGGGCTCTCGGATGTCGGGGAGCCCGGGATCGTCGAGCGGCTCCGCGGGCTCGGCTACAGCGAGGTGTACATCAAGCCGATCCTCCCCGAGGAGGTGGCGGCCGGCGTGCGGAGGCTCGCCGAGCGTCAGGCGCTGGCCCGCGAGACCGGGCTGTACGGCGACTCCGAGGCGATCCGGGAGGTGCTGGTCAAGCTCGAGCAGATGGCGCCGGTGACGAGCACGGTCCTGATCGAGGGGGAGAGCGGCACGGGCAAGGAGCTCGTTGCGCGCGGGATGCATCGGCTGAGTCCTCGGCGCGGCCGGCCGTTCATCGCCGTCAATGTCGGCGCGCTGCCGGAGACCCTGCTCGAGAGCGAGCTGTTCGGCCACGAGAAGGGTGCGTTCACCGGGGCGGCCGAGCGTCGCATCGGGCGCTTCGAGCTGGCGGACCGTGGGACGCTGTTCCTCGACGAGATCGGCGACGTGCCGGTGGCGACCCAGGTCAAGTTGTTGCGGGTGCTCGAGGAGCGTGAGATCACGCGGGTCGGCGGGACGGACGCGATCCCGGTCGACGTGCGGGTGATCACGGCCACCAACCGGCCGCTCCGGCAGCAGGTGGAGGAGGGGACGTTCCGGGCCGACCTCTACTATCGGCTCAACGTGTTGAGTGTCTATCTCCCGCCGCTCCGCGAGCGGCGCGAGGACATCCCGATCCTCGTCCGCCGGTTCATCACGGAGTTCTCGGCGCTGCACGACCGTCCCTTCCACGGGATCTCGCGCGACGCGCTCCAGATCCTGATCGACTACAGTTGGCCCGGGAACGTCCGCGAGCTCCGGAACCTGGTCGAGAGCATGGTCGTGTTGGCGCCGGGGCGGGAGATCGGGCCGGCCGACATCCCGCGCGAGATCCGCGAGGCGGGGTCGCGGTTCCTGCCGGTGCATGTGGGACCGTTGGTGCGGGGGCAGGAGCGGGCCGAGGGGCGGGAGATGGAGTTCATCGTGCGGAGCCTGGTGGAGCTCAAGCTCCAGGTCGAGGAGCTGCGTCGCCGGACGGAGGCCCTGTCGTCGGGCGCCGGCGTGTCCGGGTCGGGGGAGCTTCAGGGCGGCGTGGGCGCCACGCTCGCTGCGGTATCGGCGCCACATGTGGCACCGCATCTGCCGGCCGCGCTCGTGAGCGGGGGGGTGCCGGCGTCGGGGATCGAGGCGCCGGGCGCGCCGCCGCCGCCCGCCGAGGTGACCTTGCGGCCGGGGATGACGATGACCGAGATCGAGCGGCTGGCGATCGAGTCGGCGTTGCGGGAGACGCGGGGGAACCGCCGGCGGGCAGCGGAGATGCTGGGCATCGGGGAGCGGACCCTGTACCGCAAGTTGCGCGAGTACGAGATCCCGGAGAGTGGCCGATCGGACGGCGGCGCGGACGGTGGTGGCGGCGGGGGCGACCTCGGCGCGTCGCCGCCCGATGCAACGGCTGGGTCCGCTGGCCCGGGCCGTGCAAGTGCCGTCGGGTGACAGGTGTTTCGTCGTGCGCGGCTCGGCGGTGCATCTGGCTGAGCCCGCAAGACTTGATCGAGCCCATCGAAACCCACATATTCGCCGCCACCTTTTTTCCCGGCGGTACTGGTGCCCGCTGCTGTGAGCTATTCCTCCCAACCGATGGGACATCTGGCAGCGGCGGCGGGCGGCGGGAGCATCGGCGGCCCTCCGATCGTCGGGAGCGTGCTGCCGATTCGGCGGGCCGAGGAGCTGCTGGTGACGTTACCCGGCGTGCTGTCGGCCAAGATCGTGGCGTCGGAGACCGGGGCGGTCGACGAGATCCACGTCTTGACGACCGCCGAGTACACGCCGAAGCAGACCGTGCGGAACATCGAGAGCGCGTTGATCGCGCATCTCGGGATGCGGGTGGACCATCGCAAGATCTCGGTGGCCGCGTCGGGCCAGCGGACCCCGCCGGTGGGGAGTCCTCCCGTGGCGTCGCCGCCGGCCGGTGCGCCGCCGCACGCGGCCGCGTACCCCGGCTTTGGCGGGGGTTCGGGCAGCGTGGCCGGTGGAAGCGGGCCGGCGGCCCGGCCGGCTGGGAACGCGACAGTGGAGGGTGAAGGTAGGCCGTCGGGGGCGTCGTCCGAGCCGGCGCCGGCGTCGCCCAAGCTCGTGCGCGAGCGGGTGATCGCGGCGGCGGGGACGGAGTTTCGTGATCTCGTGCGGGAAGTCGATTCGACCCTGGCGTCGGTCGTCTCGCCCGAGTCGACCGGCCGTCGCATCTATTTCGAGGACGTGGAAGTCCGTCGGTCGCGGTCGCGCGGCATGGCCTGTCGGGTGACACTGCGGAAAGGGGACGCGTCCTACACAGGAGAAGCCGAGGGTCTCGAGGGCGAGCGGGCGCGGGTGGAGTTGGCGGCGCGTGCGGCGCTCAAGGCGATCGCGTCAGCCGAGCGTGGCGAGCGCGTCCTGGGCCTGGACGGCGTGAAGCTCCTCGACGCCTTCGATCGCGCGTTCGTGTTCGTGGGTGTGACGGCCCAGGTGGGCCGCGAGCGCGCGATGCTGACCGGCAGTTGCGAAGTACGCGAGAGCCCCGAGCAAGCGAGCGTGCTCGCCGTGCTCGATGCGACGAATCGTTGGATTGCACATGGGAGAGCGGGATAGTTTCGTGGGCTGCGCCCGATTTTTTTTTAAACCAGACTGAGCTTTGGTGCCGGCCTTTTGTAAGACTGTTCGGTGTCCACGAGGTCCAACGGGTTGAGTTGACTCACACACAAAATTGAACGACCCCCTTCTCTGGACGACATGGCAGGCAGAAGTCGAGCGGAGAAGGTTGAAACGATGGCCAGAGCGGAGCGAAGCCGACCCTGATCACAGCAGCGAGACAACACCCGTTGTCCGTTGACTTACCACCCGGGGAGGTGACGCGCCGACATGCTGCGGATATTGCACGCTCTCTTTGTTTCCACGCAGTGGGTCCTTTGGACCTAGCCTAGGAGGAGGGGGTCGCTCCACTCTACATCGGCTTGCCCGTGAACTCTCGTCGCCGAACTGTCATATACGTAACCCTGCTCTGCATCGTCGCGCTAATCTGCGTGGCGGTGCTTTTTGTTGCATCGCCCGTGGTTCCGTGGCCTGAGCTACAGGCAATTCTCGTCCTCACGGCGATGGCTCTAACAGCGGACACGCTCACGTACGAATTGGCCGACTACGCGTCGGGGACGATTGCATCGATGCCGTACCTCGCGGCCGTGCTGCTCGTACCCAACTGGCTTACCGCCCTGGCCGTGGCCGCAACGAGTGCGGTCGCATCGCGTCGCGCAAGATCGGATCGGCTAACGAAAGCAGCGTTCAATATTGCGCAAGGGACTATTGGAATCTCTCTCGCAATCGCGACCTACCACGCGTTGGGTGGAACAGGACTAGGTCAGGCACGGTTTTCGTCTTTCCTCGGGTTCACCGAGGCGGCTATGTGGCCGGGACTTGCCGCCGCCCTAACTCTGTTGCTGACCAACAGCATTCTATTTGGCTTGGTCGTGGCGGTAAGCCAGGCAAAGCCAATTCGGCATGTATGGTTCCGGGATCTCCCCCGGTTGGGCCTCGGTACTGTGTTTCAAGCACCGCTCGTGTTCCCTTTTGTTTGGCTGTATGTCTCGCAAGGTCCGATGGCAGCATTGGCGCTCCTCGCTGCGATGCTGCTGGTTCGCTGGGGTCAGGTGAAGCATGCACAAGTTCAGCGCGTAAATGGTCAATTGGTCGATCTGATAATCCGTTCTATGGAGGCGCAGAGCAGGTATACTTCGGGGCACTCGCAACGTGTTCAGCGCAACTCCGTTTTCATCGCCCGCGAAATTCTCAGGTTGCCCGACCGCGAGGTTGAGCGCATAGGCATAGCTGCGTTGCTCCACGACATTGGAAAGATTGGGGAGAAGTACACGGCAATCCTAAACAAGGAAGGCAAGCTGACGCTGGACGAGCGCCGCGTGATGCAAGAGCACGCCAGCGACGGGGCGAATCTTCTCGCTACCATGTCCATCTTTCGGGAAATCGTGCCGCTCGTGCGCCACCACCACGAACATTGGGATGGCAGCGGCTATCCGAGCGGCCTGTCTGGTGAGAAAATCCCCCTCGCAGCGCGGATCATTATGTTCGCGGACACGATAGACGCAATGACTTCGACCAGACCGTACCGGCGATCAATGACCCCGTCCGACGTGAGGGCCGAATTCACTCGTTTGCGTGGACGCCAATTCGATCCGAAGATCGCGGACATGCTGCTTACTAGCCATCGCTGGAGCGAACTGTTTTCAGAAACACCATTCCGACTGATTCAAGGTGATGCTGGCAGCCGCTCGCGAGTCGTCCCGACACCAGAGCTTTCGAGCATCGCCCTTTGAGGATAGAACGGGCTGCTAAGACAAAGCTCGCGCGACGAATGGAGGCAGGGGAGACGATTCCCGCCGCTCGTGCCGCAAGTATCGATCAAACAAAGCCCGGGCGCAGGACGTGCCTCTCGTGACTTTTTCGAGCTCGTAGCGGGCGAGGGCGGCGAAATCTTGGCTTCCTGTGGAACTTGCGGCAGCAAAAGCGAGGATGAATTGTGCCGAATCCGGCGTGTCCTCGCCGCGGCGGAGAGCTGCAAGTACCAAGACAGCGTGCGCCATGCTCTGCAGACGGACCGAGTCCACGGCGGACCAGTATTCGGCTGATGGCAACAGGGTCAGATCGTTACCGTCGAGACGACCCTGAGCCAACGCAAGCTGTGCTCGAAAGAGCATTAGTTGCTGCCAGCCATGCGGATCGCCGCCAACTTGTTCGTGCAAGGCTGTTACCCGCTCTAGCCAATCGTGTGCTCCGCTCAGGTCGCCTTGCTCGAAATAGGTGCGGGCGATCGCCCTGGCACTTGCCACTGCAGCCCACGCTGTTCCTGCCTGCTCTGCAAGAACGAGAGATTCGAAGAGCAGTTCCCGAGCCGCTACAAATTGTCCCGTATACAAGAGCGGAACTGCCGCCTGCCGCAGCGCGCCGCAGTAAAGCGCCGGCCGCCACTCCTCTTGCGTTGAATCAACGAGTTGCTGTGCAGCTGCTACTCCTTCGCTCAGTGTGCCGAAGGCCGTGTGATAAACCATCCTTGCGGCCAGGCGGTCCTGCTGGCGTGTTAGTCGATTCGGGAGGCGTTCGACCTCCTTGATCACCAAGGCAGCCGTGGCCTTATCTGATAGGTTGTGCGCCAAAATTAACGCCCATACCCCGGCGGCAGCCCGGTGCTCGGGAGTCGCGTACGGCCACATCGCGCACTTGACGGCACGCTTTAACAGGGGTCTCGGGCTGCGGTGCTGCTTCCAGGCTGCCTCCAGTGCGGCCAGCTCAAGGTCGTCGTGGGCACACTCATCGGCTGAGGACGCAGGATCCTCATGGGCTGCGCTTCCGATCACCGCGTTGACCCGCGACCACAGCGCCCCATCTCTAAGCGCAAGTACCAGTTCCCTCTGGATCAGCGAGAGCATGCGGGGCACTCCGGCCCATTTGTGAGCGGCCCGCTCCCAAACGGCAACAGCGTCAACACCGCCGCGAGGGCACGAGAAACGCCTGGCGTGTCTACCAATCACCGCCACTGCCATGGGGAGCTCACCTGCTTGACTTAAGTGGTCTGCACAGTCCCACGTCAGCGAATCTGACTCCGCGCAGTGCTCTTCGCGGCTGAGAGCCAGTCCGATCTGGCGGTGGAGATATGCTTTTTGGGTAGGCGGCACAGCGGACCTGGTAAGTTCGGCATAGATCGGATGCGTGATCTGCAATGCGCCGCCTCTCACCTCAAGCAGGCAACCCCGATCCAGTGTGTCCAGGCAGCTGAGGAGAACAGCACGAGGCAGGCGGAGCACGAGTTCCAACCGAGAGACCGTGGCATGTTCGCCCAGCAATGAGCATGCTCGGAGCACCGCGGTCGCAGATGGTTTCAGGCGCGCCAGACGATTTCGCGCGGCCGCGACAACCGCTGCCGGTAGACGGTCTAGGTTGGCGTTCGCGACCCAGTGAGCCGCGAGTTCGTGGATCAGACGCGGATTACCTTCTGCCACAATTAGAGCATCCCTGAGACGGTCTAGATCGGGAAGGCCTGCGGCTGGCTGCACAACAGAGTTGAACAACGCCACAGAGTCCCCCTCACTAAGCGACGCGAGGCGAATGACACGGACAGACGAGATCGCCAACGTGCGTACCGGCGCGTAGTGCGGCGGTGTCGTGGAGCTGACAACTACGAGGATTCGACGCATATCAGCCTGGCGGACAATGTCGCGCACGAGTGTTCCCGTCCGGCCATCTGCGCAGTCTGCGTCATCCAGGGCTACAAAGAGGCTGGATTCGTCTGAAACAGCATCGACTAAGTCATGCACAGCCTCGCGAACCGCAGCACCGAAAGGTTTGGAGCATGTACGCACGTCTCGTCCGGGGGGCAATGGCGCTGGACGCGACGCTGCCTCAAGGCACCCGAGTATTCGCCGGGACTCGGGTGAACACCCTAGCGCGCCAGGCAAGTCCTGCAGAGCCTTCGTCAGGTGCGCCGCAATTGAGAGGAACCGGCCGCCACTGGCCGCGCAATTCACCCGAAGCGCGCGCAGACCGCCGAGAGCTGCGACGTTAGCAAGTTCGGATAGGAGACGGCTCTTGCCGCTTCCGGACGGACCCCATACACACCAACTGGTACCCTGACCAGATCGGGCTTCAGCGATCGCCCTCGTCAACGTCTCAAGGATTTCTCCTCTCGCGATGAATTTGCCGGCGGGCTCCGTAGGGTAGCACGCTGGGATGCGTTCGCTTATCCGCTTCCGCAAGACCATTGCAGGAACTCGGAGCTCCCGGTCGCGGACTCCCAATTCTCCTACGAAGCGGTCGAGTATCTGAACGGCGGCTGCCTTGCTGCCCGAGAGCGCGGCCGCCTCCGCCAAGGAAAGAGTGGCTTCTTCATTCAGCGGGTCTAGTTGTAGGCATGCACGCGCGGATTGCTCTACTTCGCTCCAAAGACCTCGATTTCTATGGGACGCGGTACGGGCGAGGAGCACGTTTCGGATCTTAGCATGGACGACGCTACGGGTGGCGTCGACCCATTCCCGGAACGCTTGGGAGAAGTCAGGTGCATAGCCAGGGAGAAACTCCACGGACTGTGGGATCGGTCGCGAGCTGTCAGCGAGGAGCAGGTCGTAGTCGAGTTGAGCACAGTCGGGTGGCATCGCGACGTGACCGTGTGTCATGAAAAGCGGGATGCCCGTCCTGCGAAGCACATACAGCAGGTGGCGGAGCGAATGATGTCGCGACGGCGGCGAAGCATGTGGCCAGAGTAGTTCGGCCAGGGCTTCCCTTTGGACCGAGATCCCTTTGCTGATCACGAGATAGACGAGCGCGGCGAACCGCAGCTTGGCGTCGGGGCCGATGCGGCGCGAGCCAGCTTCGATCACGCACTGGCCTAGGGCGCAGAGTTTCACTTGTGGGCGAAAAGCGAGGGGGTCTGGCATTGCGTGGGCTCGTTTGAGAGGAATCCTCCCGCCGCCGCGTCAGTGCTGCGTCATCTGTGGTCCCGATTCTCCAACTCGACGGCTAAGTCGAACTGAGAAGGAGTGAGCTGTCCGTGCGCAGCGCGTCAGGTGTCCTGCGCTTCCCAATGGAGCGGCATTGCTAAGCCAACGTCGATGCCGCGTGAGCCCGGGTTGCGAGCGACACTCGAGGTTTGGAGCTGTTCAACTTGACCACCGCGACGTTTAGTAGGTGCTGCCGGGCGCTGTCGCACGGACGCGCCATCGGTCCGACCCGAGAGTAACACATCAGCCGACCTGCAGGCGTTACTCCGTGTAACTTCGTGGTCCGCGAGGTAACCTCGACATGGCGGAAGTTCTCCGGACAGTCAGCCCCTGACACGCCTAAAGGGTGCCGGAACCACTCGCCGCGGTGCCGTCTCGGCCACGATGCGTGAGGCGCGGCGCACGAGGAACCCGTTCGCCTCGTCGAACGACGGCGGGCTCGCCGGCCTCAGGGAGGGAGGGGCGTGCACCGCGCCGACACGCGCAGGCGCTGAACATTCGACGGTCGGCCGACGAGATGGGGCCGCCGTTCGGTCACCGCACACTGTCCCCCGGGTTGCCGATGGAGTCGATCGTCGACCGGCCGCTGTCCGGGCGGCGCTTCAGCAGAAACACTGACCGGTGACGCCGACGCTCGGCGTCGAACGCCGACCGCTGGGCCGGCGTGAGCACGGCCCGGACCTGGTCGTCGGTCGAGTCCATGATCGCCCTCAGGCGGGGCACGATCGCCACCAGCACCCGCTCGGTGCGCGCCCGCGACTCGCCCAGGATCGCCGCTACGCGCCGCTCCTGCAACGGCGTGAGATGCAGCCGCGCGAGCTCGGTCGGGACACCGCCGGTGGCCTCGACGGTGATGCGCGACCCCACCCCACGGAGCCGAGTGGCCGCGAGCGCGGAGACCGCCCCGGCCGCGAAGACGACGACGAGGAGGAGCGCCGCCCGCACGTGGACGCGCCGGAGCGCACGGGGAGACGCGCCGGCCGTCATCGGCCACCCCCACCCGCCAGCTCGTCCAGCAGCGCCCGGGGCTCGAGCTCGCCCGTCGCCGCCCAGCGCGCCACGGCCCGTGGCACACCAACGGACTCCCAGGTCGTGGTCGGCGCCGCCCACCGGCCGCCGGGGGCCCCGAGCAGGACGCCGCCCGCGACCGCGACGATGAGGCCCGCCGCGATCAGGGCCGGCCGCGCCCAGGCCCAGAGCGCGAGCGCCAGTCCGGGCGCCATCGGCTCGCGTAGCGCGAGCTGCCGCCGCACGGCCGCCACCACGCGGTCCTCGATGGCCGCGTCCGACGGGCGCCGCAGCGCGGAGAGGTCGATCGGGTCATCGCTCACTGAGGCCTCGCTGGTTCGATATCCGCCCGACTCCCGAGCACGCCCCGCAGCCGCCGGCGCGCGTCCGACAGGTGCCGCCGCGCCATCACTTCCGAGATCGCGAGCCCGGCGCTGATCTCGCGATGGGTACACCCCTCGAGGTCGTGCAACAGGACGACCGCCCGCTGGACCGGTGAGAGGGTCGCGAGCGCGGCCGTGAGCCGAGTGCGCAGCTCCGCCCGCTCGACATCGTGGGCCGGCGACTCCCGGACGGGGGACTCCCACCCGACATCGAGCGGAGTCGCCGCGCGCACGGACTCGCGCCGCCGATGGTTGTGGGCGCGGTTCCGGACGATCTGGATGAGCCACGCCCGGAACCGGTCGGGGGCACGACACTCCGCCAACCGATCGTAGGCCCTCACCAGCGCGTCCTGACAGACGTCTTCGGCATCCTGCGGGCTCCCCGTGAGCGCGATCGCGGTCGAGAAGGCGACGCGGAAGTGGCGCCGGATCAGGCGCTCGTACGCCGCCTGGTCGCGGCCGACGGCGCGCGCAACGAGCTCTGCGTCCAGGAGTGCGTCCGATGGATCCACCTCCATCTCAGACACCTGGAGGCAGGCCCGCGTGAGGCGCACTCTCCCCGTACCGCTCACGGTCGCGCGGTGTCGCGTGTCTCTGCCTGTGCTCTCCCGAGCTCACGCCCCCCGCCGCTCGCACCCCCGTGGCCGCTGGCCCACCACTCTCGGAGTCCCGTATGGTACTGCTCCCGCTCCTCGTCGCGCTCCACGCGTCGGCCGCACCGGCTCGGGCGCGCCCGGACACTCTGGCCGACCGGCTCCGCCGGGCGCTCGGTCCGTTCGTGGCCGCCCGCGCGGCCGCCGACGAGTTCTCGGGCGTCGTCCTGGTCGCGCGGCGTGGCACGCCGATCTTCGCCCGGGCCTACGGCGAGGCCGACCGCGCGACTCATCGGCCGAACACGCTCGACACCCGCTTCAACCTCGGCTCCGCCAACAAGATGTTCACCGCCCTCGCCATCGGCCAGTTGGTGGAGGCGGGGCGAGTGGCGCTCGATACGCCCTTCGGCCGCTACCTCCCGGACTATCCGAATCGCGCGGTCGCCGAGCGGGTCACCATCCGGCAGCTCCTCTCGCACACGTCGGGGATGGGGAGCTACTTCACCCCGGCCTTTGTGGCGAGTCGGGGCCGAGTGAAGAGCGTGGCCGACCTCCTCCCCTTCTTCGCCGGCGATTCGCTCCAGTTCGCGCCCGGGAGTCGGTTCGCCTACAGCAACGCCGGGTTCGTCGTCCTCGGTCTCGTGATCGAGCGCGTCTCGGGTGAGTCGTACTCCGATTACCTCGAGCGTCACATCTTCCGGCCGGCCGGGATGACCCACACCGGCTTCCCGGTCGTGGACTCACTGGGGGGGGGGGGGGGGGGGGGGGGGGGGGGAGGGGGAGTACGCGATCGGGTACACGCGGGCGTCGGGCCGCGACATGCGTCCGGGCCCGGGCCCTCGCGTCCCCAACACGAGGGTCCTCCCGGAGGCGCGCGGCGGCCCGGCGGGTGGCGGCTACTCGACCGCCGGTGACATGGTCGCTTTCAGCCGCGCGCTCTGGTCCGGGCGGCTCCTGCCGCTCGAGCGGGTGCGGGCGTTCACGCGCGGGGTCACGCAGATGGGCGGCCGGGTCGGCGGCGTGGGTCTGCCACTCCGGTATGGCCTGGGCTTCGGCGAGCTGACGCTGGACGACACGCGCATCGTCGGCCACAACGGTGGGGCGCCGGGCGTGAACGCCGAGTTCGACATGTATCCCGACCGCGACGCCGCCGTCGTCGTGCTCTCCAACGACGACCCCCCGGCGGCGACCAGGGTGATGATGAAGATCCGCCAGATCGTGACCGGCGTCACCCTCCCCCGGCGGCGGCCGCCGCATCCCTGATCGAACGACCTCCAACGCGCGGCCGCCCGTCGCCCGGTTACCTGGCGGACCATCGGGTGACGTAGAGGATAGGCGCCGAGCCCCGGGCGGTGACAAGATCGAGGTCGGCGATCTCGGCGAGCTGGCGGGCTGAGGGCGACGCCAGGGGATCCGTTCGATCGGGCCCTGGCCCGGGGGAGGCGGCATGCGAGCGCGAGCGCGACGGGCCGCGTACGGCATTGCCGGTGCGCTCGCCGCCCTGGCCGTGGCTGGCATCAAGGCGGGTCGCGCGCAGGGCGAGGCCGCCGAGTCGCCAGCGTCTCCAGCCTCGCCGGTGTCCCCCGCCTCAGCGAGAGCGACGTCGACCGGCGGTCAGTTCGCGTTGACCGACGAGAACGACGCGTTCGCGCCGGGCCACACGACGGACGAGCACTACACCGCCGGCACGCGGCTCACCTACGCCTTCCCGCATCCCCGGTGGTGGCCCGGTCTGCTCCGGGACGTCGGCGACGGTACGGCCTTCGTCAACGAGGACCGGCCCGCGTCGGGGCACGTGCGCCACGCGCTCGCGCGAACGACCGTGGTGTTGGACCAGAATCTGTACACGCCACGGAACATCGACGGCCGAGATCTCCTGGTCGGCGATCGGCCGTACGGTGCCTACCTCTACGCCGGCCTCCTGTACTCGGCCAGCCGGGAACACCAATTCCGATCCGTCGAGCTCGATCTCGGCGTGACCGGGCAGCAGGCGCTCGGCAAGGAGGTCAGGCCGACGCCGGGCCCGTGCCGAGATCCCGTGCGTCAGCCGGTACACCGGCGGCCAGCGTCGACTGGGTCAGCGCGGCCGCGATCGAGGTCGGGCACTCCGCGTCGCTGCTCCACATCGTCAAGTCGGTCGGCGTCCTGGTACAGCTCATCGACCTCGGGGCAGTCGCATCCTGGCGGGTCACACACGTGGACAGCGTCGCCAGCGCCCCGAACGTCGGGTTCAAGCAGGTGATCGCCCCGGGTGCGTTCGTCATGCTCGGCCTCCGCGGGATCCCGCTGTCGGTCGGCGCCGGCACGAGCGCCGTCCCCACCCTGCGCACGGTGACCCTCGCGACCGGCGGCGCGCAGCAGCGCTACGCCTTCCGACCGATCGACGTCAGGATCGCCGTCGACATCCCGCTCTTCCCGTAGCGACGCCGATCCGAGCGCCGGTAGCTGGCGCGCGCACAATTTTCGTGTTACAATCGTAATAGCGCACGTATTTCATTCGCAGCGCCTGTCGCGCGGAGATGGCGATAGAGCGCACGCTCTTCAGGATACGAGCTGGACGCCGCACAAAAATCAATGCCAACGCGCGTTTTTCACGGCCGACCCCTACCCGAACCGGCAGAGCCGGCCGGGTACGCCTGGATCATTGATCGCTATGGTCTCCACGTCCCGCTCCCGGCCAGGCTCGCGGGGATCGCCCTCGTCCACCACAGAACGCACACGCCGGAGTGGCTGTTACTGACGCCTCGTCACGCTCCGGAACAGACCCTTGCCGCCCAACTCACGTTTGCGATCAAGTGGGAGGGCCTGGACCTCGGCGTTCTCGCTCGACTGAAGCGAGCGGCACCGAATGCGGAGCTCAGTGAAGCCGTGAGGACGGCGCCACAGGGCAAGTACCTGCGGCGCGCGTGGTTCGCCCTCGAGTGGCTGTCAGGCGACACGCTGGACGTTCCGGACATCGACTCGAAACGAGCCCTCGTCTCAGTGGTGGACCCGGATCAGCAATTCGCGCTCGGCAGTGGTGACATCTCGGCGCGGCATCGCGTCCGCAATACCCTCCCGGGCAGCGCGGAGTTCTGCCCGCTCGCGCGGGTGACGCCACAGCTTCGCGACGCGCGCGCGCGCGGCTACGACCAACTGGCCCGTCGGGTCATCGGCCGGTCACGCGCCGACGTGGTCGCGCGCGCTGCGGCCTTCCTCCAGCTGAGCGACAGCAAAGCATCCTTCGCCATCGAAGAAGAACGCCCTCGCGCCGATCGAGCCCGGCGCTGGGCGCAGGCCATCGCGCGTGCGGGATCGCAGCCCGTGAGCGTTCGCAGTCTCGAAGCCCTACAGCGCCTCGTGATCGAGGACGGCCGCTTTGTGCCACTCGGTGTCAGAACCGAGGAGGGTTTCATCGGCGACCACGACCGCCATACACACGAACCGTTGCCCGAGCACATCAATGCCCGCGCCAACGACCTGCTCGGGCTGCTCGCCGGGATGGAGAGGTTCGACGAACGCGTGCGGACGCATGGCTTCGACCCCGTCGTCGCCGCAGCATCACTGGCCTTCGGATTCGTCTACATCCACCCGTTCGTGGACGGCAATGGCCGCCTCCACCGATGGCTCATCCACCACGTGCTGGCCGCGATGGACTACACGCCGCCCGGAATGGTGTTCCCGATCAGCGCGGCCATGCTTCGGGAGGTGGCCACGTATCGCAGGGTGCTGGAGTCCTACTCGCGGCCCTTGCTCTCGCTGATCGACTGGCGTCCGACGGCAAGCGGCAACGTGGAGATCCTGAACGACACACGGGACTACTATCGGTTTTTCGATTCGACCGCTCACGCCGAGTTCCTCTACCACTGCGTCGAGCAGACGGTCGTCAACGACGTGCCCAATGAGGTCGCCTACCTCGAGGCCTATGACCGCTTTGCGCGAGGCGTACAGGACATCGTCGACATGCCCGCGCGGACGGTCGAGTTGCTCCATCGCTTTCTCCGTCAACACAGCGGACGCCTATCGACTCGGGCTCGCACGAAGGAGTTCAGCGCTCTTCGGGACGAAGAGGTCGCGCAGGTCGAGCAACTGTTCGCTCGGACACACGATGCAGCAAGATTCGCCGGACCTGCTGCATCCGTATCGCGGCCGCAAGGCACCGGCGGCTGACAGTCGTCGCGTACCGAGGACCACAACATGTTTCGTCGGACGATGGCACACGGCGTTCGTCTACCCGGGGGAGATACTTCCACTGAGGCAGTGCAGCGCCTGGCCGCGCCGACCCGACCCGCCCCACCGCCCGCGCCGACCGGCCGGCTCGTCCGCCACCACCACAGTGTGAACCTCGACCGCCGCCTGCCCGGTCGGGCTGGGCTACAGTCGCACCGGTGGACCGGGGCCTCCCACGATGCTCCTCATCCGCAACCCCCAAACCGCCTCCGCGCCGGGGTAGGCTGGGCACGTACGGCACGCATCCGATCCGCGTCGCGCAGCACGATCTCCCACCCGTCACCTTTGCGAAGCATCGGCCGGCCGTCGATTTCAGCGTCCTCCATTCGACTATCTCCCGACGGCAGCGGTTGCCGCGCATCCACCTCAGGAGAACGGAGCGACCGATGAAATACCTGTGCCTGATCTACGAGGACGAGACCATGTGGCCCAAGATGTCCAAGGAGGAGTACGGCAAGGCCATGGGCGAGTACGGCGCGTTCACCCGCGATATCACGGAGAGTGGCCACTTCCTGGGCGGGAATGCGCTCCAACCCACATCGTCGGCCACCACGGTGCGCGTCCGCAATGGCAAGACCCTCACCACCGACGGCCCGTTCGCCGAAACGAAGGAACAGTTGGGCGGATACTATCTCATCGAGGCGAAGGATCTCAACGACGCGATCCAGGTCGCGGCGCGCATTCCGTCGGCACGGCTGGGAGGCGCGATCGAAGTCCGCCCGATCATGGTCTTCGGGAGCTGAGGCCATCGCCGGCGACATGACCGACGATCTCACACATCACGGCAGAGAATCATGACGGACGCCAGCACGCACGTGCGCGAGACGGTGGAGCGCGTCTATCGCTCCGACTCGCGCCGCGTGCTGGCGACCCTCGTCCGGTTGCTCGGAGACTTCGATGTGGCTGAGGAAGCGCTGCACGATGCGTTCGTGGCGGCGATGGAGCGGTGGCCCGTGGACGGCGTGCCAGCCAACCCTCGAACCTGGCTGGTGAGCGCGGGACGCTTCAAGGCGATCGATCAACTACGTCGGCGCGCGCGGTTCCAGGAAAAGGAGCCGGAGATAGGTCGCGAGCTCGCCGACGCCCTCCACCACCAGGGCAGCCTCGATGCCGCGATCGGCGACGCGGGCGACGCCGAGATCGCCGACGACCGGTTGCGGCTCATCTTCACGTGCTGCCACCCCGCGCTCGCTACGGATGCCCAGGTCGCGCTCACCCTGCGAACGGTCGGCGGCCTCACCACCGAGGAGATCGCTCACGCATTCATGGTGCCCGTCCCGACGCTCGCGCAGCGCATCGTACGCGCAAAGAACAAGATCAGGGACGCGGGCATCCCATATGCGATCCCCGATCTGGCCGATCTCCCCGACCGGCTGGACGGCGTCCTCGCCGTCATCTACCTCATCTTCAACGAAGGCTACTCGGCCACCTTCGGCGATGCCGCGATCCGCGCCGACCTGTGCGCCGAGGCGATCCGTCTCGCACGGCTGCTCGTCGAGCTGCTCCCTGAGCCGGAAGCACAGGGACTGCTCGCCATGATGCTCCTGCACGACTCCCGCCGGTCGGCGCGCACGGTGGCCAATGGCGAGCCACTCCTGCTGGCGGAGCAGGACCGGTCGCGCTGGGATCACGCGCAGATTCGCGAGGGCGTCGCACTCGTCGAGCGCGCGCTCGGCTCCCGTCGCGTCGGCCCGTATACCCTCCAGGCCGCCATCGCCGCCGTGCACGCGGAAGCACCCACGCCCGCTGCGACCGACTGGCGGCAGATCGTCGGTCTGTATCGCGTGCTGCTCAGGATCGAGCCGTCGCCTGTCGCGGAGCTGAACCACGCCGTCGCGGTCGCGATGAGCGAGGGCGAGGAGCGCGGCCTCGCGCTGATCGACGCACTGCTCGCGCGGGGCGACCTGTCCAGGTACTATCTGGCGCATTCCGCGCGCGCGTCGCTGTTGCGACGCCTCGGGCGGCGACAGGAGGCGCTCGGCGCCTACATCGCGGCCCGGGATCTCGCGATGCCGGGCCCGCAGCGGCGCTTCCTCGATCGCTGTGTGGCGGAGCTGAGCGGAGCCACTCCCGAATCCGGGTAGTCACGTCGGTGCTGGGCCCGACCGCTCCTCGCGCAGCTCGTAGTGGGCCGAGCGCGCGTCGTAGCGGGCGAGGAGCGCCCGGGCCGCCGGCGGCACGACCGCCACCTCGTAGTCGGCGCCGGCGAAGGCGCGGACGTCGTCGAGCGACGCGAAGCGCATGACGGTCACGAACTCGACTTCGGGCGGCGCGGTGCGACGGAGCAGCTGGATGCCGTGGAAGCCGGGGATCGCCCGCCCGACGATCCCGGTGAAGATCTCGGTGCGCAGGAGCTTCTCGTACGCGCCGGCGTTCGCGGGTGTCGTCCACCCGTGCCAGATACGGATGATCATCGGAGGGTCGAGGGCTCAGTGGGTCGGAGGGGCAGGGGATGGCCGCCCGACGCACAAGCTCGATCGCGAGCTGCCCGGCCGCAACGGCTCACCTCCGGGCCTGCTGGGCGCGTCGATGCGTGTAGCACCCGCTCGCGAAAGGTTGTCCATTAGCGTGGCCTAATCTGCGGAGGAGCCGGGCCGCACGGATTGTCGCCCATACATTCCGTGTGTAACCTCCCTTACCGCGGTGTAACCTGCCTTGCGCCGGTCGCCGGCGCCCTTATCTTCCGGCCGACTTCCGCACATGATGCCTGGGCGTTGCTGCTCGAACGGCGGGCGCTCCCATCGCATGTCTTGTGGCCGCGTCAATATCTCGGAGAGTATCTCGATGGGCACTCTGGCGTCCGCTGCGCCCCTGCGGGATTCTGCCCTTCGCCGTGTGGGCTGCGGGTTATGGTGCATTGCCCTTGTTGCGTGCGAGAACGCCGTCCCGACGCGACCGAACCTCTCCCGCTCAACTCGTGCGGACGCCGTTGCCGGATGCAGCAGCAGTCTTGCGGAGCCGGCATCGGGCACGCAGATAACGGGCACCCTGGGCTGCAACTTCGCGCATCCGATCGTTGCACAGATCACACTGAGCGGGACAGTGACGGCGACGCCGCACTTGCCCAATCCCGATGGACACCAACAATTCACCGTAGGGCCGGCGGGAGTCTGGAACGGGTTGGCGCAGAGCTGTTGGGGGGTCTTGTCGGGGCGGGCTACAGGCGACGGTGAGGGACTGACACCGCCCTTTTGCGGACCAGTCGTCTGGGCGCAGAACACGCCATCCTTCACCTTTTATCACGGAAACCTGCTCGGAGATATCCAGCTCACTCGTGGCTCGTTTGTGGACACGTCGTACAGCTACTCGGGCAGTAGCTCGATCACCATTTCACCCGTGTCCGCCGCCCTGGCGCTGCAGGCCGCACCTACCCACGTTTTTCAAGGGGGGGCGGTGACAGCAACAGGATCGACCAACCCTTCGTCAGTTGCGGACAACACCGGCACGGACACCATACCGGTCGAGGGGCAAATTTGGAGCTACGCCAACGTGAGCGGCTTCCAGTGTAACTCCGGGTCGACTCAGATGGCCTGCATCTTCAATCCGCCAAAGTCAGGAACGATCCAGCTGACCGCGTTTGTGAATGGCGGGAGCCAGAGCAAGACGGCGAGCGTGACTGTCCATTGCCTGCCGGATTCCTCCGACGAGCGTTATCGAGATTCGCTGATGCGTAGCTCGATGACGCTGCGCCGAGCCTTGGATTCGCTCGACCAGCTCCGGAGCACGCGTATGGAGCATCTGGTGAACATCTACCACGACGGCGGCTCCGGCAAAGACACTGCCCTCTATGTGTCCGACTCGGCGACGGGGGCAACGTCGTGCACGGTTGGAGTCGTGAACCCAACGGTGCCTCAGGGATGGGTACTCATAGGCCGTGCACACGACCACCCGGACAGCGTCCCACCCAATACATGCCCAAACGCACCCTCTGGTGGGTACGGCTCAGGAGACCCGAGTTGGCCGGCAGACCAGTCCCAGCCGGGGGTAGACTACGGCATCTCGAGCACTGTGGTGCCGACGTTTGGTGTCACTGCTGGCGGAGTATTCGAGACCAACTATGACCCGAGTCGCGGGGCATTGAACTGGACCAACACATACAAGCGGAATGGCAATGACTCCTGCGTTTTCCCTTGATCTACTCGTCGTATGCGGGCGACAGCCTGACAATTGCGGCCTACTGAGGGCCACAACATGTTTCTTCGGAAGGTAGCGCTTGCGGCTGCCGTTGCCGCGGTCGGCATCGGTGCGGCCGGAGGTCGACGGCCGTCGACCGCTTCGGGGCCCGGCCTTTGTCTCGGCCCGAACGCCACCACTCGCGAGATCATCTCGAACCTCTCCACCTGGATGCAGAAAGCGGCAACGGATACGTTCCGGGCCAGAACCTTGGCACGATCCGGCCTGACGATCGTTCCGAGCTCAGCGCTGCAACTGGTGAGCGACTCGGCGCTCTGCCGGCGCGCGTACAATGCGCTGGTGCGCACGGACACGCTGAGCACGATACCCTCGAACGGCGTGTACGTGATCACGACCGGCGAGCGCTATGTCGTCACCGATACGCTGCCGGCCGGTGAGTACTCGGGATTGCACTGGGTGTTCGACACCGCGTTCGTCTACCGGGGCACGTACTTTCACTGAGATGCGGCACGCCCCCCGTGCTGGTGAACGGGGCGGCCGTGCGGGCGCCAGCCTAGAGGACGCCGAAGAGGGTTGCGGCCCACCGCTGGAGTACCAGGTCGTAGCTGGCGGCGATCGCCGAGAGCGCGAGGGTGTCGTACACCAGGTGCAGTATGACGGTGTAGGTCAGCGTGTAGCGGGTCAGCGCGTAAACGGTGCAGTCGAGCAGGCCGAGGATCGCGACCAGCAGGAGCCCGCTCGGACCCTGGTACCAGGACCCTGGTACCAATGGAAGGCGGTGAAGATCAGTGCCGCCAGCACGACGCTGAGCACCGCCGCGCCTCGGCCCCCGCCGAAGAGCATCCGCAGCCGCTGTTGCACGGTCCCGCGGAAGATGATCTCCTCGCAGAGGCCGGCCAGCAGCATCGTCTTGAGGACCAGGAGCACCGCGTCGCGCGGACGACCCCGGATGCGGTCGAACGAGTGCAGGTTGCGGACCGAATGCGTGATGAGGTCACACAAGGGCTGGAGCACGAGCTTCACGAGGAGGAACAAGGCGACGCCGGCGGCGATCGTCACGAGCGCGTGCCGCCAGGGCATCGCCCTGAGGCCGAACTCCACGCGCCAGTCGAGGCGGCCGATGGTGTTGAGGAGCACCGCCACCGCCGCTGCAAAGAGGGTCTCCCAGGTCGGCGCCACCAGGATCGTCCCCAGCACGAGGACGATGACGAGCACACTCCAGAGTGGACGCCGCAGCGCGGATCCAGCCTGCCGAGCCGGCATTCGCTCGACCTCCGGGTCACGAGCAACGCGAGTGAGAGGGATAGAGGGACGCTGCCGCCGCGGTTCCGGTTGCAACGTGCGGGCCATGCTCAACCGGAGAGGTCCTCCGGGCGTTGCGTGGACCGTCCCCTCACCCCTCTGTTCCTTGGAGTCCCCAGGGTCGTCAACGATTGTGTGTCGCCGCGAGGCGACCGATCCCTCTCATTCGGGTCGGCAAGGCGTACGTGATCAGCAACCCGGCGATCCGCGGCGGCGAGTTCGTTCAGCATTTCGTCGCGGACTCGAGCATGACGATCGCCCATCCGTACGTGGACTGACCGATGAGCCCGAGGCAGGTGGCGGCCGCAGCGGGCGCCGCCGCCGCCGAGTGGCTCGGCACGATCCGCTCGGACCCGCGCCGACCCGGTCCGTCGAGGACGGCGGATGCTCCCACGGCCACGCGCACAACCTTACAGGCCGGATATTCGCCGCGTAGCTTGCCAGTCACCGTCGTCGCCCCGCCGGGCTGCGCGCTCGCTCCGGCAGGGCGACACACGACCCGTCCCAACTCGCAGACGACCCGCCGACGACCCGCAGACGACCCGCCATGACCCGTCGCTCGAACCCACGCTCCATTCGCCGTTCCATTCGCCGGACGGTGCTCGCACCGGCGCGTACGATGGCGCCCGTGCTGGCGCCCGTGGTGGCGTCCGTGCTGGCACTCACGCTCTGCCCACTGCTGCGGTCCGGGGCGATCCGCGCGCAGACCGGCGCCGCGGCCGGCGCCACGGCCCGGAGCACGGGCGGCACCGCCGTCGGCGGGCAGCCTGGGCGGCAGTTGGTGTTCGTCGAGAACACCAACAGCGGCGATCTCTCGGTCATCGACGACGCGAGGCTCAGGGTCGTCGGCACCTCCCCGGTCGGGCTCTCCCCCGACGACATCATCGCCTCCCCCGACGACCGGACGCTCTACGTGAGCCGGATCGTGCGCACCGAGTCCGGCCGGCCCACGGGGCGGGGCGAGGTCGTCGCGGTCGATCCGGCGACCCACGCGATCCTCTGGCGGGCCGGGTTCGTGGGCGTGCCCAACCACCTCGCGGTGTCGCCGGACGGAACGCGCATCTACGCCACCATCGTGTCGACCAAGCAGGTGTACGTGATCGACCCGGCACGACACGCGGTGGTCGACAGCATCGCCGTCGGGATCGGCCCGCACGACATCCTGGTCACCCCCGACGGGCGGCGCCTCTACGTGGGTCTCATCCTCGGCAACGGGCTCACGATCGTCGATGCCACCACGCACCGGATCCTGCACCAGACGGCGTTCCGCGCCGGCGTCCGCCCGCTCGCGCTCACGCCCGACGACCGCCAGCTCTTCGTGCAGCTCTCCTATCTCCACGGCTTCGTCGTCGTCGACCCGGCGACCGGTGACACGCTCCGGCGGGTCCACCTGCCCTTCCGCCCCGGCGAGGCAGTCCCCGACTCCATGCCGGTCACGGCCGACCACGGGCTCCGGATCACCGCCGACGGCCGCTACCTCCTCGCCAACGGCAGCATGGCGAACCTGGTCGCGATCTATAGCCTGCCGACGCTGTCGCTCGTGGCCACCGTGCCCGTCGGGACCGATCCCAACTGGATCGCCCTCACCCCCGACGGCGCCCACGCGTACGTCAGCAACCGCGGATCGAACGATGTCTCGGTGATCGACCTCGCGAGCCGGCGGGAGATCGCGCGCATCAGGGTCGGGACGTTCCCGGAGCGACTCACCGCGATCCGCGCCGAACCCCGCGAGCCGCAACGCGGCCGGTGAGCACCGGGAACGACGGGGTGGGACGAAGGTGCCGTCGGGCACGTTGGGATGTGGGCGCACCCGTAGGGGCGGCATTCATGCCGCCCGTGACACGCACCCCGCAACGCGGGCGGTGAGCGGGCGGTGAGTGCCTGGTGAGTGCCTGGTGAGCGGCGAGCGACGCCGAGCGCTCCCGGTCGTCCCGTCGCGCCGTGAGTTCCTGAGCGATGGCGCGCGGGCGCTGATCGCGTGCGCGGTCGCCGGCATCGGCGGGGCGCCCGCGGCGTCCGCATCGCCCGGGTCGCCCGAGTCGCCCGGGTCGCCCGGGTCCGCCGCGCCGTCCGGTCGGGGCCGACCGATCGCCCCCGACCGGGACGCGATCGCTGGCCCGCGGCGGGCGACGGTCGACGTCCGCGGGCTCACGGCCCCCGGGCAGTCGATGCTGGCGTCCTTCCAGGGCCCCGACGGCGCATCGGTGCTGATCGTGCGCGAGTCGGCGACGCGCTACGCCGCCCTCTCGCTGCTCTGCACGCACATGGGCTGCCCGGTCGGCCTGCCGATCCACGGGACCATGACCTGCCCCTGTCACGGGTCCCAGTTCGACCTCGAGGGCCGCGTCCGACGCGGGCCGGCCGCCTACCCGCTCGGCCGCTACCCGACCGCCTACGACGCGAAGCGACAGACGGTGACGGTCACCCTGGCGGCCGCCGGATAGCGGGATCGCACGACTTGGGCGGGTCGCGATGGCCGATGACCCGGCACGAGCGCCGCGCCCCGTCGAGGACCCCGCTCTGGCGCGCGGCGCACCTCAGTGGCCGCGTCGCGTCATCAAAATCCTGTGTCGTCGGCCGACGGCCCGTAGGTGGCGGGGACCGGCACGTCATTGAGCCGCAAGTAGACGCCCAACTGCGCCCGGTGGTGCACGAGGTGGTTGAGGAACATCTGCCGGTACGCGAGGAACCGCGAGCCGGAGTAGATGCGCCTCCCCTCGAAGCTGAGCGACCAGCCGTCGTTCCAGCCCGAGTCGGACATGCCCGCCAGCGCCGAGCGGAGGGTCGCCGCGCCGTCGTCGAAGGCGCGGACGAGCTGCGCCGGACCCTCGAATGGCAGCGGCGTGAAGCTCCCCTTGGAGAAGTCGAGCGCCGGTGTGGTGAGCACGGTGTGGCCGAAGCGGGGGAGCTGGGCGACGTGCGGCGCCAACCGGTTCAGGGGCATCGACTTGGTGTGCGGCACGAAGGGTCCCTTGTCGGCCGGCACGCGCTCGAGCGCTCTCCGCGTGGTGGCGATTTCGACGTCGAGCTCCTGGACGAGGAAGTCGGTCATGGCGCTGCTGGACATGGTGGGCTGCCTGGCGAGAGGTGGTGAGATGGTGGAGCCGAATATACACCGAAGTCCGTCGCCGGCAACTGCCCGGGCCGGGGTGGACGGGGTGGACGGGGTGGACGGTCATTGCCGGGCCACACTGCCGGCGTACACTTCGATCCGCCCCGATCGACGTCGCGTCCGCCCGCCCGCGGGTCGGCGCCGCGTGCACCGACGCGCTCCGTGAGGAGATGACCATGCCACTCGCGATACGCGGAGTCTGTCCGCTGCTGTTCGTCTTCGACATGCCCACGTCGCTGGCGTTCTATCGCGACCTGCTCGGGTTCCGGATCGTTCAGGCGGCGCCGCCGAACGCGGACGGGGATCGCTTCGGCTGGGCGTGGCTCCGCCACGGCGACGACACGGAGCTGATGCTCAACACGTGCTACGACTCGGACGCGGAGCGGCCGACCACGCCGGACGTGGCCCGCGTCGCCGCGCACGGGGACACCGCGCTCTACATCGGGTGCCCGGATGTCGACGGTGCTTACCGACATCTGCGCGCGAGTCACCTCGATGTGGCGGCGCCCACGGTCACGCCCTACGGGATGCGGCAACTGCACGTCACGGATCCCGACGGCTTCGCGCTCTGCTTCCAGTGGCCGGCGGCGGAGCACGCGGCCGCCGGGTAGCGCCGGCGACGACAACGAACGGGGATCATCGATGGGTGCGCCCCGGTCGCGCGCAACGCCTGAAGGGGCCGCGGTCGATCCGGTGCGTCCGAGCGGCGTCAGGGGCGCTTCGTCGCGAAGTAGTAGTAGTTCTCGCCCTCGTCCGTCGCCTGCCCCACCCGCGCCATCCCCGCGTCGCGCAGCAATCGGTCGTACGTCGGGGCGCCGAGTGACCGGGACGGGAGGCCGGTCATGGCATCCAGCCACTCGACCGCCTGTTCGGGTGCGGTGAAGAGGAAGCGGCCCCCGGGCACGAGGGCGCGTCCCACGTTGTCGATCACGCGCGCCTGCGCGTCCGGCTCGAGCAGGAACAGCAGGCCCCATGCGATCACGCCATCGAACGTTCGGCCGAAGTAGTCGGACGCCTCGGCGGTGTTACACTCGATCGGCACCTCCGGGAATCGTGCGCGGAAGGCGGCGACCATCGTGGGTGACGCGTCGATGGCCCAGGTCGTGAGCCCGGCATCGCGCAGGATGCGGGTCACGGGCTCACCCGGTCCGGCGCCGAGGTCGAGCACGGCCGCTCCCCGGGGAAACTCCTGCGCCCAGGCCCCGACCGTGGCGGCGCCGACGGCCCGGGCGGCGGGATCGCGCGCGCCCCGCCTGGCGATGAACGCGTCCGCGATCCCCTCGTAGCCGTTCGAGGCGTCCCCGGTCATTCGATGAAAGTACATGGCCCGCGAAGCCCCTCTCGCATGGGGGGAGCGCCGTCGCGGGTCGGAGCGCGGCCGGTGCCACGCCTCCGCGCTGCTCCCCCCCCCCCCCCCCCCCCCCCCCCCCCCCCCCCCCCCCCCCCCCCCCCCCCCCCCCCCCCCCCCCCCCCCCCC
>Ga0209062_1001899_pt1 | contig 31562 bp, 35 predicted proteins | sample Coa_R2_2_FD_187158 | JGI IMG/M metagenome (GOLD analysis project Ga0209062, IMG submission 187158) | Surface soil microbial communities from Centralia Pennsylvania, which are recovering from an underground coalmine fire - Coalmine... | ecosystem: Environmental > Terrestrial > Soil > Unclassified... | reverse complement strand
GGCATCGAAAACAACCTGCACTGGATCCTCGACGTAACTTTCAACGAGGATCGATCACGCCTGCGCACCGGTCATGGGGCCAAGAACATGGCCGTGGTCCGCCACTTCGCCCTCAACCTGGTGCGCAAATGCGCCGACAAACGATCCATCAAGCGCCGCCGCAAGCGCGCCGCTTGGGACCCCAAATACCTGCTCGACATATTGGGCCCGCTGCGGCGTTAACCTCGACTCGTTGCCCTGCGCTCGCTCGCTACAGCGCTACTTGAGGGCGCGCTCGCGAGCGGCTTGCCTCTCACACGCCCTCACGCGGGAGAGGGCCAGTTCGCTCGGTGTCGCCCGCAATTGACCGCCGCAAAACCGAGTGGCACAAATCATCCGCCAGCAAGGCAACCAGACCCGGGCGGCATCATCTCGGAACGCTGGGCGACATCATGTCGGAACGGCGGGCGAGATCATCTCGGAATGCCTGGGCGACTTCATCGGAATCCGCACGCATGTCGAAGTCCAGGATCGGATGGTCACCGGACAGCACTTTTCGCATCATAAGTTCATTGTTTTCAGTGAGGTGATGGACACAACGAAGCCCGCGGCTGTCTGGACCGGCAGCACGAATCTTACCTATGGCGGGGTTTGCACACAGGCGAACAATGGCATCCTGATTAAAGACGCGAAGATCGCCGCCCGCTTCCTTGCGCAATGGAAGGAGCTGGCCAAGGCCGGGGATGATTATCCACGCACGCTGGCGCAAGGTGACGCCAAATCGGTCAGTTCCTCGATGAATGGGGCTAAGATAACGGCATGGTTTGCGCCCAATCCGGCGCTGGGAGGTAAGACCAAGAAGGGCAACAAATACGGCGACTATCCCGATCTCCATTTCGCCCGCCAGCTTATCCAAAATGCCGAAGAAGGTGTGCTCTTCTTAGTCTTTAATCCCGGCTATCAAGGAACGCTTCTTAACGACGTCCTGGATCTTCTGAAAAATCCGGCCAAGAACAGGAAGCTCTATATCCACGGCGTGGCGAACCAGGATCCGACGGGTGGCCCTGACAAGGCGCCCCTTATTTTTGTTCACCGCAACAAGCTGCAGAGGAGCGATACGGCTGCTGAGCAGGAGATCGTCCTACCGGCCGCCGTCAATGCGCCCCCGACTGCGATAGCGAAAGATAAAGCGGCGGCGGCGGCCCTGCAGAAGTGGGTCAAGATGGTGAATTCTTACTGGCAACAGGAACCAAACGGACTCGGCATGGTCCGCATCCACAGCAAAGTGATCGTCGTTGATCCCTTGGGGAAGCACCCGGTGATCATGACCGGCTCGCATAATCTCGGACCGAAAGCGAGCGCCGTGAACGACGACAACCTTGTCATCATCGAGGATGATTCTGCCGCTGCCGTCCAATATGCAGTCAACATCATTACGATCTACAATCAATATCGGTGGCGGTTCATGCCACGGCGGCGCACTCAGGTTAACGCCTCGGAAGGAGCGAATTTTGTCTTGACGGTATGAACGTGGTTCCCTGTGCGCGCTGATTCGGGACGGAGCGCGCACATGGATGCAATTTTTGTCGAGGAGATGCCGCGGTCGCGGGTGGCCGTTCTTCTCAAGCATTTCTCGCGGCTTGCGGATGGCCGGGAGCCATGGCGGATCGCATATCCGCTGGCGGAAGTACTGTTGCTTCTGACCTGCGCCACCATCTCGGGATGTGACGATTTTGACGACATCGTTGCATGGGGCGAGCATCATCTGGATTTTCTGCGCCGGTTCTCACCGTTTCATCATGGGATCCCGTGCGTCCGCTGGTTGCAGACGCTGGTCAACCGTCTCGACCCGGTGCTGTTCGGGCGCTGTTTTGAGAGCTGGATCAAGGAACTCTGGCCCGGCCGGCATGACCTGATCGCCATCGACGGCAAGACGTCGCGCCGCACGCATGACAAGCGCAAGGGACTCAAGGCGCTTCATACCTTGAGCGCCTATGCGACCAATGCCCGGCTCGTCCTGGGACAGCTCAGTGTGCCGGAGAAAACCAATGAAATCACGGCCATTCCGGAACTCCTCGACCACCTGGCCGAAACCAAACAGCTCGAAGGAGCGCTGGTGACCATCGACGCCATCGGCTGTCAGGTCGCCATCGCCGATAAGATCGTTGAGCACAAGGCCGATTATCTGCTCGCCCTCAAGGGCAACCAGCCAACGCTCGAAGCCGAGGTCGCCGATTACTTCAATTCCGCTCCGGCAGAAGAACTCGTCAGCAAGGACGCGGAAATTGAAAAGGGGCATGGCCGCATCGAGATGCGAACCTACACGGCTTCGTCCAATGTCGACTGGATCGTCTCCGGCAGGAGCTACCCGGGCGAGCCGCGCTTCACCAGCATAAAGACGCTGGTCAAGGTCTTTTCGCGCACCGAATACGCCGATCGATGCACGTTCGAGACCCGCTTCTATATCTCGTCGGCCGCTCTCGATATCGACAGGCTCGCCAACGGCGTGCGCGGTCACTGGGGCGTCGAAAGCATGCACTGGCTGCTCGATGTTGTGTTCAAGGACGATCTCTCGCGCTACCGCAGCGGTAACGGCGCCAAGAACATGGCCATCGTACGCCGCTTCGCTCTCGGCCTCGTCCGCGCCAATAAACGCAAGGGCAGCGTCAAAACGAGAAGAAAATCCGCAAGTTGGAACCCAGACTATCTGCTCGAACTGCTTCAGCTTAAATGAGCGTTAACCTGGATTCGGTGCCGTGCGGTTCATGCAGGCGTTGGCAGCCAAACGGCATCAGACCCTCAATCAGTGGAACGGCTTAGAAGCGCCCTGGAAGAGCCAGGGGTCGTATTTCAGCGGCGACAAGGCAAAAGAATTGAAGTTCTGGACCTGATCGGATGGCGGAGGCCGGTTATTTTGCTTCGCGATGCAAAACGCGCGAAGGGCCGACAGTAAATGAATAACGGCGTCCGCAGGCATTACCAATCCGCTTCGTTTGGCGTCCGATCGTCCGCTAAGCATGCCGGGCGCGGCCTCTATCCGGCCGAACCAAGACCGGCCACGAGCCGTCTCTCTCGGCGGCTCGTCGAAGACGTCGGACCTGGCGAACCTTTCGTGGCGCATTAGCGATTTCCTCGCCCGACACGGGAAAAAGGCGGATCGAGTGTGAGCTAGCTCACATATCCGGGTCCAGACACACAGTAGGGTTATGCAAGGCCGATCGCGTTTCGCTGGCACCGGGTAATGCGCTCAAGCTTGAAATCGCTGGTGAAGCGAGCCGCGCCGAGGGGACGTCTCATGAAGGCTTTCATCGGTTTACCGATTCTGGGCCTGGCTCTTTCAGCCACGCAAGCAACGGCCTGGGACAATTTCGGTCATATGGAAGTGGCTGCCCTGGCCTGGGCCCAGCTCACGCCCAAAGTGCAATCTCGGGTGGCCGAGCTGCTGAATCTTAACCCCGAACATTCGAACTGGATTCAAGGTGTTGCTGCGCAACAGCGGGGTCAGATCGCTTTTGTGATGGCGGCCACATGGCCGGATTTCATCAAGCGCGACCCCAGCTATCGTTCGGACGGGCCGGAAGGCGGGGACCGCCCACCCGCGACGGCGGAGGCATCGCAGAACAAGGGTTACGTCGACCATTTCAGGCACAAGTACTGGCATTTTGTCGATGAGCCGTTCTCCCCGGATCAAACTCCGATTCAGCAACCAGCCACGCCCAATGCGGAGACCCAGATTGCTGCGTTCCGCGCGACATTATCTGCTGAGGGCGGCTCCGATGACGTGAAGTCTTATGACCTGGTTTGGCTGCTGCATCTGGTCGGCGACGTTCATCAACCGCTGCATGCCGCGTCGCGATTTATTCAAGGCGAGCCCAATGGAGATGCGGGCGGAAATCGTGTCAAAATTCATTGTGGAAGCGGATGTGACGCGACAGAGCTACATGCCTTCTGGGATGACGTGTTGGGGACGAGCGATGATCCCAACGAAGCGATTACTGCCGCGGCTCAGCTCCCCGCACCAGACGCCCGCGCCGCTTCGATCGCCGATGAGCACACCTGGATAAACGAGAGCTTCGGGTTAGCGCGGGCCAACGTGTATGTTGCGCCGATTGGCGTGGGAACCGGACCCTTTCCGCTGACCGACAAATACAAATCCGACGCTCTTCGCTTGGCTAAAGAGCGCATTGCGCTCGCAGGCGCGCGTCTTGCCAATTTGTTGAATGCTGCTTTGAAATAATACTCTCGCGGCTTCGCGATGGCAGACCATGCTTAGCACGGTCTCTGGTTAAGGGGTATACAAGAAGCATAGTATGTTTTGTGTATTTATTTCAGGGGGAGGAAATGGTTAGCCTTGCATTGGCGGCAATCGTGTTTGCATTAAGCGTTATGGTGCCACTCGTAAGTATGGTGCAGGGCATCGGACGTGAGCGGCAACTCCACCTTCTGGATACGTTGGCGCCCTATCCGGTTGCGAAGTCGCAGTACTACCAAATTGCTTGCAACTATTTCAAAGGGCTGGAACCGTTCCAGTTGACGAAGCGCTATTTGTTGCCGGTGCTGGCGGTCTTCATCGTCACAGCTGCCTGCGCCGCCATGACCTATTTCGGCGCGCAATGGACGGAGTACCTGAGCACGCCGAACTATATTCTCGGTGGTGGCTTCATTTTAAGTAAAAGTGACACTTCAGAAATTTTGAAATATCAGAGCGGAACGGTAGCCGCAGGCAGCGCTGCATTTATAGGCGCGTACGTTTACATCATACGCGTTCTTCTGGATCGAATAAATAACGACGACTTACCGCCGATAACCTATTACTACTTCGCCGTCCGAATCCTCGTTGCGTGCCTGGTTGCCGGTATATTGCGGCAGTCGCTATCCGTGTTCTGGCCATCTGACACCGATACCCAGTCGCTCATCCTGGTGCCCGCGGGATTTGTCGTCGGGCTCCAACCGGACTTGTGGATGGTCGCGCTCGTGACCAAGGTAACAAAGTACTTCGGATTGACCGAAGCCCAAAAGGAACCGGACGCCGCAAACATTCCGGGCCGGCTTCCGCTCTCCCTGATCGAGGGACTCACCGATCCCAAGAAGGCCCGGCTGGAAGAGCTTGATCTCGACAATTGCCAGGCCCTGGCCGGACACAATCCCTTTTTGATCTGGGCGCGCACATCGTACCAGCTCTTGCACATTGTGGACTGGATTGCGCAGGCCCAACTGGTGATCGTGGTAAAGGACACGGGGATACAGAAGCTGCGAGCGCTTGGCGTCAGAGATGTGTTCGGGCTCGTCACCGCGCTGCGCGGGGCAAGCAAAGCGCAGGTCGCCAATATCCTCGCCATTACCCCGGAAATGGCAGATGACATACTGAAGTATTTGGAGGAATGCCCGGCCTTCAAGCGGTTGAGCGACGTGTATTGCGCGTTATCGAAAGATCCCACCGTCGCACCCAGTGCCGCCGGGACAACCCCTCCGAGTCTCACCGTGGTTTCGGATCAATCGGGCGCGGCAACAGCGGGAGCGTGAAGTTCGGCCTGACCTTTCGCGGCTCGGTCCAAGGATCGATCCGTATAAAATTGAGGAACTAAGGATGCCGCTGCTAAAGCCACGACGATCTCGGGGCGTCAGGGCGGATGCAAAGCCGACCGCCATAAATGCAGGAGGACGCGGCCGGCAAACGCGAAGACCGGTCCGGGCCGTTGGCCTCCGGTCGCAATCATGAGCAAGCGAGCGCGTATCTTTTCATCAAATAGAGAGTTCTGACATGGCTACGAGTATTCCATTGACGGTTGAGGGCGATGATCTTTGGGTCAGAGATGTGAAGGCGTCATGGTTTGGCGGACCAGACGATCCGGAAGACTCCGGAGAAACAGCGAGCGGGGTGAATACACGCGTTCACCCGGACATTCTGGGCTGCGCGCTCCCGATGCAGGGTTTCCACCACCCGGCCACTGACCGAAGCCCGATTCCAAAGCTGCCGTGGAACACCTATGTGCGTGTGACAAATCTAAAGAGCAACAAGGCAATATCGGTGCCTCTCATTGACCTCGGTCCCTCCCTTACGGCGGCGTCGCAAGCCGCGATCGACTTGACGGAAACCGCTTTCAAACAACTTGGCGGGAAGCCTGCTGCCGGGATCATGTCCGTGACATACTGCATCCCCGGGGCGGCCCGCTTTCTTCCGGCGGACCGTCGTGCCTTAGCCGGCAACGGGCTGAAAACAATTTCGTTGGCAAACTCCCTCGGCCGACCTGCCGCGGAGGGCGCAGACGTGCAACCTGAGCCTGCCGGTCCGGAGGGCGCCGCTGGAGCCAAGCCTGCTTGGCCCCTGCAGTCGCAGTGCGATGAATTCTATGGAGACCCTCGCGGTGCCAACGGCACCTATGATCCGCAATGGGCTGCCGAAAACCTGACCCATGTCCCATGCCCGTGGGTGCTGACGATGGGTGAACGGCATGTACCTTTTATCACCGTTCACAAAAAATGCGCGGCGAGCTTGACGCGCGTTCTCAACAATATCTGGCAGGCGGTTGGAAAGGATCAGGGCGCGATCGAAACGCTGCATTACAACCGGTATGACGGTTCTTTCGTCTTTCGGCCCATGCGCGATGGCCACGCGCTTTCCATGCACAGCTACGGTATCGCCCTTGACTGGGATGCGGAGGAAAATCCGCAACATTCGACGAGGCACCTTTTCCAGAACGATTCCTTGATCGTCACCAAGTTCAAGGAAGAAAACTGGATTTGGGGCGGTGACTGGAGCGGCACGTCGATTGACGCCATGCATTTCCAGGCCGCGCGGGTGCATTCCTGAACGCAGAACGGCAAGCCTGGCTTGGCTCAGAATGCGTGACCAATCAGCAAGTATGAAAGCGCGCGACCGCTTAATCGACAATCCGGAGCCGAATGTTGCGGTGACGCAACGCTGTTGCGCGGGAGCTTGAATATGGCCGCTGAACCCAACCCATCAAGACGCCGGCTTATCGCTTGCTGCGATGGAACCTGGAACAAGCCCGACAGCTACGGCGGCTCCACCAACGTCATTCGTTTGGCTCGCGTCATAAAGCCCCGCAGTGCCGACGGAATCTCGCAGGTCGTCTACTATCACTCGGGGGTCGGTACCGGGAATTTTGTCGATCACCTGGTCGGCGGCGGTACAGGCCTCGGTCTTTCCGCAAATGTGCGCAGCACCTACGCTTTCTTCGTCGATAATTATCAGGACGGAGACGAGATTTTCCTGTTTGGCTTTTCGCGCGGTGCTTACACCGCGCGAAGCGCTGCCGGAATGATGGGTCACGTTGGCATCGTGCGCAAACGGGACATGCACAATTTCGATCCGCTGTGGGACTATTACCGCCTGCCACTCGAGGAGCGGCGGCGGCACGAACAGAGCTTTCTGGCGAACTTTCCGGATCGAGTTCCCAGGGAGAAAATCATCATCCGTTGCATTGGCGTATGGGACACGGTTGGCTCTCTCGGCATACCCGACAGCCGTTTCTGCCAGAAGGCTTATAGCTTTCATGACACCGAACTCGGCCCGGGTGTCGAGTACGCATACCATGCGCTGGCAATCGACGAGCAGCGTGGGCCGTTTCAGCCAGCGATCTGGCGTCGTAATGCCGAGCCTAGGGTCGAACAGATCGTCGAGCAGGTGTGGTTCGCAGGGGTCCATTCAAATGTCGGCGGCGGTATCCTGAACACGAGTTGTCGGACGTGACGCTTTTCTGGATGTGTTCGAAGCTCGACCGGCTTCTCGACATTGACCGCGAGCAGCTTCCTGCCCAAGCCGAACGGAGGCGAAAATATGCCAAGGGGCGGCTGATGAACTCCCGCACCGGTACCTGGAAGCTGTTCCCACGGGCCGTGCGCACGATTTGTCAGACCGATCCTTCGGAACGAATTCACGAGAGCGTGTGGCAGCGGGTTACGAAAGACGGGGGTCAACCGCTGCCGTCGCCCTACCGGAACGAGCAATTTCTTCCCTGGCTTGAACAGCATCGCGAACGACAGGAGCCTTTGTCAGCCTACGAATTGGACCTCCTCGGAGATCTTTCCGATACGGCGCCGGAAAAGACATTGCCACGGTCTCATCGCGTTACCTCATTCTGCGATCGCATTGTCGAATGGCTCGGGGGAAGCCAGTGAAATTACTGCAGCGAACCAGAGCCGCGGAGTTGCGAGCATTGACAGCCGGGGCCGATCGCAAGGGGCTGCTTGGATATACGCCTGCGACAAGCATCGAGAAGGACCCTCGCGCAGGCGCGTTTGCGCCGGCGACGTGCCCGCCAAACGGCGCACTGAACGCTGAGGCTCCGCGGGAAGCGTCGACTCATTCATACTGACGGAAGGTAAGGTGGTATGACGACAAAAGCTAAAAAAAATCCTTTTGCTACCGTGCTTCAGAAGCTGAACGTGTCGAAGAATCTGCAATCGGGACTAACGCTTCCATACAATCTCGGGGCGTTCGGCGTCTTCGCTGCGGGGTTCGTCTTTGTTCTCCAATATGGCGACAAGGTCGAGGATCGCCATGAACGGTTCTGGAGAGTTCTGCGGGAGGCCATCGCTTGGCGCGAGGTGCATCCGGATTCAGGTGGTAACGTTGTCAGAAATACGCGCTGGAATCTCTCACGGCACATTGCGGCAAGTTTTATAATAATTTGTTTGGCTATTTTTTCCGCGATTGTGTCGAGCTGAACTCCATCGCTCTTAAGGGGATGGATTTGAGAGGTTTAAGTGTATCAGGTGCGACCGCCAGAGATGCAGATTTTGCATGTTCGAATTTTGCCCGCGCCGATTTCAGTAGAGCGACGCTGACGACGGCGTGGTTCAAAGCAGCCGACTTGACCGATGCCGATTTTTCGGGTGCGAATTTAGAGGACGCTTGCTTTTACAACGCGAATGTCAAGAGAGCAAAATTCAATGGCACGCCGAACACAGGGGTGCTGAGATCTGCATTGAGAAATGCTTGCATATCGCTGGAAGGCGAAGGTGACAAAAAAGAGATAATTTCGGATTCGAAAGAAATCAGGGATTTAGGAGCCACTCTGGCGTGGTGCTCCGGGCCATACCGGTGTGAGCAGAGCCAGGCAAGAGTTGGGTGCCCGGCCACTATTTTGGAGAACGACTGACAACGGATGATTTCCTGTCGCACAGCGGCTCGGCCGTGTAGGGGCGTCGCCGAAGACCGGTGGCAAGCCAGGCCGGGCTGGTGACGCGGGCAGGACCTTTAGATCGCTGACGTCGACGTAGCTGCTTGACAAGACAGAACGGAAGAATTGTCACTTGGGGGTAATAATGAAAATGGTCCGCGCTTGCACTGCTCTTGGTACACTAGTTCTATGTTGGGGTGTACTATCTCCCGCTAATGCTCAGGTCCAAAGACCATCCCTTATCACGGAACCATCGAAAAACGAACCGACCGTGGCACCGAACAATCAGTACGCGTTTGAAATCAAGTGCACGTCGATTGGTGAGCTCCGGGATCCAAGCGATTTCTTCGTGTCTCGGAACCGAGCGCTTTTTGTCTTAATCGCTCCGAATGCGCCGGCCGGGACTGATAAAATCCCGGCCGACGCGCTCGCCGCGGTCCAAGTTTACACGATCGGTAAGGACAAGGACACCAAACAGCCAATCGTGGCCGACGACCGGGGCTGTGAAAAGAGCTTTCTGGTCAACGGCTCGAAGAGCGTCGGCGTCGTGATTACCGATAACCGAATCGATAATTTCAGTGATTCTCAATTTGGAGCGATTCTTGCGGGGGGACTCGGCCTGATCTCTCCTTTGTTTTCGCTGTTCATGGGTCAGTCGCTCCCGGCGGCCATTGCTGGTAAAGTTACGAATATCGGCACTGTACAGACGACTATTCAAAATATTCTTACCGCGCTTGGCCGCGGCCAAAACTATACGCGTGAGCTGCGCAACTTGCGGACGGGCACGTACAAGCTGCACACCGAATATGCCGATGTGGCGATCACGATACGTGCGGTGCCTTCCATTGTCCTTGATAAAAATCCGGCGTTTAGGGATGACCTCAAGGCGCAAATCAACACAGCCACTATCAAGCTCGACGGGACAAAGATCGAAACGAGTTGCCGTGGAGCGCGTTATGACATTAGCTCGCTCGGATTTCGCTCTCCGACCGATCTGGCTTTCGGACTGGTCCACCTCAGTGGCCATGCGGGATTCAATAAGAAAGATACGATATCCTGCTTGACACCGGAATACGCCAAGGTCGCTGCGGCGGCACCCGACCAATTTTGGGTCGGATTTTTGGGTGAGTTCAAGATCATGCCCGCAGATCTCGTCCCCGCACCGAAGGGTCAACCGACATGGGAGGACATCGAGGCCACTATCGACAAGCTGGTTGTCGCACTGGCACGATATGCGCGAAACGACCCTCCGCCGAAGATCGCTGTAGACACCCTGACAAAATTGCTCGCCGCGCAAGTGGCCATTGTGGATAACACGACATCATTGGCGATCAGCGATGAGTCAGCCCCGGTCGACCGTTTCGCAGCGGTTCGTAGACTCAAGGATAAGGGGTATATTCGGTTCGGTTGCTATGCGGCTACGAACAACGACACGACGGACCAGCGCGTTGATGGCGCGACCTCAATGTTCCTGGTCTTCAAGGCTCCGAGCGACGCGGTGAAAACCTCATTGGATTCGGCGCTAGCCGTTCGGCCACAATTCAAGGACGGCGTCGTGACGACGCTAGCAATCTCTGATAACCGCGCCTGGATCGTAGCTACACTGAAAGTTCGTGGCTACGACTGTAATGGGTTCAGCGTCGAGAAGCCCGCGGGCGGAGGTGCAGTCGCCGTCGCAATAAAACAATAGGCTGAAAGAAACCCTTGTCGTAGCAACGGACTTTGATCGTCACGCGAGGTTAGGACGGCGCTATGCGCCGCCCCCTGCCTTCACGGCGGCGGGCTGCTCGCCGAACTTCCACACCACGATGCCGAGCTTCTTCGCCTTGTCGGCGAGATTAGCCTGGATGCCGGTGCCGGGAAACACCATGACGCCGATCGGCAGCGCAGCCAATATGGCGTCGTTGCGCTTGAACGGCGCGGCTTTCGCGTGCTTGGTCCAATCGGGCTTGAAGGCGATCTGTGGCACCTTGCGTTGGGTTGCCCATTTGGCGGCGATCAGTTCAGCGCCTTTCGGAGAACCGCCGTGCAGAAGCACCATATCCGGATGCTTGGCATGCACCTTGTCCAGCCGGTCCCAGATGAGCTGGTGGTCGTCGAACTCAAGGCCGCCGCTGAAGGCGATCTTCGGACCTGTCGGCAGCATCATCTCGGTGTCGGCGTGGCGCTTGGCGATGATAAAGTCGCGGCTGTCGATCATCGCGGCGGTGAGCGTGCGGTGGCTGACCAGCGATCCGGCGCGGGGAGGCCAGGGCGAGCCGGTTTGCACCTCGAAGCGCTCGGCGGCCTGGTCGCGGAACAGCTCCATGCAGTTGCGGCGCTCGACCAACGATATGCCTTCGGCCGTGAGCCGCTCAAGCTCGACGGATTTCACCTCGGAGCCGTTCTGCTCCCGCTGGCTCCGGCGCTGCGCCTGCTCGTTGTCGTCGAGCTCGCGCTCGATGCGCTCGACGGCGCGGTGAAAGAGGTTGACGGCTGGCCAGAGCAAGTCCTCAAGATCCGGTTCGAGCCGTGTGTCGCTGAGCGTCGCGACCAGGGCGTCGAAGAGGTCAGTGACGGCACCCGCGACGGCATCGCCTTCGGGCAGCGGCCGTGGATCGGGCTCGTCGTGGAACGGACGGTAGCCGTAGAGCTGAAGCTCGTTGAGCACGTGATCGGTCGGGGATGAGCTGTGCGGCGGTTCGAATTCGGTGTCGTCGTGGTCGGTCATGGCGGGGCCTCCTTTGCTGGATCGGCCGCGGCCTTCGTGGCGATCACCCGACGGCACGCGGAACGGACCAGAACCTGGAGCGCCGCGGAGGGCCACAGCGCCAGCGGAGGATGGCGAAGGCCGGTTATTTTGTTTCGCGATGCAAAGGCCCGCAGGGCCGGCGGAAAATAACCGGCCGCAGCCATTGCCGGTCCGTTTCCGCTTGCCGTCAGATCGCCCCCTAAGCGGAAGTTACCGGGAACTTCCGCCTAAGAAGGCCGGGGCGCGGCCTCTATCCGGCATTGACCTCGCCAACCGGACACGTCTGCACTCGAACCGCTGGCCTCACTTCGTCCGGGCCGTTGCCGTGAGGATGAAGCGGACAACGTCCTGCGGCGCGAGCTGGACGCGCACGTCTGCCCAAAGTTCGTCGATGCCGAGCGCGCGCAAATCCTCGTTGAAATCGCCAAGCCTTGGCGACAAAGCGATGGTCTCGATACCGGCCCCTTGCGAGCGCCCGGTCAGCGTGGTTGCCGCGTGATCACCAGCGAGATCGGCGTCGCGGGCGATATAGAGCCGGCGCAATGCGGGCGGGAGCTGGATGGCGGCAAGGTGATTGGCCGAAAGCGCGGCCACCATCGGCATCGCTGGCAGCACGCAACGCAGCGACAGCATGGTCTCGATGCCTTCGCCAGCCGTCAGAACATCGTCAGCAATGCCGAACCGAACCGCGTTGCCAAGGAGATCGCCCATGACCCGCCGAGGCGTTTCGATCGGCGCCTTGCCGAGACGGATCGGATCGAGTGGAGAGATGACCCTTGACAATCCCGGCCCGTTACAGAAGCCCAACTTTCTCAATTCGCGGCTAAAACCGAGTAAAATCAACAGCAGCATCCCGAAAGTCTCCACTACACTGGCTGGGTCACGACGCGCGCCGGCTTCCCCGCTGGCGCGGTGATGCGCGGTAGGGGCTGGGACGGCAGATCGAGCTTGAGTTGCTTCACCAGCAGTTTTTGGTCGGCGTTCAGCTCGGTATATCGGCTCAGGATCAGTGTGCGGCCGTCGGTGGTCGGGAAGTGGACATCGAGCATCTGGATGGCGGCGAGCTTGTCGAGCACGGCCCTCGGCGTGAGGCCGGGCGCCAGCGGTTTGAGCTTTGCGCGCCGCGTAACGTGCAGGCAGTAGGCCAGGAAGGCAACGAAGATGTGCGCTTCGATGCGGTGCTCAAGCTGGTGGTAGATCGGGCGGAGCTGCAGATCATCCTTGAGGTTCTTGAATGCGGCCTCGATCTCGACGAGCTGGATGTAGAACTTCCACAGCTTGGCCGGATCCTCGTCGCACAGATTGGTGCGCAGCAGATAGCGCCCCTCGCGGCGGCGTGTCTTTCGCAGCTTGTCGCGGTTGAGCGCGAAGGTGAAGGTGGCATCCTTCTCGGCACCTCGACATCGATCCGACGCCATGCCGCTCTGGCTTTGGCGCGCGCGGCGCCGAGCTTCATGAGCAGTTCCTCGCGTGAGAGATTCTCCATCGCCGCGATCTGCTTGAGACGCGCCCATAGCCATTTGAGCTTGCGTCGCCGCATCGCGCGTTCCTTGTTGATGCGTGCGTGGCTCTGCGCCAGCACGTACATCTCCTGTCCTGAGCGCTTGTCGAAGGATGCGGGAGAAGCTTGACATCGATCCCCTCGCGAACCGCCTGCCAGGGCAGTTTGAGCAGCGCCTTCTCCAGTTTGGAAAGCCGGCCCTTGGGGTGCCGACGAGATACGAGACGGGCGGATCGGCCTTTCGCATCTCGGCAAGGACCTCGTCGCTCGGAATGCCGCGATCCATGATCCAGATGCGAACGGCCTTGCCGTATTGGGCCTCGATCTTGCGCAGGCGTCGCGCAGCGTCGTGCGGTCGGCGGTGTTGCCCGGCAGCACCTCATAGGCAAGCGGAAAGCCGTCGGGCGTCACGATCAGTGCGATCACCACCTGGACGCAGTCTGGGCGCTTGTCGCGGCTGTAGCCGTAACGCCGCTTGTCGTTCTCGTCGTCCGGCTGCGATGACTCAAAATAGGTGCTGGTCAGATCATAGAGCAGCACTTCGAAACTGGCGGAGAACAAATCCTGCCAGCGTTGGCGCAGATGATCGAACAGCGCCGTCTTGTGCTCCAGCAGCTTGTCGAGGCAGCGGTAGAGGCCATTCTTCTCCGCCAGCGCATAATCGGCGCCCAGCAGATCCGCCATCGCGCTCTGCTCGAACCACATCCGATGCAAGCGCCACTCGCTGCCGGGATCGATCAACCGGTGGCAGACCAGCGTCTGCAGGATGTGCCGCCACCGCGTCCCTTGACGCGAGTCCGGCAGACGCGCCGACCAGAACCGATCGAGTTCCAGCTGCTCATAGAGCTGACACGCCAGCCAGCACGCGCCCCATTGCCGCGGCCGGTGCAACTCCATCGCCTCGAGCCGCACCTGCAGCCGTAACCATCGGCGCACGCCGGAACCTCGCGATCAGCCGGAACAACGCCAACTGGCGGTGCCGCCGGCTCCCTTCATCAAAGGCTTCGATCAGGCGGTACCAAGCCTCGAACTGACCGTCATTGATCTCGCCGAGATACAGCACCTGCCGCTGGACCACTCTGCCACCGGCGCAACGCTTGTTCTCGACGATATTCCAATAGCGATGCTCCTTGCCGTCTTTGAAGCGTCGGTTGAAGCGCAAAAACATGATGCGAATCAACCTACGCCAACCGGCATTATCGAAAAAGGTACTTGGTCTACACTACAGGCGATTTGCGATCGGGCATCGTTGATGAGACTCGCGTTTCCGCGCCGGCGCCCCGCAAAAATCGCCGTTCGAGCGCGCCAGTTGGTAAAGTTGGGTTGACGTGGTGCCGGCTCAGCTGCGTGTGATCGAGACGCACCGGCCGAAATACGCCTGCCGGAGCTGCGAGAAGAATGGGGCCGACAATGTCGCCGGGGTGATCCAGGCGCCGGCGCCGGCGCGGCTGATCGTCGGCGGTCTGCCGACCGAGGCGCTGGTCGCCCAGGTGGTGGTGAGCAAGCATGCCGATCATCTTCCGCTGTACCGGCAGGCTCAAATCCTGAAGCGCCAGGGCGTCGACATCGAGCGCTCGACGCTTGCCCATTGGGTCGGCGCGGCGGCCGCCGAGCTGGCCCCGCTGCACGATCGCCTGGTTCGTCACCTCAAGGCATCGCCAAAGCTGTTCTGCGACGAGACGCGCTGCCCCGTCCTTGACCCTGGCCGCGGCAAGACGAAAACCGGCTTCATGTGGTCGCTCGCCCGTGACGACCGGCCATGGGGCGGCGCCGATCCGCCGGCGGTGGCATACACCTATGCTCCGGGTCGCGGCGCTATGTACGCGGTCAAACTGCTCGCCGGTTACAGCGGCATCCTGCAGGTCGACGGCTATTCAGCCTACGCGGCGTTGGCCAATCCGGCACGCGACGGCGGGGCGGTGACGCTCGCATTTTGCTGGGCGCACCTCAGGAGACGCTTCTACGAGGTTTACGTCGGCGGCAATGCGCCGATCGCCACCGAGGCGCTGGCGCGCATCAAGCTGCTCTATGACATCGAGGCCGAGATCCGCGGCCTGCCGCCCGAACTGCGGCGAGCCGTGCGCCAGGAGAAGTCGAAGCCTGTCATCGAGGCGATGAAGCTCTGGTTCGAGGCGTGCTTCGCGAAGGTGTCCAAGGGCGGCAGGATCGCCGACGCGATCCGCTATGGCCTCAACCACTGGGACGGCCTCGTGCGCTTCCTCGACGACGGCCGCATCGAGATCGACTCCAACACGGTCGAGCGATCAATCCGCGGTATCGCAATGACCGATTCATTCTGCACCTCCTCCTCAAGTGTTTGAGAACATTGAGATCTGATTTTCCGGATCGACCCGACACGGGCGACCTTTTCGCTTGAGCGCAGCGATGACCTGCTCGCTTTCAAGGTCAGCCGCACGGATCTGGTGTGGTGCGCCAGGCATGATCTGTTCGCTGCTGAAGATGCCGGCTTTGACGAGCTTGCGAACTTGATGATGACTGACGCTGAGCTTTGTGGCCGCATCACGCAGTGTCAGCCATTCGCCGTTCTTGTCGGCGGAGAGGTAGCCGTGAATGCCATGCACGCGTCTCACGTCCCCCACACGCTTCGCCGTCCAGGTCTTGCCTTGACCAGTTGGCATTCCCATTCGGTTCAACGATGCGGCGATGTGCTCATCGGACCACCGGCCGGCCATGCTGCGCATGACGGCGAGCGCCTGCTCGGGCGTGTTACAGCCGTGTTCGCCGGTCCTTGGCTTGCGGACGCGCAGCTCGCTATGCTGGCCGCCTTTCCAGTGGATGACGAGCACGATCTCGCCGGCCCCCTCGTCGACGTCGGCGATGATCTCGGTGATCAGAGCCCGCACCAGTCGCTGGCGCGTTCGCATCGTTGTCTTCGGCGCGTTCCATGCCGCGGAGAGGTCATCGGCCAGGCCCGCGAGGTCGGGGCAGGCAGTGCTGGCACTCTGCTCATGCATTCCCTCGAGCCGCTGCCGGCACGCCTCGACACGTTGCAGCGCCGCCTCCCACGCCTTCTCCAGCTGCGCTGCGATCAGGCGATTGTCGGGGTCGCAAGCGGCATAGCGACGTTCCGCCAGCGATGCATCGTACTGTGCCTGCTGGAGCTCCAATTCGGCGATGTGGCGCCGGTCGTTACCCTCGTCCCTCAGCATGCGCTCGGCCTCCTGAGCCGCCTCGATCGCCATCGGGGCAACGGCGCGAAGCATCTCGGCGGCGATCGTCTCGTCGATGCGCCTGCCGCCAAAGCCGAAGCAGCGGCGCTGCCCGAGCTGCAGATTGGGCCTGTCACACCTGTAGACGGGCCGGGGATAGCGGCCGGCATAGACAACGTTGAGCCGGCGGCCACAACGCGCACAACAGATGAGGCCGGCCAGCAGCGCGCGCCCGCCCCGTCCGGACTTGGTGTCGCCCACCCTGCCGTAGGCGTTGGCGGCAAGCATCGTTTGGTTGCGTTCGTACTCCACCCAGCTGATGTAACCCTCGTGATGATCCTTGATGAACACCTCCCACGCGCCCATCGGCTTGTGGTGGCCATAACTCTTGCGCGCACGGCCATCGATGATCGACGTGCGCTTCTCGCTCTTGCCGTAGGCGTAGACGCCAGCGTAGAAGGGGTTCTTGAGGATCGAGATGACATTGCGATACCTGATCGGCCTCCACTCGAACGACGTCAATGCCCTGCCATTCGATGGGTAGGGGAAGTAGATGTTCTGCGACGCCATCCACAACAGCACTTGGCGGGCACTGCCGAGTTCGCGGAACTTCTCGAACACAAGCCTGATCACTTCCTGTAGCCGTCGATCCGGATCGAGGCCAAGACCGATGTGCCGGTCCCAGGTATAGCCGATCGGGGTCGAGATTCTCAGCTCACCGCGCTTCGCTTTCGATCGTGCCGCATCGTACATCCGCGAGCGGATGATCCCCAGCTCGAACTCGCTGATGCTGCCCTTCATACCAAGCAGCAAGCGGTCGTTCGGCTTGCACGGATCATACACGCCATCGAGGTCGATAACTCGAGCGTCCACCAATCCACACAGCTCCAGAAGATGGTGCCAGTCGCGGCCATTGCGAGCGAGCCGCGAGGCGTCGAGGCAGAGCACAGCACCGACCTGCCCGGCGCACAGAGCCGCGACCAATTGGTCGAAGCCTGGCCGATCTACGGCGCCACTCGCAGATCGACCAAGATCGTCGTCAATGATCTCCACGTCGGTGAAGCCGTGTCGCCGCGCGACATCGACAAGCTCGTACTGGCGCCGTTGGCTCTCAAGGTTCGATTGCACTTGCTGCGGCGTCGACTGACGGACATAGATGATCGCCTTGCGTCGCAGAACGGTTGCCGGAAGAAGCGCCTCATGCATGGTCATCGTCGGCCTCCCGCATCGTGACGCCGCTTGCCTCGAGCAGCAGATGAGCCAACGACCTGAGTGCTGCCTGACGCTCCGCCGGCGTCGTGCCCCGAAGCCGCACGTCGTCGAGAACGAGGTCGAGCTGGCGTGGGAGTGTCGGAGGTGGTGGCTCCAGGCTCGGAGCAAGTTCGGTCCTTCGTGCGAACGGTAGCTGCGATCCCATCCTGCGTCTCCTGCGTGGCGATGTTGCCGCCCGAGGAGAGCTGCCGCGATTCGCAGGCAACCAGTAGCTCATGCAATGCGCAGAGCGCGGCCAACGACGCCTGTGGTGCACCGACCTTGAGGCCGGCACAATAGACCGGGTCGACCTTCCACGCCGGCACGATCGTCACATCGCCCGGCGTCAGCTCGACGTGTACGAACTCGCCCGTCGCGCGCCGCTCGATCTGAATGGGGCGCGCGCTTCGCCCACACAGGGGATGCCAGCGATAGTGGATGGTGATATCCTGCCCGATATGGGCAGAATGACCGCGATGCGGCGCGACAATCAGGATGGGAGTAGCGCGACAATCAAGATGAGAGGGAATCGCCGGGGGTGTGAGCCCGGGAGGGCGTAGCCCGACGGGGGTCACACCCCCGGCGACGGCGCGATCCACAGGTGGATCGCGCCGTCTGGTGATCGCGGCCGGCTGGGTCATGCAAGTGGTTCTTCGACCGAGAGGAATCACTGCTTGCCCGGCCGACACGTAACCGATCGCCAGATGAGGCTCTACATGAAGTTCCGTCAGACCGATACGCCGCCGGTGGCCGCGGCCAAGGCGTCATTCAGCGCATCGACCGCCTACCGCCTGGAGAAAAACCCGCGGTTGCCGTCGCAGAACAAGGTCCCACGGGAACGGCGTCGACCGGATCCCTTGGCCGACGTATTTGACGCCGAGGTGGCGCCGATGTTGCAGGCCGCGCCACACCTTCGCGCGGTCGCCGTGTTCGACGAACTGATGCGCCGCCACCCCGAGCTTGGCGCCGGCATCCGCCGCACGCTGGAGCGCCGCATCCGGGCATGGCGCGCGGTCCACGGCGAGGAGCGGGAGGTCATGTTCCGGCAGGTGCATGAGCCGGGCCGGCTGGGCTTGTCGGATTTCACCGGCATGGGCGACGCCTCTATCACCATCGCGGGGGCGCCGCTCGATCATCGGCTCTACCACTTCCGCCTCGCCTATTCGGGCTTTGAGCACGCCCATGTAGTGCTCGGCGGCGAGAGCTTCGTGGCGCTGGCGGAGGGCCTGCAGAACGCGCTGTGGGCGCTCGGCGGCGCCCCGCGCGAGCACCGCACCGACAGCTTATCGGCAGCGTTCCGCAATCTCGACCGGCAGGCTCAGGACGACCTGACCCGCCGCTATGAGGAGCTGTGCGTCCACTACCGCATGACGCCGAGCCGCAACAATGTCGGCGTCGCGCACGAGAACGGCGCGATCGAAGGCCCGCATGGGCATCTCAAGCGGGCGATCGAGGATGCGCTGCTGATGCGCTCGTGCCGCGACTTCGACGATCTTGATGCCTATCGGCGCTTCATCGCCGAGATCGTCTCCCGCCGTAACGCCCGGCACGCCAAGCGCATCGATGTCGAGCGCACCGCACTGCAGCCGCTTCCCGATCGCCGCACCTGCGACTACGAGGAGGCCGTCGTGCGCGTGACCTTGTCGGGCGGCTTCACGCTGCGCAAGGTCTTCTACACGGTGCCGTCGCGCCTGATCGGCCACCAGCTGCGCGTGCGGCTCTACGACGAGCGGCTCGAGGTGTTCATCGGCGGAACGCAGCTGATGACGCTGCCGCGCGGCCGCGCCCGTCCCAGCGGCAAGCACGGCCATGTCGTGGACTATCGCCACGTCATCGCGTCGCTGCGCAAGAAGCCGATGGCGCTCCTCAACCTGGTCTATCGCGACCGGCTGTTTCCACGCGACGCCTATCGCCGCACGTTCGAACTCCTGCGCGAGCGACTTTCTGACCGGCAGGCCTGCCGCGCCATGGTCGACTTGCTGGCGCTGGCGCATGATCGCGCCTGCGAGGCGGAGCTGGCCGAACTGCTTGCCGCCGATCTTGCCATCGGCCGCTTGCCCGATGTCGCGGCCTTGCGGCAGCGCTTCGCGCCTGATCCCGCGCGTCTGCCCAACGTGGTCGTCGAGTTCGTCCCGCTGGCCGCTTACGAAGGCCTGCTCGACAACGCTCGCGGCGGAGACGCCGCATGAGCACGACAGAATCCGTCGACACGGCGCGCATCGCCCTGCTGCTCAACGAGTTGCGGCTCCCCACCATCAAGGCGGTGTGGCCGCGCTTCGCCGAGCAGGCCGACAAGGAGGGCTGGCCGGCCGCTCGCTTCCTCGCCACCATCGCCGAGCATGAGATCGCCGAGCGCGGCAGACGGCGCATCGAGCGCCATCTCGCCGATGCCCGCCTGCCGCCGGGAAAGACCCTCGACAGCTTCGACTTCGACGCCGTGCCGATGATCTCCAAGGCCCAGGTCATGGCCATCGTCGCCGGCGACAGCTGGCTCTCCAAGGGCGCCAATCTGCTGTTGTTTGGTCCGCCCGGCGGCGGCAAAAGCCACTTGGCGGCAGCCATCGGGCTTGCTCTCGTCGAGAACGGATGGCGCGTGCTCTTCACCCGCACCACCGATCTCGTCCAGAAGCTCCAGGTCGCCCGTCGCGAACTCGCGCTCGAGGCCGCCATCAACCGCCTCGATCGCTTCGACCTCCTCATCCTTGATGATCTTGCCTATGTCAGCAAGGACCAGGCCGAGACCAGCGTGCTGTTCGAGCTCATCAATGCGCGCTACGAACGTCGCTCGATCCTCATCACCGCCAATCAGCCGTTCGGCGAATGGGGCAAGGTCTTTCCCGACCCCGCCATGACGCTCGCCGCCGTCGATCGCCTCGTGCACCACGCGACGATCCTTGAGATGAATGTCGAAAGCTACCGGCGCCGCACCGCCCTGGAGCGCAAGCGCGGTCCCGGCCGGCCGCCGTCGCGGGCAACGCCCAAGACCGCCGAGTGAAAGCCACCGGCTGATTGTCGCCTAAGCGACAATCAGCCGGGCCGGCTTGCCCCGCCATCGGGTTACGGTGTAACTAACTCCCTTCCATCAGTTACACCGTAACCAGAAAGACGATCATGGCTCTGACATCGGCCGAGAAGCAACAGCGCTATCGCCAGCGCCATCTCGGCGTCTACGGCGCCAAGCAGCGCATCCAATTCTTCGTCAGCGTTCAAGCCAAGGCCCAGCTCGCACGCCTCGCCCGCCATTACGGTTACACAGTAACCAATATGATCGAGAAGCTGGCCGCGAACGCCGAACGCAGGCTCCTCGAAAGGCTTCCGCCTCGCCAGCACACCGCCTATCTCGACGGCCGCCCGCAGCACACCGCCAGTCACAAGCCATCCGCCCGGCGCAAAGCCCGGCCTTCGAAAAAGCCCACAAGCTCGCCGTCCCGGCCGCGTCGCGCGGTTACTGTGTAACCGCATTCGCCCACAGCGACACGGCTCCGACACTGCGCCACGATCCACGACCACATTTGCCTTGCGCGCGACAATCAGCACGGCCATCATCCGATCGCCGCGACACCAGATCGCCATCCAGATTGTCGCTGCTCTCTCACCCAGATTGTCGCGCTACACGCGAGATTGCCTTAGACAGAAAGAACAGCCTTTTCGCCGGCCATGACCTGGGCGCCGAATGCTGGGCATGATCTCGAGCTTACTGGAAACCTGCAAATTAAATTCGGTCGATCCCCTGACCTGGCTGACCGACGTGCTCACCAAGCTCGTCAACCTGTGGCCTGCCTCCCGCGTCGATGAGCTGATGCCCTGGGCCTACGCGAAAAAGCTCCGTTGAGCCGACTGCAACGTGGGGCGGCTGCACCGCTTACGCTTGTTCACGCTGCTACGCTGACGAAAACGAAATACCAAAACCATTCGACGCGACCGGCGAGCGTCTGACGCCGACATACTCGGTCAAGAAGGGAACACGATATCGGTACTATGTCTCGACCTCCCTCGTCACGGGGGAAGGCAGGAAGCGTTCGGCCGGCCGGCGCATCCCGGCGGGCAATCTGGAATGCCTGGTCATCAACAGGCTTCGCACCTTCCTCGCCGGCCCTGCGGCCATCCTCGATGCCGCCGGCAGTGCATCCCATGGGGCAGGGCAAAGCCAGCCGGTCGAACGCTGCCGTCAGATCGCGAACGAGCTTGCCGCCCAGGCGCCGGACCAGGTCAAGGCGACGGTCAAGCCGGTCGCGCTCCTCGCCGACGCGATTCGCGACTGTTCGCACCGCAATGGGATTATCCTCGATTGTTTCGGCGGCTCCGGCACAACCCTGATCGCCGCCGAGAAGACGGGGCGCCGCGCCCGGCTGATCGAGCTCGATCCGCGCTACGTCGACGTCACCATCAGGCGCTGGTAAAACCTCACCGGCAGGACGGCGGTCAACGCCGACAAGGCGGCGGCTTGCCCCGGCAACGGGTCGCGGCCGGTTTGCGCCGCGGCCCTGACCACCGCTGCGGAAACACCGGGCGGAGCACTCTCATGACGGACGAGGCCTCCGAGAACGGCTTCGCGGTCGGATACAAGAAGCCGCCGCAACACAGCCGGTTCCGGCCGGGCCGATCGGGCAACCCGCGCGGCTGGCGGAAGGGCGTCCGCAATCTCGGCAGCGATGTCAAACGGACGCTCGAGGTTCCGGTCACGCTCAGCGATCAGGGAAGGGCGAGGCGGGTGTCGACGCAGGAAGCCGTCCTGCTGCGGCTGCGCGAGAAGGCGCTCAGGGGCGACGCGCGCTCCCTCGACCATCTCATCGAACTGGCAAGGATCTTCAACAGCGGGGCGGCTGAAGCTGCCGGCGGCGACGCGTTAGCGGCCGAGGATCAAGCGATCCTCGACGCCTACGCCGCGAGATTCGCTCCCGGCCATCAAGCGCAATTGCCGCCGGGCGGCGCCGAAGACAACGGAGCGAACCGCGATGGATAGGGTGTTGCGGGCGATCTTGCGCACCGAGCTGGCGTTCTTCATCCGCAAGGTCTTTGCCGCCATCTCGCCCGGAGAGACCTCTCTCCACAACTGGCACGTCGACGCAATCGCCCATCAGTTGATGCGGGTCCACGCCGGCGAGTGCCGGCGCCTGTTGATCAACCAGCCGCCCCGCTCGCTCAAGTCGATCTGCGTCTCGGTGGCGTATGTCGCTTGGCTGCTCGGCCACGATCCGACCCGCCGGGTGATCGTGGCAAGCTATTCGGGCGACTTCGCCGCCGAACTCCACCGGCAGTTTCGGATGGTGGCCAGCTCGGAATGGTATGCGGCGCTGTTTCCCGCTCTGCGGTGGGCGAAGGAAACCGGCCTCGAGCTCATACCACGCAAGGGGGGAGCCGCTACGCGACCTCGGTCGGCGGAACGCTCACCGGGCGAGGCGCCGATCCGATCATCGTCGACGACCCCCTCAACGCCAACGAGGTCCATTCGGAGCCGGCCGGGAAGCGGGTGATCAATTGGTATGGCGGCGCACTGGTCTCGCGCCTCAATGACAAGCAAACCGGCGCGATCGTTGCGGTCACGCAGCGCCTGCACGAAGACGACCTTGCCGGCCACCTGCTACGGCAGGGCGGCTGGGATCATCTCGACATGCCGGCGATCGCGGTGGAGGACGAGATCATCGCGCTGGGGCACGGCAGGACGCATGTGCGCCGCAGCGCCGATGTCCTCCATCCCGAGCGCGAGAGCCGGCAGGCCTCGACGCGATCAAAGCGGAACTCGGCAGCCTGCTGTTCTCCGCCCAATATCAGCAACGGCTGGTGCCGGTCGAAGGCAACCTGATCCGGCGGTCATGGTTCCGGGCCTATGACCCTAAATTCCGTAGTTGGAAGTATCTGCATCGTGCAGAACATGCTGACAAAGCACTGAAATTTTGAAAATCTGCCGACCGCTGAGCAGTTCCAACCGGGCGGCCCCGACCATCCCTTTTGTGTGCAGGGCACACTTCGCGGAAACGAGCGACCGCAGCTACCGGATTTAGGATGACAGCCTGTCGGCGGTTCCCTCGCCGGCCAGGATCGTGCAGAGCTGGGACGTCGCCATGATGACCGGCGCTCACAACGACTATTCGGCATGCACCACCTGGCTCACCGGCAAGAACGATGCCTACCTCCTCGATGTCTACCGCGGCCGCCTCGAATATCCGGAACTGCGCCGCAAGGTCATCGCTCTCGCCGCCGAGCATCGCGCCGCCACGGTCCTGATCGAGGATGCAGGTCCCGGCATGAACCTTCTGCAGGACCTCAGGGCGGCCATGCCGAAAGGAATGGCGCGTCCGATCGGCGTCAAGCCGGAAGGCAGCAAAGTCGATCGCATGGCGGCCCAGTCGGCCAAGATCGAGGCCGGCCACGTCCACCTGCCGAACGGCGCGCCGTGGCTCGGCGAGTTCCTCACCGAGCTGTTGTCGTTTCCCAACGGCCGGCACGATGATCAGGTCGACAGCGTTTCTCAGTTCCTCCGATGGTGGCAGAACGAGGCGTATCAACATCCGCTGCCGTGTGCGCCAATCCTCATCACGCGTGCCGATATGGGTCTTCCCCCGGCGCACATCGACTGGTCATGCCGGTACTGAGTGTTCCATTCAGATCGGAACCTTCGTTGTCGGTTCCGGCAGGCTTGCGGGCTACGACGGGTGGACGGATCAGCCGCAATCCATCGATGCAATCGGACCTCCGGTTCGCCGATCGGGGCAAGCCCGCCATCGCCATGCCGAAGGCGGGCCGCCGGTCGGGATCGATCCTCAATCGAGGGTGATTGGCGCGCGGATCACCCCGCTGCGCAACAAGGCGGCGATCAGCCGGCCAGCAAGCCGCAGATCGCTTGCCTGTTCGGGCTCATCGCGCAGCAAGGCGCTGTCAGCTCGGGCATTCAGCCGCTCGCCGAGCGCATAAAGCTCGCTGGTTGCGATGGTGGCAGGCCGAGAACCGGACATGCGTCATCCCCCCTTGGGTGAATAAGCCAAGGCGGAAGCCGCAGCCGCTGATCGGTTTGCATCAAGCGCCTTGCGGGACGCGCCGCTCTTGAGTTTGAGGCGCAGTTCGATGGTGTCGTCCTGACGCTGCGGCGCGGCGGGCAGCAACACCAGCCGGGTATCGGTGAGTTTCATCGGGATCCTTCGTTCGGTCAGGACGGCGTCTCGCGCCGTCACCGCCAAAGCCCCGCAGTGGCCCACAAAGCCGGCGGGGCAGGACCCCGAAAGCGCTGACGGCGCTCTTCAGGCCCCCATAGTGACGCTCTGTTCGGACCGGAAAGCCAGTCCTTTTGCAATGGAATAGAGAGCGCCATTGGGAAAGACCCGAGTCCTGGCGCCTTGTCCGCGGCGGTGGCGGCAGCGTTTCCCGAAACGCAGCCGATTCGCCGGGCGTCCTCGGCCCTTGAGACTCACTGCAGCTTCTGGAACTTGAGCACGAAGTTATCGACCGGACCCGCCGGCGGCTGCGTTGAGTCCCCGAGGTCGAATTTTGCAATCTCGTTTTCGTCAGCATGGCAGCGTGAACAAGCGGCGCGGAGCGGGCGACAATGGGAAGCCGCACCGCACCGCTTGGAAATTCAGCGAGCACATCCGAATGCGATGCGCTGGCCGGCCCAGACGCAGGGAACGCCTTGCAGCAGACGCTTGACGGTCATCGACCGCGGCTGGCGGCCCTCGACGATCGCCTCAACGATGCCGGGCGCCAGGTAAGCAAATCGCAGAATGCGGCGGACGTACGCCTCGTTGAGTTGAAACCGGCGGGCGATCTCTGCCGTGCCGGCATATTTTCCGCTGCGAAGGTCTCGCATCCATGACTTGGCGCGGGCGATGGCGAGAATGAGAGCGTGGTTAACGCGTCGCGGCGGGGAATTGTGGCCGCCGGGAACGATGATCTCCTTTCGGGCCCGAGGCCGTGCATCGGGCAACGACACGACGTAGACCTGCGGCACGGCGCCATCTTCATTTCGCCCAGCCGACGCCGAGGGCGCCGCCGGCTTGCGGATGATTTGAACCTGACCGCGTTGAACGACAACGCGCTCGACGGCGTCGCGCACTAATGCGCGCGTCTCGCTGCTCCATGGCGGTGAAGGGCAGACAGCCGGAAGCTCGGACTGCGACAAATCCCGGCCCAGCACCTCAACCACCAGCCGGTCGACGTCGTCGGCATTGACGCGGGCGCGCGAGCCCGCCTCGGACCGGCGGTCATGCAGCAACGCGCTGCTGATGTAATAGCGATAGCGGTTGCCCCGGCGCACCGAGAGCAGGCCGGCGACATGATGTTGCCGCGGTAATCGTAGATCAGGCCGCCGAGGAGGGCGCCGCTGTCCACCCGGGATTTGCGGCGTGTGGTGCGGTTTCCGGCAAGCCGGGCCTGGACCGCGTTCCACAGCTCCTCGTCGACGATGGCCTGGTGCTCGCCGGGATATGAGATTCCCTTGTGGACGACCTCGCCCCGATAAATCCGGTTGCGCAGGAGATGATAGAGGGCGCCGCGGCTGAACGAGTAGCCGCCCAATACCCGGCCGGAGGTCAGCACACGCTGCTTGCTGCGAATGCCGCGCGCGTCTGGCTCCGCCCGCAGTTTGGCGACGCAGCCGAGGGCAAGGTATTGCCGGAAGATCAGGCGGACGTGGCCGGCCTCCTCGTCGTTGACGACGAGCTTGCGGTCCTTGACGTCGTAGCCGAGCGGGATGGCGCCGCCCATCCACATGCCCCTCTTGCGCGAGGCGGCGAACTTGTCGCGGATGCGCTCGCCCGCCAGTTCGCGTTCGAACTGCGCGAAGGACAGCAGCACATTGAGGGTCAGCCGTCCCATCGAGGTGGTGGTATTGAACTGCTGGGTGACGGCGACGAACGACACGCCATGGGCTTCAAACAGCTCGACCAGCCTGGCGAAATCGGCGAGCGACCGGGTCAGGCGGTCGACCTTGTAGACCACCACGACATCGACCTTGCGCGCCCTGATGTCAGCGAGCAGCGATTGCAGGGCCGGGCGGTCCAGCGTGCCGCCGGAGAGGCCGCCGTCGTCATAGCGGGCCTTGACCAATCGCCAGCCCTCGTGGGCCTGGCTCTTGATGTAGGCTTCGGCCGCTTCGCGTTGGGCATCGAGCGAGTTGAAGTCCTGTTCGAGGCCGTGCTCGGAGGATTTGCGCGTGTAGACGGCGCAGCGGAGAAACTTGCGCTCGTTAGTCGCCATCGCGCGCCTCGGGTTTGGTTTTGGCATGGCGCAGGCCGAAGAAGCGCGGCTCGTTCCATTTGGTGCCGGTGATGGCGCGGGCGATGCCCGATAGGCTGCGATAGGGTTTGCCGTTCCATAGGAAGCCGTCATCCGTCACGGTGACGTGGTGTGACGTGGTGGGTTGCTCCTTGCCATTCGCGCACCAGGATGGCGCCGGTTCGGGGCAACGGCGTCGCCGGCAGTCGCGGCGCGTCGTTCGCGCCGCGAAGCACGCGTGCCGACAGCCGGTCGAGTTTGACCGGGATGCGGTAGACCCGCTCCTTGCCGGTTTTCTCGGACAGCAGCGTCAGGCCAAGCCTCTTTTGCACCACGCCGGCAAAGAAGCCGCGCACCGAGTGTTGCCGCCACCCCGTTACTTTCATGATCGCCGCGATAATTGCGCCCTGCTGGCGTTGCAGCATCACGATCACGCGGGCCTGCTTCGTGTCCCGGGCGGACGGGGCTGCCGATTCCCGCGAGACCCTTTGTTTGCTTTTCTTGCGGCCGACGGTCTCCACTTGACGCGGCCGCCCTTTGTGTGCGGGGTCGCCGCCATCCGGGGTCTGGTGCTCCTTCCCGACGCCCGGCTCGGCGGCGCCTGCCTCAACCCCGATCGCGGCAAGGCCGTGCGGGGTGATGCGGAGCGCCAGCGGTCCTGCCTCATCGTCGCGCCGCTAGACCGGCAGCGCGCCGCAGGCCGGGATCTCTTCGATCAGCCCGTCGCGCAGGAGCTTGCCGGCGGTCTTCTTGGCGGCGCTGCCGTTGAGACCGGGCGCGAGTTCGATCGCCCTCTCCGGGCGCTGTGCGGCGGCGGACAGCAACACGAGTTGCGCATCGGTGAGTTTGTTCGCTGACATCGTCGGCCCCTCTTCGTTGATGGCGGCGTCTGGCGCCGTCACCACCGAAGCCCCGCAGTGGCGGCGAAGCCGGCGGGGCAGGATCCCGGGAAGGCCGAGGCCTTCAGCGTGGTCGCAGCAGTAACGCTCGGTTGGCGCTGACACGCCAGTCGTTCCTGGATAATGTCATGGCTGATCTCCGGCCCGGCCGGTCATCGAATGATCCTTGCCAGCCGCGCAATCCATTTGGCGTCGCTCGTACGGTGCAGGCAGAGATGGCACGACTATGCAGCCTCGCAGGAAGTGAAAGTTTCGTTCAATCGCACCCGCTCGGAACTGAGGTGATGACCACGTAATCCTGCTAATTCTACGGCACTCCCATTTGCAAGGATGCCTCGTTCGTGACACCCTCCTTGCCTCCAGACGAGCACGCTAATTGCCATCACGGCTTAGGTTAGAACGCTACTACTATGGTGTCATTTCGATATCTGCTGCTCCTGGGGTTGAGCTTTGCCACGCCGAGCAATTCCGCTGAGAAGCTTGGTGTAGACGACTCCCTAAACTACCTGACGCAGAGCATTTGCTTGGACGCGGGGGGCCGCCCAATGGCAGGCACGCCACTCGATGACCGTTGCTTAGCCAAGCGTTCACAAACCGCTATGGATCGCACCTATTATCGCAAGCACGATTGGCCGAATGCCAATGATATTTGGCGGGAAAAGTCGGGTTACCAGGCAAGCGACTCGGTTCTTGTGGAGCGTGGGGGGCGCACGTGGGTTCTGCAAACCCTCGACTTTGGCGATGCTCCACGCATATTCGGCCAATTTGACGCTGGTCAAGGCGACGGAGGCCAGGTGGTGGCGCTCGCCGGCGGTTGGGCCTCAGCCATCATGACGGAGGATGGCGGAGCGGGTGTCCAATGGTTTATTGGCCCAGGTTGTCGGACCGAATCGAAAAGTAACGCGAGGCTGGTGAGTTGGATTTTCTTCGGCCAAGTCATGCGGCCGGGCGATTGGCAAAGCGTCATTGCGCGCCTCAGCTTGGCGACCTCGCCAACGGGATGTCCGACAAACTTCAATACCGCATACACTCGATATCGCCGCGATCTGATTGATGTGGACTTTCGCGTCGTCGGCCGTTCTAAGGACGCACTAATGATCACGAGAAAGCTGGATGTGATCGTGTCGGAGCATTACGCAGGCGACGATATCGCCCATGCCGGCCATCTCGAGCGATTCTATTTCGCGCGTGACTTCGGATTGCTGCGTTGGGAACGTTGGGAAAATCTTGCGATCTCGCTGCAACCGGGGATCGGAGAAATGGCCGACCTGATTGCAGCCTCCGGTCGGTGTCGGGCGCTGCGCTACTCAGAACCCCCCGGACCGCATTGGCGCATGATCGATTGCCGCAGCTGGACGATGCTGGTGGAGCAACAAGCAAACTGGTCAGTCGACATGTACGGATGGCCGGCTCTTGATGCGCTGGGGCCCTCAGCCAAAACGAAGTGACAAGGTGTGAATAGAATTGCGCGGTCCGGCCAATCATTGAACCTAAATCCGTGAGTTGGAAAGCATTCACCCCCGCAGAAAGCGCTGATAAATCGACGAATCTTTGAAAATCAGTCGTAAGCGGTGTGACAACCGCACATTTCGCCGGCGGCTGGCTGGCGGCTTAATGCCAGCCCATGAGCCATCGATTCGACTCCACGCATAAGCTTGCGAGCAACCAGGACGCTGCCATCGCTGCGATGGCTGGCGTCCGGGACGAGGTGACCGGCGGCGGCGATCGGCACCGGCGGTGGTCGAAGGCTGACAAGGCGCGCATTGTCCAAGAGAGCCTGGAGCCTGGCGCCGTGGTGTCGGAAGTGGCGCGGCGGCACGGGTTGACCCGGTGGCAGTTGTACGACTGGCGCCGAAAGGCCCGCGCAGCCGGCGACCAGGCCGGGCCAGCCCGGCCGAAACGCAATGAATCGACGAGCAAGGCCGTCGAGGCCCTGCCCGCATTCGCGCCGGTGGTGATGGCGACGCCGGCAATACCGCAGCCGACTGCCTCCGACGCGAGCCTGGTGGAGATCGCCATCGGCGGCGTGAGCGTGCGCGTCAGAGGGGTCGTCGAGGTCGAGGGGCTCGTTGCGGTGCTGAATGCCGTACGGAGGGCGTCATGATCATGCCGGGCGCTGAGATAAGGTCCTGGTGGCGACGAAGCCGGTCGATTTCCGCCGGTGCCGTCGCGAATTTGGTTGGAATTTTTTGGCGGCGCAATCTTCGGCATTTTGAGAATAGCTGATCAAGCTACGAGGTCAATTGGCTGATCGATAGGCTTTGTGGAAAGGGTGTTCCAGCCGTCGACCTTGCGCATGGTGATTTGCCCGGAAGCGAGCAAAGCCCAGAACAGCATGGCTGCCGTGTCTGCGGACGGCAGCACGGTTTGCATCTTGATCCTTCGCTTGAATTCCTCGTGCAGCCGCTCGATCGCGTTGGTGGTGCGTGCGCTCTTCCATTGGCTTGGCGGCAGGCGCGTGAAGGTAAAGAGCCGGTCGCCGGCTTCCTCCAAACTGTCGGCGACGGCGCGGTGCTTGAGCCGCCATTTGCGGATGAAAGCCTTGCGGCGCGCCTCGACCTGCTCTCGGGTTTCCGCGTAGATCATGTCGTTGTAGTCGGAGCTAATCTCCTCATGCAGGCGCTCGGGCGCGTGCGCCAGCAGATTGCGATGCTTGTGAACGGTGCAGCGCCGCACCGGCACATCGCCCCACACCGCGGCAAGCGTGCTTTCAAGGCCGGCACCGCCGTCAATGATCAGGAACTCAGGCTGCCGCAGGCCGCGCTTGATGAGATCGTCGAGCACGCTGCGCCAAGCCGCGGCGCTTTCGCTGCCCATGTTCTTGACCGTGAGCAGCACCTTCTGGCCGTCGGCGCGCACGCCGATGACGACCAGTAGCAAGATCGACGTTGCCTTGCGATCGACCCGCACCTTCACGGCAGTGCCGTCAAGGATCAGGCGCACGATCGGCTCCGTAGTCAGGTCCCGCGCATTCCAGGCCTCCCAATCGGTTTTGATCTTGCGCCAGATCCGGCTCACCGTGTCCTTGCCCACCGCGCCGCCGAACACTGCTTTGAGCGCACGGCGCAGCCGGCGCGTGTTGGCGCCGGGCAGGTAGGCGCCTGCGACCAGTGCATCCGCTGTGTGCGTGCGGCGCTGATAGGCGCGCAGAGCCTTGCTCTTCCACTCCGTCGTCTTGCCGTCGGCCGTCGCCAGCCGAGCGCGCAGCGCCGCTATTTCCGTCTTGCCGAAAGTGCCCGTCAACGTTCGCGTTCGGCTGCCGTGCCGATGGCCCGCAACCCCGGCCGCATCCTTGCCGTCGTCTCCTTGCTGAGGCCGCCGGCCGTAGCGCGGCCGCGACAGCACATCGTCGAGCTCGCTGCGAATCATCTCTTCGATGAACCCGCGAACCTGCTGGCGCAGCCGCTCCTCGATCGGATCAAACCAGTCGTCCAAAAGATGCGGGGAAACACCGCTTGCTGACTGCAAAAGCTCAAGTTTCGTAGGGTCTTCGTGAATTCGCGTGGGTGATTTTGCAGTGTGGAAGTTCAAGAAAGCTGTGCATGGCATAAGGATTGTGCATTCCAGCCGGGCTTGGAATTTGCCAAGCGATTTGGATGGTGCGGCGATCTTCACGAAAGCGGCGGCTGTGGGATGCGTATTGCTTCCCCGGCTTTCGACCGGAACCGGTGGTGCGGG
>Ga0209062_1001897_pt1 | contig 31571 bp, 26 predicted proteins | sample Coa_R2_2_FD_187158 | JGI IMG/M metagenome (GOLD analysis project Ga0209062, IMG submission 187158) | Surface soil microbial communities from Centralia Pennsylvania, which are recovering from an underground coalmine fire - Coalmine... | ecosystem: Environmental > Terrestrial > Soil > Unclassified... | reverse complement strand
CCCCTGGCGACGGCGTCCCCGACGGGGGCGGCGCGGCCGGCCTCGCTGCGCCGGGCACCGGAGGCGACGCCGGTCCGGGCGCGCCGCCCGCCACCCTGGCGGGCAAGTCGGTGGTCGTGACCGGCACCCTCGCCGGCTACACGCGCGAGGAGGCCGAGGAGGCGATCCTCGCCAGGGGCGGCACGGCGCCCGGCACCGTGTCGGCTCGCACCTTCGCCCTCGTGGTCGGTGCATCACCGGGGAGCGCCAAGCTCGCCAGGGCCGAGCAGCTCGGGGTGCCGATCGTGCCCGGGGACCGCTTCGACGAGCTGCTCGCCACCGGGGAGGTCCCGGCCACGGGCACCTGAGCGGTGGCGGGCTGCGTCCACGGCTGCTCCCTGCGGGCCGGGTAGCCTTTGATCGCTTCGATGCCCCTCATCTCCGACGCCATCGGCCGGGTACTCGGGAAGCGGTACCGGTTGGTCTCCGCTGTCGGCACCGGCGCGTCCGCGCACGTCTACCTCGCCGAGGACGTGACGCTGCAGCGCCACGTCGCCGTCAAGGTGCTCCAACCCGGCTTCGCCCGCGACCAGGCCTTCCTCGAGCGTTTCGCCGTGGAGGCCCGAGCCGTCGCGTCGCTCAACCACCCCCACGTCCTGCGCGTCTTCGACTGGGGCGAGGACGCCGACGGTCCGTACCTCGTCCTCGAGTACCTCGGCGGCGGCAGCCTGCGCGACATCCTCGACACCGGCACGCGGCTGTCCCAGGCCCAGGCTGCGCGCCTCGGCGTGGAGGTTGCCCAGGGCCTCGCCTACGCCCATGCACGCGGCCTGGTGCACCGCGACGTGAAGCCGGCGAACCTGCTCTTCGACGAGGAGGGGCGGGTCCGGATCGCGGACTTCGGCGTCGCGAGGGCGCTGGCCGAGGCGGCCTGGACCGAGCCGGTGGGGGCGCTCGTGGGGACGGCCCGCTACGCCTCGCCCGAGCAGGCCGAGGGCCGGCCGGTCGACGGGCGCTCCGACGTCTACTCCCTGGCGCTCGTGCTCTACGAGTCCCTGACCGGCACGGTGCCCTTCGTGGCCGACACCACCGTCGGGACGCTCCGGGCACGGATCGGCCGACCGCTGCCGCCCCACGAGCTGCTCGGCCCGCTCGACGGCATCCTCGCCCGCGCCGCCGCCCCCGACGTCGAGGCTCGGCTCGACGCCTCGCAGCTCGTGGCCCGCCTGCAGGCGGTGGCCCACGCCCTGCCGGCTCCCGAGCCGCTGCCCCTCGCGCCCCACGAGGTGGCGGCGGCACCGGTCGCAGACGGTCTCGCCCCGACCCGCCACACGAAGACGGTCGTCGCGGCGGCCGCCGGCGAGGGCCCGGGGACCACCGCGTCCTCGGTGGCCCGGGCCGGCCCCGGCGAGCTCTTCGACCTCGAGGCGCTCGAGGGCCCGACCGCCACCCAGCGGCGCCTCCCCAAGCTCGTCCGCCGGCACCGCCACCGCCGATGGCCCTGGGTGCTCGGCGTGCTCGCCGCCGTCCTCGCTGCCGCGCTGGGCACCCTGGCCGCCACCGGCGCCTTCACGCCGAGCCACCCGGTGCCGTCCCTGGCCGGCCTGAGCCTCGAGCGGGCCCGGTTGGCAGTGGCTCGCGAGCACCTGACGGTCGCCGTGGGCGGCCGCGCCTACTCGACGACCGTGCCTGCCGGCTCGGTGATCGGCCAGCGTCCCCGGGCCAGGACGGTGGTGAAGGAGGGATCGGTGGTGTCCGTGGTGCTCTCGAGGGGCCTCCCGCCGGTTGCGGTGCCGAGCCTCACGGGGCTCACCTGCGATGCCGCGCAGCGGTTGCTCGAGGAGGTGCACTTGAAGGGCGCCTGCCCGGACGCCGCCCAGGGCTACAGCGCCAGCATCCCGCCCGGGGAGGTCATCAATTGGTCGTTCGACAACAGGCTGAACGCCACGCGCGCCCTCTACGGCGGCACCGTGCTCATGGCCATCTCCAAGGGCCCACCGCCGGTGCCGCTGCCGTCGATCACGAGCGGCGAGACCTATGGCGAGTACGCGGCCGCCCTCCAGGCGCTCGGCCTCCGGGCCACGCAGACGACCCAGGCCTCGGCGACGGTGCCGGCGGGCCAGGTCATCGGCACCCAGCCGACGGGCCAGGCCCAGCCCGGGTCCACCGTCACGGTCATCGTGTCTTCGGGACCGCCGATGGTCCAGGTGCCAGACGTCACCAAGCAGTCGGTGCCGCAGGCCACCGCCACTCTGCAGGCCCAGGGCCTGAGCGTCGGCAACGTCTACGGCCCGTCCGGCGGCAAGGTCTTCTCGACGGATCCTTCTGCGGGCACCTCGGTGCAGCAGGGTTCCTCGGTGAACCTCTACACCAAGTGACCTGCCCGGTGACCCGCTCGCCCTGCCGGACGCACCGGTGACCCCCCCTGTCGGCGGTGCTCCCGGCGCGGCCCGGTCCCCATCGGGGGACGATGGCCGCCAGGTCGGCTGCGTGCTCTGCGAGGCGGCGCGCCTGACGCCCTGGCACCACGAGGATGCCGTGTGCTGGATCGCCGACTGCGAGATCTGCGGCGTGCCCATGGTCGTCTGGAAGCGTCACGGGCCGGAGCCTCCGGTGGGCGAACTCGAGCACATGCTCGGCCAGCTGGCCCGCGTGGCCGACCGGCAGCTCGGCGCGGGCGGCTGGTGGCTCGACCGGCTGATGCGCCAGATCCCCGACCACTTCCACGCCCACGCACGGGATCCGCGGCGGCCCTTCGGTCGCTTCAGCTGGTAGGTCGCCCGGCACCACTGGGTCGGAGCTGGTGGCGGGCCCTTCCTGGCGGCGGCTCCTCGGGCTGGCCGCCGCCCGGGTCACGCCGTGATCGCCCGGATGCGGGCCGCCAGCTCCTGGGCCGACTCGTCTGCTGGGCCCACATTGAGCGCCATCAGCTTGCCGATGTCCCCCTCTACCCGGACCTTGCCGGCCATGAAGGCCTGCAGGCCGGCCTGGGCGTTCCCCCCGACGAGGATCTCCCTGGCCGTGACGTAGTCGACGTGCACGAGCAGGTCGGCCGGGTCGACGTGGCCGATCTCGATGTCGATGGCTCCCGAGCTCGTGTCCAGGTGGGCATGGAGCTGGCCAGGGCCGAAGGGGACCTCGGTGACCACGAGGTTCATCCTCACGAGCTCGGCGACGGCGCTCACCCGGCCCAGGTACTCGGTGCGGATCCGGCGGGCCTCCTCGACCCACGCATCGCTCAGGAAGGGATAGGTCACGCTCCGCTCGCCTGTGGTCACCGCTCCTCCGTCGTCACCGTCGCTTGCCACCGCCGGGATCGGTACGACCGGTACGCTACCGGCGGCCAGTAGCATCGCCCGCGATGACCGCTCGGGCGCAGCCAGCAGCCGAGCCCTTCTCGGCTCCCGGGCCCTCTCCTGGCGGGCCCTCTCCTGGCGGCGCGAGAGGGGGAGCCCTCGTGCTGCACGGTTTCACCGGCAGCCCGGCGTCGGTGCGCGGGGTGGCCGAGGCGCTGGCGCACGCCGGGTTGGCGGTGGAGCTGCCCGTGCTCCCGGGCCATGGCACGACCGTGGAGGACCTGGCCCGCACCCGGTGGTCGCACTGGGCCGCCGCCGCCGAGGCGGCGTACCTCTCGCTTGCCGAGCGCTGCGAGGAGGTGGCCGTCGTCGGGCTGTCCATGGGCGGATCGCTGGCCTGCTGGCTGGCCGAGCACCACCCGGTGGCCGGGCTCGTCCTGGTCAACCCGCTCGTGGAGCCGGACGAGGGTCTGCGTGCCGCGGGCCTCGAGCTGCTGGCGGGCGGCACCGCCGTCGCTTCGGGGATCGGCTCGGACATCGCCAAGCCGGGAGTCCGCGACGAGTCCTACGACGCCACGCCGATCGAGGCCGGCCTCTCGCTCCTCGAGGCGGTCGGCCAGGTGGGCGCCGACCTGGCGAAGATCCACTGCCCCGTGCTCCTCTTCTCGAGCCGCCAGGACCACGTGGTCGCGCCGTCCAATGGCGATCGCGTCGCGAGCTCGGTGGGCGGCGAGCTGGAACGAGTCTGGCTCGAGCGGAGCTACCACGTCGCCACCTTGGACTTCGACCGCGAGCTGGTAGAGGAGCGGACGGTGGCCTTCGTGACCGGCCTGCTCGCCCGGGTCTCTCCATGACCGGGCCCGAGGCCGCCGGGGCCGGCGCGCCGAGACCAGCCGGGGCGAGCGCCGGCGGTGCCCAGCGGCCACCGCTGCGGCGCGAGGACGTGGCCCACGTCGCTGACCTCGCACGGCTCGCCCTCAGCGAGGAAGAACTGGAGCGGTTCACCGTGCAGCTCGCCTCCGTCCTCGACCATGCCGCCGATGTGGCCGCGCTCGACCTGCGCGACGTGGAGCCCACCGCTCATCCGCTGCCCGTCTGCAACGTCCTGCGCGCGGACGTCCCGCGGCCTCCCCTGGACCGCGACGAGGCACTTGCCGGCGCGCCCGAGGTGGAGGACCACTGTTTTCGGGTGCCCAGGATCGTGGGTGAGGCGCCGTGAGCGCCGGCCCGTCGCGCACGGCCCGCCAGATCGCCGAGGGCGTCCGGTCGGGGCAGCTGCCAGCCCGCGCCGTGGTCGACGAGGCGCTGGCTGCCATCGCGGCCGGCGACGGGCAGGTCCGGTCCTTCGTCAGCGTCCAGGCCGACGTGGCTCGGGAGCAGGCCGAGGCGGTCGACAGGGCGGTGTCGACCGGCGCGGATCCCGGGCCGCTCGCCGGCGTGCCGGTCGCGCTGAAGGACAATCTGTGCACCCGGGGCATCCCGACCACCTGCGGGTCGCGCATCCTCGAGGGCTGGCGACCGCCCTACGACGCCACCGTGGTGACCCGCCTGCGCGAGGCGGGTGCGGTCCTCGTCGGCAAGACCAACATGGACGAGTTCGCCATGGGGAGCTCGACCGAGAGCTCCTGTTTCGGGCCCACCCGCAACCCGCGCGACGCCACGAAGGTCCCCGGAGGGTCGAGCGGCGGGTCGGCGGCTGCCGTGGCGGCCGGGTTCGTGCCCCTGGCCCTCGGGTCGGACACGGGTGGGTCCATCCGGCAGCCGGCGGCGCTGTGCGGGGTGGTCGGCATGAAGCCCACCTACGGGCTGGTGTCGCGCTATGGCCTGGTCGCCTTCGCGAGCTCGCTCGACCAGATCGGTCCGTTCTCGAGCACGGTCGAGGACGCGGCCTTGCTCTTCGGGGTGATCGCGGGCCACGACCCGGCCGACAGCACCTCCTTGCCTCAGCCTGTCGACGACGTCGTGGCAGGTCTGCGCGCAGGCGTCGCCGGCCTCCGGGTCGGGCTCTGCCGCGAGCTCGTCGACGACGTCGCGCCCGACGTGGCTGCCCGCGTCCATCAGGCCGCGGCGATCCTCGGAGCAGGCGGGGCGGTCGTCGAGGAGGTGTCCGTGCCCGAGCTCCGCCTCGGTCTGTCCGCGTACTACCTCATCGCTCCCGCGGAGGCGTCGTCGAACCTCGCCCGTTACGACGGGGTCCGTTACGGCCTGCGGGTGGACGCGCCCGACGTGGCCGCCATGAACACCGCCACCAGGACTGCCGGGTTCGGCGACGAGGTCAAGCGCCGGATCATGCTCGGGACCTACGCCCTGTCGGCCGGCTACTACGACGCCTACTACGGTCAGGCCCAGCGAGCGCGTACCCTGGTGGTGCGGGGCTTCGCCCGGGCCTACGAGCGCTTCGACGTCCTGGTCGGGTCGACCACCCCGACCACCGCGTTCGCCCTGGGCGAGAAAGTGGACGATCCGCTGGCCATGTACATGAGCGACGTGTGCACGATCCCCTCCAACTTGGCCGGCCACCCGGCCATCAGCGTTCCCTTCGGCACTGGGACCGACGGCCTGCCGGTCGGGGTGCAAGTGCTGGCCCCGGCCCTGGGCGAGGCGGTGCTGTTCCGGGTCGCGGCGGCGCTCGAGGCCGCGGCACCGGCGTCAGGTGCGCGGTGAGCCGGCCAACGGGCAGCGACCGGGCGGCGCGCCCGCGGGTGACGAGCGACCCGGTGACGGGCGACTGGGAGACGGGCCACTGGGAGATGGTGGTCGGTCTCGAGATCCACTGCGAGCTCAAGACGGCCACCAAGCTGTTCTGCGGGTGCCCCAACACGTTCGGCGCCGAGCCGAACACCAACGTCTGCCCGGTCTGCCTCGGCCTGCCGGGGTCCCTCCCCGTGCTCAACCGGCAGGCGGTCGAGCTGGCGATGCGGATCGGTGCCGCGCTGCATTGCGACATCCGGCCCTCGATCTTCCACCGGAAGAACTACTTCTACCCGGACCAGGCCAAGGACTACCAGATCAGCCAGTACGACGAGCCGATCAACGTACGGGGGTGGCTCGAGCTGCCCGACGGTACCCGGATCGGGGTGACCCGCGCCCACCTCGAGGAGGACACGGGCAAGACCACCCACGTCGGCGAAGGCGGCCGGATCCACGCGGCCGAGCACTCCCTCGTCGACTACAACCGATCGGGTATCCCGCTGGTCGAGATCGTGAGCGAGCCTGACATGCGCTCCCCGGCACAGGCCCGGGCCTACGCAACAGAGCTCCGAGCCATCCTGGTGGCGACGGGCGCCTCCGACGGGAGGATGGAAGAAGGGTCGATGCGCATCGACGCCAACGTGTCGGTGCGGCCGAGGGGCTCCACCGGGCTCGGTGTCCGCTGCGAGGTCAAGAACCTCAATTCGCTGCGCTCGCTGGGCCGAGCCCTCGAGTACGAGGCGGCGCGGCAGATCGCGCTGCTCGAGTCGGGGGAGCCCGTCGTCCAGGAGACCCGCCACTGGGACGAGGAGACCGGCAGGACCTCCACCATGCGCTCCAAGGAGGAGGCGTACGACTACCGGTACTTCCCCGAGCCCGACCTCGTGCCGGTCGTGCCCGACCAGGAATGGATCGACCGTGTCAGGGAGTCGCTGCCCCCCCTGCCGAGCGAGCGGCGCAAGGCTCTGGTGTCGCTGCTCGGCGGCGAGGTCGGCGACGCGCAGCTCGACCAGGTCCGAGCGGTGGTCGACCTGCAGCTCGACGGCCTGGTGACGGCGGCAGTCGAGCGGGGGGCGGCGGCGCCGCTTGCCCTGGCGCGGGCGGCCAACGAGGTGGCGACGGACGCGGAGCGGGGCGCACGCCTCGACCCGGCCTCCTTTGCGGCCCTGCTCGTCATGGAGGAGGGCGGGCGCCTGTCCGCGACGCAGTCGAAGAACGTGCTGCTCGACCTGCTGGCCGCAGGAGGGGGCGACCCGGAGCAGATCGCGAAGGAGAAGGGCTTCGAGGCCATGTCGGCCGACGCCGTGGGCGAGGCCGTCGCCGAGGTGGTCGCGGCCCATCCCGCCGAGTGGGAGAAGTTCGCCGCCGGCGACGACAAGGTCGCCCAGTTCCTGGTCGGGCAGGTCATGAGGAGGACCAAGGGCAAGGCGGACGGCAAGGTCGTCTCCGCGGAGCTCCGCCGACTTCGGGGCTGACGCGGCCGCGCACCATCGCCGGCTTGCCGCCGTGTGGGCTGCGACCCTCGGGCCACGGTCGCCACTGCCGGGTCACCGCGACGACCTCGGCCACCTCGGCTGCGCCGGCCATCTCAGCAAACTCGGCCATCCCGCCGTCTTGGCCAGCTCGGCCGTCTTGGCCGACCAGGCCGTCCGAGCCGTCCGGTCGACAGACGCTCCGGCAAAAGTCGACCGACGCTCCGGCAAATGTCGACCGACGCTCCGGCAAATGTCGACCGACGCTCCGGCAAAAGTCGACCGACGCTCCGGCAACCTGACTGCCTCCGTTGGTTGGCAGTGGCTGGAAGTGGCGTCCTCCACTTCGTGCCACTGGCGTGCGACGCGCCGGCAATCGTCGTGCGGGGAGCCTGCTCTCGACCGGCGCACCGTGCCGACCGGCGCACCGTGCCGACCGTCGCACCGTGCCGACAGGCCGGACTTCCGCAGTTGGTGAGCATACGAAGATCCCAGAATGTGGCGCTGAGCTGGGCGAACGGTCGCGATGAGCGAGAACGCTCGTGTTACTACGTGACCTCGTGACCTGGAACTACGCGACAGGCTCGGGAAGCGTGAAGTCCTGGAAGGCGGCCGGCTCGCGCACCTCGAGCTTGGCGAAGATCCCCCGCTGGGCCTCGGTCGTGGCGGTGCGCTTAGCGACGCGGGCGCCATTCGCCTCGTAGGTGACGAGGTGCATGCGCTGGAGCTCGTTGCGTAGGTTGCGCCAGGTTTCGCCGGTCGCGTTCTCCGCCGTGCGGATGAGCAACAGCGCGAGCCAGCACAGCTGCATATGGGCGCGGATGCGGTCCTCGCGGTGGTGGAAGACCGGGCGGAGCCGAAGTGCCCCCTTCAGGTCCCGCCAGCCGCGCTCGACCTGCGAGAGCTGCTTGTAGCCGAGGGCGAGGTCGGCGGCCGAGAGGCTGTCGTCGTCGGATCGGAGCACGAACTTGCCGTCGTAGCGTGCCTCGGCTGCGACGGCGGCCTTGTCGACGCGCAGCTTGCCCTCTCCGGTTCGCCGGAGCAGGCGGTAGAGGCCGGGCGTGGTGCGCAGCTCGCCGACGAGCTCGTCGCGACGCTGCTTGGACCACTCGTCGGTGCCCTCGATCTTTCGTTCCAGGTAGGCGACGAGGTTGGCTCGCACGGCCTCGTCGCGCGACGCCACCTCAGGGTTGTGGCAGATCACGAAGCGTTGGGATCTGGCGCCGTCTCCGACGCGCACCTCCTTCACCTCGAGGTTGCCCTGCACATGCTGGTAGCGCCCGGCGCGAGCGAGTGCCTGGCGCACCTCTTTCGAGGCCGAGCGCAGCCGCTCGGCGACGATGTAGTGGGTCCCGCCCGTGGAGAGGTAGGTCCGGTTGTCGGCCGAGTTGAAGCCCGAGTCCGCGACAAAGACCACGCGATGGAGCATCCAGCCAGCGAGGTCGTCCTTGATCTTGCGGATGATCTGCTGGTCTGAGGTCGTGCCGGGGAAGGTCCAGCAGCGGATCGGGATGCCCTCGGCGGTGACCGCCATGCCGAGCACGACCTGGGGCAGGTCGGGCCTCTTGTCCTTCGAGTGCTTGGAGAAGCGTCGGATGGCCGCCTCCTCGGGCGCCGACAGCTGTGCGTTCGCGTCGCGCACCTCGGTCTCGCCAGCGGCCCGATCGAGCTCTTGGAGCTCGTCCGCGACGTCGCGCTCGAAGTACGTGGAGGAGGTGTCGACGAAGATGACGTCACAGGACAGGTTCAACAAGCTGGCGGTGCGGTTGAAGATCTGCTCTGCGATCTCCGGGAGGGCCTCGAGAAGGAAGTCCATCGCCCGGTAGCAGGCGTCCTCGTCGAGTGGTGGGCACGAGGAGATGGCGACCCGTTCGGCGACCCACGAACACGCCGCGAGCTTCGAGGTGGGCTCCAGGCAGCGGTTGGCGACGAGCGCGAACAGCACCCGCTCGACCGCCTCGGCATCGAGGCGCCGACCCTTCGCCGAGTTCGTGAGCGCGGAGGCGACGCCGAGGCGGGACCACAGCTCGTCGAGGACATACGCCCCGCCGAAGGACCGGGCATCGAGCAGCTCGACCTCCCCGTCCGACGCGACCTGATCGCCGTCGCCGCCAACTGGCTCCAAGAAGCGGCTGATCGAGCTGACAAGACGCGACAGCGCGGCGCGATCCACCTTGTCGGCGCGCCCGAAGTTGTAGATGACCTTGGCGACCGGGCTGCCGGTGACCCGATGGCGCTCGTTGTGGGCGAGCTGGAGGTAGGCGACGACCGAGCCGTCTTTGTTCGTGCGGCGAGTCTCCCGCAGGTACACGCCTACAACTGTACCCTGCTACCCGGTGGAAGTGGTGGCTTCGTGTGCCTACAGGATCCGGAGGAACTCGAGCTCTCGCACTGCTCTCACCAGGGCTTCTGTCGCCGCGGCACCCCGAGAATGCCTACGAGCTGCGGAAGTCCGGTCTGTCTGCCCGACGGGACAAGGTGTACGATGGAGTGGGGCTGAACGGGGTGTGGCTCTACGTGCGACCCAACTACTTCAATGGGTGGGGCTATTCCAGTCCGGCAACCATGGGGCAATGGACGCTCACCAGCCATAATGTCTTGGCACATCTCTACCGAAATGGTGTCACGTACCTCGCTCTAACCGGACAGGAGCTCTCCGCTGTTCGTCGTTCGGCGTTGTGGCCGCACCTTCGCATCTCCTACCGCTCACCTGATGGTGCTTTATTGCTTCACCTGCTGGGCGGCGAGCGCCGTGTTTCTCCGCGATGAGGGGCTCTACACGACAATGCAGGAGGGAAAGCCTCTGATTCGTGCGGTCCGCCGAGTGATCCTAAAACTCCGCGCCGACCCCATCACCGCAGGCTCGCCACCAGCCCGTCGAGGATGTCCGATTCCGACACGAGGCATTCGTCGAAGCCGAGTCGCCGCATCACCGCCCGCAGCACGAGCGCTCCCCCGACGATGACGTCCTCGCGCCCTTCGACCATGCCGGGGCGCCGGGCCCGCGCAGCTGCCGGCTCGGCGGCGAGGATGCCGCACCACCGCTCCACCGCAGCCCGTGTCAGCCTGGCGTGGTGGACCCGGCTCCGGTCGTAGGTGGCCAGCCCCTGGTCGAGCATCGCGAGCGTGGAGACGGTGCCGGCCAGGCCGAGCAGCCGGCTGCCCGGCGGCAGCGACGCCAGGTCGGAGATGGCCTCGACGGCGTGGTCGAGGGCGGACCCGATTGCGGCCTCCGCGGCTGCCACCTCTGCCTCGGTCGGGGGATCGTGGGCGAAGTAGCGCTCGGAGAGGCGGACGCACCCGATGTCGAGCGACACAGCGGCGACGGCCCCTCGGCGGTAGGTCACGAGCTCGGTCGACCCGCCGCCGATGTCCACCACCACGTCCTCGCCCTCTGCGGACGGAAGGCCGGCAACGGCGCCGGCATGGGACAGGCGCCCCTCCTCCTCGCCTGCCAGCAGCTCGGCCGTCACCCCGGTGACCTCGGTCGCCGCCCGAAGGAGCTCGGCACCGTTCAGGGCGTCGCGCACGGCGGACGTCGCGACGAGCCGCGCCCGCGCGACACCCAGGCGCTCCATCGTGCGCCGGTACTCGGCCAGGACGCCCAGGGTTCGGTCCATCGCCTCCGGGGCGAGCTTGCGGGTGGCGTCGACCCCCTCGCCGAGCCGGGTGATCCGCATCTCGCGCGCCAGGACCCTGCCGGCTCCGTCGACGACGAGCAGGCGGGTCGAGTTCGTGCCGCAGTCGATCGCCGCCACCGGCTCGAACGAGCTTCCTTCCACGATGCCTGGCCTACCACACCCCACCGCCACGGGGGCCTGGCGTCGCCGGGCACCGGGGGTCGAGGCCGAGGCGCTCCGCCACCCACGCCCCGACCGGGTCCGCCCCGCCCGCCAGCCACCAGGCCAGATGGGCGTGCAGGCACTTCACCCCTCGGCGGGTGCCCCCGACCCCCCCGGCGGGCCTGGGCCCGCGGTGGCCCGCGGGCAGCGCGGCGTCGCGCTCGGCCGCGTACCGGGCATGGGCCGCGGCGAGCGCGGCCGGGTCGACCGCTGCCTCGGCCTGCCGGACGCCGCCGGCCGACTCGAGCCGGCTGACCGCCTCGCACAGGGCGGGGGACACGAGCCAGTAGCGCGTCGGCATGGGCGTGCCGTCGGCGAGCAGGGGCTCGTTGCGGATCACTGCCGGCCGGCCGCCGGGGTCCCGCACGACCACCGTGAAGGCGCCTGCCGGCCTGCGACCGAGCAAGGCGGTGACCGCCGCCACGTCGGGATCTGCTGGCTCCCCTCCGGGCTCCGGCGGCACGAGGCCGCCGCGCGGCCGGTCGCCCGGAGGCAGGCTCAACGCCAGAACTCGAGGGTCCGGACGATGCGCCCGAAGAAGTCCGGGCCACCGGGGTGCGCCGAGCCGCGCGGCGCGCCCCCGGGCGTGGCCGCCTGGCCCTGGGCGCGCTGGCCGGCCAACGAGTGGGACCCGGGCCCTGCGGCCTCCCCGAGCGTGACCCCGCTCGGCTGCGCCGCCGCGCCCGCCGCGCCAGGCCCGAGGGTCCCCGGCGGCAGCTCTGCGGCGGCCGAGGGTGACACGAGCGGCTGCAGCCCGGGATCGCCCGCATAGGCGGCATCGCCCTTGCCCGACGCGCTCGGCGGCAGGATCTGGTACGCGCGCTGACCCGGGGAGACGAGCTGGTACTGCTCGCGGGCGAGGCGCTCCACCTCGGCGGGGCTCTTGAGCAGGCGCTGCTCCTCGGCGAGGGCCCGGTCCTGCTGGCGGAGCTGGGTGAGCTGGGTCGTGGTGGCCGCGATCGCCTGGTGCTGGTGGTAGAGGGCAGAGGCCGGGAACCACAGCCCGAGCATGAGGACCGACAGGAGGGCCGACCCGGCCAGGATCACGCGGTTGCGGCGGACCTTGGCTGCCCGCTCGCGGCGCGCCCGGGCCTGGGCGCGCGACAACGGGCGCGGCCCTGGCGTCGCCCGCCGCGCCCCGCGGGCGGCCCGCCGCGGCCGGCCCCGCGCTGGGACACGTCCGAGCGCGCCTCGGGCTCGCTCAGCCACCGCCACCTGCCAGGGCCGCCGCCCCGGGAAAGCGGGCGGTGTCGCCGAGGTCCTCTTCGATGCGCAGGAGCTGGTTGTACTTGGCCACCCGGTCGGAGCGGGCCGGGGCCCCGGTCTTGATCTGGCCGCTGTTGACCGCGACCGACAGGTCGGCGATGGTCGTGTCCTCCGTCTCCCCCGAGCGGTGCGAGATCACGGCCCGGTACCCAGCCCCGGTGGCGAGCGCCACCGCGTCGAGGGTCTCGGTGAGCGTGCCGATCTGGTTCACCTTCACGAGCACGGCGTTGGCGACCTTCGAGCGGATGCCCCGCTCGATCAGCTCGACGTTGGTGACGAACACGTCGTCGCCCACGAGCTGGAGTCGGCTCCCGAGGGCCGCGGTCAAAGCCGCCCACCCCTCCCAGTCCTCCTCTGCCATGCCGTCTTCGATGGAGACGATCGGGTAGCGGCCGGCCAGCTCGACCCAGTACCCGCAGAGCTCCTCGGAGGACAGCGTCCGCCCCTCCCCTGCCAGCACGTAGGCGCCGTCGCGCCACAGCTCGGAGGTGGCAGGGTCGAGGGCGATCGCGATCTCCTCCCCCGGCACGCGCCCGGCCGCCTCGATGGCCGCGACGAGGACCTTCACCGCCTCCTCGTTGGACGGCAAATCGGGGGCGAACCCGCCCTCGTCGCCCACGCCGGTCGACAGGCCGCGCCGGTCGAGGACCTCGCGCAGCGCGTGGTAGGCCTCGGCGCCCCAGCGCAGGGCCTCGCCGAAGGAGGCGGCACCGACGGGCATGAACATGAACTCCTGGAAGTCCACCGAGTTGCGCGCGTGTGCGCCCCCGTTGAGCACGTTGAGCATGGGCACCGGCAGCACGTGCGCGTTGACGCCTCCCAGGGCGCGATAGAGGGGCACGCCGAGCTCGGCAGCGGCCGACTTGGCCACGGCGAGCGAGGTGGCGACCATGGCGTTGGCGCCGAGCCGGCTCTTGTCCGAAGTGCCGTCGAGGTCGATCAGCGCCGCGTCGAGCCCGCGCTGGTCGAAGGCGTCGAGGCCGCCCAGCGCCGCGGCGATCTCGCCGTTGACGTTGGCCACGGCGCCCGACACGCCCCTTCCCCGGTAGCGGTCGCCGCCGTCGCGCAGCTCCACCGCTTCGTGCTTGCCCGTGGAGGCTCCCGACGGTGCGATCGCCCGCCCGGTCGCGCCCGAGTCGAGGACGACCTCGACCTCGACCGTCGGGTTGCCGCGGGAGTCGAGGACCTCACGCCCCACCACTTGCTCGATCGCGCTCACGCACTCGCTCCTCCGGCGCCGTCCCTGGCCCGGCGCCGGGCGTCCACGCTACCTTCGCCCGAAGCTTGCCGGTGGGAGCCCGGGCCCGCGGCGGGCCGCCTCGGCGTCGACGATGCGATCGCGAAGGTCGAGGGCCGCCTGCCGCAGCGCCTCCTCGGCGTCCACCCCGAGGCGCCGCGCTGCGGCCACGGCCCGGAGCAGCAGTGGGCCCACGCGCTCGGTCGCGCCGGCCAGGAGCCCGTCGAGCACCCGGTCGGCCTCCGCCGGCGACCACCCGCCCGCTGCCGGCACACCTGCCTCGATCCCTGCCGATTCGGCCTTGCGCTGCAAGGCGGCAGCCAGCGCCAGTGCCGGCAGCGCGGTGGGCACGCCCTCGGTCACGCTCGTCCGACCCTTCTCGGCCGCCTTGAGCCGGTCCCAGTTGGCCGCCACCGCGTCGGGCGTCTCGGCCACCACGTCGCCGAACACGTGGGGATGGCGGCCCACCAGCTTGTCGTGGATGCCCCTCGCCACGTCGGCCAGCGTGAAGCGCCCTTCCTCGGCCGCCAGGGTGGCGTGGAGCACCACCTGGAACAGCACGTCCCCGAGCTCCTCGCGCAGGTGGTCGACGGCGTCGTCGAGCGCGCCCGCCTCCTCCGCCCGGCCCAGCCGCTCGATCGCGTCGAGGGCCTCGTAGGACTCCTCGAGCAGGTGGCGCGCCAGGGAGGCGTGCGTCTGCTCGCGGTCCCACGGGCAGCGCTCCCGCAGCGTCCGGGCGAGCTCGGCCAAGGCGGCGACCTCGCCGGCGATGGGCGCCGCCAGGCGCGGTACCCACAGCGAGGTCAGGTGGTCGGGCTCGAGGGTGCGGTCGAGCTCCCACCAGGGCACCTCGGTCACCACCTCGTCGGGCAGGCCCAGGTGGTGCAGCACGGTGACCGCCCCGTGGCCCGGGGCGGCCTCGTCGTCGACCGACAGCTTGATCGCCGACAGCACGTCGCGCGACCAGCACTGGGCCACGAGGAGGGGGCCGCGCTCGCCGGCCGCCTCCAGCGCGAAGCGGGTGCCGTCCACCAGGCGGACCCCGGCCGCGAGCGGGTCGACGCCGAGGCGCTCCCAGGCGAGGTCGAGGAAGGAGCGCGCAGGTCTGACCTCGACCGACACGGCCGGCTCCCGGCGGAGCAGCTCGACCGTGCGCTCCGCCACGAGGGGAGAGCCGGGCACGCCGTACACGACGGCCTCACCCTCCCGTGCCGCCGCCTCGGCTGCGGCCACGAGGGCCGCCACGATGCGGCCGTAGACCTCGTCGAAGGTGGCAGCCGCCTCGTAGAGGTGGTCAAAGGAGGGCAGCAGGCCGAGCTCGCCCGCCACCGCCGGGTGCCGGGTCGTGCGCAGGAAGGCGCGGCGGGCGCCGGTGAGCAGCGCCCTGGCGTCGGGGTCGAGGTGCTCGGGACCGGCGGGTCCGAGCCCCACCACGACGACCCTCGGCGAGCCCCTCTGCCCCTGGTTCAGCGCGCACCTCCGGTTCCTTGGACCGCGGGCCCAGGGACCAGTCCCCCCACCCCTGACGTGGTGGCGCGCAGCGACGTGCCGGCGGCGGGCACCGAGGAGGCGGGCGGGCTCGGTGCGGGCGCCACCCCGTGGGCCACCGACGACGAGGTCCAGCGCCCGTAGCGGGGATCGATGGTGACCTGCGCCCGCCGGGTGGCCGCGGCCAGCATGGCCTGGAGGCGCTGCTCACCGGCAGCCACCACCGTCTGGCGGAGCACGGGGCCCACCGAGCGCAGCGAGGCGGACCTGCGCCCGGTCAGGACGAACAGGTAGGCGCCACCGCCCTGGGCGGCCACCGGCTCGGACACCTGCCCGACGGCCAGGTGGCCCACGGCGGCCGCGATGGGCCGGTAGCTGGTGTCGGTCGGTGTGAGGCACGCCTGCTGGAGCGAGCCGGCCGGAGCTGCCTGGGCGAAGGGCAGGCCGGCTTGGACCTGGCCCCGCACCTGGGCCGCGGCGGCCTCGGTGGCCTCCTCGAAGCCCTCGACGCACAGGGTGTCGAAGGACGAGCGGTGGGCCTCGAAGTAGGCGCGCAGCGACGGCGGGCCCAACCGGTACCCGGCGGCCGACGCCGCCAGGCCGTCGGCGAGCGCCACCGAGCGGACCTCGCCGGCCACGAAGGAGGCGGGCAGCGACGACAGCACCTGCGTGCTCGACGGCGCCAGCCCGCAGGCAGGCTGCAGCCCGCTCTGGGCCAGGGCGGCAAAGGTGCCGTCGATGAGCCCGGCGTACTCCTGGCGGGCCGCCGCCAGGTCGCCGGCCGACACCGTCACGTGCCGGCTGGCGGCGAGCTGGGCCACCACCGTCTCGCCCACCATGCGGTTCATCCAGTAGTCGACGAAGGCCGAGTCGAATGTCCCCTGGTGACCGTCGGGCGACAGGCCCCCGGCCCCCGCGACCGGCGGGAGCTGGGCCATGTCCTGGGTGTCGAGGGAGACCTGGGCGGCGAGGTAGCACTGGTAGGGCTGGCTCGCGGCGATGGCGGCCAGGTCGCCGTCGAGGCTCGACCGGGTGATGCCCGTGCCGTTGACGGTGGCCGCGTCGGACGACACGGTCAGCGAGGCGGCGAGGACCCCGGCAGCCACGGCGGCCGCGAAGAGGGGGAGGAGGAGGCGCTTCACGTGGCGGGCATGCTAGCTACCCCGCCGGTCCGCGTTCGATCACCAGGGCGAGCGAGGTGGTGACGTAGTCGCCGAGGCGGGTGCGCAGGTGTGTGTCGGTGAAGGGCGCGACGTCGACGTGCAGGTCGGCCGGCGTCGTGCCGGGGGTCAGGTCGAGCTCGATGCGGTGCCCGAGCTTGCGCAGGCGCGCCGCCAGCTCCTCCACGTCGCGCCGGCGGTACAAGACGGTGCCGCCCTCGTGGTAGGTGTCGGTGTCCGAGCTCACGTTGAGCTCCGTGGTGTGGACGGCCACGCCGCCGGGCCGCAGGCAGCGCATCTGGGCAACCACGAAGTCGGCGCCGGCCGCAAGCGAGCCCAGGTGCTCGAGCGCGCAGCTCGACCAGGTGAAGTCGAACCCGCGCAGGTCGTCGGGCAGCTCGTTCATGTCGACGTGGCGGAAGCGGACCCGGGCCTCGAAGAGGGCCTGGTCGCACAGCCCGTGGTCGTTGAGCCCGGCCCGGGAGCCCGCGTACTGGGACGCCGCGGCCGCCCCGCCGGCGTCGGCCCACCCGGCCGCCTCGGCGCGCTCGGGCGAAAGGTCGGTCGCCACGAGATCGCACCCGCAGGCGGCGAAGAGCGCCACGAGCGGCTCACGCCCGACTCCGAAGCCGAGCCCCCGGCGGCCCGCCTCGAGCATCCCCCGCTCGGCCAGGGCCTGGCAGATGAAGAGCCACTCCCACATCTTGCGGTGCACCATGACGTCGCGGGGGTCGACGCCGTCAGGGTCCCAGGCCGGCCGGAGCCGTTCGGACCAGGCCCGCAGCTCCGGCGAGCGGAGCGACTCGTACCTGCACGGCTGGGACACGAGCATCTCGCCCACGGTAGGCGGCATCGAGGCGGGGCGGCAGGTGGCGACGGGCCGGGAGACCCAGGCGTGCAGCCGGGGCCGCGGGCAGACCTCGAAGGGAGCGGCTACCGGCGCGCCGCGGTGGCCGGAGGATGCGACGCCGCGAGCGGCGCCGCGCCCGTCGCCTCCTCTGGCGGGGGCAGCAGGGCCCGGAGCACCTCGCGAAGGGTGTCGGCCGGCCGGCGGCCGTCGGTCAGGGGCACCACCAGCTGGCGGAGCTCCTCGCGGTAGGCACCCCCCCGGACTACCCGCTGCAGGCGCACCTGGGCGCTGGGGGGCAGCGTCACCGGCGAGAGCCGGGCCGTGGCCTGGCGGGCGCCACCCACCCTGGTCGGCACCACCGCCACGTCGGTGATGCCGAGGCGCAGGCACTCGGCGCGCAGCCGGGCCAGGGCGAGCAGGCCCTCTGCGGGCGGGGGCAGGGGACCGAAGCGGTCCAGCCACTCGGCCTCCACGTCTGCCACCTGTGCCTCGGTCACCGCTGCCGCCAGGCGGCGGTAGGCCTCGAGGCGAGCGTCCTCGGCGCTCACGTAGGCGGCGGGGAGGTGAGCGTCGCCGGGCACGTCGAGGGAGACCGACGGCGGCTCGGGACGGGGCTCGCCGCGGGCCTCGGCCACCGCCTCGGCCACCAGCTGGACGTACAGGTCGTAGCCGACTGCCGCGATGTGCCCCGACTGGTCGCGGCCCAACAGGTTGCCCGCGCCGCGGATCTGCAGGTCGCGCATGGCGATCTTGAACCCCGAGCCGAGCTGGGTGTGCTCGCCGATGGTCCGCAGCCGCTCGTAGGCCTGCTCGGTCAGGACCCGGTCGGAGGGGTGGAAGAGGTAGGCGTAGGCCTGGTGGCTGCCCCGGCCCACCCGGCCCCGGATCTGGTGGAGCTGGCCGAGGCCGAGCAGGTCCGCCCGGTCGACCACGAGGGTGTTGACCGCCGGCATGTCGATGCCCGACTCGATGATCGTCGTGCACACCAGCACGTCGAACTGGTGCTCCCAGAAGTCGAGGACCACCTTCTCGAGGCTTCCCTCGTCCATCTGGCCGTGCGCCACGGCCACGCGGGCCTCGGGCACGAGGGCCCGCAGCCGGCGGGCGACCGCGTCGATGTCAGCCACCCGGTTGTGGACGTAGAACACCTGCCCCTCGCGCAGCAGCTCGCGCCGGAGGGCCTCGGACACCGCGGCGTCGTCGTACTCGCCCACGTAGGTGAGGATGGGACGCCGGTCGGCCGGCGGGGTGTTGACCATCGAGAGGTCGCGGATGCCCGTCAGCGCCATCTCCAAGGTGCGCGGGATGGGGCTGGCGGTCAGGGTGAGCACGTCGATCCCTTCGGCCAGGCGCTTCACGGCCTCTTTGTGGGTGACGCCGAAGCGCTGCTCCTCGTCGACCACGAGGAGGCCGAGGTCCTTGAAGCGGACGTCGGCGGCCAGCAGCCGGTGGGTCCCCACCACCACGTCGACCGTGCCCGCCGCCAGGCCCTCGACCACGCGGCGTGCCTGGGGCCCGGAGAGGAACCTGCTCAGCAGCTCGACGCGCACCGGGTACCCCGCGAAGCGCTCGGCAAAGGTCTGGTGGTGCTGGCTGGCGAGCAGCGTGGTGGGCACGAGCACCGCCGCCTGGCGGCCGTCCTGCACCGCCTTGAACACTGCCCGGACGGCCACCTCGGTCTTGCCGAACCCGACGTCGCCGCACACCAGGCGGTCCATGGGCCGGGGCTGCTCCATGTCGGCCTTCACGTCCGCGATGGCGCGCAGCTGGTCCGTGGTCTCGACGTAGGGGAACGACGACTCCAGCTCGCGCTGCCAGGGGGTGTCCGGCGAAAAGGCGTGGCCGGGCACCGCCAGGCGCCGCCGGTAGAGGGCGACGAGCTCCTGGGCGATCTCGCCCGCCGCCGCCCTGGCGCGGGCGCGGGCGCGCTGCCACTCGGCGCCGCCCATCTTCGACAAGGTGGGCGAGTCACCGCCGCTGTAGGGGGTGACGGCCTCGATCTGGTCGACGGGCAGGTAGAGGCGGTCGCTGCCCCGGAACTCGAGGAGCAGGTAATCGCGGGTCGCCCCGGCCACCGTTCGGCTCGTCACCCCGGCAAAGCGCGCCACCCCGTGCTGGCGGTGCACCACGAAGCTCCCCGGTGCCAGGTCGTCGAAGAACCCGTCGGTCGGGCGGGCACGCGGTCGGGGGCGGCGGTGCGGTGCCCGGCGGCCGGTCACGTCGGACTCCGACAGCACGGCGATCTTCGGGCCCGGCAGGGCGAAGCCGGCGGACACGGTCGCCACCACCACCCGGATCCCCGGGGCAGTCGAGGCGGCGTCGGCCACCGGTGCGTGCACCCCCTCGCCGGCCAGCACGCTCGACAGCCGCTCGGCCCCCGGCCGAGCCCCGGCGCACAGGGTCACCGAGTAGCCCTCCTCGGCCAGGGCGAGCACCTGGGCCGCCAGGCGTCCGGCGTCGCCGGCCACCAGGTCGAAGCCCCGCACGGGCACAGCGGGCACCTCGGGTCCCTCGGGAACCGAGGAGAGCGACAGCACCGCCGACGGGCAGCGCGCGAGCAGCCGGTCGAAGGGCAGGTGCAGGCGGGGGAACCCGGTCGGGTCGCCGGCACCCCACGTGGCGGCCAGGGCCTCGCCGAGAGACCCTTCTTCGTCGTAGAGCTCGACGGCACGGTCGCGGACCCGGCGGGGCTCGACGAGCACCACCTGGGCGTCGGGGCCCAGGAGGTCGGGCAGCAGCGTGGCCTCGGGGTGGAGCCAGGGCAGCCACGACTCCATGCCGTCGAACGACTGGCCCGCCGCCAGGCGGTCCCACTGGGCGCGTCCCCACGGCTCCTCGTCGCGCAGGCGCTCGGCCCGAGCCGCCACCTCGGCAGTGACGGGCATCTCCCGGCAGCCGAAGAGCACCGCCTCGTCGAGCTCGGCGACCGAGCGCTGGTCGCCGACGTCGAACGCGGTGAGGCGGTCCACCTCGTCGCCCCACAGGTCGATCCGGACCGGCAGCTCGGCGGTGGGCGGGAACACGTCGATGATCCCCCCGCGCACCGCAACTTCGCCCCTGTGCTCGACCTGGTGCTCGCGGCGGTAGCCGGCCGCGGCCAGCCAGCGGAGCACCGCTTCGGCGTCGAGCTGCCCGCCCCGGTTGACCACGAGGGGAGCGGCGGCCTCACGCCAGGGGGGGAGGCGCTGCAGGAGGGAGCGCACCGACGCCACCACCACCGCCGGCCGCGTGGCCACGCCGCCAAAGAGGTGCCAGAGCACGGCCAGCCGGCGCCCCATGGTGCCGACGTCGGGGCTGACCCGCTCGAAGGGCAGCGTCTCCCATGCCGGCAGGAGCGCCACCGGGCCGGGCAGGTCGCCGGCCACCCGCCGGCCGGCGCTTTCGTCCGGCCCTGCGACGAAGCACGCCAGGTCGCCCGCAAGCCGCTCGGCGTCGAGCTCGGTGGGGGTCACCAGCAGCGCCGGGCGGCGCTCGGACAGCCGGAGCAGCCCGGCCAGCACGAAGGGCTGCGCCGGCCCGGCCACGGCCAGGGTGGCGACGGCCGGCCCGAGCACACGCGCCACGGTGCCCTCGTGACGCAGGGCGGCGGCGAGCGGGGCCAGCCCCCGGGCGGTCTCCCCCGAGGGGGCAGCGGTGCTCATCGACCTCTGTTGTAGCGGTTCATCGCAGCCTCGGCGCCCTCGGTGGCGATCAGCTCGACCGCGTCGGCCGCGTCGGCGATGGCGACGTCGAGCAGCTCGCGCTCGGCCTTGGCCGGGCGCCGCAGCACGTAGTCGGCGCCGGAGCGGGCATGGGGCGGCTTGCCGACGCCGATACGCACCCGGAGGAAGTCTGCCGAGTGCAGGTGAGCCTGCACCGAGCGCAGCCCGTTGTGGCCGGCGGTGCCGCCCCCCACCTTCACCCGGAGGGTCCCCGGCGGCAGGTCGAGCTCGTCGTGGACGACCACGAGCGCCGGCGGGCCGACCCCGAAGCGGCGCAGGAGAGCCCGGACCGCCGTGCCCGACTCGTTCATGTACGTGGTCGGCACGGCCAAAGCGACGCGCGCCTCGCCGATGCGGACCTCGGCGACGCCCGCCCGGTGGGCCTTGAGCACCCTGAGGCGGCCCCCGTGGCGCTCGGCCAACAGGTTTACGGCGTCGGCGCCCACGTTGTGCCGGGTGCGGGCGTACTCCTCGCCCGGGTTGCCGAGTCCGACCACGAGCAGGTCGGCTGGCGTGCCCCGTCGGTCGCCCGGCTCGCGGGCAGGCCGCCCGAGCAGGCGCAGCGCCTACTCCCCGTCGCCCGCCGCGCCCGCCTGCTCCTGCTGCGGGGCGCCGTCGGAGGCGGCAGCTGCGCCCTCGCCGGCAGCGGTGGCAACGGCGCCGTGGGCGCCGGCCTCGGCCTCTGCCTCGGCGGACGGGGCCGAGGCCGCTTCTTCGGCCGCCGCCACCTGGACCCTCGGCGGCAGGGCCACGACCACGGTCACGTCCGCGTCGACGTCGGTGCCGACCCCCGGCGGCAGCCGCAGGTCGCCGACGCGCACCGCGGACCCGATGGTGAGGTTGCTGACGTCCACCTCGACCGCGGTCGGGATGTCGGCCGGCTTGGCCCGTACCCCGAGGGTGAACAGCTGCTGGTCGACGACACCGTCGAGACGCGTGACCTCGGGGGCGTCCCCCACCAAGACGAGGGGCACCTCGGTCGCCACCACCTCGTCGCGGCGCACGATCTGGAAGTCGACGTGGGCGAGGGTGCCGCGCACGGGGTGGCGCTGCAGCTCGCGGGCCATGGTGAGGTACGTCTGGGAGCCGGCGCGCAGCGACAGGAGCACGTTGGTCCCCGACTCCCCCGAGAGGGCGGCCCGCAGGGCGCGGGCGTCGACTGCCACCGGCAGGGGCGCCGCACCGTGGCCGTAGAGCACCCCGGGGACCTTGCCGGCCCTCCGCAGGCGGCGCGAGCTGCGCGACCCGAGGGGGCGGCCGATCTCTGCGTCGAGGGTGATCTCAGCCATGCGTGCTCCTGTGGCGCTGGACGTGGGAAGGCGGGCGAGCGGTGCCGGCGGCCCTGCAGTGCCCGCGACGGCCGCCCAGCGTAGCCCGCCACGGCGGGTCGCCGGCCCGGCCGTCGCGCCCGCGCTCGGTCGTCACACCGGATCGGAATGGCGCGCCGCCTCGCCCGGATCGGGAAGGGCCGCCACGCCCAGATCGGGATGGGCCGCCACGCCGGATCGGGAAGGCACGCCACGCCGGATCGGGTAGGAGGGTGGCGGGACCGCCGCCGCCTCGCGGCCCTCACCGGCTCACGCCGTGCGCACCAGCTTGGCCGGGGGCTTGCTCTCGCGGCCCTTGGAGGCGACCACCGGCCCCTTGCCGGGGCTCGTCCGCTCCACCGGCGTGAGGACCGTGAAGCCCGGGAACGTGCCCGTCGGCGTGACGATGGGTGGTGCCGAGGCGCTGACCTGCACGATCTCTCCGCCCTCGTAGCCGAAGTGCACCGAGCTCGAGTAGCTGAGGGGCACGAGGCCGGGGGTGGCGAACTGCTTGGCCGAATGCGCGATGGCCGCCATGACTCCCTGGCGGGTGAGGTTCCGCCCCGCCGCCTGGAGCGCCTGCACGAAGGTGTAGGCCAGGGCCACGCCGTACTCGGTGTTGCCGTCGAGCCCGTAGGTCGACCAGACCGACGGGGCGTAGTCGGCCAGCAGCTTCTTGGACACCTGGATCCACGGGTCGGAGGCGTCGTTCTCCGGCGGGAGGTAGGCGTTGGTGATCATGCCGTCGAGCAGCCCCACTGCCGCGGTGGCCAGGGCGGCGCTCCCCCCGCCCTTTCGGGTGAACGACGACAGCAGCGGACCGACGGTGGGCGGATCGGCGCCCACGGCGTCGACGACGAACTGGGGCTTGTAGCCGATGAGCGCGGCCGGCAGCAGTGCCAGTGCCGTGGCGGCCGGCACGGTCGCCAGCACGACGACCTTGGCCCCGGCCGCCTGCAGGGCGGCCATCTGGTTGCTGAGCGGGCCGGCCAGGGTGGCCACGTCGTAGGTCTGGCGCGAGACGACCTGGGAGCGCGGGATCTCCATGTCGAGGCCCTTCACCACGTCCTGGCCGAACTCGTCGTCTTGGTAGAGGTAGCCGACCTTCTCGCCGGCGAAGTGCGACCTGATGTAGGCACCGAGGAGCTTGCCGTCGACCGTGTAGGGGGGCTGCCAGCCCGTGGTCCACGGATCCCGGGGATTGCTCCAGCAGTTGCAGCCGGACTCCACGAAGAGCTGCGGGACCTTCTCGGCATTGAGGTACGACTGCACGGCGGTCTGGGTCGGGGTGCCCAGGGAGCCGACGGTGGCGAACACGCCGTTCTGGAGGACGAGCTTGCGGGTCTCGGTCGCGGTGACCGACGGGTTGTAGCCGTCGTCGAGGTAGACGTAGCGGATCTTGCGCCCGTGCACACCGCCATGGGCGTTCACCCAGCCGAACACGGCGTTCATCGCCGGCGCGATCTCGTCGTAGCCCGGCGAGGCGGGGCCGGTGAGCGGCACCGTGGCGCCGATGGTGACGCTCGTCGAGGTCACCCCGCTCGACGCAGCCGCGCCGGCGGGGCCGGCCACGGCGGTGAGCCCCGACACGACGATCGCCGCCGCTGCGCCCGCTGCGACGAGCCGGTACGCCCTGCTCCCTGCTCCGGAGCCTGCTTCGGAGCCTGCTCGGCCATGGTGCAACCGGCTCATCCCCTACCCCCTTGGAAGATCCCTCGGCAGCCGCTCGACGGTACGGGCGGCCCGCCGCGACCCGGCCTCACGCTCCGCCCCGCCCGCCGGTGGACCGGATCGGGTCCGGACGGCCACCGTCGCCCAGCGCGGGCACTGCTCCATCGTGTCCATCTTGTCGTTCTTGTTTCGACACGTTACCGCCCCCGCGACCGGCGACGGCCCAGGCCGCCAGCCGTCCGGCCGCCCATCGCAGGGCGCCCTGGATGCCAGCGGGTGCGAGCAGCATCACCAGCACCAGGGCAGCGCCGAAGATGATGACGGCCAGGTTCGCGCTCACCAGGTGGCCGAGGTGGAAGGCGCCGGCGAGCGACTGCGACCACTGGTTGGGCAGGTAGACGACGGCGATCGCCCCCCACCACGCTCCCATCAGCGTGCCGGCGCCGCCGATGACCATGCCGGCCAGCAGGAAGATGGACAGCGACAGGGGGAACTCGCCCGTGCTCACCACGCCGGTGGACAGCGCGACGAGGGCACCCGCCAGGCCGGCGCAGGCGGCCGAGACCATGAAGGCCGTCACCTTGGTCCTCGCGACGTGGATGCCCAAGGTCGCCGCGGCCACCTCGTCGTCGCGCACGGCCCGAAAGGCGCGTCCGAAGCGGCTGTCGAGGAGGTTGGCCAGCAGGACCAGCACGACGAGGGCCGCGAGGATCTGCAGCCAGGCGAGCCATCGCTGCGGGTCGAGGCTGCCGGGGGCGCCCGGCGCCGTGGCGGGCAGCCCCTGGTCGCCACCGAAGAAGCTGCTGTAGCGGTCCGAGAGGCTGGGCAGCGCGAGGGCGAGGAGCAGCGTCATGCCGGCCAGGTAGGGCCCCTGGAGGCGCGTGGCGGGCACGGCGATCACCAGGCCGGCGGCTGCGGCGACGGCGGTGGCCGCCAGCAGCTGGAGGACGAAGTTCACCGACTGGTGCGCCTGCAGCTCGGCGAGGGTGTAGGCGCCCACCGCCATGAAGGCGCCGTGGCCGAGGGAGATCTGGCCGTTGACGCCGGTGAGCAGGCTGAGGCCGGCAATGGCGATGGCATACGCGGCGATCTGTCCGAGCTCGTAGTTGTCGAAGGGGCTCAGCTCGAGGGTGATCACGAACAGGAGGACGCCCCCTGCCACCGCGAGCAGCAGGTGGCGCACGAGGGGCAGGCGCGGGAGGCGGAACCGGCGCAGCGCGCGAAGGAGCGCGACCCGAGCAGCAGCGGGCAGGTCCTGCGGCATGTCACACCCTGCGCGCCGCCGGGGCGCCGAAGAGCCCCTCGGGCCGCAGCATCAGCACCACGACGAGGAGGGCGAGGGCGCCGAGCGGCTCGAGAGCCCCACCCAGGTACCCGCCGACGTAGGACAGGGCGAGCCCGGTGACGAGCCCGCCGACCAGCGCCCCCGGGGGGCTGTGGAGCCCCCCGACCACGGCCGCAGTGAAGGCGTAGACGAGCACGAGGTCCATGAACGTGGGCGAGAACGACGTGGTCGGGGCGACGAGGAGCCCGGCCAGGGAGCCGGCCAGCGAGGCCAGGGCCCAGCCCAGGGTGAGGAGCCTCGACACGCGCACCCCGAGCAGCCGGGCCGTGTCGGGGGCGAAGGCCGTGGCGCGCATCCGCAGGCCCAGGGTCGTCGCCCGGAACAGCGCCACCATGGCGGTCATGAGGAGGGTCACCGCCAGCACGACGAACACGTCGAAGTGCGAGAAGGCGACCTTGGTGCGGCCGATCGTGAGCCCGCTCTGTGAGAAGGCGGCGGGGAACCCGCGGTTGGAGTTGCCCCAGACCGCACCTGCGATGCCCTCGAAGAGGATGAGGAGCCCGAAGGTCACGATGACGGCGTTGAGCGGCGGCCTGCTCTGCACAGGGCGGATCACGAGCAGCTGGACGGCACCGCCGAGCACGAGCCCGCAGGCGAGGGCGACCGCGAAGGCGACCCAGTAGCCGACGCCGTGCTCGAGGACGCTGAACGCAATGAAGGTCGTGAGCATGCCCATTGCCCCCTGGGCGAAGTTGACGACGTTCGTGGCGCGAAAGACGAGCACGAGGGCGAGCGCCAGCGAGGCGAAGACCATGCCGTTGGCCACCCCGCTCAACGTCACGTCGACGAACAACCGCACCGCTCCTCCCTTCGTCAGGCGCCGCCGGTCAGTACCCGAGGTAGTGGTGCCGGAGCGCGGCGTCGGCGCCGACGACACCGGCGGGGCCCGCGGCGACCACCGTGCCGAGATGCAGCACGACCGCGTGCCGCGCGATCGACAGCGCGCTCCTGGCGTTCTGCTCCACCAGCACAACCGTCAGCTCCGTGGCCCGCGTCAGGTCGTCGAGGGTCGCCATCAGCTGGGCCGTCACCATCGGCGCCAGTCCCAGGGACGGCTCGTCGAGCAGCAGCAGCGTCGGCCGCGACACCAGGGCACGGCCCAGGGCGAGCATGCGGCGCTCGCCCCCCGACAGCATCGACGCACGGCGCCGCGCAGAGGCAACGAGCGGGGGGAAGAGGGCGTAGATCCGCTCCATCTCCTGGCGCGAACGGCGGCGGCCGAACCGCCAGGCTGCACCGAGGCGCAGGTTCTCCTCCACCGTCAGCTCCGCGATGACCGACCCGCCCTCGGGCACGTAGGACACGCCGCTGCGCACCACCTGCTCCACCGGCATGCCGGTCAGGAGGCGGGGCCCGAGGCGCACGGTGCCCGACCGTGGCCGCACCGAGCCCGACACCGCCCGCAGCAAGGTGGTCTTGCCAGCCCCGTTGGCACCGAGGACCGCGGTGACCGCGCCGGGCTCGGCCCGCAACGACACGCCCTGGAGCGCCCGGACCGGACCGTAGGACACCGACAGGTCCTCCACCCAGAGTCCTCGTCCATTCTCTGGGCCCGGGTGGGGCCGCCCCTCGGGCCCCGTGGCCGCCGCGTTCTCTGGCCCGGGGTGGGGCCGCCCCTCGGGGCCGGTGGCCGCCGCGTTCTCTGGCCCGTGATGGGGCCGCCCCTCGGGGCCGGTGGCCGCCGCGTTCTCTGGGCCGACCGAGGCGGCCTCGTGCCCCGGGACCACCGGTCAGCGCCCCGCTGCGGTGCGCGGCCGCCCGTCGGGCGCCCTGACCGTCTCGCCCAGGTAGGCGGTCGCCACTGCAGGGTCCGCGGTCACCGCCTCGGGCGCCCCGGCAGCGATGACCCGGCCGAAATCGAGCACGACCAGGCGCTCGCACGTGGCGAGCACGAAGTCCATGCGGTGCTCGACGAGGAGGACCCCCATGCGCGAGCGCAGGGACGACACCAGGCGAGCGAGCTCGGCCATGTCGTCGGCCGCGAGCCCGCTCGCCGGCTCGTCGAGCAGCAGCAGCGACGGGTCGGCGACGAGCGCTCGGGCGATGGCGGCTCGCTTGGCGATGCCGTAGGGAAGCGCCCCCGGGCGTTCGTCCGCGTAGCCGGCGATGCCGAGCTCGGCCAGCACGCGCTCCGCCCGGTGCCGGACGCGCGCCTCCTCGCCCCTTGAGCGCCCCACTCCCGCCAGCGCCGACAGGAAGCCCGACCGGCGCTGCGGCTGGGCGCCCGCCAGCACGTTCTCGAGGACCGTGAGGCCGGGGAAGAGGCCGACCCCCTGGAGGGTCCGGGCGATCCCCAGCTTGGCGAGGTCGTGCGGACGGTGGCGGCGCAACGGGCGTCCGTCGAAGCTGATGGTCCCCGACGCGGGGCGGACGAAGCCACAGATCACGTTGAACAGCGTCGTCTTCCCCGCTCCGTTGGGGCCGATCAGCCCCACGATCTCGCCTCTTCGTACCCGGAGCGACACCCGGTCGAGGGCCACGAGCGCCCCGAACGACACGCTCACCTCGTCGACGCTGAGCTCGGTAGCCTCGCGGTCCGTCATCGCCCTCCGGCGGCGGGCTGCCCGGTGGTCGAGCACGGACCGGTACGCGTTGCTCCGCCGTCCCTCAACCCGACGATACCTGGCAGGGTGGCCCTCAGGGGTGCACTCTTGGTCGCGTGCCCGCCCTCCCGGTTCGCCGGCTCGGCGAGGCCGGCTCGCAGCGGCGTGGCTCCCCACCGCATGTCCCCTGAGGGGGCGAACCGGGTCAGGCGAGGTTCTCGCCGCCGAATATCCTCGAGACCGAGGTGTCCTCGAAGACGGCGTCGATGGCATCCGCGATGATCCGAGCGACCGAGAGGACCTCGAGCTTGTCGAAGCTCAGGTTCGGGTCGATCGGGAGGGTGTCGGTCACCACGACACGCGAGATCGGGGATGCCTTGAGCCGGTCGCCGGCAGGATCCGACAACAGGCCATGGGTGGCCATGGCCCAGATCTCCGCTGCCCCGGCCTCGCGCAGGAGCTCGGCAGCGGCGCAGATGGTCCCCGCGGTGTCGATCATGTCGTCGATCAGCACGCAGTGGCGGCCGGCTACGTCACCCACCACGTGGCGGGCCTCGACCTGGTTCGCCGCACCGCGCGGCCGGGTCTTGTGGACCAGCGCCAGCTCGCAGCCGAGGTGCTGGCTGTAGCGCTCGGCCACCTTCACCCGGCCGGCGTCGGGTGCCACGACCACCACGTCGCCGTCGACGCGCTGGCGCAGGTAGCCCTCGAGCACCGGCGCTGCGGTCAGGTGGTCGAAGGGGACGTCGAAGAATCCCTGGATCTGGCCCGAGTGAAGGTCGACGCTCACCACCCGGTCGGCCCCGGCGACCGACAGCAGGTCGGCCACGAGCTTGGCGGTGATCGGCTCGCGACCGGTCGACTTGCGGTCCTGGCGGGAGTAGCCGTAGTAGGGGCACACCGCGGTGATGCGCTTGGCTGACGCCCGCTTGGCGGCGTCGATCATGATGAGCTGCTCCATCAAGGAGTCGTTCACCGGCCCGCAGTGGGTCTGGACGATGAAGACGTCGGAGCCCCGGATGGACTTGTCGTAGCGACAGTGCATCTCGCCGTTGGCGAACTCGCGCAAGTTCGCTTCGCTGAGGGTCACCCCGAGGTGTGCGGCGATCTGCTCGGCCAGAGCCCGGTGCGCCCGCCCCGACACCAGTTCGAGGCGTCGACGGGGGATCAGCTCCACGAGCCAACGCTACCGCATCGAGGGGCGAGCGCCGCCGGGCAGTGGCCGGTCCCGAGCTGACCCACTGCCCGCCGGCGCTCAGGCGCCGGCCGCAGGGAGGACCGCCCCGGGAGCCACGACCTCCCCGTCGGGGACGACCGCCCCGGGGCCGAGGGTGACGAACGGGCCGACGACGGCCCGGGCCCCGATGACGGCGTCGGTGGCGGCGCAGGGGCCGACCTTCGCGCCCTCGCCGACCGAGGTGTCCTGGAGCACAGCGTGGGGACCGATCTCCGCGCCCTCGCCCACCGTGCACTCGCCGCGTAGCACCACGCCGGGGAGCAGCGAGACGTCCGGGGCCAGCCGCACGCCCGCGTCGACGTAGGTCCGCTCGGGGTCCCACATGGTGACTCCCTTGCGCATCCACCGCTCGTTGATCCGATCGCGCAGCTCCGCCTCGGCCACCGCCAGCTGGGCGCGATCGTTGACCCCCGCCGCCTCCATGGGGTCGTCGAGGACGAGGGACTGCACCCGGTAGCCGGCCTCGTAGAGGACGGCCGCCACGTCGGTCAGGTAGTACTCGCCCTGCGCGTTCGACGGGCTGAGCCGGCGCAAGGCGGGCGCGAGCAGGCTCCGGCGGAAGCAGTAGATCGACGTGTTCACCTCGCGGATGGCACGCTCTTCCACGGTGGCGTCGCTCTCCTCGACGACTCGGGCCACCATGCCGTCGCGCCCGTGGACGATCCGCCCGTAGCCGGCGGGCTCGTGCACCTCGGCGGTGAGCAGCGTCGCACCGGCGTCGTGCTGGCGGTGGAACCTGACCAGGGAAGCCAGGGTCGGTGGCCGCAGGAGGGGCGTGTCACCGGGCAGGACGACCACGTCGCCGTCGTCGGCGTCGTTCTCCGGCAGGCCGGTCAACGCCACCGCCGTGGCATCGCCGGTGCCCCGCTGGGCCGGCTGCTCGACGAACTGGATCTCGAGGTCGCTCGGTGCCAGGTCGACGAGCGTCTTGGTCACCCACTCACCTCGGTGGCCCACGACCACCACCACCCGGTCCACCCGCAGCGCGGCCAGGGCGTCGAGGACGTGGAGCACCATCGGCCGCCCACACAGGAGGTGCAGGGGCTTCGGGCGGCTCGAGCGCATCCGGGTGCCTTCGCCAGCGGCGAGCACGACGGCCGAGAGCGGTCGGGCAGTCACGCGCTCATTCTCTCCCAGCCGGCCGAACGGGGCGTGCCATCGCCCGCGGCCCGAGTCCCCGAGTGCTGGCGGCCCGAATGCCCGAGTCCCCGAGTGCCCGCGGCCCGAATGCCCGTGTGCGCGGATGCCGGTGTGCGCGGATGAGCCTGCAGGGGGCCGGGGCCGGTGGAACCGGGCAGGTGGTCGCCCGGGCTGCAGCGGACCCCGGCGACAGGCGGCACGCCTCGGGTCGGTAGCGTGTCGCCGTGCGCCGCATGCTGTTCTCGCGCCGAGCGCTCCTCTTGCACGCCATCCTCGCCGTCGTGGTGCCGGCGTTCTCCCTCCTGTGCGCCTGGCAGGTGCGCCGGGCGCTGTCGGGCAACGAGCTCAGCTGGGCGTATGTCTTCGAGTGGCCACTCTTCGCCGGCTACGCCGTCTACCTGTGGTGGAGGCTGGTCCGCGAGATCGGCGTGGAGGGCGACGAGCGCGCCGCCGTGGGCGCCACCTCCTCCCTGGTGGGCACTGCAGGGGACCCGTCGGCACCCGCGAACACCGGTGCCGAGCCGGCCGCCGCCGGCGTGCTCGGTGCCGCGACCGGCGGGCCGGCGGTGGCCGACGTGGGCGCGGCGGTCCACACGCCGGAGCCGCTGCCTTCGGGCGCCAGCGAGGCCGGCGGCGACGTGGCGGAGGACACCGACGAGGACCTTGCCGCCTACAACCGGTACCTGGCCGAGCTCAACGCCGGCAACGTTCCCAAGCGGTGGGGGGCCCGCCGCTGAGCCTGCGCCCTGGGCCCTCGCCCGGTCCTCCGGCTTGTGGCCCGTCCCAACCGGTGCACGGCCATCGGCGAGTGAGGCGCCTGGCGAGGGGCTGGGTTCCGGGGGGAGGGCTCGAACCTCCAACATCCGGCTCCAAAGGCCGACGTTCTGCCGATTGAACTACCCCGGAATCGCCCTCCACGCGTAGCACACCCCAGGCGCACCTCGGCGCCCGGGCGGAGCCGGAGCGGCGCCGGTGCCCCGGGCGGAACCGCTTCGAGGTAGGCGACGCGCCAGGGGATAGGCCCGTGGCGCAGCGGGGCAACACGCCATGGAACCAGGCGCGCCCTTGCGCAGCTCCTGACCCACCGACCTGCCGCTTCTTCGAAATTCCTTACGCTGATCCTCGACCCTGGGCGGCGCGACCCGAGCAAGATGTGGCCATCGGGTCCAGGAGGCCGGAAGGAGCGACATGGGGCTCACCCAGCCCGCACGCGCAGTGTGGCCCGCACGCGCAGTGTGGCCCGCACGCGCAGTGTGGCCCGCACGCGCAGTGTGGCCCGCACGCGAGGTCCAGGCGCTGCGGAGGCAACCGTGCCGCTGAGGGTCCTCGTGGTCGACGACGACCCG
>Ga0209062_1001896_pt1 | contig 31574 bp, 30 predicted proteins | sample Coa_R2_2_FD_187158 | JGI IMG/M metagenome (GOLD analysis project Ga0209062, IMG submission 187158) | Surface soil microbial communities from Centralia Pennsylvania, which are recovering from an underground coalmine fire - Coalmine... | ecosystem: Environmental > Terrestrial > Soil > Unclassified... | reverse complement strand
TCTGACCGCGCTGCGTGCTTTGCGGATATTTGGCGAGAAACGCTTCGAGAGTGCGGGTCAGGTCGATAGGGCTGTTGCCGCCTTCCTGAATAGCCTTGGTAAGATCGGCGGTCTCATCGCCGGCGGGTTTGGAAGTCACTTGCGCTCCTACGGGGATCGCCAAAAGAAGCAGTGCGAGCAGCGGGATGAGCCGCGGAGCTTGTGACTTGGATGACGGCGTCATGCCTTCGGATGCGCGGCGCGAATCTGTTCGGCCAGCTCGGCGGCGCGCTCCCGGTCCATATGCATGAAGAGATCGCTTTTGGCGACCTGATCGAGCAGCGGCAGAAACTGCTCGGCGCCGGCCAGGCGTTTGTGATCCCACGCCGACCAGATGTTCAGCAGCGCGTTATCAACTCCAAGTTTGTCATGCTTGACAGCGCGTCGAAATGCTTCGAGCAGGCGCTCGGTTTCGCTGATGCGCTCGAACCAGTCTTGAAGGGCTTTGGCGTTCGGATCGAGCGTATAGTTGAATTTCGCCTCGGTTACTTTGCCGCCATTCTGCCAGCGAAGCGTTTTTGCTCCCATGTTGGCGACTTTCAAGCCCGATTCGAGCGGATGCGAGAAGTGGTCCAGCTTTTCGGCGAGATCGAAAATTTGCGCGGTGGAGGGGATGTCGAGCTGGAATGTTTCCGGATCGTCGTCGGGCGCTTCGCGATAGGCGACCTGGCCGGATGGATCGATGGTGATTTCGACGTAGGCGGGATCGGAACCGGGAAAAGATTTGGTGTAAATAATTTGCGGATCGCCGGCGAATACGGCGGCGGTGAAAGCCAGTCCGAGCAGGGCAGCGGCGAAGTTGCCCGGCGTTTTCATTCAGGCCACCCCCGCGTGGACGTGAGTGGCGTGACAGATCGCGACGGCGACGGCGTCGGCCGCGTCCAAAGAGCGGATGCCAGCGCCGGTGAGCGCCCGCACCATCAACTGCACCTGATGTTTTTCGGCGCGGCCGTAGCCCACCACGCTCATCTTGACCTCAAGCGGCGAATATTCGCCGAGCTTCACGCCCGCTTCGGCGATCGCCAGCAGCACCACGCCGCGAACATGCGCCAGTTTAAGCGCGGTTTTGACGTTTTGCGAATAAAACACCTCTTCGACGGCGGCGGCTTCGGGGGAATGATCGCTGATTACGTCGCGCACGCCGCGCGCGATACAAGCCAGACGGGCTTCCAAGGGATCGCGCGGGGTGGTGGAGATCACACCGTGGCTGAGAACGCTGTGGCGGCGGCCATCGCTTTCAATCATGCCCCAGCCGGTCCGCTCCGAACCGCAGTCGATCCCCAGTACGCGCATGGGTGTTATTGCGCCAACGCTTCCAGCTCTTTTTCGTCGATATCGTAGTTGGAGTACACACTCTGGACGTCGTCGTGTTCCTCCAGAACTTCATTCAGCTTCAGCATGCCGCTGGCGTTCTTGCCTTCCAGGCGAATGAGGTTCTTGGGAATCATGGCGATTTCGGCCTCCTCGGTCGGGATGCCGGCCTTGTGAATCGCTTCGAGCACGCGCTCATGCGCATCGGGCGGTGAAATGACCACCCAGTTGCCGCCGTCGCTGCGAAGGTCCTCGCCGCCGGCGTCGAGAATGATGTTCATCAACTGGTCTTCAGTGGCTTTCTCGCGGTCGATGATGATCTGGCTTTTCCGCTCGAACATCCAGGAGACGCTGCCCTGCTCTCCCAGGTTGCCGCCGTTTTTCGAGAACAGATGGCGGATTTCGCTGACGGTTCGGTTGCGGTTGTCGGTGGCGACGTTGACCAGAACGGCGGCGCCTCCCGGTCCGTAGCCTTCGAACATCACTTCTTCGATTTGGCCGCCCTCGAGCTCACCGGTGCCGCGCATGATAGCGCGCTTGATGTTGTCGGCCGGCATGCTTTCCGCCTTCGCCGCGGCGATCGCGGTGCGCAGGCGCGGGTTGGAGTTGGGATCGCCGCCGCTGCGGGCAGCGATGGTGATTTCTTTAATGAGACGTGTAAAAATTTTTCCGCGCTTGGCGTCGAGGGCGCCTTTTTTATGCTTAATCGTCGCCCACTTTGAATGACCGGACATACGGACCTCTGGCGTGCTTCAGAATTTCAGGGGTACAGTGGAACCCAACTATTCAGCATAACAAATGGCGCCGGTGGCGGCATACTCGCCGCCGCTTATAAGGCGTAGATCTGGCGGCCTGACAGTAAAATCGGGAAAATTTTGTAGGACGCCTCCGCTCATGACGAGGCCGCGATGGCCGAAATGAATGGTGGAGCGAGGTGGCTGGAATCGTGACGCCCGGACCGGAGCGGTTGCTGCTCGTTGATGAAGACGCGAAAAATCGGGAAATGCTGTCGCGGCGCCTTATCCACCGGGGCTATGAGGTGGATGTCGCCGAGAGCGCGGCGCGGGCGATCGAAAAAATCGGCAGCGCGCAGTACGATCTGGTGCTGCTCGATTCGGCCATGCCGGGAATGAACGGGTTGAATCTGCTGAAGCTGCTGCGCGCGACCTGCGCTTCGGCGAATCTTCCGGCGGTTATGGTGACGGCGCTCGATCAGAGCCAGGCCGTTGTGGATACGTTGCATCGGGAAACGGGTTTCGCGGCGCCGCCCCGGCCGGCCTGGCGCCCGAGCCGTGAGGATCGCGACGCGCTCACCGGTTTGGGCAGCCGGAAATGGCTGCTCGATTGTATCGCGAAGTTGAAAAGCGAAAACGCCGATTTCGCGGTCCTGATGGTCGATTTGGATGGATTTGCGGTGGTGAACCACAGCGCCGGACCCGCGGCCGGCGATCTGATTTTGCGCCAGATCGCGGAACGGCTGGAACGGGTGACGCCGCCGGCGGCAATGCCGATCGCCAGGTTGGGCGGAGATAAGTTCGGAATTATTCTGAACACGGCGGATCGCGATACGGCGACGCGGCTGGCCGATTCGATTCTCCAGGAGATCCGCCGGCCTTATTTGATCGACGGGAATGAGGTGCGGCTGAGCGCGAGCCTGGGGATCGCGATGGCGGAAAAAGACGCGCGGCGGGTCGAAGACGTGCTCTGCGGCGCGGATCTGGCGATGCACCGGGCAAAGCAGCGCGGCAAAAATCGCTGGCAGCTATTCGAGGATGAGATGCGCGAGAGCGCGCTGATCCACCTTGCGCTGACGCGGGATTTGCGGCACGCGATCGACCGCGGCGAGCTTTTTCCGGCGTATCAGGCCAAAGTGGATCTTCAGACGCGCCGGATCGTGGGATTCGAGGCGCTGGCACGGTGGCAACATCCCGAGCGAGGGCTGATCCTGCCGGGCTCCTTTATTCCCGTCGCCGAGGAGAGCGGCATGATCATCCCCATCGGCGAATGGATCCTGAGCGAGGCCTGCCGGCAGTTGAAGAAATGGCAGGCGCTGTTTCCATCGACGCCGCCGCTCACGATGAGCGTGAATCTTTCGGTGAAACAGCTCGCCGATTCAGGATTGGCCGAGCGCGTTTATGCCAGCCTGAAAGAAACCGGCATCCCGCCGGAAACGCTGCGGCTGGAGCTGACCGAAAGCGCGCTGATGCTCGATCTGGAATCGTCGCGCGACGCGCTCGCTGAAATTCAGGCGCTGGGCGTCGGGTTGAAGCTGGATGATTTCGGCACCGGTTATTCATCGTTCAGCTATTTGGAAGCGCTGCATTTCAACTCGCTGAAGATCGATCAGTCGTTTGTGGCGCGGGTCAGCCTGGAGCCGGAAAGCCACGCCATCGTGGATTCGATTATCCGGCTGGCGCATGCGCTGGATATGACGGTGGTGGCGGAAGGGATCGAGACGCAGGAACAAGCCGAAGTGCTGGCAAAGCTCGGGTGCGATGCGGGACAGGGGTATTATTTTTCGCGTCCGGTGGATGCGGCGCGGGCCGAAGAACAGCTCCGCGCGGCATTTCGGCGCTAATTGTATGAATTTATACCCCGGGCATAAATTGCCGGCGCTTGCGTCCGGAATGCCCGAGCGGAGGGCGGATTTTAAACCGCGCGGGATGAATCGCGCCGAAAACTACACCATCGCCACGGGGCGGATGGGCGAGCCGGTGCCGCCGCGAATTTTCAGCGGCAGCGCCACAAAGGTAAATTCCTGAACCGGCAGGTTTTCGAGATTCAGGCACTCGATGATGTGAATCCCGCATTCGACCAGCAGGTGAACATGAACCTCCATGTTCGAGGGGACTTTTTCAAAGGCAATGGTATCGGAGCCGGCGGCGAAAACTCCACGCTCGCTTAACCATCGCGCGGCTTCAATCCTCGGACCGGGGCCGCGCGCCTGGGCGCCGGACCCTCCGGTGACGAATCGCCGGGCATCGCGCCAGAATGCGCCCCACCCAGTGCGGATCAGCGCGATGTCTCCGGCGCGCGGCTCGACGCCGCAATCGCGCAAATGCTCCGGCGTAACCGCGAAATCGGGATCGAGGGCGTCCACGCCGGCAAGCCGCGCCACATCGAAGAGCACGCCGCGCCGCCAGATCGGGTCGATCGTGTCCACCGCATAGTCCTCGACGCCGCCCGTATAGGACTGCCGCGGAACGACGCCGGCGTGCATCTTGCCGTCGCAGGAAAAATGGGATAGCGCATCGATGTGGGTACCGACATGGCCGCCGAGCGCCAGCGTTTCCGACGCCGAGCTTGCGCCATTGTTGAGAACAAACTCGCCGTGCAGTTTATTGAGCGTCATCGCGAACGGCGGATGTCCGGGGAAGTGCGGGACGCCGGCGTAGAGCGGCTGCCCCAGATCGTAGAGCTTCATGTGCCCGCTTTTCTCGATCGCCTGCGCGCCGAGGGAGTGACCACGGCGGTCTTTCCGCTCCACCGGCCGAGCTTGAATTCGCGGCCGTAATGCGAGGTCAGGTTGCGGATCGTCACGGTGACGGCGCCCGCGGCGTCGCAGGCATACTGCTCCTCGATTTGCTGGAGCAAGGCGCGATCGGAATGGTCCACCGGCAATTTTTCGAGCTCTCTCGCGTCGGCCAGCAGCGGGTCGAAAGGAAACAGAATTTCATCCCACACGGTGATATCGCCCGAAGGCTGGCCGTCGCCGGCGACCTGGCTCGCTTCGAGATAGCGAAAATCGCCGACGTTGTGAACCGGCTGATAGGATCGGCGAACCACTATCGGCGGGTCGCCGGCGGCGGGCAGGCGCGTGCCGCGCGGAAAAATCGGATCGAAGATCATGCGGTTTCCGGAATCGCTTTCGCGCCACACGCCAAAGTTTCGCGTGAAAACTTCGCGGAGAGCGTAGCCGGAAGTTGCGTCGGCCTGAATCGCGAGACCGATCGCGGTCGCGGATCTGGTGTACTCGCTGCGCTTCACCTTGCGCCCGAACTCTTCGCGCAGCATACGCGAAACCAGCGGCAATTCGCTGCCTCCGCCGGTGACATAGAGCGCCTGAATTTCCTGACCTTCCACCAGACGGGCGGTCGCAGCGAGCGATTCCTCAAGCAGAGGACGGCAGCGATCGTAATAATCGGCGACCGGCACGGTGACCTGGCCCATGCCGTCGCGAATCACGTCCAGATCCAGAACAATTTTTCGCGAATTCGGATGCAGCGCTTCTTTTTGCCTGCGGCACTCGTCGAGAAAGCGAAACAGCTCGGCTGGCACAAGCGAATCGAGCCGTTCTTCTCCCAGGGCCATCGCTGCCAGCAGATGATCGAAGTCGTCGCCGCCCAAGTTCGAAATGCCGTCCCAGGCGATGACGGTGTGCGTGCCGGCGCCGAGCTCGACCAGCGAAACATCGAACGTGCCGCCGCCCAGATCGTACACCAGAAGGCGGCCGGAAGCCTTTTGGCGATGTGCGAACTCGATGGCGGCGGCTGACGGCTCATTGAGCAGGCCGAGAACGGAAAATCCGGCGCGGCGAAAAGCATCGACGGTCAAAAAACGTTGATTGCTGTTGGCGTTGGCGGGTACGCCAAGCATGATTTCGAGCGGCTCATGCTCGCCCGCCCGCGCGCGAATCGCCTCGCGCAGCGCCGTCACCATGCCATTTAACAAATCGGCGAGCAAGCCGCCCGGCTCAATGCGCGTTTGCGGGCCGGCGTCCTCGAGGTAACGCTTAATCGAACGAAGGATGGTCCATTCAGGCTCGCTTTGCAGGTGCCAGGCGTCCCATCCATATCTCCTCTGGTCGCCGCGCAGGGCGATCAGTGCGGGAAACCAGTCGAAGGTGCCCTCCGCGGTCTCGAAAGAGACCAGCGGATAATTCCCCCGATCCGCGGACGCGACGACAATGCGAGTCGTGCCGAAATCGATCCCCAGCTTCATCTCTTTGTCTTAACACACTAGAATAGTTTGCAATGACGAAGTTTCTTATGTTATTGCCGCTTCTGGTTTGGGCGCCGGCGAACGCGCAGCGGCTGGAAAATTTGAAGCAACTTACCTTCGGCGGGCAGAACGCGGAAGCCTACTGGTCGCCGGACGGCAAGCGGCTCATTTTTCAATCGACGCGCGACGGCCGGTCCTGCGACCAGCAGTACATCATGAACGCGGACGGCTCCAACGTCCACATGGTTTCGACCGGCAAAGGCGTGACGACGTGCGGATATTTTCTGGGCGACAACAAACATATTATTTACGCCTCGACGCATGAATCCGGCGACGCCTGCCCGCCGCCGGCCGATCGCAGCCGCGGCTATGTTTGGGCCGTCTATCCCGAATTCGAGATTTATCTCGCCACCGACGATGGAAAAATCATTAAGAAGCTCACCGGTGCTCCGGGGTATGACGCCGAAGGCACGGTGAACTGGAAGACGAAGAAGATTGTTTACACCTCGCTCGCTTCAAAAGATCTGGATTTGTGGGTGATGAATGAAGACGGCAGCGGCAAGAAGCGAATTACCGCGACTGAAGGCTACGATGGCGGCGCGGTGTTTTCGCGCGATGGCGCAAAATTGGTCTGGCGCGCCAATCATCCCGACACTGCCGAGAAGCTGGCAAGCTATCGCGACTTACTGAAAGACAATCTGACAACTCCGATGAAGATGGAGTTATTTATTGCCGACGCAGACGGAAAGAATCAGAAGCAGATTACAAATTTCGGGTGCGCGAGCTTCGCCCCGACCTTTACTCCGGATGGAAAGAAGATTCTGTTTTCTTCCAATAAGCAAAAATGCGACAGCCGGCAGTTCGAGTTATATCTCATCAATCTGGATGGCTCCGGCTTGCGGCAAGTCACGGACTTCGGCGGATTCACGTCGTTTCCGGAGTTTTCGCCCGACGGAAAGAAGCTGGTTTTCGCCACGGATTACAAGGCGACCGGCCATTACGAATTCAACATTTTTACGGCGGATTGGAAATGACGCGCGCTGCCGCATTTTTGCTGCTCCTCGCGCTGGCGCTTGATGCACAGCCGCGAAAAAAAGTTCTGGCGATCGGCGCGGCGGCCGGATATCAGCATGACGAAACCACCGACGGGCTGGCGACCATCTGGAAGCTCGGCAAGGAAACCGGCTTATGGGACACGTTCATCCGGACCGATACTCAACTGATTACGAAAAAGAAGCTGCCGCTGAACGCGAAGAATCTTGATTTCTTCGACGCGGTTGTGTTTTATACGACGGGAGAGCTTGCCATCGACGACGAGCAGAAAGCCGCGCTGATGAGCTTCATTCACGATGACGGCAAAGGCTTCGTGGGATTGCATTCGGCCATCGATACGTTTTACAAGTGGCCGCAGTTCGGCGAGATGACGGGCGCGTGGTTTGAAAATCACCCCTGGGGAGTGTTTCAAGCTCCGGTGATCGTGGAGGATCCGAATTTTCCGGCGATGAAGGCGTTTCCGCGCGAGTTCGTGATTGAAGATGAGATTTATGAGCCAACTAAGGACTTTTCGCGTGAAAAAACGCGCGTTTTAGCGCGGTTGGATGAGACGAAAATCGATCTGAAGAATCCGCTGGTGAAGCGAACCGATAAAGATTTCCCGGTGGCGTGGGCAAAGATGTACGGCAAGGGACGCGTGTTTTATTCGACATTCGGGCATACGGCGGAATCCTGGACGCGGCCCGATGTGCAGGCGATGTATCGCGAGGCGGTGAAATGGTCGCTGGGGTTGATCCCGGGCGACGCAACGCCCCGGCCGCGGCCGTAGAGATTTAATCGCCAGAAGTTTCGGGGCGAACAATCGCGCCGTTCTGTAAGGCGAGGCGGTGGCGCAACTGCTGAGTTTGGCGGCGATGGCAGAGCAGGCAGAGGGTGCGGATGTTTTCGAGATCGCACTCCCCGCCACCCTCGACGACGGGGACGATGTGATCGGCATCCCAAAGCGACTTGCGGGAGCAACGTTTCAGCCCCCAATATTGGAGCAGTCTCAAACGATGGACGCCGCGGGCGCGCTTGAGCTCGATGAATGCGGCGCCGGTGTCGATCCGGCACAAGGCGCAGATGCCGTGGTCGCGCAGGAAAACCTGCTCCCGTAAATAACCGGGATCGGTGCGCAGGCGCCATTCGTGGACGCAAAAATCGGAACAAAACGTGTAGCGGCCCGCCGGAATTTCAAGATTGCACCAGCGGCAGAGCGGCCGGCCATTCGGACCGCGGGCCAGCGAGGAGCGATCGGCGAAACCGCCGGGCATCGTGCGGGAGGTGGACACAAGTGATTTCTTCCAAACATTTTAAACCCGGGATGTGTAACGTTTTTCGAAACGAATGCGACGGAAGGCGAATCTGATGTACATGCGCTGGAGACGAATCGTGATTCCCGCGGCTGTGATTTCGGCGGCGGGCGGGACGGCGGCGGCGATCGCGGGCTTGTACGCGGTTCGCAAATTGACCGGGCTGCTGGTGCGGCGCGCGGTGGATTTACGCGGGAAGGTCGTGCTGATTACCGGCGGATCGCGCGGGCTGGGGCTGGCGATGGCGCGCGAGTTCGGCAAGGCCGGGTGCCGGATTGCGATCTGCGCCCGGGACCGGCACGAGCTGGACGAAGCGGAACGGCGGCTACACCGCGTGGGCCGCGAGGTGGCGACATTCGTCTGCGATGTGACGCAGCGCGCGGATATCGCGGGCATGATCCGGGACGTGATGGAGCGCTTCGGGCGGATCGACATTCTGGTGAACAATGCCGGCGAGATGCGCGTGGCGCCGGTGGAAAGCCTGGAGCGCGCCGATTTCGAATCGGCCATGGCCACGATGTTTTGGGGTCCGGTGGATCTCACCCTGGAAGTCCTGCCGCACATGAGAAGGCAGCGCGGCGGCCACATCGTCAACGTGACGTCGGTTGGCGGCCGCGTCGCGGTGCCGCGGCTGATCCCTTATTGCTGCGCGAAGTTCGCCTTCGTCGCATTTTCCGACGGGCTGGCCGCGGAGCTGGACCGCGAGCGGATTCGCGTCTTGACCGTGGTTCCGGGATTGATGCGGACCGGGTCGTATTTGAAAGCGCAATTCAAGGGCGACGCGGCGCACGAGTTCACCTGGTTCGGCCTGGCGGCGAATCTTCCGGGATTCTCGGCGCCGGCCCATTACGCCGCTCGAAAAATCCGGCGCGCGGTGGAAGCGGGCCGGATGACGCTGACGATCACCTGGCCGGCGAAACTGTTGGTGCGGATGGAGGCCATGTTTCCCGAGGTGACGCGGCACCTGATGGCGGGAGTGAATGAATACGTGCTGCCGCATCCGGAGGGAACCAAGACGCTGATTGCGGGTAAGGTGCTGAACGAGAGCTTCAAGGGTATTTTCCGGTTGTTCACGACGCTAGGCAGGTCGGCGGCGACGGAATTGAATCAAGGGTGAGTACGCCTTGTGGGAGCAATCCGCCCTCGGACATTCGCCCCCCTTTACAAGCCGAGTAGGCTACGCTAGAGTTGACGCGTAATCCATGGGTGTTCAAGAACGTCGGCTCCGCGAGAAAAGAGAACTTCGCGAGGAAATTCTCGAGGCGGCTCGCGACCTGTTCGTGCGCGAGGGCTTCGAGAACGTTTCCATGCGCAAAATCGCGGAAAAGATCGAATACTCGCCCACCACGATTTATCTTTATTTCCAGGACAAAGCCGATCTGCTCGACTGCCTGTGCGAAGAAACGCTGGCGCGCCTGATCCGCAGGCAAACCGAATTGGATCAGACGATTGCTGATCCGGTGGAACGGCTGCGCGCCGGACTTCGCGCCTACATCGAGTTCGGACGCAAGCATTCGAACTCTTATCAGGTCTCGTTCATGATGCCGCAGCCGTTCGACGATCCCGAGCGCTGCCCGCGGGCCCACGCCGCCGGCGAAAAGGCGTTTGATCATCTGCGCGGCGTGCTCCGGGAGTGCCAACGTCAGGGACGCATCCAGGTAAGCGATCTTGAGGCCAGCGCGCGGGCATTATGGGCGACGATTCACGGAATCACCTCCCTGCTCATCGCCAAACCGCGCTTCCCCTGGATCGATCCGGATCGCGTCATCGATACCGTGATCGCGCAGGCGCTGGACGGGATTCACGCCGATCAAAGCTCGCGATAGCTGGCCAGCTTCACGCCCGCCTCATCGACCGCGGCGCGAACCGCGGGCGAGGTCAGCGCGCGCAGCTCCCGCTCGCGGCTTTCCTTGAGCCGGGTTCGGGCCGCGCGCAATTCATCGGTGCAAAAACCGGGGTGGCACATAAACTCCGTCACGCCTTCCGGCAGCGCGCGGATCAGGGCCGCCAGCTCCGCTGCATTATATTTGCCCGTAATTTGAAATCCCGCGAAGTGATCGGTGGAGCGGCAGCCGCGCCGCGCCAGAACTCGGGCGAATCGCGCGCGAGCTCCGCCGAGCGCCCGATTGACGGCGCGCCGCTTCCATCCGACCCCGCTCGCGTGCAGCGGAAAATCGAAAGGCCGGCGAACCCAAGGGATCGAATATTCCTGCGAGATGCGCGCCACCGCATCGAGCACCGGCGGAAGCAGATGCGTGTGCTTGTGCGTGTCCAGATGTGTCGGATGCAGGCCCGCGCCAATGATCTTGCGGACCTGCGCGGACAATTCCTGGTAAATGCCGATTCGGCCCAGCGACAGCACCAGCCTGGCGATCGAATCCGGCAATCCCGGCGATCCAACCAGCACCAGATGGCAGCCGATATCGAGCGTGGGATTTTCCTTCGCCAGCCGCACCGCGTCGTCGAACGCATCGCCGGTGGCCATGATCGTCGCCGCGGTCAGAATGCCGTTGCGATGCGCCTCGACGATACCTTCGTTCACGTCGCGCGTAAAGCCGAAATCATCGGCATTTACAACGAGTTTACGCATGAAAATACAGCCGAAGCTCCGCGCCGGAACACTAGAACAATCCCAATTTAATATGCAAAAATTTCTTTGGGTTCGCGCGGAAATCCTCAAGCAGCCCATGCAACTCGCTGGTGGCGCCGTTGAGCGACTGATAAAGCGAAGGATCGTTCATCAGCAGCCCGATGGTTCCCTGGCCGCTGTTGATTTTATCAAGCAGCGTATTCATCCGTTGCAGCGACGAGCTCAGTTGATCATGCAGATCGCCGTTGTTCACCAGCGCGCCGATCGTTCCCTTTCCCGAATTGATGGTGTCGATGGTCCGCTGAATTCCCGCGATCGCTTTTCGCAGATCGCCGATGGTGGCGCGGGCGTCGTCATACATGGCCGGGTCTTTGATCAGCTTGCCGACCGTGCCCTGTCCCTGCTCGATTCCATCCATCAGCGTAGTCACGCGCGCCAGAGTGCCGCGCAAATCATTGTAGAGCGTGTCATCGTTGATCAGTTTCGGAATCGTGCCCTTGTTGGAATTGAGCGCGCCGATCAGCTTCTGTCCTTCGTTCACCACGCCGACGGCTTTGTCGTAGAGCGTCGGATCCACCAGGAACTTGCCGATGGTCCCCTGTCCGGACTGCACTTCGTTGAGCAATTGATCCACTCTGGTGAGAATGCCTTGCAGCGCGGCGACCGCGGAATAGCTCTGCCGCACGACGTCTTCAAACTCGGCGACGTTGGTGCTCGGAACCTCCGCGCCGGGCTTGATGGTTTGCGGGCTGCGGCCCTTCGTGATATTGATGTACTTGGTGCCGAGCAGATTCCCCTGCGCGATCTGCGCCTGCGAGTCGACGGGAATATCCTTGAGAAATTTCGTGTTGATGTCCAGCTCAACTTTTATCACCCGCTGGGGATTATCGGATCCGGAGAGCGCGACATTGCTGACCTTGCCTACGACGATGCCGTTCAGCCGCACCGGAGCGCCCGCCGCAAGATCGCCCGAATCGCCGAGATACGTATAGACTTTTGACGTGCTCTCCCAGAAGCCACCCGACCCGGTGAGCAGAAAAATTAGATATCCGAGCAAGGTCAGGGCGGCGATGGCCATCAGGCCCACGCGCAACTCCGCCCATTTGACTCTGGTTCGTTGCGGCATCCGTTAACGCTTCATTTCGCGAATTTTTTCACGTAGGGATCTTTGGCGGCCGCCAGATCAGCCAGACTACCCTCGAAGACAAGGCGCCCTCCATTCATGACGAAAAACCTGGTTCGCGCCGCATTGCCCCCGTTTTGCGAGGCCGCCTCAATCTGCCCACTGCTCGGATTGTAGCGAAATTTTGCCATAAGGTGCCCATCCTGAAAACGATGCGTCACCAGGAGCGCGGAGGCATTCAACGTATCCCGCTCTTTCAAAATCAGGCTGATGATGGTGTAGGCGGTAATGGGATCCAGCCCGGCGGTGGGCGAGTCGTAAAGCACCAGGCGCGGCTCGGTGACGATGGCGCGCGCGATTCCTACGCGGCGCCGCATGCCGCCGGAAAGCTCGCTCGGAAATTTATCGAGCGTCTGCTCCAAATCCACAAAGCGAAGAGCCTGGCGCACTTTTTCCTCCACTTCGCCATGGTGGTTGCGGGAGGCGCGTGCGGCAACCGAATTGAGCAGGGGATATGCAACGTTTTCGGCGATGGTCATGGAATCGAACAGCCCGCCTTCCTGAAACAGAATTCCCATGCGCGCCCGCATCTGGAACCATTCGGGCTCGGTGAAGTCGGTCACATCCTCGCCGAAGGCGTAAATGCGGCCGGAATCCGGCTTCAGCAGTCCCAGCGCGGTTTTGAGCAGTGTGGTTTTGCCGCTGCCGGCTACGCCATAAATGATGACGGTTTCGCCCGGAGTGATGCGAAACGAAACCTGATCGAGCGCCGGCGTGTCCTCGAACTTTAAACTCACGTTGTCAAAGCGCAGAATCTCCGGTTCGCTCATCGCATGTTGATGAAGATCGCGCCGATGAAGTACGTGGTCACGAAAATCCAGATGGAGCTGACCACCACGGCGCGGGTGGTTGCCCGGCCGACGCCCTCCGTGCCGCCGGTGGTCCGGATCCCGTAAAAACATCCGACCAGCGCAATAATGATCGCGAAGGCGAAAGGCTTGATGGTTCCCTCCGCAACATCGGCATACGCCAGATTCTGGTAGGCGGGAACCCAATACTGTGAAAACGGGACCGCGAACTGGAAGTGCGCGATGATGTATCCGCCCACCAGCCCCAGGAAATCGGCGATGATGGTCAGCAGCGGCAGCGTCACGGCAGTGGCGATCAGGCGCGGCGTCACTAATTTCTGAATGGGGTCGGTTCCGAGCGCGCGCATGGCGTCGATCTGCTCGGTGACTTTCATCGATCCCAGCTCGCTGGCGATCCCGCTTGCGTTTCTTCCGGCCACCAGCAGGGCGACGAGCACCGGACCCAGCTCGCGGATCAGCGCCACAGAAACGACATAGCCGATCTGGCCGATGGCGCCGTAGGTCCGCAAGGCGCGCGCCATTTGCTGGCCCATGATCAATCCGCTGAACAAGCCGATCAGCATCACGATCAGCAGCGAGCCGAACCCGATCACGTCCATCTGGATCAGGATGTCGTCGCCGTAATGCGGGGTGCGGAACACGTTCCGCATCGCCCTGCCGCTCATCACAACAAAATCCTGAAATGACGCGACCGGCCGCTTCAGAAAATCGAGCAATCGAGGTCCCCCGTTGATGACGATGCTAACATGTGATTACTGTGAAAGGCCTGACCGATATTGAGGGAATCCTGGTAGGTCACGTTACCGATTATGACGGATTGACGGGCTGCACGGTCGTACTATGCGAGGCGGGCGCGGTTGCGGGCGGCGATATTCGCGGATCGGCCACCGGCACCGAAGAATGGGATGTGCTGAATCCGCTTCACGTTACCGATCGCATTCACGCCGTGTCGCTCGCCGGGCGCAGCGCCTTCGGCCTGGAAGCGGCAAGCGGCGTGCGGCGATTTCTGGAGCATAAAGGAATCGGATTTAAGTTCGGAAATGCGCGTATCCCGATTGTTCCGGCCGCGATTTTGTTTGATTTAGGGATGGGCAAATTAAGCGCGCGGCCGACGCGGGAGATGGGCGAATCGGCGTGCGCGGCGGCCACCGCCGGGCCGGTTCCGGAGGGCGCCGTCGGCGCGGGCGCCGGCGCCACCGTGGGAAAAATCCTTGGGATGAAGAACGCGATGAAATCCGGGATCGGCTCGTTCACGGTGGAGCTGAACGACGGCATCAAGGTTTCGGCGCTCGCGGCGGTGAACGCTTTGGGAGATGTGCGCGATCCCAAAACCGGAAAAATCGTGGCGGGCGCAAGGAAATCGCCGGACAGCATGGAGTTCGCCGACGCGGCGGCGCTGATGAAATCCGGCGCGCGCCTCCGTCCCGCGCCGCAAAATACTTCGCTGGTTGTGGTCGCGACCAATGCTTCGCTCAATAAAGTAGAAGCGACCAAGCTCGCGCAACTGGCGAGCTTGGGAATGGCGCGCACGATCGATCCCGTCAATACCATGTCTGATGGCGATCTGGTCATCGCGCTGTCGATGGGCGAGCGGAAGATGCCGATCGATGCGCTGGGGGTCGCAGCGGCGGAGGCTGTAGCGGAATCGATTTTGCGGGCGGTGCGGCTGGCGCCCACGCTCGGCGGCTTGCCGGGCTTGAAGAAATAGTCGCTACGGTTTTTTCCAGGAATCGAGAATCGAACGCAAAGTAAACAAGTCGATGCCGAGCGTTTGCTTGTCTCCTTCATCGATCGGCGCGTTTTTATTCAGGTAATCGATATTTTCGACGGCTCGCTCCAGCACGTCGCGTTTTCCTTGCCAATCGGTTCCGTTGACGGCTTCCCGCACCTCGCGCAGATCTTTGAGCGCAGCCGCAAGGCGCTCGCGCTGCGCCGGGTTGAGTTTCTCGCGAGGAATGGCGTTCTGGATGTCCTTATCGGTCCGCTCAACGCCGTCGCGAACCCGCTCGCGCAAATCCTGCTGCTCCTTGCCCTGTGCGCCGGGAATAAGCAAAATCGCCGCGAAGGTGAAGAATAGAATCCGCCGCGTCATGGCTCAATTTTATTACAGCGGGCAGGATCACAGCGCTTCCAGGTGTACTTGTCCCGTCTATGGACCCTACTGCGAAAAAACCTGAGACATGTCTCTCGCGGATTCAATTTCGAACCAGGCCGTTCGGGCGCGATTGGCGAGTTGTTCACCGAAGCGCGGGGCGACGAGCGACATGAATTTGTCCTCGAGTGTCTTTGTCGAGACCGGATTCTCCGGATTCCCACGCGGATAATCGGAGGCGCCTCGCAAGATCGTCCCATCGGCCAGTTTGATCGCGACGCGCGAGGGCCACGCCGCCGGATATTTCGCGGTAAGGTCGGGCGCGACTCGAACCTGCGTGCGCCGGAGCAGCGCGGCGATTTTCGGGTCGCGTACGCCTTCCGGTCCAAAGCGATCGTCGGAAAATTGCTCCAAGCCGGCGCGCCCTTCCGCCAGAGCGGCCGCGACGCAATAGGCGATGCTGAATTTGGCCTGATACGGTGTCCGGGGATTCATCTGCTTCACGATTTCAAATCCGGGACCGTAAGTTTCAATTTCGATCCCGGCGATTCCGGCCGATGGCCGGAGATCGAGCGCGACATCGATCGCGGTGTGCGTGTGGCCGCAGCAGGAATGGAGCTTGTAGCAATTTTCCGCGATTTTCCACTGCCGGCCCAGCCCATCTGTGATCCGCGACGCGTCGTGCGCCTGGCTCATTGCGCGAAAAAATCCGCGATCGCCTTCGAGCACCCGCGAGGCGCCGGTAAATCCCGCGCGCGCCAGATCGGCGGCGATCAGCCCGTTCAACGCCGCCTTGCCGGGATGCAGATGCTTGCTCATCGCTCCTTCGGCGTTGAACTCCCACAGCCCGGCGGCCTGTGTTCCGGCGCTGCCGAGGGCGTTTTGCATTTGATCCGCGTTGAGGCCGAGGAGCGATCCCGCGGCGGCCGCGGCCCCGAAAGTGGCGGCGGTCCCGGTCGGATGCCAGAAGCGATAATGGCTCGGATTTACGGCCTCTCCGACGCGCAGCGCGGCCTCGTAGCCAAGGGCGACCGCGAGCAGAAACGCGCCTCCGTTGGCGTGCTCCCGTTCGGCGATGGCCAGCGCCGCGGGAATCACCGGCGCGGCCGCGTGCAACGTCGAGCCTTTATGCACGTCATCGTATTCAAGGATATGCGAGGCGACTCCGTTGGCGAAAGCTGCCGCGGGCGCGCTGGATCGGGGCGCCGAAAAAATGGTCGCTTCATCGGAAGCGCCGAAACTCGCCGCAACGCGCTGGGCCATGCGCGCGGGCGGCTCGATCGATCCGGCGAGCGCGGAGCCCAGCCAATCGAGAACCGCCCGGCGCGTGTGTTCCAGCGCAGCGTCGGGCAGGGAAGTGGTGGTTGCGAGAAATTCCGCGAGCGCGCGCGTTTCGCCGGGCATCCTGATTTATCCTCGTAACGCTTGCAGGGTCGCCTGGTAGGTTGCGGTCGAAATTCTGGCCGCGATCAGCACAGGTCCGGCATGGCCGGCGGATTCGCGCAGCGCGCCGCGAAGCTCTTCTTCAGTTGTGCAGCAATGGGCGCGAACGCCAAGGCCGGACGAAACGCTTTGCCAATCGATTTCCCCGATCCGCACGCCATCGGGAGCGTAGCCGCGCTGCTGTTGTTTTACTTTGATCAGCGTAAGGTCGCCATCGTCAAACACGATCACGCGCACCGGCACATTTTCCCGCGCGGCGGTGCGCAACTCCGCGAGACAGATGAGCAGACCGCCGTCGCCGGTGAACGCGATCACCGGTTTTGCCCGATCCAGCAGCGCCGCGCCGATTGCGGCGGGCAGCGCGAATCCCATCGTCGAAAGCCCGTTGGAGATGAGCACGCCGTTCGGTTGCGAAGCGGGCCACAACGCCATCACCGGAAACATGTGCGCGCCGGCGTCTACCGTGATGCGCGCGCCTTCGTATACTTCCGCCGCGATGTCGACGACGCGATGGGGAACAAGACCGTTTCCCGGCGGCCGCATCCGTGCCCGCTGCTTTGCGGCGAGATCCTCAACTTCCTCGCGGCGCCACTCGCTTGGGCCCAGCGGCAGAGACGCGAGAAGCCCGGAAACATCGCCGGTCAGCGCGGCGGCGAGCGGGATCTGCGATTGCCGCATCGGTCCGGCGGCGAGCGAAACCACGGGTTGCCGAAAATTCCAGGGGCGGGGAATCAGTTCCACCGGATCCAGCCCGACGGCGATCAGCAGATCGGCTCGTTCGATGATCTCGCGCTCCAGCGTGCCGTTAGTGAAGACGCCGCCGAACCAGGGGCAGCGATCCGGGACCACGCCCTTTGCTTTATACGTGACCAGCGCGGGGATCGAAAAACGCTCGCACAGCGCGGCGATATTCTTCATCCGTCCCCCGAGCCCGACCAAAAACAGCGGACGCCTGGCTTCGGCGACAATCGGCGGAATCGCGGCTGGCGCCATCGCGTGAGCGCTTCGTGACCGCGGTGCGTGCTCGCGCGCCGGCGCATTGGTGACGTCGCTGGAAAGATCGATGTGCGCGGGACCGGGCGGAAATGTTTCGGCCGCCTCCAGGGCGCATGCGAGCGCTTGCGGCGCCTCATCGGCGGTGGGACGCCCGGTCCATTTCACCACCGGCTCGAAAATCTCACTCTGCGGCAGAACCTGATGCTGCATCCGGCCGGGTTGACAATCGGTCAGCACGATCAACGGCGCGCGCTCCAGAAATGCATTGGCTACGCCGTTCATCAGCGATGCCGCTCCGGGGCCGAGCGTCGCCAGACACGCGCCCGGCCGGCCGGTGATTTCCGCCTGCGCGGTGGCCATGAACGCCGCCGCGGTCTCGGTGTGCGCCAGCGTGAAAGGAAGACCGGCGAGGCGCGCGGCCTCGATCAGATCGGCGTTGCTGCCGCCGCCGGGCATGCCGAACAGCCGCTGCACGCCCGCCGATTGCAGCGTGCGAATGATCAGGCCCGCGTTGGTCATAGATGTTTCAGCCGATCGGCGGCGGCGCGAAAGGATTCGCCCGCGCGCAACGCTTTGGCGAAAATCTCATCGCGCGATTGCAACTGGTGAGCGATTTCGGCCGCTTCCCTCAGCCGGTCGCCGGGGATGCGGAGGATGCCGGTTTCATCGGCCGCGATAAAATCCCCCAATTTAACTTCGATTCCGCCGGCCGTGACCGGCGCGCCGATCGCTTCGGTCTTGATGCGCCCTTTTCCCGAAAGCGGGGTGAGGCGCCGGCTCGCCAGCCACAAGCCGGTGTTCTGAATTTCGGCGAGATCGCGGCACGCTCCGTCGATAATCACTCCGGATGCTCCTTTGTTCCGCGCGGCGATCGCGGCCAGCCCGCCGAAGGTGGAAATCGCCTCGCCGCCAACGTCGAATACCAGGATCGCGCCCGGCGTGATCGCCTCGATCACGTTCGCGATCCCGAACTCTTCGACGGGAAATTCGCCGGTCGTTTCTTTCACCGTGAGCGCCGGACCCAGAATCGAACCCGCGCCGCTGCGCAGCACGAGCCCTTCCATCACGCCGCGGATGCGGAGCTGATCGAGCGCGTCGCTCCAGGTAGCGGAGGCGAATTTCATCCGGCTACGTCGGCAGTCCTGCGGCTGCGCAACTCGAGATAAGTTCGGATCGCCTCATCCAGCGGCGGCATCGGCGCGATGCCGAGTGATTCCATCCTGGCGTTTGACAGCGCCGAATATTTCGGGCGCCGCGCCGCGGTGCGAAACTCGCGTTCGTTGGTCGCCTTCAACGGCGGATGAAGGCCGGCGGCGGCGAAGATTTTCACCGCCCAGTCGAACCAGGATATCGGAGCGCCCCCGCCGGCATGCACGATTCCTTCCGCGCCGCGCTCGACAAGATCCACCGTGCGCGAGGCGAGCGCGGGAGCAAACGTGGGCGAGGCGACATGATCTTCCACCACCCGAATGGGCTGACCAGTGCGCGCCAGCCGAAGCATCAGCTCGACGAAATTGCCGCGCGCCGTCGCCAGACCGCCTGGGCCGTAAACCCCGGAGGTGCGCAGAATCAGCAGGCGATCCAGGTACGCGCGCGCGTACATTTCGCCCGCGAGCTTCGAGACCGCGTAAGCTCCCAGCGGATGCGGCGGGTCCTCTTCGGTGTAGGCGCGCCCGGCGAGCCCATCGAAGACGTAATCGGTCGAAAAATGGACGAAGCGCGCGTCGGCCTGGCGGCACGCCATCGCCAGATTGCGCACGGCGAGCGCGTTCACTTGGAACGCCGCCAGAGGCTCCTTTTCGGCGATATCCACCTGATTGTAGGCCGCCGCGTTGACCACCACCGGCGGATCGGCCTGCGCGATGGTTCGCTCCACTTGCCCCTGATCGGTGATATCGACGCTGCCGCGGTCGTAGGCGAGCACCTCCCATCCGCGCGAGGCGAAAGACGAAACCAGTTCCACTCCCAACTGACCGCCGCTGCCGAAGACTGCTACCCGTCGCTGCACGTAATTATTGTAGGGAACCAAAGAGCGGGTCGTGGGGATCGGGCGGCCCCGGATTACCGCGCCAGCGCGACAGCCAGCAGCAGCGCCCGTTCCGTGCCCAGATACGAATCTTTCGTATCGAACTGTTCGTCCAGCGCGTGCGCTCCGCTGCCTCTTCCGCCGCCGCCGATGGTGATCGCGGGAATCCCTAAATTCATCGGCACGTTCGCGTCCGTCGAGCCTTCGCCGAGGCGTCCGGAGCCGCCCACAACCTTCGTCGCCGCGACCGCCGCGATCACGATCGCCGAATCCGCCGGTGTGCTGCCGGCCGGCCGCAACCCGACCAGTTCCGGCGACGCGGTCACGGTTCCATGTCCCGGCCATCGCTTGTTTTCTTCCTCGACTGCTTCGGCGATGGCCGCCTTGAATTTGGCGTTCACCGCTTCGAGCGAATTCTTGTCGGCCGAGCGCATATCCACTTCCATCCAGCATTCAAAGGGAATCGCGTTCACCGACGTTCCGCCGCCCACGCGGCCCACGTTGAAGGTCGTCTTCGGATTCTTCGGAACATCGAAGTTATCGATCTTTGCAATCGCGCGCCCCATGGCCTGAATCGGATTCACCATGCCGAACGCGCCAAAGCTGTGCCCGCCCGGACCCTTGAACTCGACGCGATAACGATAGCTGCCCACGCCGATGTTGGTGATTCCCAATCCCAGGCCGTCAATGGAAATAAATTTATCGATCTGGCCTTTGAGAGTGTTGTTAAAAAGCTCCTTGGTGCCGCGCAAATCGCCCAGGCCCTCTTCTCCGACGTCGGCGGCGAAGGTAATCGTCCCCGGAGTTTTCACGTGCGCTTCCTCGAGCGCCCGAATTACGCCCAGCATCGTCGCCAGCCCGCGGCAATCGTCGCCGATGCCGGGGCCTTTGAGCAGCGTTCCCTCGCGCGTGACCTTGACATTGGTTCCTTCCGGAAACACGGTATCGAGATGAGCCTGAAGCAGCAGGTTCGGATGCGGCGATGCTCCGGGGCGCACGCCGATCACGTTGCCGGCTTTATCGATCCGCACCTCATGCAGCCCGGCCTGCTGGAACAACCGCTCCAGTTCCTTGGCGCGCGCTTCCTCGTGAAACGGCGGCGCGGGAATTTCGCAAATCCGGATCTGTTCGTCGATAAAATGCGGCTCATTCTTCTGGATCGCCGCGAAGGCCACCTTGATGGCCGGATCTTCGGCCAGGCGGGCGGCATCCTGCGCCAGAAGCGCGGACGCAAAAAGGACCGAGACAAAAAATCGCATATCTAAAACGTAGCAGACGCCGGCTAACTTGAAGTTGTGGCGTGCTACGCACGAAGAATCCGGAGTGGAACGTTTTGCTCAGCGACTCATTCGCCTAACCGGTTCGTTTCATCTTCTTCACTTCGATCACCGGGATCAGCGAATTTTCCGGTCCGGCGGGATGAGGCGGGCGCTGCGCTAATTCGGTATTCAGACTGGCGACAAACTGCTCGATTTGACGCTGCATTTCCGCCATTTTTTCGCGCATATTGAGGATAATTTCGACGCCCGCCAGATTGACGCCCAGATCGCGAGTGAGCTTGAGAATCACCTCCAGCCGCTCCAGGTCTTCTTCGGTGTAAAGACGCGTGTTGCCATCGCTGCGGGAGGGCTTCAGCAAGCCTTCGCGCTCATACAGGCGCAGCGTTTGCGGATGGATCTGATACTGCTCGGCCACAGCCGAGATCATGTAGGCAGCCTTGTTCCGTTTCCTCATAGCTTCGCCCAGACGGCCTGGCGCGGATCGTCGGGATGAAGCCTGGCGTACTCGCGTAGCAGCTCCTTGGTGCGCTCGTCGTGAACCTCCGGCGCCTCGATCGCCACCTCGACAATTTGATCGCCGCGCTGTCCGGTGCGGGAATTCAGCACTCCTTTTTCGCGCATCCGGAACTTCTGGCCATTCTTGGTTCCCTGCGGAATTTTCAGTAGCGCCCGGCCATCGATGGTCGGCACTTCGATTTTCGCTCCCAGCCCGGCTTCATCGATCCGCACTGGCACCGTAATGTAAATGTCGTCGCCGTCGCGCCGGAAGAAGGGATGCGGCTCGACCCGGACGGTGATGTACAGATCGCCAGGCGGCGCGCCGTGCGTCCCCGCGTTTCCTTTTCCAGGGACCCGCAAACGCGAGCCTTGCTGCGCCCCCGGCGGGATGCGCACCTCCACCGTTTCCGTGGTGGTGATGCGGCCGTCGCCATGGCACGCCGGACACTGATTGCGCAGGCGTCCGGTTCCATTGCATCGCGGGCAGGTCAGGCTGAAGCGCATCGCGCCCGCGGCTTGGGTCACGGTGCCGCTGCCATTGCATTCCGGGCAAACCATGCTGGCGCCCGACTTCGCCGTGCCCGTGCCTCCGCAGCTGGTGCACGCTTCCTGCCGGTTAATATTCAGCCTCACCTGGGTGCCGCGGATCGCCTGCCAGAAGTCGATGTTCAAACCGTATTCAAGATCGCTGCCCTTTTGCGGCAGGGTGGACTCTTCACCGTGGTGGCGGCCGAACCACTGGCTGAAAATATCTTGAAAATTGGCCGACTCCTCCGCCGATGGCCGCCGCCCGCCCGCTGCGCCGCGCGTGAAAATGTCGGAAAAGTCGAACCCTCCGAAGCCCATGTTGGGCCCGCGCTGGCCCGCGCCGGCTCCCGCTCCTCCGGGCATCCCGTTTTCCGAATAGAAGCCGTACTGATCGTACATCTGCTTCTTTTTCGGATCGCTCAGGACGTCGTATGCTTCCTGGACTTTTTTGAAGCGCTCCTCGGCTGCTTTATCGCCCGGATTCAGGTCCGGGTGATGCTTACGAGCGAGTTTTCGGTACGCTTTGCGAATATCCTCTTCGCTCGCCTCGCGCGATACACCAAGGGTTTGATAGTAGTCCTGCTGAGCCATATTAAGCCAGTGGCCGATTCCCCGGTGGCCAGTGGCCAGTCGCTAGTGGCCGGCACTAGCTTCTTCTGGCCACCGGACACCGGCCACTTATTTTTTCTTGTCATCGACGTCGACGAACTCCGCATCGACGACGTCCTCCTTCTTCTTCTCCTGCTGCTGCGGACCGGCGCCGTCGCCGCCCGGAGCCCCGCCGCCTGGCGCGCCGCTCGCCGTGCTTGATTTGTACATGGCTTCGGCCAGCTTATGGCTCGCCTGCGTCAGGTTGTCGATCGCCTTGTTGATCTCCTCGACCGTTCCTGCCGACATCGCCTTGCGCGCCGCCTCCAGCGCCGACTCGACGTTGGCCGCGTCCGCCGGGCTGATCTTGTCGCGATGATCCTTCAGCATCTTCTCCACCTGGTAAACCATGGAGTCCGCCCGATTGCGCGCGTCGATTTCGTCCTTGCGCTTGCGATCCTCGGCCGCGTGCGCTTCGGCGTCCTTCGCCATCTTCTCCACTTCCTCCTTGCTCAGGCCGGAAGACGAAGTAATCGTAATCTTCTGTTCGTTGTTGGTCGCCTTGTCCTTCGCCGTGACGTTCAGGATTCCGTTGGCGTCGATGTCGAAGGTCACTTCGATCTGTGGAATGCCGCGCGGCGCCGGCGGAATCCCGATCAACTGGAACACGCCGAGCATCCGGTTATCGCGCGCCATCGCGCGCTCGCCTTGATAAACCTTGATTTCAACCGAGGTCTGGTTGTCCGCCGCGGTCGAAAACACTTCGCTCTTGCGCGTCGGAATGGTGGTGTTGCGCTCAATCAGTTTCGTGAACACGCCGCCCAGCGTCTCGATTCCGAGCGACAGCGGCGTCACGTCGAGCAGCAGCACATCCTTCACTTCGCCGCCCAGCACGCCGCCCTGCACCGCCGCGCCCACCGCGACCACTTCGTCCGGATTCACGCTGCGGTTCGGCTCCTTGCCGAACAGGTTTTTCACGATTTCCTGAACTTTGGGAATGCGCGTCGATCCGCCGACCAGCACGACTTCATCGATCTGCGACGGCGTCACTCCCGCATCCGCCAGCGCTTTCTTGCACGGCTCGATCGACCGGTCGAGAATGTCCTGGACCATCTGCTCGAAGCGCGCCCGCGTCAGCTTGATCGCCAGGTGCTTCGGCCCGCTGGCGTCGGCGGTCAGAAATGGCAGGTTAATCTCGGTTTCAAACAGCGTCGAAAGCTCGATCTTGGCCTTTTCGGCCGCTTCCTTTAAACGTTGCAGGGCCATCTGGTCTTTGGAAACATCGATGCCCTGGTCTCGCTTGAACTCCTGGATCAGCCAATCGATGATGCGCTGGTCGATGTTGTCGCCGCCCAGGTGCGTGTCGCCATTGGTCGACTTCACCTCGACCACTCCATCCCCCACTTCGAGGATCGAAATGTCGAACGTGCCGCCGCCGAAGTCGTAAACCGCGATGGTCTCGTCTTTTTTCCGGTCCAAGCCGTAGGCCAGCGCGGCCGCCGTCGGCTCATTGATGATACGCATCACTTCCAGGCCCGCGATTTTGCCCGCGTCTTTGGTCGCCTGCCGCTGCGCATCGTTAAAATACGCCGGAACCGTGATCACCGCTTTCGTGACCTTTTCGCCTAGGTAGGCCTCCGCCGCTTCCTTCAGCTTGGTCAGGATCATCGCCGAAATCTCCGGCGGCGAATACTTCTTGCCCTGAACCTCCACGCGCGCGTCCCCGTTTTCTCCGCGCACGACTTTATAGGGCACCAGCTTCATCTCCTCGCTCACCTCGTCATAGCGCCGGCCCATGAAGCGCTTGATCGAGTAAATCGTGTTCTCCGGATTCGTAACTGCCTGGCGTTTCGCGACTTGTCCCACCAGCCGCTCGCCCGATTTCGTAAAACCGACGACTGAAGGCGTCGTTCTTCCACCCTCCTGATTGGGAATGACGACCGGCTGGCCGCCTTCCATGACCGCGACGACCGAATTGGTTGTGCCCAGGTCGATTCCGATGATCTTGCTCATACTTGTCTGACGTCCTCTCGTATTAAGAACTCGCGGCTTTTATTTAGCCTGTCTTGATTATGCAATCTTAGTCTAGTGTTGTCAAGTCAGGCTGTAAATAAATCGCTAAGTTCATACAAAGCAAAATTCGCATCAACACTTCGCGAATCGGAAGAATCAGGGAAACGCTTGGTTTTTTAGTGGTTTATGCCGTCGCTGGGGCCAGCTTGGCGCGATCCTGAAGCAGCGCTTCCACTTTTTCGAGTAGCGCCGCCTGCGTAAAGGGACGACGGATCTGATTGGCGCGCGGCGCTTCGTCCACAATTTCCAGCACTTTCAGCGCTGAATGCTCCCGCACCAGTTCTGCCGCGGCCGCTCCAAGCGGCGCCTCGCCGATCAGCAGGTCGATCGAGCCTTCGTGCATCTTGCTCACGGCTAGCGCCTCGCTGGTATCGGCCGCCTCCAGCAGGTTATAGCCGTTGGCTTCGAAAAAATTGTGAAGCTCAGCGCGAACCGCGTCGCGCGATTCGATCAGCAGGATGGCGGGCGCCTCCCGACGCGAGAAAACGCGAGCGGCCGGAAGCGCGGCGGCAGTTTCGGCCGGAAGAAGAATTTCGAAGCGGCAGCCGCCGGAGCCGGCGCGCTGTGCGGAGATGTAGCCGCCGTGTTCGGTGACGATGGCGTGCACCATCGCCAGCGCCATTCCTTCTTCACCCGCAGGGCAAGGCTCAAACAGGCGCTCCGGTTCGTCTTCTTCGCCCGTGTAGGTCACCGCAAGCATTGCGTAGGCGGCAATCTGACTGCCGGCCGGCGCGCCGGCGTTGCGCGTCTCGATCAGCAGCTTCCCGCCCAAAGCCATCCTGGAGCAGGCATGCAGGATCAGGCCGAGCAGCGCCTGCTCGATCTGCGACGTGTCCGCGCGCACGCGCATCGTGGCCGGATCGGGGCGAATCGACAGCTCGATTTGCGTACCGGCCAGGGACTCGATCAGCTTGGTCGAGCGCCGCAGCAGCGCGTTCAGGCTTACCGGCTCGGGTTGGCACACCTGCCGCGATCCGAACGCCGCCAGCCGCCGGTTGATCTGGTCCGCCGCCACGGCCGCCTGCTCGATCTCCTCGATCAGCTTGCGGGCGGGCGAGTATTCTCCGAAGTGGCGGAGTAACTGGTCCGCCCGATTACGAACGATGCCCAGCAGGTTTGAGTAATCGGTGGAAACGCCGGCGGCCAGCCGGCCGAGCGCTTCAAGTTTTTGCGATTGGCGGATCTGCTGCTCCTCCCAGCGCCGCGCGCTCACGTCGCGGAAGCTCAGCGCCGCGCCGATAATGCCGGTGTTGGTCTTCACCGGAGCGGCCGCGCCTTCGACGCTCATTTCCCGCCCGCTGCGGGAAACCAGGCGCCAGCTTCGCGCCAGCGGCACCACGGCATCGCGAAGCATTGCCAGCGCCACCGGGTCCTCGCCGGCGACCGCTCCGTTTTCTTTCGCCAGGGCGACCACTTTCGAGACCGGCTGCCCCTGCGCCTCCGCGTGCGGCCATCCCGTCAGCACCTCCGCGGCGAGATTCAGCATCACCACGCGCCCGCTCGCGTCGGCGACCACGACCGCGTCGGCAACCGAGCCGAGCACGGTTCGCATCCACGCCTCGCGCTCCTCAAGCTGCCGCTCCAGCCGGTATTTGTGCATCGCCATTTCGATCGACGTATTCAGCGAATTGTGCGACAACGGCTTGACGATATATCCGAACGGCGCGGCCGTCTTGGCGCGTTCAAGCGTCGAGCGGTCGGCGTGCGCCGTCAGGAAAATTACCGGCAGGTGATATCGCGCGCGGATCTCGGCCGCCGCTTCGATCCCGTCGGCGCGGCCGTCCAGGCGAATGTCCATCAGGACCAGATCGGCGCCGGAGGCGCGCTCGATCGCCTCCTCCGCCGTGGCCGCCGTCGCGATCACCTTATGGCCGAGCGCCGCCAGACGGTCCGCGATGTCGTGCGCGATCAGCCCCTCGTCTTCGACCACCAGAATCTTGTACATTGCCGGATCCATAATCACGAACTCGGAAAGCAAACGCGGAACGTCGTTCCTTCGCCGCGCTCCAGCTCGAAAACGCCTTTCAACTGGCGCGTCAGAATGTTGACGATCTCCAGCCCGAGCGATTTCGGCCGCTTCAGGTCCAACTCGGGCGCCACGCCCGCGCCGTCGTCGTGGACCTCCAGCGCAATCTTTCCGTTTTCGGCGCGCCCGCGAATCTCAATCGATCCGGCGCGGCCGCCGGGGAAAGCGTGCTTGAGCGCGTTCGAGATCAATTCGTTGAGGATCAGGCTCGCGGGAATCGCGCGATCGAGGCTCAGCGGCAATTTCTCGACCGCGAAGCTCATCGCGATGCGCTCCGGCTCGCCATAGGAGCGATACAGGTTATTGGCGAGCAGGCCGGCGTGCTCGGCCAGATCCACTTCGCGCAGGTCGCTCGTTTCATAAAGCTGCTCGTGGATCAAAGCCATGGACTCGACACGATTCTGGCTCTCGCGCAGAGCGGCGGCCATCGCCGGATCGGCGAAGGAGGCAGCCTGAAGGCGCAGCAAGCTGGCGATCACCTGCAAATTGTTTTTCACGCGGTGGTGAACTTCCTTAAGCAGGACCTCTTTTTCCGCCAGCGACTCCGCCAGCCGGTCGCGCTCGGCCTTTAGCGTTCGCAGCAGGTCCACTTTTTCGTGCGCGCGCCGGACCGCCGACATCAGCGCCTCCGGCGTGATCCGGTCTTTAACCAGATAATCCTGCGCACCGCTTTTCAGGGCGTCGACGGCCACCTGCTCGTCGGCCAGCCCGGTAAGCATCACCACCGCGAATGCCGGCGCATCGGCGGGGTCTTCGGACCGGATCTGGGTCAGAAACTCCAGGCCGGTCATATCCGGGAGCTTATAATCGAGCAGAACGCAATCCGGCGCCACGCGGCGGCAGGTTTCGATTCCGCGCGCCGCCAAACTTTCCTCCCAGAACCGCAAACCGTTGCCGAATCCCTCCTCCAGCAGCACCCGGTACAGTTTCCGATCCGGCGCCGAATCGTCGATCATGACGACCTTCACTTATAAGTAGTAGGCCCGCCGCAGGCGATTTCTCATCCCAGAAAAAGCAAAAAGGCCGCCCGGTGGGGGCGGCCCTTGCCTGATCCTGTTCTTTCCTCCCGGCCTAAGGCCTATTCACGTTCTCGGCCTGGAGACCCTTGGGACCCCGCTTGACCTCGAACTCGACTTCCGCGCCTTCTTCAAGTGTCCGGTAGCCGGACATCTGGATGGCCGAAAAGTGCACAAACACGTCCTCGCCGCTGGCCCGTTGGATGAATCCATAGCCTTTCGCGGCGTTAAACCATTTCACAACACCCTTTTCTCTCACTACTTGATTTCTCCTGTTCCATTCCCGGCAAGCCGGGACGTTCCTTCCAAAGCTTCGGCTATTGTCTCACGTTACTTGTTTGGCTGCAACAAAGACCTGCCGTGCCGTAACGTTAGAATTCCCGAAAGCCGCCATCCCGGGCCGGATGGAAATTTCCTACGCCATGGCATATGTCTGTACTTAGATGCCTGACCCGCCGATAGTACTCTTGGTCCCGAGCAAAATCGGGGCCCGGGGGGAAAAGAGCGCATGGAAATGCATAATTCCATCAAAAAAGGCGCTTTGCTGGCCGGAATAGGCATTTTTCTGCTGGCCTGCGGGCCTAACGATTTCAATTACGGCAAAGTCCGCGGAATCATCGAGAGCACACCGCTGCACCTGGATGCCGAATACGTGATGCTGACGCCGCAGCAGGTCGATTGCGGCGTGGACAGCGATCTGTGGGATTCGCCGTCTGAAACCGGCCAGCGCGGCCGGCAAATCGCCCGCCTGAAGCAAGCCGGCCGCGATCTGAAGTTTGCCGACGACGTTTTAATCGGCGATATGACCCGGCCCTATGTCCAGATACGCGGCGATTTCAACCTCGCCGTCACCGAAGTGACCAGCGATAAGGACGGTCCGGAGCAGATGACGCGCCTGGTATCGGGAAAATTCGGCATCGCCGTCCCGCATAAATGCTTCCCCGATCCGCTGCCGCTAATGGGCGTGAAAAAAGGCGATTTTACCCAGGATGTTTCGCCGGTTCTGTTCTTCCGCTACAACAACGGCTGGACGCTCGAGAGGATCGTCCACTGAGCGGGGATTGTTATTTTCGTTCCTTCGGCTCGACGACCACGCCCTCGCGCACCTCATCGGTCGGATTCAGGACCACGAAATCGCCTTCCTTCAGACCGGAATCAATTTCAATCTCGGCTCCGTAATCCCGCCCGATCGTTACCGGTTGAAAATGCACCCGGCGGTCTTCGCCGACCACCGCAACCCGCGGGCCTTCTTTTGGCAAAAGCAGCGCGTCGGCGGGAAGCATTAAAACATCGACGGCGTGCGGGAGCTTAAAATGCGCCTTGGCGTACATGCCCGGCAGCAGCGCTTCGCGCTCGTTGCGGATCATCAGCTCGGCTTGCATGGTGCGCGAATTCTGATCGACGGAATGGGTCATCGCTTCCACCTTGCTATGGAAGACGCGGCCCGGCAATTCATCAACCGTCAGATCCGCGGGAAAATTTTCGTGAATCTCGGCGGCGTAGCTCTGCGGGATGGGCACGAACACCCGCAGCGTCGCGATCTGCGCGATGCGCATCATCTCCCGCGAACCGGTATTGCCGGCCGTGATCAGCGTGCCGATATCGGACTGCAAATTACGATACGTCACGACGCCGTCAAAGGGCGCTTCCAGCCGGTCGAATTTTTTCAGATCCTCCAGGCGGGCCAGATTGGCTTCGCTCGCGGCCACGGTGCTCTCCGCCGCGCGGATGTTTTCGCGGGCGGCGTTCTCGTTGGCTTGCGAGAGCTCGAACGCGGCGTTCTTTTCATCCAGATCCTGCCGGGCGAACACGCCTTTATCGGTCAGATTTTTCCAGCGTTTCGCGGTCACCTCGGCCAGCTTGCGGTTGCTTTCGGCCGCGGCCAGCGCCGCCTCATATTGCCGTAACGCGGCTTTCGATTGCGCCAGCGCGGCGCGCGCCTGAACGATCTGCTGGTCGAGTTCCGGAGTATCCAGCTCGAACAGCAACTGCCCCTTCTTCACCCGGTCGCCGATGTCGGCGCCGCGCTTCACAACATAGCCGTCGGCGCGGGCATAAACCGGCGTTTCAACCAGCGGCATCGTCTGGCACGGCAATTCCAGCGTCGATTGCGCGGGCGCCTTGCGCACCCGGTCCACGTTCACCACCAGAGGCCGCGTTGCGCCGTCGTTGATCGCCGCGGCCATCGATTGCCGCCGCGCCTCGCGCTGCTTCAGCTCGTAAAAGATCCCGGCGGCCAGCGCCGCGCACGCGGCAACCAGCAAAATCAGAAATCCCGCGTGCGATTTCTGATGCGGCGGCGCCTGCCGCGGCGCTTCGCGATCGAGCTCGGATTTCATTCCTCGTCCGCCTCGATCCGATCGAAAACCGCGGGCGGGTTCTTGCGCACCATGCTATAAACCACCGGCACCACGAACAGCGTGGCGATAGTCGCGAAAAGCAATCCGCCGATCACCGCCCGTCCCAGCGGAGCGTTTTGCTCGCCGCCTTCGCCCAGGCTCATCGCCATCGGGATCATGCCCGCCAGCATGGCGGCCGCGGTCATGATCACCGGACGCAGCCGCGTGCGTCCGGCCTGATAAGCGGCGCTCAGCGCGTCGGCGCCTTCGCGGCGCAGGTCGTTGGCGAAAACGACCAGAAGAATGCTGTTGGCGGTCCCCACTCCGATACTCATAATAGCGCCCATCAGCGCGGGAACACTGATGGTCGTGTGCGTGAAGAACAGCATCAGCAAAATGCCGGCGAGCGCGCCCGGAACCGCCGTCAAAACGATAAACGGATCGGCCCAGCTCTGGAAATTGATCACCATCACGAAGTACACCAGCACGATGGCGAAGATCAGCCCGTAGGCCATGCCGCGGAACGAAGTTCGCATGGTCCCCACCTGGCCGCGGGTTTCAAAAAAGCTCCCGGGCGCGAGCTTGGGCTTGAACTCGTCCAGAACTTTATCCACTTCGGCGGCGACTCCGCCCAGATCGCGATCCTGCACGTTGGCGTAAACGTCATAAAGCGGCTGTACGTTCCAGTGATTGACCACCTGCGCGGTGACGCCGCGCTCGGCCTGCGCGACGTTGCTCAGAAGCTGCGGCGATTCGCCGCTTGCATGCAGCGGGGTGTTGAGAATCGCGCCGGGCGTGTCCATCCGATACGTCGGCGTTTGCACCACCACCGGATAATCGACGCCGTTGGCCGGATTCACCCACCAGTTCGGATTCAACTGCGCGCTCGAGCTCAGCGAGACCAGCAGGCCGTTGGCGACGTCGAATTGCGTGAATCCCAACTGCCCGGCGCGCGCCCGATCCACTTCAAAGCGGATCAGCGGCACGTCATTGACCTGATGGACGTGAACGTCGGCGGCCCCCGGGATTCGCGCAATGCGCGCCGCGATCTGCTCCGCCAGGTGATGATTGCTTTCCAGATTCCGCAGCGGGCCCACCACCTGCACGTCCACCGGCGCGGGCAATCCGAAATTCAAAATCTGCCCGACCATGTCCGCCGGCTGGAAGAAAAACGTCAAATCCGGAAATTCCCGGTTCAGCCGCTTGCGCATTTCGCGCACGTAGTCCCAGGTGGAGTGATGCTCGCCCTGCTTCAGGGAAACGAGAATCTCCCCGTCAGCCGGGCCGAGCGTCACCGTATCGGAAAACGCCAGATTGTAACCGTTGTACGGCAGCCCAATGTTGTCGAGAATGTCAGAAAGCTCCTCGCGCGGGATGATCCGGCGGATGGATTCCTCCACTTCGGCGAATTGTTTCTCGGTTTCCTCGATGCGCGTGCCGCCGGGACAGCG
>Ga0209062_1001893_pt1 | contig 31587 bp, 23 predicted proteins | sample Coa_R2_2_FD_187158 | JGI IMG/M metagenome (GOLD analysis project Ga0209062, IMG submission 187158) | Surface soil microbial communities from Centralia Pennsylvania, which are recovering from an underground coalmine fire - Coalmine... | ecosystem: Environmental > Terrestrial > Soil > Unclassified... | reverse complement strand
CAGGCAGGTGATGAACCTGACCGACGTCGACGACAAGATCATCGACAAGGCAGCGGCCCTCGGCACGACCATCGACGCCGTCACGGCGCCCGTGATCACGCGCTTCCACGAGGATCGGCGCTACCTGAAGATCCAGGACGCCGAGGCCTACCCGCGGGCGACCGACTACATCGCGGCGATGATCGACCTGGTCGCCCGGCTGCTCGACCGCGGGCTCGCCTACCAGGCGGACGACCGGTCGGTGTACTTCGCGATCGGCCGCTTCCCGGGGTACGGTCGGCTCTCGCACCTCGACCGGCGCGAGATCAAGGCGGGGGCCCGGGTTGCCCAGGACGATTACACCAAGGAGAACGCGCAGGACTTCGCCCTCTGGAAGGCGGCCAAGCCCGAGGATGAGCGGGTCGGCGCCGCCTGGGATGCGCCCTGGGGGCGGGGGCGTCCCGGCTGGCATCTCGAGTGCTCGGCGATGGCGCTCTCCCTGCTCGGCGAGACGCTGGACCTCCACTGCGGCGCGGTGGACCTGATCTTCCCGCACCACGAGGACGAGATCGCGCAGTCCGAGGGGGCGACCGGCCGGACCTTCGCCCGGCACTGGTGCCACGGCGAGTTCCTGCTGACCGACGGCGTCAAGATGGCGAAGCGGGTCGGCAACGTGCGCACCGTGGCCGATCTCCGCGCCGAGCGCATCTCGGCGGCGGCCGTGCGCCACGTCATGTACAACACCCACTATCGGCAGGAGCTCAACCTGTCCGAGGCGGCGCTCGAGGCGTCGCGCCGGGGCGTGCTCCGCCTCCGGGAGCTCGCCGACCGGCTCGACGCGCCCACCACCGTCGGCGGCACGGTGGCCATGGCGGCGGCCGTCGACGAGCTGGAGCAACGGGTGCGGGGGGCGCTGTTCGACGACCTCAACGCCCCCCAGGCGCTCGCCGCCGTGTTCGATTTCGTCCACGGCGCGAACGCCGACCTCGATCGCCGCGGCCAGGACCGGGCCGCGATCGACGCCGCGCGACGCGGGCTCGAGTTCATCGAGACGGCGCTGGGCATCGTGCCGGACCCGCGGGCCGGGGGCGTGATCCGCTCCCGGGTCCCGGCGCTCGCGACCGGCGAGGCGGGAGACGCGGGCGAGACCGTCGGGACCGTGGGGGCCGGCGCAGATGGCGACGGCGAAGCGGACGCGGCCGTGCTTCGTGGGTGGGTCGAGGAGCGGCTCCAGGCGCGACGGGCGGCGCGCGAGCGGCGGGACTTCGCGGCGGCCGACGCCATCCGGGCCGAAGTCGAGGCCCGCGGAGTCACCATCCGGGACACCGGGGCCGGCACGACCTGGACGCTCGCCGGCTAGACTGCAAGCGTACGTCCGACAACGGCTTGACACTCCCGGCCGAGTCGGGTATCGTACGAGTCTGGCGCAAAAACCCGCTGTGTGCCGACGTAGCTCAATTGGCAGAGCAGCTGATTTGTAATCAGCAGGTTGCGAGTTCGATTCTCGCCGTCGGCTCTGTCGCGAGGGGCGGGGCCGACGGCGCGGGAGCTGGGATTGTGGTGGGGTACCCAAGCGGCCAACGGGAGCAGACTGTAAATCTGCCGGCTTCACGCCTTCGAAGGTTCGAATCCTTCCCCCACCACTCGGAAGGAACTCGGAGATCGGGAATCCGGCGGTCACCGAACGAGATGTGCAGGGGAGTGCCGCGGGAGTAGCTCAGTTGGTAGAGCGCAAGCCTTCCAAGCTTGATGTCGCGGGTTCGAGCCCCGTCTCCCGCTTCGGCGTGATGCGCCGACGAGACAGGAGTGAGGAGAAAGGAGAGAGGAGACGGAGAGGGGTCGCGGGCGCTCGCGTAGCTCAGTTGGTAGAGCACACCCTTGGTAAGGGTGAGGTCATCGGTTCAATCCCGATCGCGAGCTTGCGCACCATGAGAGGGGCGGCACATCGCGCCGTCGGCGGCAGGTCAACCACGGGATTCCGGACACATGGCCAAGGCGAAGTTTGAGCGGACGAAGCCGCACGTGAACGTGGGGACGATCGGGCACGTGGATCATGGGAAGACGACGTTGACGGCGGCGATCACGGCGGTGCAGGCGGCGCAGGGGTTGGCGCAGAAGGTGGCGTTCGATCAGATCGACAAGGCGCCGGAGGAGCGGGAGCGGGGGATCACGATCGCGACGGCGCACGTCGAGTACGAGAGCGCGGCGCGGCACTACGCGCACGTGGACTGTCCGGGGCACGCCGACTACGTGAAGAACATGATCACGGGGGCGGCGCAGATGGATGGGGCGATCCTGGTGGTGAGCGCGGCCGACGGGCCGATGCCGCAGACGCGGGAGCACATCCTGTTGGCGCGCCAGGTGAACGTGCCCTACATCGTGGTGTTCATGAACAAGGTCGACGCGGTGGACGACCCGGAGTTGCTGGACCTGGTGGAGTTGGAGGTGCGGGAGTTGTTGAGCTCGTATCAGTTTCCGGGGGACGAGACGCCGGTGATTCGGGGGAGCGCGCTCAAGGCGTTGGAGAGCGCGGACCCGGCGAGCGAGTACGGGCGGAAGATCGGGGAGCTCATGGCGGCGTTGGACAGCTACATCCCGATCCCGAAGCGGGAGGTGGACAAGCCGTTCCTGATGCCGGTCGAGGACGTGTTTTCGATCACGGGGCGGGGGACGGTGGCGACGGGGCGGATCGAGCGGGGGCGGGTGAAGGTGGGGGAGGAGGTGGCGCTGGTGGGGTTTGGGAGCGACAAGCGGACGGTGGTGACGGGGGTGGAGATGTTCCGCAAGTTGCTCGACGATGGGCAGGCGGGGGACAACGTGGGGTTGTTGTTGCGGGGGGTGGGGAAGGAGGACGTGGAGCGGGGGATGGTGCTGGCGAAGCCGGGGACGATCACGCCGCACACGCGGTTCGAGGCCGAGGTGTACGTGCTGACGAAGGAGGAGGGGGGCCGGCACACGCCGTTCTTCAAGGGGTATCGGCCGCAGTTTTACTTTCGGACGACCGATGTGACGGGGGCGGTGGAGCTGGCGGCGGGGACGGAGATGGTGATGCCGGGGGACAACGTGCAGATGACGATCGAGCTGATCACGCCGATCGCCATGGACGAGGGGCTCCGGTTCGCCATCCGCGAGGGCGGCCGCACCGTCGGCGCCGGCGTCGTCACCAAGATCCTCAAGTAAACCGATTCAACCAGCCGGCCACATGGCCGGCGCGCCGCCGGCGGGCCGACTGCCCGTGCGGGTGGCGCCCTGCCGGTCGGGTCACCCGCGTGGGTCCCTGACCGGCCTGTGGACTGAAGCAACATATAGATCGCGATGCCAAGAGAAAAAATCATTCTCGCGTGCGAGACCTGTAAGAACCGCAACTACTTCACGACGAAGAACAAGCGCACGCATCCCGAGCGCGTGGAGTGGAAGAAGTACTGCCCGCGGTGCAATGCGCATCGCGTGCACAAGGAAACGAAGTAGCATGGCCGTCGACGTGGTGCAGTCCCGCGGCGGGGCGGCGGGGACCGGGGGGGGCATCTCCGGTCTGGGCGCGCGGATCAGCGCGTACGTGCAGGGGCTCCCGACCGCCTATCGCAACGTCATGGCCGAGATGCGCCGGGTCACCTGGCCCGGCCGCGAGGAGATTCGCAAGCTATCGATCGGTGTCATCCTGCTGTCGCTCGGCATCGGGGCCATCATCTGGATCATCGACACGGTGCTCCAGACCGTCCTCGTCCGGTGGATTCCGCTGCTCTTTGGCGGGCGGTGACCGTGGACCATCGCTGGTACGCGATCCAGACGACGGCCGGGCACGAGAACAAAGTCCGCTCGCTCATTCAGCGGCGCATCGAGCAGGACCCGCGTCCCGCCGAGGAGCGGGCGATCCGGCAGGCGCTCGTGCCGACGCAGGAAGTGGTCGAGATCAAGAACGGCAAGAAGGTGAACGTCGAACGGAAGATCTATCCCGGGTACGTGCTGGTGGAGATGCTCATGAACCAGGAGACCATCCACACCGTCAACGGCATCCAGGGTGTCATCAAGTTCGTCGGGCACGAGCGGCTCCCGCAGCCGCTGCGCCCGGAAGAAGTGAATCGGCTGCTCGGCATCGCGACCGATACCGAGCCCGAAGAGCCCAAGGAGGAGATCCCGTTCCTCGTCGGGCAGGCGGTGGCGATCACGGAGGGCCCGTTCACGGACTTCAACGGCACCGTCGAGGAAGTGATGGCCGACAAGGGCAAGGTGCGGGTGTCCGTGTCGCTCTTCGGCCGGCCGACGAGCGTCGAGCTGGACTACCTACAGTTGAAGGCGTACTGACGAAGGCGGACCGACGAAGGCGGACCGACCGGATTGACCTGGCGCCGACCGCGCCCCGTCGCCGACCACAGCGACGAAAAACAATGGTGGGAGCGTCAACGCGAGTGAGGAGGAGATGGCGAAAAAAGTCTCGGGGTTCGTGAAGTTGCAGATCCCCGCCGGCCGCGCGAACCCGGCGCCCCCCGTGGGCACCGCGCTCGGGCCGCAGGGGATCAACATCATGGCGTTCTGCAAGGAGTTCAACGCCCGGACGCAGGCCCAGGACGGGACGATCCTGCCCGTCGAGGTGACGATCTACAGCGACAAGTCGTTCACCTTCATCACGAAGACGCCGCCCGCCGCCGTGCTGCTCAAGAAGGAGGCGGGTGTCGAGAAGGGCTCGGGAACCCCGAACAAGGCCAAGGTCGGGAGTGTCACGCGTGCGCAGGTCCGGAAGATCGCCGAGCTCAAGATGCCCGACCTGAACTGCGACACCGTCGAAGCGGCCGAAGCGATGGTCGCCGGCGCGGCGCGGTCGATGGGCATCGAGGTGAAGGGCTGATGCACGCTCACGGCAAGAAGTATCAGCAGGCGGCGAGCCGCCGCGAGCTGGGCGTGCACTATCAGCCCCGCCAGGCGCTCGAGATCCTCAAGCAGACGGCCTACGCCAAGTTCGACGAGACGGTGGAGGTGGCCGTGCGGCTCGGGGTCGACCCCCGCCACGCCGACCAGCTCGTCCGCGGAACCGTCGTGCTGCCGGCCGGGACGGGGAAATCGGTGCGCGTCCTCGTCATCGCGGCCGGGGAAAAGGCGCGCGAGGCGCAGGCGGCCGGCGCCGACCACGTCGGGATCGAGTTCATCCCGCGGATCAAGGAGAACTGGCTCGACTTCGACGTGATGATCGCCACCCCCGACCAGATGGGACAGGTCGGTCAGCTCGGCCGCATCCTCGGCCCCCGTGGCCTCATGCCCAACCCCAAGGCCGGCACGGTGACGTTCGACGTCGCGCGCGCCGTCCGCGAGGTCAAAGCGGGGAAGATCGAGTTCCGCGTCGACAAGGGCGGCAACATCCACGCGCCGATCGGCAAGGTCTCCTTCGCCGTCGATGCACTGGAAACGAACTTCTCCGCATTCATGGATCAGGTCGTCCGCTCGCGGCCGGCAGCCGCGAAGGGCGTCTACATCCGCAATGTCGCGGTCTCCAGCACGATGGGCCCGGGGATCACGATCGACACGACACCCTACCGCGGCTAGCCATGAAGCGGACCGAGAAGCAGGTGCTCGTCGACGAGCTGAGCACCAAGATCCGGGGCGCCACGGCGCTCTACTACACGGACTTCACGGGACTCAACGTGAAGGGCATGACGGAGCTCCGCCGCCGTCTCCGCAAGGCCGGCGTCGAGTACGTGGTCATCAAGAACACGCTCGCCGCCCGCGCCGTCGCCGAGGGCGGACTGGCCGGCACCCGCCTCCGCGGACCGACCGGGGTCGTGATCGGTACGGACCCGGTCGCCGCCGCCAAGGTGCTGTCGGACTTCGCCAAGGAGTTCGAGCAGCGGCCGGCGGTCAAGGGCGGCGTGCTCGACGGACGCGCCATCGATGCCGGCCAGGTCAAGCGCCTGGCGTCGATGCCGCCGCGCGAGCAGATGCTGCGCGAGCTTGGCGCAGGGCTCCAGGCGCCGCTCGCCGCGTTCGCGGGCGCGCTGAACGGCCTGCTGTACATGTTCGCAGGGGCGCTCACCGCGTTGCAGGCCCAGCGCGACGCGCCGCGTCAAGGGTAGCCGTCCGGGCGACCGTTCGGACCATCACACGAGTGCCCGTCACGGGTAACGATTTCTTCCTCCAGGGGTATATCCACCATGGCTAACGCGACGCTGTCCAAGGACGAGATCCTCGACGCGATCGGCAACATGTCGGTGTTCGAGCTCGCGGAGCTCATTGAGGCCTTCAAGAGCAAGTTCAACGTCACGATCGCGGCCGCCCCGGTTGGCGCAGCCGCTCCGGCCGCCGGCGCAGGCGCCGGCCCGGCAGCACCCGCCGCCGAGGAGCAAACGGAGTTCGCCGTCACGCTCAAGGAGGCCGGTGCCAAGAAGATCCAGGTCATCAAGGTCGTGCGCGAGGTGACGGGTCTCGGCCTCAAGGAAGCCAAGGATCTGGTCGACGGCGCACCCCAGGTCGTCAAGGCCGGCGTCTCCAAGGACGACGCCAATACCATCAAGACCAAGCTCGAGGAGCAGGGAGCCACGGTCGAGGTGAAGTAGCCGCGAGGGGCCGGTTCTCTGGCTCGGAGGGTGCGGGAGCGCGAGGGCCGCGGCGCAGGCGGGTGCCGTGGCCCCGCGCTCGCGTGTCGGCGGTCGCCAGGAACGCCCGCGTGGCGCACGGCTCGTGTACGCCCCTGCCACCCCTGCCACCCCTGCCACCCCTGCCAGCGCTGCCACCCCCGTCGCCTCGCCCGGTTCGCCGGCCACCGATCGGTGGTCGCGACGGGGCGGCGCGACCCCAGCCGATCGGTAGGAGAGGGTCCACCGCCACGACGCACCGAGCAGGTCGGGACGTAGGGAGGTCCGGAAGTCCGAGTTGGCGCACCAGCACCCGCAGGCGCATGAGTAGCTGCACGAGCAGGTGCATGAGCAGGTGCACGAACAGGTGCACGAGCAGGTGCACGAGCACCACGAGCAGGTGCAGGATCGAATGGGTCTACCGGCAACGACGCGGCGCCGCATGGCGCCGGCCGGGGACCGCCCGGGCGCGCGGGGCGCGCCCCCTTTCCGTTAGGTGACTATGCCCGAGACAACGAAGCAGATCTCGTTCGCGAAGCTGGCCGGAGGGATGCAGATGCCGCATCTCCTCGACATCCAGACGCGGGCGTTCGAAGCGCTGTTGCAGCTCGATGCGGCCTCGCAGGATCGCGAGGACATCGGGCTCGAGCGCGTCTTCAAGGACCTCTTTCCGATCACGGACGTCCACGAGAACTTCTCGCTGGAGTTCGTGAAGTACTCGCTGGGCGAGCCGAAGTACTCCGTCGAGGAGTGCATCGAGCGCGACATGACGTACTCCGCCCCCCTCAAGGCGACGCTCCAACTGGTCATCAACGAGGAGGTCAACGGAGTCAAGCGGCCGCGCAACATCATCGAGAAGGAGGTCTACCTCGGCGAGCTGCCCCTGCTCACCCCGCTCGGCACCTTCGTGATCAACGGGGCCGAGCGTGTCGTCGTGAGCCAGCTGCATCGCTCGCCGGGCGCGGTCTTCGAGGAGTCGACGCACCCCAACGGGCAGCGGCTCATCTCGGCCCGCATCATCCCGTTCCGCGGCTCGTGGGTCGAGTTCACGGTCGACATCCACGATGTCATCTACGTCCATATCGACAAGAAGAAGAAGTTCCCGGCCACCGCGCTCCTCCGCGCCTTCGGCTACGGGAGCGACAGCGACATCTATCACCTCTTCTTCGGGATCCGTGAGCTCGACCTGATCAAGGTCAGGCACAACCGGCAGGAGCAGCGCGAGCTGGCCGGCGCCATCATCGCCGAGCAGATCGTGCTCCCCGGGCGCGAGCACGACCCCGATGCCCCGAAGCCCAAGACCAAGAAGGCCAAGGCCGAGCAGGCGGCCGCCGAGGCCGAGCGCACGATCGCGGTCGGCACCGAGCTCACCGAGGAGCTGGCGGAGCGCCTCCGCGAGTTGAAGTACCGGCGGATCAAGGTCTTCGCGTCGTACATGACGGTCGATCTCCGGGACGAGCTGGACGCCATGGACCGCGGGGAGCGGGAGGAGTCGCAGGTCCTGGCCCGCGATGTCGTCGACGCGGCGTCGGGCGAAGTGCTCGCCGAGGCGGATCAGACGCTCACGCCCGCCGTCATCAAGCGGCTCCGCAAGGCCGACGTCACCAAGGTGCAGGTGTTCGCACCGTCGGGCCGTGTCGAGTCGGCGCTCATCAAGAACACCCTCGGCAAGGACCCGACGCACTCCGAGGAGGAGGCGCTCAAGCAGATCTACTCGCTGCTGCGTCCGGGCGATGCCCCCAACAAGGAGACCGCCCGCCAGGCGCTCGACCGGCTCTTCTTCTCGCCCAAGCGCTACGACCTGGGACGGGTCGGACGGTACAAGATCAATCAGCGGCTCGGGCTCACCCGCCCGGCCAACGAGACCGTGCTCACGCGCGAGGACTTCGTCGCCATCATCCGCTATCTGGTCGAGCTGCACGAGGGGCGTGGCCACACGGATGACATCGATCACCTGGGCAACCGCCGGATCCGGTCGGTCGGCGAGCTCATCGCCAACCAGTTCTCGGTCGGCTTGAGCCGCATGGCGCGCCTCGTCAAGGAGCGCATGTCGATCAATACCGACCCGGAGAAGATCTCGCTCGACGATCTGGTCAACGCCCGCACCGTCTCGGCGGTGATCCAGGCGTTCTTCGGCTCGTCGCAGCTCTCGCAGTTCATGGATCAGACGAACCCGCTCGCCGAGCTGACGCACAAGCGCCGGCTCTCGGCGCTCGGCCCCGGGGGGCTCACGCGCGAGCGCGCGGGGTTCGAGGTGCGCGACGTCCACTACTCGCAGTACGGGCGGATGTGCCCGATCGAGACGCCGGAAGGCCCGAACATCGGCCTCATCACGTCGCTCGCCTGCTATGCGCGGGTCAACGATCTCGGGTTCATCGAGACGCCGTACCGCGTCGTCAAGGGCGGCCGCGTGACCACCGAGATCGCCTGGCTGGACGCCAATCGCGAGGAGGACGCGACCATCGCCCAGGCCAACACGGCCCTCAGGCCCGACGGCACCTTCGTCGACGAGCTCGTGCTGTGCCGCCACCAGGGCGACGCCCCGCTCACACCGCCCGACCGCATCGACTACATGGACGTTGCGCCCGAGCAGCTCGTGTCGATCGCGGCCGCGCTCATCCCGTTCCTCGAGCACGACGACGCCAACCGCGCGCTCATGGGCTCCAACATGCAGCGCCAGAGCGTCCCGCTCCTCAACCCCCGGACGCCGCTCGTGGGCACGGGACTCGAGGAGAAGGTGGCGGTCGACTCCGGCGCGGTCGTCATCGCGCGCCGCTCGGGCGTCGTCTCGCGCGTCACGGCCGACGAGATCATCGTCGACGCCGGGGCGGGTGGGGGCGCCGGCGACCGGGCCGACCGGCGGTCGGCGGATCGGCCGCTCGCGCGGCTGACCCAGAACGACCGCTACCGGCTCAAGAAGTACTGGCGGACCAATCAGGACACGGCCATCAACCAGCGGCCGCTCGTCCACCACGGGCAGCGCGTCCGGGCGGGGGACGTCCTCGCCGATGGCGCGGGCACCGAACAGGGGCAGCTCGCCCTCGGTGCCAACGTCACGGTGGCGTTCATGCCGTGGTACGGGCACAACTTCGAGGACGCGATCATCCTCTCGGAGCGGCTGGTCAAGGACGACGTCTACTCCTCGATCCACATCCAGGAGCTGGAGCTGCACGTCCGCGACACCAAGCGCGGCCAGGAAGAGATCACGCGCGAGATCCCGAACGTCGCCGAGGAGTCGCTGACCGACCTCGACGAGCGGGGGATCGTGCGCATCGGCGCGCACGTCAAGCCGGGCGACATTCTGGTCGGGAAGATCACCCCCAAGGGGGAGACGGAGCTATCGCCGGAAGAGAAGCTGCTGACCGCGATCTTCGGGGAGAAGGCGAAGGACGTCAAGGACTCATCGCTCAAAGTGCCGCCGGGGATGGAGGGCGTCGTCATCGACGTCAAGATCTTCTCCCGCATCGAGGACCAGGTCGTCGAGAAGGACCGCGGCGAGCGGATCGGTGAAGTGCGGCGGCTCGAGGGTGAGGAGAAGATCCGGGTCAACGAGGTGCGCGACGGCGAGCTCGTCGAGGCGCTCGATGGCCAGAAGGTCGCCCTCGCGCTCAAGTCCGGGACGGTCGAGGAGGCCATCCCGCAGGGCACGGTGCTGGACCGCGAGTTCCTGCGCGGGTTCAAGATGGCGACCCTGGACCTCAAGACCTTCCGGGTCGAGAGCAAGGCGGTCAACGAGCGGGTCCGCGCGATCATCGACGCGGCCAACGAAGAGAAGGCCCGGATCGAGGAGAAGGCCGAGGAGCGGATCGACCGCATCCTGCAGCCCGATGAGCTCCCGCCCGGCGTCATTCAGCTCGTCAAGGTGTACCTGGCCGAGAAGCGGAAGATCTCCGTCGGCGACAAGATGGCCGGTCGCCACGGCAACAAGGGCATCGTCGCCCGGATCGTGCCCGAGGAGGACATGCCCTTCCTCCCGGACGGCCGGCCGGTCGACATCGTGCTCAATCCGCTCGGCGTGCCGAGCCGCATGAACGTCGGTCAGATCCTGGAGACCCATCTGGGCTGGGCGGCCCGGATCCTGGGCTTCTACGCCAAGACGCCGGTCTTCCAGGGCGCCAACGAGCGTGAGATCGGGTTGCTCCTCAAGCTCTCGGGGCTCACCTGGTCGCGCGCCGCGCTCGAGCTGACGGCGACCCCGCCGCTCACCGTGACCGATGAGGACATCCGCGCCATCCTGGCGGACTTCGCGCCGGCGACGCCCGGTGAGGAGCGCGTCGAGCTGCTGGCCGAGGCGTCGCTCAACGATCTGGGCGCCCGCGGGCGCTCGGCGGCGACCAAGAGCGTGTTCGCGCGCGTCCGGTCGTACGTGGCCGACGCCGCGGCGGAGATCGCCGCGCGGGAGGCGGCCGAGGTGCTGCACCGGATCGAGGTGCACCGGGCCAGGGCGGAGGACGAGAGCGAGCCGGAGGCCGTCCGTGCGGCGGCCCGGAGCGTGATGGCCGAGCTGGAGCGGGAGAAGGGGCGGGACGCCGCCACCCTCCTCAAGCGCGAGGAGCTGCCGGCGCTCGCCGCCGCGCTCCGTGCGCCGGGGGCGGGCAGCGGCGCAGGGGCTGACGTCGACATCGATCGGGCGTCGACCGAGCTCCTGCGACTCGCCGGGTTCAGTCCGGGCGGGAAAGTGCGCCTGCGGGATGGGCGGAGCGGTGAGCCGTTCGCCAGCCCGGTGACCGTCGGCGAGATCTACATGCTCAAGCTCTCGCACCTGGTGGACGACAAGATCCACGCCCGGAGCATCGGGCCGTACTCGCTGGTCACCCAGCAGCCCCTGGCCGGGAAGGCGCAGTTCGGCGGTCAGCGATTCGGGGAGATGGAAGTGTGGGCGCTCGAGGCGTACGGCGCGGCCCACACGCTCCAGGAGATCCTGACGGTGAAGTCCGACGACGTGAACGGACGGAGTCGGGTGTACGAGGCGATCGTGAAGGGTCAGAACCTGCCCGAGCCGGGCATTCCGGAGTCCTTCAATGTGCTCGTGAAGGAGCTCCAGGCGTTGGGGATCAAGGTCACGCTGGGCGCGACCGAGGACGGGTACGGCGCGTCGAACGGGGCCGGCAATGGCAACGGGGAGGGGTAAGGCATGATCGACTTCCGCAGCGCGCGCGAGACCCGCGCGTCGGCGTTCGACTTCATTCAGGTACGCATCGCCTCGCCCGAGGAGATCCGCGGGCCCAAGGACCCCAAGGAGCGGGAGCGGCTGGAGATGGCCGGCCTCCGCACGTGGTGGTCCTGGGGCGAGGTGCTCAAGCCGGAGACCATCAACTACCGGTCCTTCAAGCCGGAGAAGGATGGGCTCTTCTGCGAGCGCATCTTCGGCCCGGTCAAGGACTGGGAGTGCCATTGCGGCAAGTACAAGCGCATTCGCTACCGCGGCGTGATCTGCGACCGGTGCGGCGTCGAGGTGACGCTCAGCAAGGTGCGGCGCGAGCGGATGGGGCACATCGAGCTCGCGGTGCCGGTCGCGCACATCTGGTTCTTCAAGACCCTCCCGAGCCCGATGGGCAATCTCCTCGACGTCACCCTGCGTGACCTCGAGAAGATCATCTATTACTCCAACTACATCGTGATCGACGCCGGCAAGCAGGACGTGCGCGTCAATCAGCTCCTCGATGAGGAGGAGTACCTCACGCTGCGGCAGAAGGCGAAGGAGGAGGGCGACGCGGCGTTCCTGGCCGACATCGGCGCCCCGGCCGTGCGCGAGCTGCTGCGCCGGCTCGACGTCGACAAGACCGCCGAGGAGCTCCGGGCGTCCGTGGCTGTCGAGGGGTCGCAGCATCGCAAGAAGCAGATGCTCAAGCGGCTCAAGATCGTCGACGCGTTCCGCAACTCTGGCGCCGCCGGCGATGTCCGGAACAAGGCCGAGTGGATGATCCTGGACGTCGTCCCGGTGATCCCGCCCGACCTCCGGCCGCTCGTGCCGCTCGACGGCGGGCGTTTCGCGACATCGGACCTCAACGACCTCTATCGCCGCGTCATCAACCGCAACAACCGTCTCCAGAAGCTCATCCTGCACCGCGCGCCGGAGGTCATCCTCCGGAACGAGAAGCGGATGCTGCAGGAGGCGGTGGACGCGCTGTTCGACAACGGCCGGCGCTCCAAGGCGATCCGTGGGCGTGGGAAGCGGCCCCTCAAGTCGCTCTCCGACATGCTCAAGGGGAAGCAGGGGCGCTTCCGGCAGAACCTGCTCGGGAAGCGCGTCGACTACTCCGGCCGGTCGGTGATCGTCGTCGGCCCCGAGCTCAAGCTGCACCAGTGCGGGCTGCCGAAGGCGATGGCGCTCGAGCTGTTCAAGCCGTTCATCATCCACAAGCTGGTCGAGAAGGGGATCGCCGAGACCGTCAAGCGGGCGAAGAAGATCGTCGAGCGGGAGAGCCCCGAGGTGTACGAGATCCTCGAGGAGATCATCCGCGACCATCCGGTCCTGCTCAACCGTGCGCCGACGCTCCACCGGCTGGGGATCCAGGCGTTCGAGCCGGTGCTCGTCGAGGGGAAGGCGATCCGCATCCATCCGCTCGTCTGCGCCGCCTTCAACGCCGACTTCGACGGCGACCAGATGGCCGTGCACGTGCCGCTCTCGTTCGAGGCTCAGCTCGAGAGCCGGCTGCTCATGCTGTCGTCGAACAACATCCTCAAGCCGTCGGACGGCCGCCCGGTGGCGGAGCCGAGTCAGGACATCGTGCTCGGGTGCTACTTCGCGACCCGGACCCGCCCGGACTTCGACACGGCGATCAGGACCGCCGGGTACTTCTCCAGCGTCGACGAGGTCGAGCTGGCGCTCGCCCAGGGTCGGGTCGAGTACCAGTCGCCGGTGCGGTTCTGGGTCGACGACCTGGGCGGGCGGCGGTGGGTCGACACGACCGTCGGCCGCGTGCTCTTCAACGCCATCATCCCGGCCGACATCGGCTTTCAGAACCGGGAGATGAAGAAGAAGGCGCTCGGCGAGCTGGTGTTCGAGTCGTACCGGCGCGCCGGACTGGCGACCACGGTCGAGTTCCTCGACCGCCTCAAGGACTTCGGGTTTCGGAACGCGACCCGGGGGGGCGTGTCGATCGGGATCGAGGATCTCCACATCCCGGCCGACAAGGAGACCTTGCTGCGCGAGGCCGAGGCCCGCGTCGAGCGCTTCCAGCGCGCCTACCAGACCGGCAACATCACGAACGGTGAGCGTTACAACAAGGTGATCGACACCTGGACGCACGCCAACAACGACATCGCCGATGCGATGGTCAAGGCGATGCGGGAGTCCAAGGACGGCTTCAACCCGGTCTTCATGATGTTCGACTCCGGGTCTCGTGGGTCGCGCGATCAGATCCGCCAGTTGGCGGGGATGCGCGGGCTCATGGCCAAGCCGCAGAAGAAGCTGACCGGAGGGATCGGCGAGATCATCGAGAGCCCGATCAAGTCGAACTTCCGGGAAGGGCTGTCGGTGCTCGAGTACTTCATCTCGACGCACGGCGCCCGGAAGGGACTGGCCGACACGGCGCTCAAGACGGCCGATGCCGGCTACCTCACGCGGCGGCTGGTCGACGTGGCGCAGGACGTCGTCGTCACCGAGGACGACTGCGGCACGATCCTCGGCCTCGAGGTCTCGGCGCTCAAGGAGGGCGAGGACGTCATCGAGCCGTTGGGCGAGCGCATCGTCGGCAACGTGGCGGCCGAGGATGTCGAGGACCCGCACGAGACCGACGACAGCGGCCGTCGGACGCTGCTCGTCGAGGCCGGGAAGCTGATCGATGAGGACACGGCGCGCGCGATCGAGGAGGCGGGGATCGAGACGGTGAAGATCCGCTCGGTGCTCACCTGCGAGGCCAAGCGCGGGCTGTGCCGCATGTGCTACGGCCGGAACCTCGCGACCATGTCGATGGTCGACCTGGGCGAGGCCGTCGGGATCATCGCCGCGCAGTCGATCGGCGAGCCGGGGACGCAGCTGACCCTCCGGACCTTCCACATCGGCGGGACGGCGGCACGCATCGCCGAGCAGACCTCGCGCAAGTCCAAAGTCGCGGGGCGGATCGAGTACGGTGACCGACTGTCGGTCGTGACCGGGCCGGACAACCAGCGGATCGTCACCTCGTACGAGGGGGAGATCAGCATCCGTGGGGCCGGTGACCGCTCGTCGGTGACCGGTGGCGCCCGGCTCCAGGTGCCGCTCGGCGCGATCCTGATGGTGCAGGACGGGGATGAGGTGAAGCGGGACCAGGTGATCTTCAGCTGGGATCCGTACACCAACCCGATCATCTCCGACGTCGGTGGGGTCGTCCGGTTCGTGGATCTCGTCGAGGACGAGTCGGTGTCCGAGGAGCTCGACGAGCTCACCGGGCTGCGCCAACGCGTCGTCATCGAGGACCGTGACAAGAAGCTGCACCCGCACATCGAGATCTGGGACGAGGACCAGGAGCGGAAGGTTCGCGACTTCGTGATCCCGGTCGGCGCGCAGTTGACCGTGGAGGACGAGGCGCGGCTCCCGGCCGGAACGGTCATCGCCAAGGTGAACCGCGAGGCCTACAAGACGCGTGACATCACCGGTGGTCTGCCGCGGGTCGCCGAGCTCTTCGAGGCGCGCCGGCCCAAGGATCCGGCGACCATCTCCGAGATCGATGGCGTCGTGCGGTTCGGCGAGATCAAGCGTGGCAAGCGCGAGATCTTCGTCCAGCCGACGCGGCTCGAGGGGCACGTCCAGGTCGTCGACGACAGCCAGGAGGCCCAGCTCTACGAGGTGCCGGCGGGCAAGCACCTGCGCGTGCACGAGGGCGACCGCGTGCGGGCCGGGGATCGCCTGTCGGAGGGTCCGGTCAACCCGCACGACATCCTGCGGATCAAGGGTCCGCGGGCGGTGCAGGAGTACCTGCTCAACGAAGTGCAGGAGGTGTACCGGCTCCAGGGCGTGAAGATCAACGACAAGCACATCGGCGTGATCGTGCGCCAGATGCTCCAGAAAGTCCGTGTGATCGAGCCGGGGGAGACGGAGTTCCTCGAGGGCGAGCACGTGGACAAGCAGAGCTTCCGGGACGAGAACGAGCGGGCGAAGAAGAAGAAGCTCCAGCCCGCGACCTCGGAGCCGCTGCTGCTCGGCATCACCAAGGCCAGCCTCACGACCCAGTCGTTCGTGTCGGCGGCGTCCTTCCAGGAGACCACGCGGGTGCTGACCGACGCGTCGATCCGTGGCGCGCAGGACGACCTGCTGGGGCTCAAGGAGAACATCATCATCGGCCACCTCATCCCGGCCGGGACGGGGATGTACCGCTACCAGGAAGTGGAGATCGAAGGGATGGAGATTCCGCCGACCCCCGCGGCGGTGGAGGATCCGTTCGGGATGGGACTGTCTCCCTTCGCTCCGCTCCCACCGCTCACGGCGATCCCGGCCGGGGCGGAAAGCGAGTAGTGGCCCGGCCGCCCGGGCGTGCGGCGGACACGCCGCCGCCCGCTGGTGACCGCGGAGACCGGGCCCTGGGCACGCCAGGGCCCGCCGCGTCGGCCTACGACCGGCAGACCGAGGGCGAAGCGACATGACCGACGTCGCGATCGGAGCGAGGGCTCGGCCGGGTCTAGCGATCCCGGCCGACCGCGCTGCCGCCCGCGAGATCGGCGACGGGTGGGTGGCGCTGGCGGCGATCGGAACGTGCGCGGCGCTCAGCGTCGCCCTCGTGCTCCTCTACCCTGACTCGTACCAGCAGGACGGCGGGACACACTTCCTGTTCGCGCGCTGGGCCTGGGCCCATCCGCGGAACCTGGTCGATGTGTGGGGCCGACCGCTCTTCACGTTCCTGTACTCGGGACCCGCGGTCTGGTGGGGCTACCGCGGGGCCAAGCTCTTCACCGTCCTCATCGCCTGCGCCACCGCCTGGCAGACGTGGCAGCTGGCGCGGGAATATGGTCTCGAGCGGCCGGCCCTGGTCATCCCGCTGCTCTGGTTCCAGCCGTCGTTCCTCCTCCTGAGCTCGGAGACGATGACGGAGCCGCTCTTCGCGCTGCTCCTCGTCTCCGCCCTCCGGCTGCACCACGCCGGACGGCGGATCCTCGCCGCGCTCCTCATCTCGGCCAGTGCGCTCGCGCGACCAGAGGGGTTCTTCATCGCCGCCGCCTGGGGTGTCTGGCTGCTGCTCGAGCACCGAGGAGCCAAGCCCAACCTCTTCATGCGACGGGTCGGCACGGCCGCGCTTCTGGCCACCTTTCCCGTCCTCTGGTGGTTGGCCGCGTTCGCGGTCACGCACGACAAGCTCTACATCGTCCACAACTGGCCAGCGAACTGGTCGGCGACCGTCGCGACGTACGGCACCGGACCGGGACTCGAGTACTACCACCGCCGCAAGGAGATCTTCGGGCCGCTGCTCGTCTACCCGTTCGCGCTTGGCATCATCGCGACCTTCGTGTTCCGGCGACTCGGCCTCGCGCTCGGGCTCACGCTCACGTTTTTCGTCGTGCACTCCATCCTTCGCGCGACCGGGCTGTTCGGGTCCGCCGGCTATCCCCGCTACTTCGTGTGTGTCGCGCCGGCAATCGCGCTCGTGACCCTGCTGGGCTGGAACCTGGCGGCGGTGGGGGTGACGGCGATCGCGCGGGCGGGAGCGGGGCCGGTGATCGGGGCCGTGACTGCGGCCGTGCTCGCGGTCTCGGCGGTCTGCGCCGTGTGCTACGTGGACGACATGCCCTGGACCCGCGACTCGCGGCTCGTGGATGCGGCCTATCGGTGGTTCGAAGCCCATCCGCGCCCGGTCCAGCACTACGCCTTCAGCCAGGCGTATATGGGGATCCGATTCGGCTGGGACCCGGATCACCGGGTCGTGTTCCCGGGTCCAAGCGGCCAGACGCTCGCCGCGCTGCGCGCTGCGCCAGCCGCGACACTCGTCGTGTGGGACGCGGACACGGGCCCGGCGTTCTTCGGCGGGACGACCGCGGATTCGATCGCGGCGGCGGGTTATGCGCGGCTCTACGTCGTGGCCGACTCGATGCGGGGGCGCATCCTGCCTCATCTCGCCAACGGGCGCTACATCCCGTCGGTCACCCCGTGGGGCTGGGGCGGAGCGCGGGTCACCCGTGTCTCGCTCCTGTACCGATGACGAAGGCCGGAGCCGTGGGCCCGGGGCGCGCGACGCCGGCGCGGACCGCACCGGTTGGCGGCCGGGTCAGCGGGCGACGGGTCGCCGGTTGAGGAACCACCCCACGGTGGCCCCAGCCACCCCCCACGACGCGACCGTCCACAGCACCCGTGTGATGTCGTACCAGGGATTGCTGCGGACCACGGCGAACAGCATGAGGTGAGCCGGTCCGGACGCCAGGAGGCCCAGGAGGCCGCCCAGCAGCGCGGCTGGCCACCCGCGGGCCCTCGGGGCGGCCGCCGCGTACACGGCGACGAGGAGGAGCGCGGTCGCGACCAGGGCCGCGAGCTCGTACCCGAGCAACGGCGCCGGCCGCAGGTAGACGTAGTCTTCGAGCAGGCCCGTTGGGAAGACCAGGAACCAGAGCACCGCGTCGAGCACGATCAGGACGACCGTTGCGGCGGCGGCTGCGTCGGCGAGCGCCCGTATGCGAATCGAATCCTCCAGAGTGGAATGCGCACCCACCAGCGACCGAGGTGCCCGCCAGCCGGCCCGAGCGTCGCACAATATCCATCCTGCCGCAGCATGTGGCGAGTCCCTCCGGCCGTTTGCGAGCCGGCGGTCGCTGTGCCGTCACCGGTGATCGGACGAGGGGTGGCAGCAGGACATCCGCGAGGGTGTCCCTGACGACCCCTCAGCGTGCGCGCCGGCAGCGGACCGCGGCCGATGCGTGTGACTGGCGAGCGCTCCGGGAACCCGCTATTCACACACCCGTGCGCACGACGCCGAATCCGGCTCACCGCGGCCGCCGATGACCGTCGCCGGAGGGCTCGGGCAGTTCCTGGTGGCAGTCTGGCTGCGATTGCCGGAGGCTCTGCGTCCGGGTGTGCTGTTCGTGGTCGCGCTGGCCGTCGTCCTGCTGCTGCCCTCACCGCCTCGCGCACTCCAGACGCTCGAGCGCCTACTGCGGAGCCGGTGGACCGTCGCGCTGGTCGGCCTTCTCTCGGCCACGGCGATGTGGTTCGCGTGGACGTCCCTGCAACACCCGCCGATCCTCCAGGACGAGGAAGCGTACCTGCTCCAGGCGCATCTGTTCGCCTCGGGCAGGTGGGCAGACCCGGCACCCCCCATCCCGATCTTCTTCGAGCAGCCCCACGTGCTGGTGGTGCCCCGTCTGGCGGCGAAGTATCCGCCCGGCCACGCCCTGCTGCTCGCACTCGGCGTCGCCGTGCATCGACCGGGGCTGATACCGGTGCTGCTCCTGGGTCTCACGGGAGCGCTCCTGTTCGTGCTGGCCCGAGACTGGGTGCGGTCGGACGTGGGACCCTGGATCGCGATGCTGGCGTGGCTCGGCTGGATCGGTCTCGTGGGGCACGACAGCTGGCCGCGCCCGTCCTACATGTCCGAGATCAGCACCTCCGTCCTCTGGTTGGCGGGGTGGTACGCACTCCTCCAGTGGCGCAGGCGGCCACAGCCATCATACCTCCTGATGGTGGCGGTCATCGTGGGGTGGGGTGCCATCACCCGTCCGCTCACGATGCTCGTGTACGCCGTGCCCGTCGGGGCAGTGGTCCTTGCGCTCGTCGTGCGACGGGGCCTCTGGCGACAACTCGCGGCAGCAGTCGTCGTGGGCACGGCCGTGCTCGCGATCATCGCCCTCTGGAGCTGGGCGACGACGGGTCGCTGGTCCGAGACGCCGCTCGCCCTGTACACTGCGCAATACCTACCGTGGGACGTCCCCGGGTTCGGATTCCGCAGCACGCCTCCGACCCGTCCGTTGCCGCCGGAGATTGCCTGCTTCCCGAACCTCTTCGGGACGCCGCGCGCGGACTATGGACTCGCAGCCCTGCCGCGCGCATTGGCCGGAAGGGCACTGGCCGTCGTGCGGGACACCCTGGGCCAGTGGCGCGCGGGGCTCTTGCCATTCGCGGTCGTGGGGCTGATCGCGGTCCCGGTCGAACTCGGCGTTGCGCTGGCCACGGGCGCCCTGCTCCTCCTCGCGTATCTCAGCTACGCCCATGACCCCAACTATACGATCTACTACATGGAGGCTCAGGCGTCGATCGTGGCCCTGGCCGCCTTCGGAGTGGCGTGGGTCGCGCAGCTCGCCGGGCGCAGGTTCGGGCGACGCGATCCGGAGGAGACCGCAGTCGCGGCCGGTCGGCGCGTCGCCGGCTGGTGTGCGCTCGTGTTGTTCGCAGCCGGTGTGATTCCGACGACACGGACGTTGCGCGCGATCCGGCGAGGTCGCGAGATTGGAGACCTGCCACATCGGATGTTTCGCGATAGCGTGAGCGCCATTCGCCCAGGCCGCGCGATCGTCTTCGTGCACTTCGGCCCCGGCGAGGGATGCGGCCAGAACCTGATCGAGAATGCGCCGCCGCTGGCGACCGCTCGCACCTGGATCGTCCACGACCGAGGAAGCTCGGATGCCGACCTGATCCGCCTGGCCCCAGATCGCGTGCCGTTCCTCTTTGACACCAAGTCCTGGCAGATGCGCCCGTACACCACGCTCCAAGACGTGACGCCCGGACCGACTCGGCCGCTGTCATCCGTCCCCGCCAATCGCGGTCTCGGCCCGCCGGCGAGCGACCGATGACGTCGGCTTCGGGCACGGTCACGTATCGCGCGACCGTCGTGGTTCCGGACACGCCGCCTCGCGAGAGCCCCGACGCGGTCGAGGTCTCGGTCGTCATCCCGTGCCTCAATGAGGTCGAGACGATCGGGGAGTGCGTCGAGCGGGCCCGTCGGGCGTTACAGGGGGCGGGGATCGCCGGCGAGGTGCTCGTCGCCGACAACGGAAGCACGGACGGATCGCAGGCGCGGGCCGAAGCCAACGGCGCGCGGGTCGTCGGGGTGTCCGCGCGCGGATACGGGAACGCGCTCATGGGCGGCATCGCCGCCGCCCGGGGACGCTACATCGTCATGGGCGATGCGGACGCCAGTTACGACTTCCTGGAGGTGCCGCGCATCGTCGACAAGCTGCGCGAAGGCCACGACCTCGTGCAGGGATGTCGTCTGCCCTCGGGCGGTGGCCGCATCATGCCCGGAGCGATGCCGGCCTCGCATAAGTGGATCGGCAATCCGCTGTTCTCGTGGATGGCGCGTCACTGGTTCGGTGCGCCGATCCACGATGTGTATTGCGGGCTCCGCGGATTCACCAGGGAACTCAGTCGCAAGCTGGACCAGCGGTGCACCGGGATGGAGTTCGCGATCGAGATGATCGTGAAGGCGACGCTCCACGGCGCGGACATCGCCGAGGTGCCCATCACCCTGCATCCGGACGGGCGCACACTCCACGCGCCACACCTGAAGACGTTCCGCGACGGGTGGCGGAGCCTGCGGTTCTTCCTGCTGTATAGTCCGCGGTGGCTCTTCCTCGTCCCGGGGGCGGTCCTCCTGGGCCTGGGGCTGATCGGCTACGCCGTCGCGATGCCGCATCTCCACGTGGGGCGCGTACGTCTCGACGTGCACACGCTGCTCTTCGCGAGCCTCAGCATCCTCTGTGGATATCAGGCCGTGTTGTTCGCCGTGTTCACCAAGACATTCGCCATCGGTGAAGGGCTGTTGCCGATGGATGCTCGCATGGAGCGCCTGTTTACCCGCATCACGCTCGAGCGTGGGCTCCTCGTGGCGACGCTCGGCATGCTCAGCGGGATCGTGCTGCTCATCGGGGCGCTCCTGCAGTGGCGCAACCGCGGATTCGGCGACCTCGACTACGCCCACACCATGCGCTGGGTGATCCCGGGCGTCACCCTCACGGCGCTCGGGTTTCAGACTTTGCTGTCGAGCTTCTTCCTCAGCATCCTTGGCCTGCGCCGCCGATGAGGGCCGATGAGGGCCGATGAGGGGCGATGAGGCGCTGATGAGGCGCGGGCGGAGCCCCTGGTGAGCGTGCCCGGGGGAATCGCCGGCGAGGTGATCGGCCGGATCCACGACCGTCACGTGGCGGGGCGCCGGGTCCGTCGACTCGCGGATCACCTCGCGCCGCTCCTGCCGCCGGGCGCGGACGTGGTCGATGTCGGCTGCGGTGACGGCGTGCTCGCCCGCGAGATCCTCCGGCGTCGGACGGACGTCGCGATCAGAGGGCTCGATGTCCTCGTGCGCCCGCGGACGGCCATTCCGGTCCAGCCCTTCGACGGCCGCCGTCTGCCGCTCGGGGATGCCAGCGCCGGCGCCGTCATGTTCGTCGACGTGCTGCATCACGCGGAGAACCCGATGGATCTCCTCCGCGACGCGTGCCGAGTCGCGCGCGACGCGGTGGTCATCAAGGACCATCTGCGCGACCCCCTGCTCGCCGCGGCGACATTGCGACTCATGGACTGGGTGGGCAACGCGCGGCATGGTGTCTCGCTGCCGTACGCGTACTGGACGCGACGGGAGTGGCAGCGGGCGTTCGAGGGGCTCGGACTCGCGGTCGAGCGATGCACGACGTCGATTCGCCTCTATCCGGCACCGGCATCGCTCGTGTTCGACCGGGGACTGCATTTCGTCGCATTGCTGCGACCGCCCGCTCGGGCGTAGGCGGTCGTGGCGAGTCTGACGACTGTCGAGCCGGTTCGGGAGTTCCGTGACGCTGAGCCCCCAAGTCGGGCGACCGGAGCCGCCCGACGGCCGCCGAGCAGGCTGGCGGTCCTGAGCCTTCTGGCGTGCGGGGCGGGATACGCGGCCCAGCTAGCGATGTTTCCGAGCTCCGATGATCAGGACGCGGCGATCCATGCGCTGTACGCTCGCTTTCCTGATGACCCGGTGCGAGTCCTGGGGATCTTCGCGCGGCCGCTCTTCGCGACCGTGTACGTGATTCCGGGACTCATCGGATATCCCGCGATGCGGGTTTTCACGCTGCTCGTCTGCCTGGCGATGGCCTGGCTCACGTACCGTGCGGCTGAACGCGCCGGCCTCGCGTTCGCCTGGCTGGCGATCCCGTTCGTGCTGACACAACCGGCGCTCTATCAGCTCGGGACCGAGACGATGACCGAGCCGATATTCGCGCTCACCCTCGCGGGCGGTCTGTATGCCCTCGCGGGCGGTCGCGAGATCGTGGCGGCGCTCGTGTTGTCGCTCCTGCCGCTGGCCAGGCCCGAGGGCCCCGTCGTGCTGGTCACCACGGCTGCCTGCTGGGCCTCCAGGGCCCTGGCCAGCCGGAAGACACGGCTGGCCATCGTCCTCCTCGCCGCGGGGACGGCCCTTTGGCAGGTCGCGTGGACGCTCACCACCGGAGACGTCCGGTACATCGGCCACACCCTGCCGTGGGCGTTCGACACATCGGCGATCCACGGCGACCCGCTGCACTACCTGATCCATTGGCCGGCGATCATCGGTCTCGGCGTGCTGCCGCTGTGGCTGATCGGCGCCGTCGTCGGACGGCGGATGCCGCTCCTGCGACTCGCTGTCGCGATCACGCTGGCCGTACTTACCGTGCACACGTACCTCTGGGCGGCCGGTCGGCTCGCCTCGTGGGGATTCGACCGCTACTTCGCGACGCTGGCGCCGTGCACCGCGCTCCTGGCCACCGCCGGCCTCGGCGCCTTGACGAAAAGGCGCGCCGCCGTCGCGGCGGGACTCGCCGCCCCGCTCCTGATCCTCCAGGCCGCGCAGGCATTCCTGTACGTGGACATGAACTCCAACAACTACGTGGCCGCGGCGACGAAGGAGGCGGTGGACCATGCGCGGGCGCGCATCGACCTTCGCGGGCGGCCGGTGCTGTCGGCTGACCACTTCGGGTACGTGTTTGCCGACGTGGGCGCGGGCTCCGCGCAGCTACCCGTGGGAGACTCGAGCACCGTCTCGCGGTACCTGTCCCAGCAGCCCGCCGGGACGGTGGTGCTGTGGGACGACCTGACGGGCGAGACGTGGTATCACCTCACCGCCGACGCGATCGTCGGCCTGGGATACCGCATGCTGTGGGATCGCAAGGGGGAGCAGGTGGGCTCCCCCCGCGTCCCAACCTACGAACGGTGGCGCTTGTACACACATCCGCGACTCTATCGTTCATTGGGTTGGGGCCCATCCTGGCGTATCGTTCGCGAGTCCGCTCTGGTGCGTCAGTGATCGGGCTGAGCGATTGTTAGAACCTTCCAATGATTCGTCGCCGCGGACGGTAGGGGCACCTCCGATGATGTCGCGAGCGCGACCTCCAGGGATGGGGATCGCGGGGCAGGTCCGCGGGGCGGCCCTGGCCGGATCTCTCGACGTCTCACGGAGCGGCAGCGGGTCCGAGGAGAATCGGTCGAGGCGTGACGAGCCAGTACTCGAAGTTTCCATCGCCATTGCCGTCGCATGGCAGCTCTCGCGCCGGGTCGGTGAGCGGGCTGCCGGCCGACGCCGCGCCGCTGCCGGCGCCGTCGCTCTTGACGGCGAACGCGATCTGATGCGCGCCGGCGAGGGGTTGCGCCTCGGTGGGGGTGCTGATGCAGTATTGGTCCGTGAATCGGACCAGCACCCCGTGCGCCGTGAGGATGCCCGCCCCGTCGGCTCGACCGTGGCCCACGGAGTAGATGTCGCGGCCATCGACCGTGAGGTCGACGCGATACGCGCGGCCAGGCAGCAGGTGCTGCGCGCGCACGTACCACTCGAGGCTCGGGCGGGCCATCCCCGTCTCCCCGGGCGCCCGCATGCGATACCAGACGCTGCCGGACGGCGCCGAGGCGCCCGTACCGCTCGCTGGCGCGGGCGGACTCGCCGGCCCGAGCACGAGCGTTGCAAATCCCGGTGGCTGCTCGTCGATCGCGGTCGCCGGGGTTCCACCCGCCGATGGCTCGGAGCGGCGTGGATCGTGCCCGCCGCACGCTTCGAGGCCCGCTACCAGAGACAGGGTGGCGAGCGCAAGACTCCGGGGGGACCCTATCACATGAAGTCGCATCGTGTTAAGATGTGGCCGCCGCCACGATGAAAGTGAAACGAACCTCGTTGAGGGATGCTCATTGATGAGCCCATGGCTCGCCATTGTGGTGGTGTACGGCCTGGCGTTGTTCGGTCTGTCACTCTACAGTCTGAACCATGCCGCACTGGCGGTGGTCTTCTGGCGACGCCGGCCGCGGTCGCCAAAGGCTCTGCCCGCTGGCACGGATCCGGTCGTCACCATCCAGCTGCCGTTGTATAACGAGTTTTATGTGGCCGAGCGCGTCATTCGGTCCGCGTGCGAGGTGGACTACCCGCTCCATCTGCTGGAAATCCAGGTTCTCGACGACTCCACGGATGAGACGCTGGATCTGACTCGGCGTCTCGTGCACGACTACCGCGCGCGCGGGATCCCGATCGTGCACATACACCGCGAGGACCGCAAGGGGTTCAAGAGCGGCGCGCTCGCCAACGGCTTCGCGCGCGCCAAGGGCGAGTTCATCGCCGTCTTCGACGCCGATTTCGTCGTCCCACGCGACTTCCTCCGCCGCACGATCCCGCACTTCAGCGACCCGTCGATCGGCATCGTGCAGACCCGGTGGGCGTACTTCAACGACACCTTCTCCGAGCTGACCCGCGCCACCGCCCTGGCGCTCGACGGACACTTCGTCGTCGAGCAGTCCGCGCGCTGCTGGGCCGGATGGTTCCTCAACTTCAACGGGACGGCTGGCATCCTCCGCGCCCGCGCGATCGCCGAAGCGGGCGGCTGGCAGGACGACACGATCACCGAGGATCTCGATCTCAGCTACCGGGCGCAGCTCGCCGGGTGGCGCGCGAAGTATCTGCCCGACGTCGTCTGCCCGTCGGAGATCCCGGCCGACATGCACAGCCTCAAGGCCCAGCAGTTCCGGTGGACCAAGGGCGCCCAGGAGACCGCGCGCAAGATCCTCCCGCGGCTCTGGCGCTCGCAGCTCCCCACGAGCGTCAAGTGCGAGGGGACACTCCACCTCCTGAGCAGCCTCGCCTACCCGTTGCTCATCGTGCTGACGCTCCTCAGCCCGTTCGTCATCATGGCGGCCGGCCTGCACCACCTGAAGGTGATGTGGCCGATCTCGCTGTACTACCTGGTGGCCTTCTCGGGGACGTTCTTCTGCTACTACACGGCCGCCCGCGTGCTCGGCGGCAGTTGGCGCACGCGCATCGCGCGCTTCCCGGTCTTCCTCGCCCTCTCGATCGGGATGAGCGTGCACAACGCCTCGGCCGCCCTCGAGGGACTGCTCGGGAAGCGGAGTCCGTTCGAGCGCACGCCCAAGTACCGCGTCACGAGCCATGGCACGAGCCGCGGGAGCGGCCGATACCGGAGCCGCGCCTCCTGGAGCATGGTCGGCGAGGGCATCCTCGCCATCTTCTCCTTCGTCGCCTCCGCGCTGGCGATCGAGCTGCGGCAGTACGGCGCCCTCCCCTTCCTGCTCCTCTTCGGGATGGGCTACGCAATGGTCGCCACGTACTCGGTGCGACACCTCCGCTTCGCCTCCCGCAATATCCGGCTCGTCGACGGCCCGGCGAGCCCCATGCCGGCCGCGGCCGCCGCGGCGCCGACGCCCGAAGCCGCGACGTCGGCGGCCTGAGGTCCCGGCGCGCCGCTCGCGTCGTGACGACGCCAGCGGCGGATCGTCTCCCCCGGTGAGATGACCCGCGCCAACACTACCGTCGAGTGGCAGCTCGAGCAGTTGCCGGCCGGCGCCGACGTCGTGATCAAGGACGAGCGGGGCCAGCTCGTCGCGCGCGGCACCGTCAACCCGGACCGCGTCTCCCTCAAGGGGCACGACGGGCGGACGATCCCGATCCTCTCCCAGAAAGGCTGGAAGGTGATCGTCCTGACGCGCCGCGGCTCATCCCCCGCCCGCCGCCAGCAGTCGTAGGCGCGGGAGCCCTCCGCCGGCCACGCGGGCCGTCGCGCGTCAGGGCCGCTTGTAGATCACGCCGCCCTTCATGACCAGCGTCACGTGGCGGAGCGCGCCGATGTCGCGCGTCGGGTCACCCGTCACGGCGATGAGGTCGGCCTCGAGGCCCTGCGCCACACGACCGATGCGGTCGGCCATCCGGAGCACCTCGGCGTCGGTCGACGTCGCCGCCCGGAGCGCCGCTGTCGGGGTCATCCCGTACGCCACGAGGAGCTCCAGCTCGCGCGCGTTGTCCCCGTGCGCGAAGACGCCGGCGTCGCTGCCATTGCAGATCGTCACCCCGGCATCGAGCGCCGCCCTGATGCTCGCCCGCTTGTGAACCAGCGCCGGCGGCTCGGGGTCGACGCCGGGGCGCCACCCACGATACCGCGCGATCGCCTCGTCCGCGGCGACCGTCGGGCAGAGCGGGATGTGACGTGAGGCCATGAGCCGGAAGATCTCCGGCGTCGCGTTGTCACCGTGCTCGACCGTCGATACACCGGCCTCCACCGCGCGGCGCACTCCTTCGGCCGAGGTCGCGTGCGCAGCCACCGGCCGGCCAGCCGAGGCCGCGGTCTCGATCGCCAGCGCGAGCTCGGCCGGGGTGAACGTCGGCCGCGTCGTGTTCCCGGGACCCCAGCCGTAGTCGGCGTAGAGCTTGACCCAGTCCGCGCCGTGCCCGATCTGCTCGCGCACGACATGCTGGATCGTCGTGCCGTCGGCCTCTTCCGCCCCCTGGGGCGGCTCGAACGAGTAGGCCGACCGGGGCGGTCCGTACGACCCCGTGGCGACGATCGCCCGGGTGACGACCAGCATCCGCGGGCCCGGGATGATCCCCTCCTCGATCGCCCGCTTGATGCCGACGTCGCCGTCACCCGCCCCCTCGGTGCCGAGGTCGCGGATCGTCGTGAACCCCGCCATGAGCGTGTTCCGGGCGTGCACCACGGCGCGCGCCGCCCGGAGCGCGAACGGCTCCATCAGCACCTGCGTGTTCCACGGCGTCTCGTTGTACGGATGCAGGAAGAGGTGCGTATGGGCGTCGATCAGCCCCGGCAGGAGCGTCATCCCGGGAAGGTCGATCGTGATCGCTCCGGCCGGCGCCGCGACCTCGGCCGACGGCCCGGCGGCCGCGATGTCCTCGCCCCTGACCACGACCACCCAGCCCTGATGCAGCTCCATGCCGTCGAAAACGGCGGCAGGCCGCAGAACGACCGGCGGCCCCTGTGGCGCAGTCCGGCCCGCGGCCGCGGGCGCCCCGCCGACGAGGTCGGATCCGCCCCGCGCCGATTGCGCACCCGCACCGGCAGCCATCACGAGGAGCGACGCCGTCACGAGGAGCGACGGGGCGAGCGCGCGGGCGCGCCCGGGCGCGGCGGCCGGCGCGGAGCGGACGGGCGGATCGGCCGGGCGGGCCGGGCGGGCCGGGCGGACCGGGCGGACCGGGCGGACCGGGCGGAGGGGACGACGGCGCGGCGGGATGGTGAGCGACACGGGAGGTGGGTCGTTGGGGGTGGAGAGCGGGAGGGCAGCGGGCCCCGAGGCGAACGGGGCCCAGACGACCGGGGCCCAGGCGAACGGGGCGGAAATGTACGCGGAGGCGTGACCGCGGCCATGGCGCGGCACCGGACGCTTGATCCAACCGACGGCCTGCCTTACGTTTTCAGGTCTGTCCCGCGCGGGGTGCAGGGAAGCCTGGCAGTCATACAGCCTCGCGACGCGGGCGGGTTGTCTCCTTCTCCAAGCCATGCCGACCATCAATCAGCTCGTCCGGCAGAGCCGCCGCGACGTCATCAAGAAAGAGAAAGCGCCGGCGCTCCGCTCGAACCCGCAGAAGCGCGGCGTGTGCACCCGCGTGTACACGACCACGCCCAAGAAGCCCAACTCGGCGCTCCGGAAAGTCGCGCGCGTGCGGCTGACCAATGGGTTCGAGGTGACGGCGTACATCCCGGGCGAGGGCCACAACCTCCAGGAGCACTCGATCGTGCTCATCCGCGGGGGCCGCGTGAAGGATCTCCCGGGCGTGCGCTACCACATCGTGCGGGGCAGCCTCGACGCGTCGGGCGTGACCGGCCGCAATCAGAGCCGCTCGAAATACGGCACCAAGAAGCCCAAGGGCGCCGCGGCTGGCGCGGCCGGAGGGAAGAAGAAGTGAGCCGCCGCAAGAAGTCGGTGAAGCGTCCCATCCTCGCGGACGCGCGCTACGACAGCCAGACCGTGTCGAAGTTCATCAACGCGATGATGCTCCAGGGGAAGAAGTCGGTCGCCGAGCGGCTGTTCTACGGGGCGATGGATCTGGTGGAGCAGCGGACGAGCCAGCCCGGGGTGAACGTCTTCAAGCAGGCGCTCTCGAACCTCAAGCCGGTCGTCGAGGTGAAGAGCCGGCGCGTCGGTGGCGCGACCTATCAGGTCCCGGTGGAAGTGCGCCCGGAGCGGCGCACGGCGCTCGCGATGCGTTGGCTCATCACCTTTTCGCGTGATCGGAACGAGAAGTCGATGCCCGAGCGGCTCGCCGCCGAGGTGATCGCCGCCGCCAAGGGCGAGGGCAACGCGATCAAGAAGAAGGAAGACACCCACCGCATGGCGGAAGCGAACAAGGCCTTCGCGCACTATCGCTGGTAGGGTCGGTCGGGGTGGGCCGGGGCCGGCGGGATCGATGCCGCACCCGTCCCACCGTGAGCGCGCGCGGTTGACATCACCCCGGCGTCGGCTACATTCCAAAGGCTGTAGCCGAGCGCGCACGACGAAGGGCAGGACCAGAGGGCAGAGCCAGGGACGACGAACGCTGGACAGGCACGACCCGCTGGAGAGGCAGTCGACAATCTGACGTCGCGTCGGGTCGTGAGACCGGGCAGCGGCGCGCCAAGGGTCCCCGGCCGCGGTAGTGAAGCGGCTGTACCCGGCGACGGAGCGGATGGATACCAGCCCCGGGGTCGGGGTGCTCGGTCCACCCGCCTTTTTGCTGAAAATGGTACGCCTCGATCGAGGCGAGAGAACCCGCATATGGCACGCACGACACCGCTCGAACGTTATCGCAACATCGGCATCATGGCGCACATCGACGCCGGGAAGACGACGACGACCGAGCGCATCCTGTACTACACGGGGAAGAACTACAAGATCGGCGAGGTCCACGAAGGGACCGCGACGATGGATTGGATGGAGCAGGAGCAGGAGCGCGGCATCACGATCACGTCGGCCGCGACGACGGCGTTCTGGACCCGGCACGGCATCGAGTATCGGATCAACATCATCGACACCCCCGGGCACGTCGACTTCACGGTCGAGGTCGAGCGGTCGCTCCGGGTGCTGGACGGCGCCGTGACCCTCCTCGACTCGGTGGCCGGCGTCGAGCCGCAGACCGAGACCGTCTGGCGGCAGGCGGACCGGTACGGCGTCCCGCGGCTCATCTTCGCCAACAAGATGGACCGCGTCGGCGCGGACTTCGATCGCTGCGTCCGGATGATCCGCGACCGGCTGCGCAAGAACTCGTACCCGATCCAATTGCCGGTCGGGTCGGGGGAGCTGTTCACCGGGCACATCGACGTGCTCCGCCGGGTGCAGGTGATCTTCGACGAGGAGACGCTCGGGAAGACCTTCACCGAAGTCGAGGTCCCGGCGATCTATCGCGACGCGATGGAGCAGGCGCGCCACGAGGTGATCGAGGCGGCGGTCGAGCACGACGAGACGCTCCTCGAGAAGTATCTGGGGGGCGAGGAGCTCACGCTCGAGGAGATCCAGCGGGCGATCCGGACGGCGACCATCGGCGGGCACATCGTGCCCGTCCTCTGCGGCGCGGCGTTCAAGAACAAGGGTGTCCAGGCGCTGCTCGACGCCGTCATCGACTACCTGCCGGCCCCGATGGACGTCAAGGCGATCACCGGCCACATCCCGCACCACGACGAGACCCAGGCCGAGCGCAAGGTGTCGGACGAGGAGCCATTCGCGGCGCTCGCGTTCAAGATCGCGACCGACCCGTTCGTCGGGAAATTGACCTATCTGCGCGTGTACTCGGGCGTGCTGTCGACCGGGTCCTACATCTACAACTCGACCAAGGACAAGCGCGAGCGCATCGGGCGGCTGCTCCAGATGCACGCCAACAAGCGCGAGGAGATCGAGGAAGTCCGGGCCGGCGACATCGCGGCGGCGATCGGGCTGCGCGACACCCGCACCGGCGACACGCTCTCCGACGACGACCAGCCGATCATCCTCGAGGCGATGAAGTTCCCCGCCCCGGTGATCGACGTCGCCATCGAGCCCAAGACCAAGGCCGACCAGGACAAGCTCGCGATCGCGCTCGCCAAGCTCTCGGAGGAGGACCCGACCTTCCGCGTCCACACCGACCAGGAGACCGGGCAGACGATCATCTCCGGGATGGGCGAGCTGCACCTCGAGATCATCGTCGACCGCATGCAGCGGGAGTTCAAGGTCGACGCCAACATCGGCCGCCCGCAGGTCGCCTACCGCGAGACGATCCGCAAGCGGGTCGAGAAAGTCGAGGGGAAGTTCATCCGGCAGTCCGGTGGCCGCGGACAGTACGGCCACGTCGTGATCAACATGGAGCCGTCGCAGCAGGGACAGGGCTTCATCTTCGAGGACAAGATCGTCGGCGGCGTCATCCCGCGAGAGTACATCGGGCCGGTCGAGGAGGGGATCAAGGAAGCCCTCGAGAACGGCGTCCTGGCCGGCTACCCGATGGTCGACGTCAAGGTGGAGCTGGTCTACGGCTCGTACCACGAAGTCGACTCGAGCGAGATGGCGTTCAAGATCGCGGGCTCGATGGCCTACAAGGAGGCCGCGAAGCGGGCCAGCCCGGTCATCCTCGAGCCGATCATGAACGTCGAGGTCGTCTGTCCCAACGACTACATGGGTGACATCCTCGGCGACCTGTCGGCGCGCCGGGGGAAGATCGGCGGGATGACACAGCGTGGCGAGGCGCAGGTCATCGCCGCGACGGTGCCGCTCTCCGAGATGTTCGGCTACTCCACCAAGCTCCGGTCGCAGTCGCAGGGGCGCGCCGTGTACTCGATGGAGTTCAGCCACTACGAGGAAGTGCCGAAGAGCAAGGCCGACGAGATCATCAACAAGGTCAAGGCGTAGAGGATTCCGGACACATGGCCAAGGCGAAGTTTGAGCGGACGAAGCCGCACGTGAACGTGGGGACGATCGGGCACGTGG